>UMBM01016331.1_pt1 | contig 79692 bp, 80 predicted proteins | sample 1963971 | NCBI WGS metagenome assembly UMBM01 (sample SAMEA4835942, study PRJEB28245) | human gut metagenome | biome: gut microbiome; material: fecal sample | place: Denmark | collected 2008 | reverse complement strand
GCGAAAAGCAGCCATGGACAGAAACTACCTGGCGTCAGTCCTTGCGGGGAGCGGGCTTTCGTAGTAATACCCCGACTCTCCCCGTCCTTAAACACAACCCCCACTCACCACAACCTAAACTCATCCGCATCCTGCCATGCCGGAAACTTTTCTCTATATTCCCGCAATGCTGCCATCGACAGCTCCGCATCAATGCGCGTTGCCTGATGCGCGTCGGCAGTAGCGATAATCTCTCCTTGCGGATTAATCACCCGGCTGTCACCGCGATAATGGCAGCCGTTGCCATCGCTGCCGACGCGATTGCATCCCGCCACATACGCCTGATTCTCAATCGCGCGGGCCGTCAGCAATGCCTGCCAGTGCAGAGAGCGCGGAGCAGGCCAGTTGGCGACGTACAGGGCGAGGTCATAATCGTTGAGATTGCGCGACCACACAGGAAAACGTAAGTCGTAGCACACCAGCGGCAAAATACGCCAGCCGCGCCATTCCACAATCACTCGCGCATTGCCCGCTTTATAATGTAGATGCTCATCTGCCATGCGGAACAGATGACGCTTATCATAAAAATGTACCGTGCCGCCCGGCTCAACCAGCAAAAAGCGGTTAACCGAACCAGACTCCGTTTGTAATGCAACACTGCCTGCAATCAGCGCATTGCACTGCTGCGCCTTAGCTGTCATCCAGTTCACTACGTCATCTTGTGCTAGCGACGAAGCTGCCGCTTCCATGGCAAAGCCGCTGGTAAACATCTCCGGTAGAACGATCACATCGCGCCCGGTAATACCTTCCAGTTGACGATCAAAATGACGCAGGTTGGCAGGACCATCCATCCACACCAGTGGTTGCTGCAAAAGCGTAATCTTCAAACCAGGCACGGTGTACAACTCCTTTATGCGAAGGGTTTTATAACTTTAACACCTTATCAGGCAGTTGCCTTAGCGCAGAATAAATTGATAACAAATGCTGATATTGGAAATATCTGATTTGCAAATTATCGTGTTATCGCCAGGCTTTAGGAGGTTAATAACATGGGCAGGATAAGCTCGGGAGGAATGATGTTTAAGGCAATAACGACAGTCGCCGCTCTGGTCATCGCCACCAGTGCAATGGCGCAGGATGATTTAACCATTAGCAGCCTTGCAAAGGGCGAAACCACCAAAGCTGCATTTAATCAGATGGTACAAGGGCATAAGCTGCCTGCCTGGGTGATGAAAGGCGGTACTTATACTCCCGCACAAACCGTAACGTTGGGAGATGAGACGTATCAGGTGATGAGCGCGTGCAAACCGCATGACTGTGGCTCGCAACGTATCGCTGTGATGTGGTCCGAGAAATCTAATCAGATGACGGGGCTGTTCTCGACTATTGATGAGAAAACGTCGCAAGAGAAACTCACCTGGCTGAATGTGAACGATGCGCTTTCGATTGATGGTAAAACGGTGTTGTTCGCGGCGTTGACCGGCAGCCTGGAAAACCATCCGGATGGCTTTAATTTTAAATAATTAGCGGATAAAGAAACGGAGCCTTTCGGCTCCGTTATTCATTTACGCGGCTTCAACTTTCCGCACTTTCTCCGGCAACTTTACCGGCTTCGTCGCCAGCTCTTCCGGATCAAAGTCATCAACGTTAATACTGCGCAGACGGCTTTCTTCAGCTTTCACCAGAATAGCGGCTTCATCTTTATCAATCAGCCCCTTCACCAGCGCGTTGTGCGCCAGTTCATCCAGACGGGTAAACGGCAGGTTTTTACCCAGCTCTTTACAGATCCGCTGATGAATTGGGTCGGCGGCAATCACATCCACCAGCGCCTCTTCCAGCAAGCCAACCGGATTATGCTCGCTCGGCGTCAGGTACTGACCGCGACCAATGCGGGAACGGGTGGCGTTCGGCACTTGTAAAATCTTCGCCACTTTATGATCCAGCTTGTCAGAAGGTGCCAGATAATGACGTCCGGTCGGGAAGATCACCACATTCAGCAGCCCGGCAACCACGCGGTTCGGGAAGTTTTGCAGTAAATCATCCATCGCCTGTTCAGCCTGATACAGCGCATCTTGTACGCCCCAGTGCACCAGCGGCAGGTCGGCTTCATTACGGCCTTCGTCGTCATAACGCTTCAGCACGGCAGAGGCGAGGTAGAGCTGGCTTAAAATATCCCCCAGACGGGCCGAGATGCGCTCGCGACGTTTCAGGCTGCCGCCCAGCACTGCCATCGAGACATCAGAAAGCAGGGCGAGGTTGGCGCTCAGGCGGTTCAGGTGCTGATAGTAGCGTTTAGTGGCATCGCCGGTTGGCGTGCTGCTGGTTAAACCGCGCGTCAGGCCCAGCCAGAAGCTGCGAACTTTGTTGCTACCGACGTGACCGATATGTTTGAACAACAGTTTATCGAACGCGTTGACGTCATTGTTCTTCGCCGCTTCCATCTCTTCCAGCACGTACGGATGGCAACGAATCGCTCCTTGTCCGAAGATCATCATGCTGCGGGTCAGAATGTTAGCCCCTTCAACGGTGATGGCAATCGGTGCGCCCTGGTAAGCACGCGCCAGGAAGTTGCTTTGCCCGAGCATAATGCCTTTACCGCCGGTAATATCCATCGCATCAATAATCGACTGCTGCCCGCGGTGGGTACAGTGATACTTAACGATAGCCGACAGCACGGCAGGTTTTTCGCCGAGCATAATGCCGTAGGTAATCAGCGATGCCGCAGCATCCATCACGTAGGCATTACCGGCAATACGCGCCAGCGGCTCTTCAATCCCTTCCATCTTACCAATAGAGATTTTGAACTGACGGCGAATGTGAGCATACGCGCCGGTTGCCAGCGCTACCGATTTCACGCCGCCGGTTGAGTTGGAAGGCAGGGTGATGCCGCGGCCTACCGAGAGGCACTCCACCAGCATCCGCCAGCCTTGCCCGGCCATTTTCGGCCCGCCGATGATGTAATCGATCGGCACGAAGACATCTTTACCGCGCGTCGGTCCGTTCTGGAACGGTACGTTCAGCGGGAAGTGGCGACGACCAATTTCCACGCCCGGCGTGGTGGTTGGGATCAGCGCACAGGTAATGCCTAAATCTTCTGCACCGCCGAGTAATTTTTCCGGGTCGGAGAGTTTAAACGCCAGCCCAAGCACGGTCGCAATCGGTGCCAGCGTAATGTAGCGTTTGTTCCAGGTCAGACGCATCCCCAGCACCTGCTGGCCCTGCCATTCGCCCATGCAGACAATCCCGGTGTCCGGAATCGCGCCCGCATCGGAACCCGCTTCCGGGCTGGTCAGTGCAAAGCAGGGGATCTCCTGACCACGCGCCAGACGCGGCAGATAGTGATCTTTCTGCTCGTCAGTGCCGTAATGTTGCAACAGTTCGCCCGGGCCTAATGAGTTTGGCACGCCGACGGTAATCGCCAGGATCCCGCTCACGCCGGAGAGTTTTTGCAGCACGCGAGACTGGGCATAAGCCGAGAACTCCAGCCCGCCGTACTCTTTTTTGATGATCATCGCGAAGAAACGATGCTCTTTAAGGTACGCCCACAACTCCGGCGGCAGATCCGCCAGCTCATGGGTGATCTGGAAATCATTCGCCATCCGGCAGGCTTCTTCTACCGGGCCGTCGAGAAACGCTTGCTCTTCGGCGGTCAGGCGCGGCTGCGGATAGTTATGCAGCTTTTTCCAGTCCGGCTTGCCCTGGAACAAGTCGCCCTCCCACCAGGTGGTGCCCGCATCAATCGCTTCTTTCTCAGTGCGCGACATCGGCGGCATCACCTTACGGAAACCGCGAAATACCGGCGCGGAAATCATCGACTTACGCATAGGCGCAAAGTTAAATGGCACGAGGATAATGGCCAGAGGCACCAGTACCCACGCCGACCACAGACCAGCAACGCCGAGGGCGGCTGTCCAGGCGAGCAAAATCAGACTGCTGATAAATAAGCTCACGCGGTGATAGAACAACGCGCCGAGCAGGACAACCGTAGCGAGAATACTCAAAATCATCATAACGAAAAGCCCCTTACTTGTAGGAGGTCTGACCACTTGTGATGATATGGTTGTAGTGGATGTAAAAACATTTAGCAATATGTTTACAATATAATTACAACAAAGCTCACATTGTTGCTGTTTTTATCCGCACTTCAGGTCAAAAAGTCCTGGTCATAGCACCTGCCCGTACTTCTCGCTTTTGGCGGTATCCGGTACACTGCATTTTGTCTATTACATTTATGCTGAAGGATATCCTCATGTACCAGGATCTTATTCGTAACGAACTGAACGAAGCGGCGGAAACGCTGGCTAACTTTTTAAAAGATGACGCCAATATTCACGCCATTCAGCGCGCGGCGGTCCTGTTAGCAGACAGCTTTAAAGCCGGTGGCAAAGTGCTTTCCTGCGGCAACGGCGGTTCCCATTGCGACGCTATGCACTTTGCCGAAGAGTTGACCGGTCGCTACCGTGAAAACCGTCCGGGCTACCCGGCGATTGCTATTTCTGACGTTAGTCATATTTCCTGCGTCGGTAATGATTTCGGTTTCAATGATATTTTCTCCCGCTACGTTGAAGCGGTAGGTCGCGAAGGCGATGTACTGCTGGGGATCTCCACCTCCGGTAACTCTGCAAACGTGATCAAAGCGATCGCAGCGGCGCGTGAGAAGGGAATGAAAGTGATCACCCTGACCGGTAAAGACGGCGGCAAAATGGCTGGCACGGCGGATATCGAAATTCGCGTACCGCACTTTGGTTATGCCGACCGCATTCAGGAGATTCACATTAAAGTGATCCATATCCTGATCCAGTTGATTGAAAAAGAGATGGTTAAGTAAGTCTGGCGTAGGCCGGATAAGACGTTTACGCCGCATCCGGCATTTGTGCGCTGATGCCTGATGCGACGCTGACGCGTCTTATCATGCCTACAAATCTGTACGCGAACCGTAGGCCGAATAATGCGTTCACGCCGCATCCGACCTGAAAATTCTTAAATCAATCTTCGCCGGGGGCCATGCGCTCCCGCTGTTGTGGAGGTTACCCATGTGCGAATTGCTCGGGATGAGCGCCAACGTCCCTACCGATATCTGCTTTAGTTTCACCGGGCTTGTACAGCGTGGTGGTGGAACCGGGCCACATAAAGATGGCTGGGGCATTACCTTTTACGAAGGTAAAGGCTGTCGCACATTTAAAGATCCACAACCCAGCTTTAATTCCCCCATCGCCAAACTTGTCCAGGACTACCCGATAAAATCCTGTTCGGTGGTGGCTCATATTCGCCAGGCTAATCGGGGCGAGGTGGCGCTGGAAAATACTCACCCATTTACCCGCGAGTTATGGGGGCGTAACTGGACTTATGCCCATAACGGACAACTGACGGGCTACAAATCACTGGAAACCGGCAACTTCCGCCCGGTAGGCGAAACCGACAGCGAAAAAGCCTTCTGCTGGCTCCTGCATAAATTAACGCAGCGTTACCCGCGCACACCGGGCAACATGGCGGCGGTATTTAAATATATCGCCTCACTGGCGGATGAACTGCGGCAGAAGGGCGTTTTCAACATGCTGCTTTCGGACGGGCGCTATGTAATGGCGTATTGCTCGACTAATTTACACTGGATCACCCGCCGCGCGCCGTTTGGCGTGGCAACGTTGCTGGATCAGGATGTGGAAATCGACTTCAGCTCGCAGACCACACCGAATGATGTGGTCACGGTGATTGCAACACAGCCGCTGACGGGCAATGAAACCTGGCAAAAGATTATGCCAGGCGAATGGCGCTTATTTTGCCTCGGGGAGCGTGTAGTTTGATGCCAGTTGTGGCTGCACAACTTCGTGGCTTAACGGCTTGCTGACCACGTAACGACCATTGACCACAGAAACGGTTGGTGGCTTACGGGTTTGCTCAAAGTAGTCGTAACCCGGCTTCAGTTGCTCCCAGAAGTCCTTAAAGTTGGAATATTTATGGCGCTTCATATTGGCGTCGGTCATGCGGAACGGGTAAATACTCACTTGCACGCTCGGCTGACCAAACACCAGCGCACCAGTAACGAACTGGAATATCTCATCAATACCCTGATTGGTCATTGCGTAGCAGCCGATGGAAACACAATCGCCGTGGATCATCAGGTATTTCCCTTCATAACCATGCGCACGGTCATAGGCATTGGGGAAACCAATATTAATCGCTTTGTAGTAACGGCTGTCTGGTTTTAACTGATTACGCTGGACGCTATAAAACCCTTCCGGGCTTTTGAAATCGCCCTGACGCTGTTTTGGCCCTAAGCCGCCGGAATATTTACAGATTTTATAGCTGTCGAGCAGTTGATATTGCTCGCCCATTTTGACGTAGAGATCGAGCGTACGTTCTTCCTTGAAGATCTGGATGTAGACAGGGGATCCCATCAACTGCTGCTTATACTCTTTGCTCACTGGCGTGGTCGAGCTACTGCTGCCCAGCAAACCGGCAAACGAAACGCACGGGATCAACAACATCGCAAGAATTAATGCGATTTTACGCATACTGCTTATTCCTTGATAAAACGGTTACACACGCCAGGACGGCAAAATGAATCCCAAATCGGAATAGTCTGGATTTGGAAGGCTCACATTATCACCAAAAGAGTTTTACGCAAGCCTGTCGGCGCAGGGTTTACAAATTTCATCGGAAGCGGGCTTTACCCAAAGAGCGCCGCGTGAGTTCCAGTTCTCTCAAATCGTAAAAGTTTATCGGTAAGTTTGTAAATCAGGAGCCAGTCCGGTTCGACATGAGCATCGCGATAACCTTTCCATGAACCTTGCAGCGGGTGGTCTTAATAAACAGCTGGAAGCGGTAAAGTAAGAAGCGTCATAAGATATTTCAATTTATTCATATCATTATGACGCTTTTGTGCAAGTTTTACATCCTTTGAAAATTGTCCCGAGTATTCAATATCCCTTTGAATCATATTTAAATTCCTAATTTATCAAATAAATCATCGGCGTCTTTGGCCTTATGAACATCAACGCCAGCTTCGCTGTTTTTAATTGATTGAATGGTTAATTGATTAGGCTCGCGTAAATCGAACGGCAATGCCTTTTCACGCGCGACCTTTGTGAGGGTTATGCGAACCAGGTCAGAGATGGTCAGCCCCATCCCGGCCAGTACGTCCGCCGCCTGATTCTTCAGATCTTCATCGATTCGGGCGCGAACAAACGCGTTAGCAGCCATTGGGGTATCTCCTGTGCTGTATATTTATACAGCTTGAATTGTAGCTCAAATGAGCAACAGCGACAATCCATGAGTAATTTAAGAAACGGATGTTTTTACATAATAAACTGAAATATATTTATTAATTTTATAATAATGGTTTATTAAGTTTGTTCAGGTACGGGCCAGGATACACTGCAACATCAATGCATGACCAGCCATTATTGAGAATGTCTTTGCCGTCGATTCCCTCTTTTGTGTTGTCGGGATTACTGTTGCTTTGCTTGCCGTTTTCTTCATTTGCCAGCGCCACCACATCACATATCTCTTTCAGCTACGCCGCCCGCCAGCGGATGCAAAACCGTGCGCGTTTATTAAAACAGTACCAAACTCATCTGAAAAAGCAGGCCAGCTATATTGTGGAAGGCAATGCCGAAAGCAGAAGGGCGCTACGCCAGCACAACCGGGAGCAGATAAAACAGCATCCAGAATGGTTTCCTGCGCCGCTCAAGGCGAGTGACAGACGCTGGCAGGCGCTGGCGGAAAACAACCACTTTCTAAGCAGTGACCATCTGCATAACATCACCGAAGTGGCGATTCACCGCCTGGAGCAGCAGCTTGGCAAGCCTTACGTCTGGGGCGGCACGCGGCCCGATCAAGGCTTCGACTGTAGCGGGTTAGTTTTTTATGCCTACAACAAGATCCTCGAGGCGAAGCTCCCACGTACGGCCAATGAGATGTATCACTATCGCCGGGCAACGATTGTGGCGAACAACGACCTGCGCCGGGGAGATTTGCTGTTTTTCCATATCCACAGCCGCGAGATTGCCGACCATATGGGCGTGTATTTGGGCGATGGGCAATTTATCGAGTCGCCACGTACCGGCGAAACCATTCGGATAAGCCGATTAGCCGAACCTTTCTGGCAGGACCATTTTTTGGGCGCGCGCAGGATTTTGACGGAAGAGACGATTTTGTAGGCCGGATAAGGCGTTTACGCCGCATCCGGCGGTTGTGCGCAGATGCCTGATGCGACGCTGACGCGTCTTATCATGCCTACAAATCTGTGCGTTTTTGCGAGCCGCTTTCCTGTTATTCCATCACCTCATTGCCGACCTTTCCTTTTCTTCTTACCGTTGAGAAAAAGGAGTCGCCATGTCTGAATATCGTCGTTATTACATCAAGGGGGGAACCTGGTTTTTCACGGTGAATTTACGCAATCGTCGAAGCCAACTCTTGACCACCCAGTACCAGATGCTCCGTCACGCCATTATTAAAGTTAAGCGAGACAGGCCTTTTGAAATCAACGCCTGGGTCGTTTTGCCAGAGCATATGCACTGTATCTGGACATTACCTGAAGGCGATGATGATTTTTCCTCGCGCTGGCGGGAAATTAAAAAGCAATTTACCCATGCTTGTGGATTGAAAAATATCTGGCAACCACGTTTTTGGGAGCACGCCATCCGCAATACCAAAGATTATAGGCATCATGTTGATTATATTTATATAAATCCAGTAAAGCATGGTTGGGTAAAGCAAGTGAGTGATTGGCCATTCTCAACGTTCCATCGCGATGTCGCGCGAGGGTTATATCCCATCGATTGGGCGGGGGACGTAACGGATATAAATGCTGGCGAGCGTATCATTTTATAATTATGCGCAGATGCCTGATGCGACGCTGGCGCGTCTTATCGTGCCTACAAACTTGTGCCGCATCCGGCAATTGTGCGCGGATGCCTGATGCGACGCTGGCACATCTTATCATGCCTACAAACCTGCGCCTGAACGGTAGGCCGGATAAGGCGTTCACGCCGCATCCGGCGGTTATGCACCGATGCCTGATGCGACGCTGACGCGTCTTATCATGCCTACATCAACGCCCCCATAATCTTCAACTCCAGCTCATCCGGCACTTCGTTATACGACAGCACATGCAGCCCCGGCGCAAACAACCTTGCATAACGCGCCAGCAAAGGGCGCAGCTGCGGTGGCACCAGCAGCACCGGGTCTTTCCCCGCCGCTTTCATCTGCTCTTTCACCTGTGGCATCGTACTCTGGAACTGGTTGAGCATATTCGGATCGACCGGCACGCTGTCGAGCATCACTTTCCCGCCCTGTTGCGCCTGATTCACCACGTTGGTCAGCAGATTTTCCAGCTCATTATTCAGCGTATACACCGTCAGCTCCTGCTTGCGAACGAACGGATGGGTAATGCTTCGCCGCAGCGCCAGGCGCACATCAGCTGCCAGCAGAATATGATCTTTGGTCACCGCGCTACTGGCGACCAGCACGGTGGCGATGGTGACGATATCGCGCAGGGAAACGCCTTCGGTCAGCAGCGCCCGGTACACTTTCAGCAACTGGCTGTAATTGAGCGCCGCGCTTAAATCTTCCGCCAGGCGCGGTGCCATCGACGCCAAACGGTTATGCAACTGCGTAATATCATCATAGTTAAACAAATCAGGAATATAGCTGCGCACAATCTTGTTCACATGGGTAGCAATCACGCTGGCGCTGTCGATCACCTGATACCCCATATTCAGCGCCTTCGCCTTCTGCGCAGGCTGGATCCAGGTGACCGGCATCCCATACGCCGGGTCGTTCCCCAGCACGCCGTCAATCTCGCCGTAGGTTTCGCTGGAGGGCAGGGCCATCAGTTTATCCGCCGGAATATCCGCTTCATCAGCCTTTATGCCGTTGATGAAAATGGCGTACTGACTGGGCTTAAGGCGGAAGTTTTCCCGAATGCGGATCTCCGGCAGCAGCACGCCGTTGCCGTCAGAAATCACCTGCCGCACGCCGCGAATCCGCTGGGTGAGCGGGTTACCCTGTGCTTTGTCCACCAGCGCCACCAGTTTGTAACCGAGGCTTAAACTGATAGGCTCGATCAGCGGAATGGTTTCCCAACTGACCTGCTGCTCGCTGGTTTCGGTGATGGTGCGGGTCAGCGTTTCGAGGCTTTTCTCTTCCGCCTCCGCCGCCAGCGGCTGTTTGCTCATCCGCCAGCCGGTAAAACCAAGCAGGGCGCTGAACAGCAAAAACGGCAGGTGCGGCATTCCCGGTACCACCGCCAGCACGAACATAATCCCGGTGGCGGTGTAGAGCACCGACGGGCTTGCCAGCAGCTGGTTACGCACGTCATGGGCGATATCGCCGTTGTCGCTGACGCGGGTGACGATAATCGCCGCCGCGGTGGAGAGCAGCAGGGAAGGGATCTGCGCCACCAGGCCGTCGCCGATGGTCATCAGCACATACTGCTGGAAGGCAGCATCGGCGCTCAGGTTGTATTTGAAGATCCCGATACAGACGCCGCCGATCAGGTTGATCGCCAGAATCATCATCCCGGCGATGGCGTCCCCGCGCACAAACTTCGATGCCCCGTCCATCGCGCCGTAGAAATCGGCCTCGCTGGCAACATCTTTACGCCGGGTTTGCGCCTGCGCCTGGTTGATCAATCCGGCGTTAAGATCGGCGTCAATCGCCATCTGTTTGCCGGGCATCGCGTCTAAGGTAAAGCGGGCAGAAACCTCGGAAATACGCTCGGCCCCTTTGGTGACGACAATAAAGTTGATGATCATCAGGATGATAAACACCACGAAGCCGACGACAAAGTTGCCGCCGATCACCACCTGACCAAACGACTCAATCACCTTACCCGCCGCGCCCGCGCCGAGATGCCCGTGCAGCAGCACCACGCGCGTAGAAGCAACGTTAAGCGTCAGGCGCATTAAGGTGGTGATCAGCAAAATGGTCGGGAACAGGCTGAATTCCAGCGGTCGTTTCGCCGACACCGCCACCAGCAGCACCATCACCGCCAGCACAATGTTGAAGGTGAACAGAATATCCAGCAGCGCAGGCGGCAGCGGCAAAATAACCATCGCCAGAATACACAGGATCACCAGCGGCACGCCGAGATTGCCGCCGCGCAGCAGCGCGAGGAACGATTTAGTTGTTTTCGCCATCCAGTTTAAGCACCTCTTTGGGAATGGAAATATGTCTGTTCAGGGCCGGGCGCGGCTGTGCACCCTCGCGCCAGTGTTTCATTTGCAGGACGTAGGTCAGAACGTGGGCGATGGCCCGGTAAAGCTGAAACGGAATTTGCTGGTTCACCTGGGTGGTGTAGTAAACCGAGCGCGCCAGTCGCGGGAACTCGACCACTTCCACCTGATTCTCAGCGGCGACCTGGCGAATATAGAGGGCGATTTCATCGGTGCCTTTCGCCACCACAAACGGCGCGGCGGCGCGCGACGAGTCATACTGCAACGCCACGGCGTAGTGGGTCGGGTTGGTGATCACCACGTTGGCTTTCGGCACCACTTTGCGAATTTGCCCCATCGCCAACTGCCGTTGCAGACGCCGCACGCGCGCCTTCACTTCCGGCTTGCCTTCCTGGTTTTTATACTCTTCTTTCAGCTCCTGTTTGGTCATCTTCAGCCCTTTGGTAAACAGGGCTTTCGCCAGCGGCACGTCGATTAACGCAAAGAAGATAAACAGGATGACAAAGTTGCGCATCACGCAGGCGTAGAGCGATAAACCCTCATTCATCGCCAGTTTGAACGGTAGCGCCTGCAGGCCGAGAAAGGCGGCAAAGTTATTGCGCAGGCTTACCCACAGCATCACCAGCACCACCACCGACTTCACCGTCATCTTTCCCGTTTCCGCCAGATGTTCACTGGAAAACAGCCGCCCAATGCCTTTTAACGGGCTGATTTTGCTGAAATCCGGGAGGATTTTTTTCGGCAGAAACAGCCAGCCGCCGGGCACCAGCGAAGAGAGTAGCGCGGCAGCGGGCATCGGCAGCAAGGTGAGAATAAACTTGCCGAGTATTAACAGGTGATGGCGCAGAAACTGGCCGATCACCTCCGGGTTATTAATCTCCTGCGCGTACTGATGCACGCTGATAAAACTCTCGCGCACAAAATCGGCATACCACGGGAAGCTGCTGGAGATCACCACAAACGCCGCAAACAGGCTCGCCGCCAGCCCCATATCCTTCGAGCGCGGCAGTTGCCCCTCTTCACGCGCTTTACGCAGCTTTTGCGCCGAGGGTTTTTCTGTTTTTTCTTCGCTGCTGCTATCCGCCATAGTGACCTTTCAGCGCGTCGAGTTGCTGCAACACAAAATTCGCCAGATGCAGATAGTGATCCGGCAGGTTGTAGAGCAGGGTGGCAAAGCAGACCAGCCCCGCCAGCATGTTGATGGGAAAACCGAGTGAAAAAAGGTTCAGCGGCGGCGCAATGCGGTTGAGCAGGCCAAAGCAGCCCTGCACAATCAGCATGATAAAAGTGGTTGGCAGCGCCAGCAGCGATGCGGACGCCAGCACCCAGCTAAAGGCCAGCGCGATGGTGCGCAGGGTTTGCGGATGCAGCGCGTTGCCAATCGGCCAGTAGGTAAAGCCCTTATACAGCACACTCACCAGCAGCAGATGCCCGTCCATGGCAAAAAACAGCAGGATCGCGTAGACGTTGATGAGCTCCGCCAGCACGGTGGTCGATGCGCCACTGCTCGGGTCGTTCATCACCGCCATGCTCATCCCCATATTGAACGAGAGAATTTGCCCGGCCAGCTGTAGCGCCAGAAACAAAAACTGAAACATCAGCCCGAATAACATGCCCCATAAAATTTGCTCCACCGTCAGGATCAGGCTGTTGAGTGAAAGCAGGTCGTGGGGAATGGGATGCGGAATTAACGGCGTGATGATGATTGCCAGCGCCAGCGACAAAATAATCCGCACGCGCACGGTCAGGGCGCTGTTATCCAGCACTGGCACATAGCGCAGAAACGCCATAATGCGCACAAAGGGAAACCACAGCCCCAGCGCCAGATCCATCAGTTGCGTAACGTCGCTTGTGCGCATCTTAATGCACCAGCAGGGCGGCCTGGGTAAACAGGTGAATGCAGAGATCATGCAACTGGATAATCATCCATTTGCCGCACACGCCCAGCACCACCAGCGTGACAATCAGCCTCGGCAAAAAGCTCAGGGTCTGTTCGTTAATCTGCGTTACCGCCTGGAACACGCTCACCAGCAGGCCGACCAGCAAACTCGGCACCACCAGTACCGAAACCAGCAAAATCACTACTTTTATGCCGCTGGCGACAATGTCGGCGGCAACGTCTACGGTCAACATAATCAGCCCAGCCCCAGCCCGCGAATGCTGGTGGTGAGCGTGCCGATGGTCAGCGACCAGCCGTCGATCAGCACAAACAGCATCAGCTTAAAGGGCAGCGAAACAATCAGCGGCGACAGCATCATCATCCCCATCGCCATCAGTACGCTTGCGACAATCAGGTCGATAACCAGAAACGGGATGTAAATCATAAAGCCAATCTGGAAAGCGGTTTTCAGCTCGCTCAACACATAGGCGGGCACCACGATAGAGAGATCCTGGTCGGCGGCATTGCCCTTCGCGCCTCCGATGGTCATGATTTGCGCCATCGCTTTTTTGTCGGTCTGCGCCAGCATAAAGCGTTTGAGTGGCGTCGCGGCGGTGCTTAACGCATCGGTCAGGGTAATCTGATCGTTTTCGAACGGCACTACTGCGTGGTCGTAAATATTGAGCCAGATGGGGCGCATCACCAGCATGGTGAGGGAGAGCGCAATGCCAATCAGAATGCGGTTTGGCGGCGTTTGTTGCAGCCCTAGCGCCTGGCGCAGCAGCGACAGCACGATAATAAAGCGCGCAAAGCAGGTCATCATCAGCGCCATCGTCGGCAGCAAACCGACGAGGGTCATCAGAATCAGTACCTGAATTTTGACGCTGTACTCCTGAGTGTTGCCGTGGGTGACCACGTTAAGCAGCGCAATATCGCCGCCCTGGGCGATTGCCAGCGGCGCAAGCGCCAGCAGCCCAAGGCCCAGCGTCAGTTGAGTGCGGCGTTTCATGGTGCCAGGTCGTTGATATCGCGGGTGTTAAATTCCAGCACGCGCAGGCCGTACTTCTCGTTGACCACCACCACTTCCGCTTTGCCCAGCAGGATATTGTTCACTTTAATATCCAGCGGCTCCCCGGCGAGTTTATCCAGCTCAATCACCGTGTCGTCGTCGATGTTAAGGAGGTCGGCTAACATGATCTCCACCGACGACACTTCCAGCGTTAAGGTCACCGGAATGCGTTTTAGCAGCGTCATCGAGTCGGAAAAACGGTCTTCCAGGCGGGTGACCAGCGTTTCAGCGTCGGCGGATTTTGCGACAGGCGCAACTTCATCGGTGAGGCCAAAATCCCCGGCTAAAATATCTTCTTGCTTACTCATGGCTATTCTCATTTTTGCCCGCCAGCTCCGACAAAAACAGTTTGTCTTTGTCTTCCACAATCAGGGCGCTAAATAATTCAGATTGCCCAATCGCCACCGGGAACGTTTCTCCCAGCGAGATGGGTAAAATATCCCCGGCTTTTATCTGCGTGAGATCCGCGACATTCATCGATAGCTCGGCGATTTTGACGTTCAGGGTCAGCGGCAGGGAGCGGATGATCTCTTTAATCAGGGCCGGTTTATTGACGGATTTCGCCACCTGCTGCGGTTTACTGTGCTCGCTGTGGCGGATCAGATTTAAAATAAAATCGGTGTGGGCGTCGTCGAGCAAAATACGAAAACAGCTCTCTTCATCGCCCGCAAGGGTAAAGGTTAATTGATACGCCCAGTGGGTAATCACCGTGCTGCTGTCCAGCTTTAATTTCAGCGCAATACCGGAGGTTTGCAGATTAAATATCAGCGTGCAGATATCCAGCGCGAGTCGGTTCTTTAATCGTGTTTCGGTTTTGGTCGGCAGGCCGTTATGCGCTTTCGCCTCTTCAAGAGACGACTCCAGACCATAAAAATTGCCCAGCAGCATTAACAGCAAGGAGCGATCAATATCAAACGCCAGATGCCCGACCTGGGAAATCATTAGTTCAGCGTTTTTATTAATAATATCCATTTCGCAGCCAATCTTTTTTAAGGTGATATTGCTGCGATGCTTTTTGAGAAAGTAGCTGCCCAGATGCGAATCAATCACGTCAAAATTCCCCGTAAACAGGGTCGGCAGGTGATGGTAGGGGCGTCCGAGCCGATTACCTTCTAATTTAAAGATGCCTGGCGTTTTACTGTACTTCAGCATGGCTTACTTTCTCTGCTGTAATGGTATGGGCGATTTTGTGCACGCAAATCCGGCAGTGACACAAGGTGAGGTATTAAATAGAGGGGGAGTGAAAGGGGCAAATTATTAATAGGATGAAAAAATAATTAAATTATTAAAGGGCTAGATATCAGGCATCGTCATAACACATTGCACGAACCGTAGGCCTGATAAGACGCGCAGCGTCGCATCAGGCATCGGCGCACGATTGCCGGATGCGGCGTAAACGCCTTATCCGGCCTACATGGATAACTCATTGTTTACCATAAAATAATATTTTTATTATCGTTTAATTCGAACTTGTTAATCCCGCCGGTGATACGCTTCACAATATCCTGTTTTCTGTCGCTACTGATATCGTTCACCCTATGTCTGAACTTATTGCAACTGCCGCTTCCAGCATTAACGCTTTTACTCTGGCAAAGCGTGTCGCCGCATTTAACGTGCCGGTGCTCATTCAGGGCGAAACCGGCGCGGGCAAAGAATGCGTGGCGAAATATATTCACACCGTAGCCTTTGGTGAAAATGATAACGCGCCCTATATCGGCGTGAACTGCGCAGCGATCCCGGAAAACATGCTGGAAGCTACATTATTTGGCTACGACAAAGGCGCATTTACCGGCGCAATTGCCAGTGTGCCAGGAAAAATGGAACTGGCGAATAACGGCACCTTATTACTCGATGAAATTGGCGATATGCCGCTGGCGCTACAGGCCAAAATATTACGCGTATTGCAGGAGCAACAGGTTGAGCGATTAGGCAGCAACCGACAAATTAAACTCAATTTTCGCCTGATTGCCTGCACCAATAAAAACCTTGAACAGGAAGTGGCTGCCGGGCGTTTTCGTGAAGATCTCTATTATCGTCTGGCGGTTATTCCTATTACCATGCCGCCACTGCGTGAACGTCTGAACGATATTATTCCGCTGGCAGAGTCATTTATAAAAAAGTACTCCACGGTGCTGGTGAAAAATATCACCCTTTCAGAATCTACCCGCCGGGCGCTGCTCAATTACCGCTGGCCCGGCAACGTGCGCCAGCTGGAGAACGCCATTCAGCGGGGAATGATTTTAAATCGCGACGGCGTGATTTACCCGGATGCCTTAGGCCTGCCGGAAACGGACGTTGCCGACCGCAGCGAACTGCAATGGCCTGTTCAGCCCGCCGTCCACATTGCCGAAACCAGCGATTTGGGCCAGCACGGACGAAGCGCCCAGTATCAATATATCGCTGACCTGATGCGTAAATATCAGGGCAACCGCAGCAAAATCGCCGACCTGTTAGGCATTACCCCGCGCGCACTGCGCTATCGACTGGCCTCCATGCGCAAGCAAGGTATCGAAGTTTTCTCCTGACCCGGAAGTTAAAAATGAGCATTACCACAATCAACAGCACCATGCAGGCGCAAATCATGCAGGACGTGCAGCGGATGCAGGCCAACGCCCAGGCGCCGGTGCTACCCGCCATGACCTTCAGTTCCACAGACCCGGACGTGTCGTTTAACCGCATTATGTACGGCGCGCTTGGTCATGTTGATCAGTTCCAGCAGGTGGCGGAGCAGCAGCAAACGGCTGTCGACACGGGCAAAAGTGATGACCTGGCAGGTGCGATGATCGCCAGCCAGCAGGCGTCGCTCTCTTTCTCCGCGCTGGTGCAGGTGCGCAATAAAATCGCCACCGGGTTTAACGACCTGATGAGTATGTCGATCTAACCCTATGAATGCACAAATAAAGAAGTTAACCCAGGCGTTTCCGGCGTTTCGACTGCGTCTCGTAGATAACAAACGCTGGGCGTTGATGGCGGGAGTGGGGCTTGCCGTGGCGGCGACGGCGATTATCGTCAGCGTGCTGTGGACCGGTAATCGCGGCTACGTTTCGCTCTACGGACGCCAGGAAAATCTGCCCGTGTCGCAGATTGTCACGGTGCTGGACGGCGAAAAGCTCAGCTACCGCATCGACCCGCAGAGCGGGCAGATTCTGGTGCCGGAAGATGAACTGTCGAAAACGCGTATGACCCTTGCCGCGAAAGGCGTGCAGGCGATATTGCCCAGCGGCTACGAGCTGATGGACAAAGACGAAGTGCTCGGCAGCAGCCAGTTCGTGCAGAACGTGCGCTATAAACGCAGCCTCGAAGGGGAGCTGGCGCAGAGCATTATGTCGCTGGACGCGGTGGAGAGCGCGCGGGTGCATCTGGCGCTCAACGAAGAAAGCTCGTTTGTGGTCAGCGATGAGCTGCAAAACAGCGCCTCGGTGGTGGTGCGTCTGCACTACGGCGCGAAGCTGAATATGGACCAGGTGAACGCCATCGTGCATCTGGTTTCCGGCAGTATTCCGGGGCTGCAGGCCAGCAAAGTCAGCGTCGTCGATCAGGCGGGAAATCTGCTAACCGACGGCATTGGCGCGGGCGAGGCGGTCTCTGCCGCTACCCGTAAACGCGATCAGATCCTCAAAGACATTCAGGACAAAACCCGCGCCAGCGTGGCGAACGTGCTGGATTCGCTGGTCGGCAGCGGGAATTACCGTGTCAGCGTGATGCCGGATCTCGACCTCAGCACCATCGACGAAACTCAGGAACACTACGGAGACGCGCCGAAAATAAACCGCGAAGAGAGCGTGCTGGACAGCGACACCAATCAGGTGGCGATGGGTGTGCCCGGCTCTCTCAGCAACCGTCCGCCGGTTGCGGCGAATCAGATGACCAACGGCACGGAAGAAAATCGCTCGCCGGAAGCGTTATCCAAACACAGCGAAAGCAAGCGCGATTACTCTTACGACCGCAGCGTCCAGCATATTCAGCATCCCGGCTTTGCGGTGAAACGCCTCAACGTGGCGGTGGTGCTCAATCAAAACGCCCCGGCGCTGAAAAACTGGAAGCCGGAACAGACCACGCAGCTTACCGCGTTGCTGAACAATGCCGCCGGGATCGACGCGCAACGTGGAGATAACCTGACGCTTTCACTGCTTAACTTTGTCCCGCAGGTGGTCCCGGTCGAACCGGTGATCCCGCTGTGGAAAGATGACAGCGTGCTGGCCTGGGTGCGGCTGATTGGCTGCGGCCTGCTGGCGCTGTTGTTGCTGTTCTTTGTGGTGCGCCCGGTAATGAAACGCCTGACGGCGGTGCGTGCGCCGGTTATCACACCAGAACCGGAAGCTGTCAGCGAACCGTGGATCGCTATGCCGGAAGAGGAGCGCAAAAACGTCGATCTGCCGTCGCTGCCCGGCGATGACAGCCTGCCTTCGCAGAGTTCCGGCCTCGAAGTGAAACTCGAGTTCCTGCAAAAACTGGCCATGAGCGACACCGATCGCGTAGCCGAAGTTCTCAGACAATGGATCACCAGCAATGAGCGAATTGACAACAAATAAGAGCAACAGCTACCTGGAACAGGCGGCGATCCTGCTGCTGTGTCTGGGCGAAGAGGCGGCGGCGACGGTGATGCAAAAACTCAGCCGCGAAGAAGTAGTGCGCCTGAGCGAAAACATGGCGCGGCTTTCCGGCGTCAAAACCAGCATGGCGCGCAAAGTGATCAATAACTTCTTTGATGAGTTCCGCGAACAGAGCGGGATCAACGGCGCATCGCGATCCATGTTGCAGGGTATTCTCAACAAAGCCCTCGGCACCGAGATCGCCAGCAGCGTGATCAACGGCATCTACGGCGATGAGATCCGCTCGCGGATGGCGCGCCTGCAATGGGTGGAACCACGCCAGCTGGCGATGCTGATCTCCGAAGAGCATTTGCAATTACAGGCGGTGTTCCTCGCGTTTCTGACGCCGGAAATCTCGGCGGCGGTGCTCTCGTATCTCAATGAATCGGTGCAAAACGAAATTCTCTATCGGGTGGCGAAACTCAACGACGTTAACCGCGACGTGGTGGATGAACTGGACAGGCTGATCGAACGCGGCCTGTCGGTGCTCTCTGAACATGGCTCGAAGGTGAAAGGCATCAAACAGGCGGCGGATATCGTCAACCGCTTCCAGGGTAACCAGCAGGTGATCCTCGACCAGATGCGCGAGCGCGACGAAGAGGTGCTGGAGCAGCTCCAGGATGAGATGTACGACTTCTTTATCCTCAGCCGCCAGAACGAAGAGGTACGTCGACGTCTGCTCGACGAAGTGCCGATGGAAGACTGGGCGGTGGCGCTGAAAGGCACCGAAGCCCTGTTGCGGCGCTCGATTTACGCGGTAATGCCAAAACGTCAGGTGCAACAACTGGAAGCGATCACCGCGCGCCTGGGGCCGGTGCCGGTCAGCCGTATCGAACAGATCCGCCGCGAAATCATGGGCATCGCCCGTGAACTGGAAGAGGCGGGCGAAATTCAGCTACAGCTCTTTGCGGAACAGACGGCGGAGTAACCCATGACCATTGAAACACTGCGCGGGCGCTATCGCCTGCACCGCTTCCCGCCGCGCCAGCGTGCGGTGACCGGAGAACCGCTCACCGCCAGCATTAGCGCCGCCGATTACCAGCGCCAGTTGATGGACGGTTTTCAGGAAGGGCTGCAAAAAGGTTTTGCTCAGGGAATGACCGAAGGTCAGGAGCAGGGCTTTAGCGAAGGTCATCAGCAAGGTTTTGCCGAGGGGCGACGCCAGGGCTACACCGAAGGCAGTCTCGCCGGGCAGCAGGAAGGGCGCAAACAGTTTGTTGAGGCGGCGCAGCCGCTGGAAGCCATCACCGGTAAAGTGAACGACTTTCTCGCCCATATCGAACGTAAACAGCGGGAAGATTTGCTGCAACTGGTGGAAAAGGTGACGCGGCAGGTGATCCGCTGCGAACTGGCGCTGCAACCGACGCAGTTGCTGGCGCTGGTGGAAGAGGCGCTGGCGGCCTTCCCGGCGATGCCGGAAACCCTGCAAGTGATGCTGAGTACGGAAGAGTTTAACCGCCTGCGCGACGCGGTGCCGGAAAAGGTCAGCGAATGGGGGCTGACGCCTTCGCCGGATCTGCCACCGGGCGAATGCCGGGTGATCACCGACAAATCCGAACTGGATATCGGCTGCGAGCATCGCCTTGAACAATGCATGACCGCGCTGAAAGAAACACTCACGCCGGAGTCGCAGGGTGAGTGATTTTTCTGCGTTCGATAACGCCCTGCGCTCGCTGGAGTCGATCCCGCTGGCCCGCGTCGCCGGGCGGTTGGTGCGCCTTAACGGCATCCTGCTGGAGAGTGTCGGCTGCCCGCTAATGACCGGGCAGCTGTGCCGCATCGAAAGTGCCAATCACACGCTGATCGACGCGCAGGCCGTGGGCTTTAATCGCGACATCACCTATTTAATGCCGTTTAAACAGCCGGTCGGCCTGATGGCAGGCGCACGCGTCTTCCCGGAAGAAAAAGCCCACGACATCCTGATAGGCGAAAGCTGGTTAGGCCGCGTGGTGAATGGCCTCGGCGAACCGCTGGATGGCAAAGGCCGCCTGAACGGCAACGACCTTCTGCCGCCGTTGCCGCCCTCGGTTAATCCCTTAACTCGTCGTTCGGTAGACGAACCGCTGGACGTGGGCGTGAAAGCGATCAACGGCCTGCTGACCATCGGCAAAGGCCAGCGCGTCGGACTAATGGCAGGCAGCGGCGTCGGGAAAAGCGTGCTGCTGGGGATGATCACCCGCCAGACCAAAGCCGATATCGTGGTGGTTGGGCTGATTGGGGAACGCGGGCGCGAAGTGAAAGAGTTTATCGACCACTCGCTGGGCGCGGACGGGCTGGCAAAGTCTATCGTCGTCGTCGCGCCTGCCGATGAATCGCCGCTGATGCGTCTGAAAGCCACCGAACTGTGCCACTCCATCGCCGCCTGGTTTCGCGACCGCGGGCATCACGTCTTACTGCTGGTGGATTCCCTGACCCGCTACGCGATGGCGCAGCGGGAAATCGCCCTCTCGCTCGGCGAACCGCCCGCCACCAAAGGTTATCCGCCATCGGCATTCGGCATGATCCCCAAACTGGTCGAAAGCGCAGGCAACAGCGAAAGCGCGGGATCGATGACCGCCATCTACACCGTGCTGGCGGAAGGTGACGACCAGCAAGATCCGATTGTCGACTGCGCGCGCGCGGTGCTGGACGGGCATATCGTATTAACCCGCAAACTGGCGGAAGCGGGGCACTATCCGGCCATTGATATCGGCCAGTCGATCAGCCGCTGCATGAACCAGGTCACCAGCCTGGAACATCAGCAATCCGCCCGCGCGTTAAAGCAAAACTATGCCGCCTATATGGAGATCAAACCTCTGATCCCGCTCGGCGGCTATGTGGCAGGTGCCGACGCCAGCGTCGACAAAGCGGTGAAAATGTTTCCGGCCATTGAGCGATTTTTGCGCCAGGAGATGCGCGAACCCGCCTCCCTCGAACTGGTGCAAAGCCGCCTGCAAATCCTCTTTCCTTGTGCCAAAAAGGCAGAACAGTAACTATGCGACAAATCATCGACACCCTGGCGCAGTTGCAGCGCCTGCGGGATAAATCGGTCAAAGACAAAACCGTCGAGCTGGCAAAGCAAAAACAGATTTGCGCGGGTTATGACAACAATATCAAGGCGTTAGGCTACCTTGTCGAGAAAACATCTGCGGGTGCGGCGGTGTCGGTGGAATCGCTGAAAAACGTCAGCGGCTACAAAGGCACCCTGCGCAAGGTAATCGCCTGGCAGGAGCAGGAAAAAACGCTGGCCAATATCAAAGCCACGCGAATGCAGAAAAACCTCACGGCGGCGGCGTGCGAAGAGAAAGTAGTCGCCCTGACGCTGGACGACAAACGCCGCGAGCAACAAGAAAGCGCCACGGCGAAAGCGCAAAAAGCGGTGGACGACATCGCCGTGCAGTGCTGGCTGCGGCACAAATTAGCGGAGTAGCCATGAAAACGGTCATCACCTTCGGCACCTTCGATGTGTTTCATGTCGGTCATCTGCGCCTTTTACAACGCGCCCGCGCATTGGGCGAGCGGCTGCTGGTCGGCGTATCGTCCGACGCCCTGAACATCGGCAAAAAGGGCAGGGCACCGGTTTACCATCAGGATGACCGCATGGCGATCATCGCCGGGCTGGCGTGCGTGGATGGCGTATTTCTGGAAGAGTCGCTGGAGCAAAAAGCGGAGTATTTGCGCGGGTACAGTGCGGATATTTTAGTGATGGGGGATGACTGGGCAGGGAAGTTTGACAGCTTTGCGTATATTTGTGAGGTGGTCTATTTCCCCCGCACGCCGTCGGTGTCGACGACGGGGATTATTGAGGTGATTAGAGGGCTTTTATAAAGTACTAAAACAGAGATGTATTTTCTTGCCGGATGCGGCGTAAACGCCTTATCCGGCCTACAGGACGTGATCGATCCGTAGGCCTGATAAGCGAAGCGCATCAGGCAGTTGCGCGGTTTACCCCAGCGCCTCCACAATCACAATCGCCGCCCGTTCTCCCGCCTTGCCATCCATAAACGCATCGCAATAGTGATGGCGAATCTCCGTAAGCCGCGCCTGCACCGACCCCCAGTCAAACGCCTCTGACAACAAATAACGCAGTTCTGCAACATCATGAGCAACCGGCAATATTTCGCGGATTCGCTGGTCGGCGCTCTCTGCCGTGGAATAACTTTTCTCACCGTCGAGCAAATCATTCATGCCCGGAAAGTCGAGCAGGATCACCCGCTTATCAACGTGGATAGCATCGAAAATAAACCCGCTGTTATCGGTCAGCACGTAATCGGCTTTTGCCAGCAGCGCCAGCGTGTGGCGGGCGGAGTCGGTGCGCTGTTTTAAATGCCTGCGCACCAGGGCCAGCGATGCTGCTTCTTCCGGGCGTGAGCAGGTGCCATGGTGCAGTTTGCAAATCAGGTTCACATCACCGCTCAAGCGGCCCAATTTTTCAGCCCAGTGGGGCAGGGAGCTTAATGCGCCAAACGTTGGGGCATAGAGCACCGTAGGTTTACGGTAATCTGATTGGATGTTTTCCGGCAACGCGCGATCGAACGTGCCGTTATGCCAGGCGTCGAAGCGCGGGTTGCCGACCACTTTTGCGCTGCCGAAATGCGCCAGCGCCTGCTGACTGTAGTGGCTATAACACAAAATGCTTTGGTAAAAACGATTCCAGTCGGCGTGGTTCCACGTCTCTTTGGCTAAGCCGTACATAGCGCGGATGTTCACCGCCGCCAGGCCATTGAGCGCAGGCGTGTGGTAGGGGCTGACCAGGCATTTCACCCGCTGACCATGTGTCTGCATTTCTGACAGACGCATACCTTTAAGCTGCGGATCGTCGATGTTTTTCAGTGTTTCCAGCATCTCATCAAGAAACGGTTTAAACACGCGGTCATTGATCACTAGTGTGCAGCTCTGCCCCTGCGCCTGTAGAGCGGTGATGATTGGGCGGTACAGCGTGTAGTGGAATGAGGTTTCCATAAAAAAGCCGATGGTATCGGCGATGGGTAATGTAGATGGCTTGGTGGCTACGGGTAACTTATTGAAATAGTGAGCAATATTATCAGTCGTTTTTTTCTCGATATCACTAAAACCCGGTCGCTGGTAGCAAAGGCTCGGGTAACAGGCCAGCCATTTGTCGGCGCGTAGCAGCGGCTGCCAGCAGGCTTCCAGCGAGTGCTCATCGTTGCTCATCTGCTGCGCCAGTTGCGGGTAGTAGCGGCTGTTCACCAGATACGCGCACACTTTGCGGCAGTCCCGCGCGTGCACCAGCCCCGGCAAACTTTTTAGCATCGTTCCCTGCGAAATTTCGCCACCGAGGATCATCACCTGCCAGGGAATTTTCGCCAGGCTCGCCAGCAGCGTGTTCAGTACCTGAATATGTTTCTCCTGCTTGAGAATAACCGCGTCATCTTCCAGCAGCAGGTAGTTTTGCCAGCCGTGCTGTTGCGCCAGGCGCAGCGCCTGTAAGTGCGACTGACGGCGGCCCCGTTGACCGTTTTCATCTTCACTGGCGGCAAGGCGGGTGATCTTCTCAGGTGGAATATGCAGCAATGCCAGTTCTTCACGGATCTGTTGTAAGCGATCCGGGCGTTTATCCAGATTCAGCAGAACGATCTGATCGATCGCCTGATGGTTGATCGCCTGGTGATGAGTGGCGTTATGCAGACTCAGATAAGCATTGCGCAGCAGCGGATCGCGGACGATATCCGTAAGCGCCGCGTTTACTGGCGTGCTGGCCCCGAGAATAAAATCTTTATCAAAGGTGTTGTGACTATGCGAGATACACAGAATCGTGCGCTCGCCGGGCAGTTGCAGCGGGTTTACGCTGAAATTGTCGGTGAAACGTTTCTCTTCGCCTAAATTGCAATCATCGTCGTAACGGTGCTTTTTCAGGTAGTTACGGTGATAGCAAAAGGTGCCGTTGAGGATGTTATGCGGGCCAAAGCTGCGGCTTTGAAAGATGCGGTTGATGTGGCTGTACCAGATGGGGATCTGATCGGAGCCGGAGATGAGCGCCCGGTGTTTTTGCATCATGGCGATGGTGTAAGAGATTTTATCTGCCGGGTAGTAGTCGTCATCGTCCATGCAGAGGATGTATTCGCCGCGCGCCAGTTCGTTGAGCATGTTGCGTTTTTTGCCCAGCGGCAGTTTTTCCGGGTGATGGATGTAGCGGATGTTAAAGGCTTCCGGCGTGCCATTGGTCAGGCGGTCGATGATGTGTTGATGGCTTTGTGGGGAATCGTCGAGGATGATGAGTTCGCGGCGGTCTGCCGGGTAATCCTGATAGCGGTACATATAGAGCAGGTACGGCAGGAATGCGCCGCGGTTCCAGGTTGGCGTGACGACGCTGACAAACGGTTTTTCGCGGTGGGTGTTGAGTGTTTTGATGATGGTTGGTGTTGGCATGGTGTTTGGGTGAGTTAATGGGTGAATGTGATGAATGTGCGCGCTGATGCCCTCACCCCAACCCTCTCCCACAGGGAGAGGGAGAAAATCAGCGCCGATTTTAACACTGTGCTCGATCGGTCCCCTCGCCCCTTTGGGGAGAGGGTTAGGGTGAGGGGCAAAGCGCGCACAGAGCGACTCACGTTAGCAGCGAAAACGCTGAAAGCAGCGGGTCGGCGGCACATAACGACTGAATTTGCTGGCGAACCAACAGCGCATTTTCACTGGCTCGCCAGCGTTCAAACATGGCAAAGAGGGCGAAAATATCCTCCTGCCGCAGCGAAGAACCATCCAGCGTCCATAAACTGATTAACGTGCGGAGGAGATAAAAATCGCACACCAGCGGGAAATAATCCGCCCCGTCAGTCTGCCCAATCACATCGTGGTAAACGCGGTAAATCAGCCAGTTACGCATCATCCAGGGCGCGGTGGCAAAATGCTGTTGCCAGGTGGTTTGCCACTGCGTCTGAAGCTGCTGTTGTAACAGGGCTTCGCTGTTAGCGTCATGCAGCGTCAGCAAAGGCATCTGCAACGGCAGCGAAGTTTTGCGCGGGCTTTCCGGCAAAATCGACCAGTCAAACGTAAAACTCCCGAGTAACGTGGCCAGGTGACGCGCCAGCTGTGGCACGGGCGGCAGCTGGGCGAACTGTGCCTGTAGGATGCCTTTTTTCGCATGATCGGCCAGCGCCTGCGGCAGCGTCGTCAAACGGGCAAGAATATCTCCGTCTCTGCCCGGCATTTTACTGGCGCGGGAGAGCAGGATACCGACGGCATACAATGACAGTTCTGGTGTTAAATCACGGAGCGTGAGGGTACTCAAAATCACCTGGTTTACTATCGCATCGCGCGCGGAAAGCTCTGCGGCATTTTCTTCCACAGGACGGTAGGTGAGCTGTAAATCAAAGGCCCTGACATCGTTGAGCACCGCTTCGCAGCTGGCAATATCGGTCAATGACAGGCTCAGGCGAATCTCGTTTTTCCACACCTTGCGGACGTATAAAGGCGAACCGGGGTGACGCGCTAAAAATTTGCGCACGTATTCCGGTTCGTAACATTCAATAAAACTCATAGGTGGCTTCCAGTCTTTAATGCTGTGCAGAATGTGCAATAAGCGTGCCGAGATTTTTTGTAATCAAAAACAAAGGATTGAGAATCAGGCGGAAAATCCGTTTCCGCTATGGGGAAGGTATGCGCGTTATTCCTGATAGAGAAAATCTGCTTCGCTGCCTAAAAATGACTGAATAAATTCATACTGGCGAATCAACAGCTCGCCGTTTTTATCGTTGTAGGTTTTGCAGCGTTCCGCTTTTTGCTCAAGGCGTTGCCACAATTGTTGTGCTGCCGCTTTTTGGACCGCCGGAAGCCAGGCAAACACCTGCGCCAGACCGTCACGATTTACGCTAACACCGAGCATTTTCAGCAGGCTATGCCGCTGATGGCTATGCCCATGCAACTGTTCATAGTGATGGGTTATCTCCTCGTTTACCGCCAGCAACTCTTCGCTGGCGCGGCGAATCATGCAGATCCGCTGGCGCTGAAGAAGTTCGCGCAGGGAATCATACAGAGCGTCGTCGGCACGAATTCCCTGCAACAACGCCTTCACCTGTTGTAACCGGATACTCACTTCATCGGCCTCTTAGTTCTGGAAAAAACTCAGCATGTCGCTGGCTAACTGTTCGGTGTCCACTTGTAGACTGCCAGAGGCCAGCATCGCCTGCATTTGCGCCACTTTGTCGCTGTCGATATCGCTCTCTTGCTGGTCGTTCAGCGTTTGCTGGGCGGACTGCAATCCCGCCTGAGTAATGTCGTCGGCGCTCAGCGTCGTGGTGGTGGTCGCCGTGGTTTTGCGCGGCTGGCTGGAGCCTGCCGTTGTGGCTGTCGGGCGATTGCCTGGCATAGTCGGGGTGATTTTCATCGCAACCTCGTCTCGGTAATTGGGTGGGTTACTGCGGTAAAGCGGTTAACAGGCGGCAAAACTTTAATCGTTAGCGCAAATTACTCCGCGCTTACCGTTGTCACCACGCCGCTTTCCGCCACCATTGCGCTGATGACCCGCTGGCTGCTGGCGTTACGCACTTTCACCATCTCGCCTTTGCGGCCATTTTTCAGCGCCACGCCGGGCATCGAGGCGGTGATCCCCGCGCTCTGGTAAACAATCATCACCGGTTGATCGCGCCCGACCAGCACCGGAGACACGAGTTCTTCTTTGGTGATTGGCCTGCCGGGTTGCAGGGCGTGTTTACTGCTGAAACCAATCGCGTCATCGAGAACCATCAACACATCGCGGCGCTGGGCGCTGACGTTGTAGGGCTTAAGCTCCACATCATTCGCGGTGAGCGGCGTATCGCGGGCAACCAGTGACTTCGTCATTACCACCGGCACCAGTACATCCGGGCGCACCGCCACGTTCATCTGCCAGCTTTGCGGGCAACTGACGGTGAAGTTCATCCGGTTGAGGGCGATTTCCGCAGGCGAAGTCAGCGTGACGCCGGGTGTTTTAGTACAGGGCGCGGCGGTCGCAATCTGCGAGGGAATGTAGATCTTAAAGGTGTAGCGATAGTCATGCCACTGCCGCTGCTGCGCCAGCGATTCAATTTTTTGGCTCGCGGCATTCAGCACCTGGGCGTTGACTTGTTCCCGCGCGCTGTGTTGCACGGGATGGACGGCGGCGTAGCCCGGTAAGGCTAGCGCCAGAAGGAAATAAAACTTCCGCCTGCAAAATTGAAAACTCATAAACCCTTTCTCATCAGTGACTTAAAAAATGGCATGGCGATTGCTTAGCGTATGCGGATTGAAGCAGGAGTGACGCAGGAAATGGGGATCAGTTTTCAACAAGCATTGGGAGTACATCCGCAGGCAGTGAAGTTACGTCTTGAGAGGACCGAGCTACTGACTGCGAATCTGGCGAATGTCGATACGCCAAATTTCAAGGCTAAAGATATTGATTTTGCCAGGGAGATGCAACGGGCAAATAACGCGGTGGTGGATGTCCAGTACCGTGTGCCGATGCAGCCGTCGGAAGATGGCAACACCGTGGAACTGAACAGCGAACAGGCGCGGTTTTCACAAAATAGTATGGATTATCAAAGCAGTTTGACCTTTCTGAATCTGCAAATCAGCGGTATCAGAGAGGCCATTGAAGGGAAATAAGCATGTCATTTACTGATATCTATCAGATTTCCGGCTCGGCGATGACGGCGCAAACGCTACGTCTGAATACCGTTGCCAGTAACCTGGCGAATGCCAATGCGCCCGCCAGCAGCGAGGCGCAGGCGTATAAAGCGCGCAGCCCGGTGTTTGCCGCGGTGTATCACCACAGCCTGCTGGCGGGTACACATCGTCATGCCATTGACGGTGCCAGCGTGCAGGTACAGGACGTGCTGCAAACCGGCGGGGCGGTGAAACGCTATGAACCGCATTCGCCGCTCGCCGATGCTAACGGTGATGTCTGGTATCCCGACGTCAACGTGGTGGAACAGATGGCGGACATGATGTCGGCCTCGCGCGATTTCGAAACCAATGTCGATGTGCTCAACAACGTGAAAAGTATGCAGCAAAGTTTGCTGAAACTGGGAGAAGCCTGATGAATACCCTGGCGCTGAATGCGCAATCGCCGCAACCCACCGCCACGGCGGAAAGCAACAACGTGGCGCCAGCGACACGCAAAGCAGCAGCGATAGCTCGCCCGTCGATACTTTCCTGACGCTGTTTGTCGCCGAGATCCAAAACCAGGACCCAACCGACCCGACCGACGCTACCGAATATATCGACCAGCTGTCGTCGATGGCGCAGGTGGCGATGATGGAAGAGATGAGCGTGCAGGCGAATACCAATGCGGTGCTGATGAGCAACATCCAGGTGATGGCGCTCGGTAACCTGGTGGGCGACGACATTATGGTGCAGACCACCGCCTTGCAGGTGAGCGACCAGACCATTAACGGTCGCGCCACGCTTGACGACGCCTGTACCACTGCCGATCTCCACTTTACCGATGCCGCAGGCGATGACTACACCGTCTCGCTGATCCCGCAAGGGAGTTCGTCCGTCGGGCCAGGCCAGGTCGATTTCTCGGTGAATCCCGCCGATTACGGCATCCCGCCGGGCGATTACGACGTCTCGGTGGTCACCAACACCGGGGAAGAAGAGGTGCCGATTGAAGTCTCCGGCGAAGTGGAAGATGTGCGCATCCCGCTCGACGGCAGCTCTCCGGTGCTCAACGTTGCAGGCGTGGGCGAAGTACCGTTCACCATGATTAGCCAGTTTGGCGTACCCGATGCCGACAGTGATGTGGCGTGATGTCCGGTGCCAAATTGCCTGATGCGCTTCGCTTATCAGGCCTACATGAAACTGCAATGTATTGAATCTGCATGGTTTTGTAGGCCGGATAAGGCGTTCACGCCGCATCCGGCAAAACAACGGACACGCTGTCAAAATTTGAATTAACAGGAAGACACAATGAGTTATGAAATTGCCGCAACGGGGCTGAATGCCGTTAACGAACAGCTCGACGGGATCAGTAACAACATCGCCAACGCCGGAACGGTGGGCTATAAGTCGATGACTACCCAGTTTTCCGCCATGTATGCCGGAAGCCAGGCGATGGGCGTCAGTGTGGCGGGCACCGCGCAGAGCATTTCGCGCGGCGGTTCGCTGATCTCCACCGGTAATGCGCTGGATCTGGCGATTAACGACGACGGGTTTTTTGTTACCTGCGACAGCGCGGGCAATATCTCGTATACCCGCGCCGGATCGTTTGAAACCGACAAAAACGGCTATATCGTTAACGCCTCGGGCGACTATTTACAGGGTTATCCGGTCGATGACAGCGGCACCCTGCAAACCGGTACGGTGACGGATATCCAGATCAAAACCGGCAATATCCCGGCGCAGGCCAGCAGCAGCCTGACCTTTACTGCCAACTTCGATGCCAGCGATGCGGCTATCGACCGTACAACCGTGCCGTTCGATCCAACCAACAGCAGCTCGTATACCGACAGCTACACCACCACGGTGTATGACTCATTGGGTAACGAACACTCGGTATGCCAGTACTTCACTAAAACCAGCGATAACACCTGGGAAGTGCAATACACCTTCGACGGTCAGCAGCAGACTGGCGTTCCGGCGACGACCTTAATCTTCGACCCGAACACCGGTAAGCTGACTTCGCCAACCACGCCGCAGACCATTGAGTTCCAGACCGACGCCGCCGCACCTATCGACTTAACCGTCGATTACACCACTTGTACGCAATACGGCTCGGACTTCTCGGTCACCACCAATGCCGCCAACGGCTACGCCTCCGCAACGCAAAACGGCGTGCAGGTTGATGACGATGGCAAAGTTTACGCCACCTACAGCAACGGCGAGCGCATGTTGCAGGGGCAGGTGGTGCTGGCGACTTTCCCGAATGAAAACGGACTCGAAGCGGTGAGCGGCACCGCGTGGGTACAAACCGGGGAATCCGGCACCCCGCTGATTGGCGTTCCTGGCTCCGGCACTTGCGGCACGCTCTCATCGGGCGTGCTCGAAAGCTCTAACGTCGATATCACCAGCGAACTGGTCAACCTGATGACCGCCCAGCGTAACTATCAGGCCAACACCAAAGTTATCGCTACCAGCACACAGCTCGATGACGCGCTGTTCCAGGCAATGTAATGGACCGTTTGATTTATACCGCCCTGAGCGGGGCTTCTCAGACTTTGTACGAGCAGCAAATTAGCGCCAACAACCTGGCGAACGTCAACACCAACGGTTTTCGCGCCGATATGGCGATGGCGACCAACAACAAGGTGAAAGGCGGCGGCTTCGACACGCGCTATATGGCGCAGGAAGGGGCCAGCGGCGTGAACGACAGCACGGGTGTGGCGGAGAAAACCGAACGCCCGCTGGACGTGGCGATTCAGGGGGCAGGTTACATTGCGGTGCAGGATAAAAACGGCAACGAAGTGTATACCCGCAACGGCAACATTCAGCAGGACGACCAGGGGCAACTGACTATCGACGGCAATCTGGTGCTGGGGGATAACGGGCCGATCATTCTGCCGCCGAACGCCATCGCTTCGTTTGGCAGCGACGGCACGCTGTCGGTGACGCCCGATGACGGCGACGTGACCGCGACGATGGATATCGATCGCCTGAAGCTGGTGGATATCCCGGTCGCTAACCTGGCAAAAAATCCTGAAGGGATGCTGGTGACTGCCGACGGCGTACCGGCCCAGCGCGATGAAAATATCAAAGTCAGCGGCGGTTTTCTCGAAGGCAGCAACGTCTCAGCGGTGAGCGAAATGATGTCGTCCATCGCCATGAACCGCCAGTTTGAAGCGCAGATCAAGATGATGAAAACCGCCGAAGATATCAGCGACGCGGGCAACCGCTTATTGCGCGGCTCGTAACCGCACATCGTAGGCCGGATAAGGCGTTCACGCTGCATCCGGCAACCGCGGCCCAAAAATAACACGGAATTTACCACCATGAACGCAGCATTATGGATCAGCAAAACCGGCCTCTCGGCGCAGGATGCTGAAATGAGCGCGATTGCCAACAACATCGCCAACGTTAATACCACCGGCTTCAAGCGCGACCGGGTGATGTTTCAGGATCTGTTCTACCAGACCCAGGAAGCGCCGGGCGCGATGCTCGACCAGAACAACATCATGCCGACCGGGCTGCAATTCGGTAGCGGCGTGCGCATTGTCGGTACCCAGAAAACCTTCACCGAAGGCAACGTCGAAACCACCGACAACGCGATGAATGTCGCCATTATGGGGCAGGGATTTTTGCAGGTGCAAAAGGCTAACGGCGATATCGCCTATACCCGCGATGGCAACTTGCAGGTGAACGCCGACGGCGTGCTGACCAACTCGCAGGGCTTGCCGTTGCAGCCGGAAATCGACGTTCCGGCAGGGGCCACCAACGTCGCGTTTGGTGAGGATGGCACAGTGACGGCGATCTTACCCGGCGACAGCGACGCGACCGAGTTAGGGCAACTGACGCTGGTTAACTTCGCCAACCCGGCGGGGCTTTCCGCCGAGGGCGACAACCTGTATCTGGAAACCGCCGCCAGCGGTCAGCCGACAGAAGGTGTGCCGGGCGAAGATGGGCTTGGCACTTTGCAGGACAACGCACTGGAAGGCTCGAACGTGGATATCGTCAACGAAATGGTGGCGATGATTACGGTGCAACGCGCGTACGAGATGAACGCCAAAATGGTGTCGGCGGCGGACGATATGTTGCAGTACATCAGCCAGACGCTGTAAGGCGAAATGTCGGATGCGACGCTGACGCCCTTGTAGGCACGATAAGCGAGTGGACGGTGCACATAGTTTGGTTGATTAACCGTTTATAAACCGTCCACACGCGCATCGGGCAATGTGCACACGCTTGTTGTCGGATGCGACGCTGACGCGTCTTATCCGACCTACAAGAGCACATAACTCACTGTATTTAAAACAGGCAGAACGTGAAAAATTATCTCTGGCTGGTGGCACTGCTTCCCCTGCTTAGCGGGTGTGAATCGCAGGCCATTCTGGTCAAAAAAGACGACGCATACTTTGCGCCACCGAAAACCGAAGCACCGCCTCCGGCAGACGGGCGTGCTGGCGGTGTATTTGAAACTGGCTACAACTGGTCGCTGACCGCCGATCGGCGGGCTTATCGCGTGGGCGATATCCTGACGGTGATCCTCGAAGAATCCACCCAGTCGAGCAAACAGGCGAAAACCAACTTCGGCAAAAGCAACACCGTCGATATCGGCGCACCGACCATTTTTGGTCACACTAAAGATAAGCTTTCCGGCTCTATCGACGCCAACCGCGACTTTGACGGCAGCGCCACTTCCCAGCAGCAGAACAGCCTGCGCGGGGAGATCACCGTTTCCGTCCATGCGGTGCAGCCCAACGGCATCCTGGAAATTCGCGGCGAGAAATGGCTCACCCTCAACCAGGGCGATGAGTACATCCGCTTAAGCGGCCTGGTGCGCGCCGACGACATCCAGAACGACAACTCGGTTTCCTCCCAGCGGATCGCCGACGCCCGTATCTCCTATGCCGGACGTGGCGCGTTAAGCGACGCCAATGCCGCAGGCTGGCTGACGCGGTTGTTTAACCATCCTCTGTTCCCGATTTAATGCCGGAGAGTGCAATGCAAAACTGGATAAAAACAGTGGTCGTAGCCGTAAGCCTGGCGCTACCCGGCGTGGTGCTGGCGCAATCGCTGGAGTCACTGGTTAACGTACAGGGCGTGCGTGAAAACCAACTGGTCGGCTACAGCCTGGTGGTCGGCCTCGACGGTACCGGTGATAAAAACCAGGTCAAATTCACCAACCAGACCATCACCAATATGCTGCGCCAGTTCGGCGTGCAATTGCCGAATAAAATCGACCCGAAGGTGAAAAACGTCGCCGCAGTGGCGGTGAGCGCCACGTTGCCGCCGATGTACTCGCGCGGGCAGACCATTGATGTCACCGTCTCGTCGATTGGCGATGCGAAAAGTATTCGTGGCGGCACCTTGCTGCTGACGCAGTTGCACGGCGCAGATGGTGAAGTGTATGCCCTGGCACAGGGCAGCGTGGTGGTCGGCGGGATGAACGCCACCGGGGCCAGCGGTTCCAGCGTAACGGTTAATACGCCAACCGCCGGGTTAATTCCTAACGGCGCGACGGTGGAGCGCGAGATCCCCAGCGATTTTCAGATGGGCGATACCATCACGCTTAATCTGAAACGCCCGTCGTTTAAAGACGCCAACAACATAGCGGCGGCGATTAACGCCTCGTTTGGCGGGATTGCCATGGCGCAGAGTTCCACCAACGTTACCGTACGCGCGCCCACCAGCCCCGGCGCGCGGGTGGCGTTTATGTCGCAACTGGACGATGTGCAGGTGCAGGCGGAGAAAATCCGCGCCCGTGTGGTGTTCAACTCGCGCACCGGCACGGTGGTAATGGGCGATGGTGTTGCGCTACACGCGGCGGCGGTATCGCACGGCAGTTTGACCGTTTCGATTAACGAAACCAGCAACGTCAGCCAGCCGAATGCCTTTGCGGGCGGGCGCACGGCGGTAACGCCGCAGAGCAATATCGCGGTGAATCATGCCCGTCCGGGCGTGGTGAGTTTGCCGGAGTCGAGCAGCCTGAAAACGCTGGTCAATGCGTTGAACAGTTTAGGCGCGACGCCGGACGACATTATGTCGATTTTGCAGGCGCTGCATGAAGCGGGTGCGCTGGATGCCGATCTGGAGGTGATCTGATGAAAATCAACGCCAGCGGCGGGATTGACGGCAGCGATGCATTAATGGGGCCGAAGGTTCAGGCTAATGATATTAAGCAGGCCGCGGAACAGTTTGAGGCGATTTTTTTACGCAACATGCTGAAAGAGATGCGCAAAACCAACGAGTTGTTTGATTCGAAAGATAACCCATTTAACAGCGATTCGGTGCGCATGATGCAGGGGTTTTATGACGATGAGTTGTGTAACACCCTGGCGCAGCAGCACGGGATTGGGATCGCGGCGATGATTGTGAAGCAGTTGTCGCCAAAGCATAAATGAGGCTCCGACGTTCGGTGCCTGATGCGACGCTGGCGCGTCTTATCAGGCCTACGAGTCGCCCGTATGTAGGCCGGATAAGGCGTCCACGCCGCATCCGGCGTTCGGCACCCGGTTTACGGAACTTAAGAATCCCCAACTTTACGCCGCTTTTAACCGGCACGATTTACCGGTAAGGATCCAACATGGACATGATTAACATCGGCTACAGCGGTGCATCAACCGCGCAGGTGGAGCTGAACGTCACGGCGCAAAACACCGCTAACGCCATGACCACGGGCTACACCCGTCAGGTGGCGGAGATCAGCACCATCGGTGCCAGCGGCGGTTCGCCGAACAGCGCCGGTAACGGCGTACAGGTCGACAGCATTCGCCGCGTCTCCAACCAGTATCAGGTGAATCAGGTGTGGTATGCCGCCAGCGATTACGGCTATTACAGCACCCAGCAGGGGTATCTCAGCCAACTGGAAGCAGTACTAAGCGACGATAACAGCAGCCTGAGCGGCGGCTTCGATAACTTCTTCGCCGCCCTTAACGAAGCGACCACCAGCCCCGATGATTCCGCCCTGCGCGAGCAGGTGATCAGCGAAGCCGGGGCGCTGTCGTTGCGTATTGATAACACGCTCGATTACATCGACTCGCAAAGCACGGAAATCATCAGCCAGCAGCAGGCGATGGTGTCGCAAATCAATACGCTCACCAGCGGCATTGCCAGCTATAACCAGCAAATCGCGCAGGCCGAAGCCAACGGGGATAACGCCTCTGCGCTGTATGACGCCCGCGACCAGATGGTGGAAGAACTCAGCGGGATGATGGATGTGCAGGTCAATATCGACGATCAGGGCAACTACAACGTCACCCTGAAAAACGGTCAGCCACTGGTGAGCGGGCAGCAAAGTTCGACCATCGCGCTGGAAACCAACGCCGACGGCACGCCGACCATGTCGCTGACCTTCGCTGGCACCACCTCGACGATGACCACCGACACTGGAGGTTCATTAGGCGCACTGTTTGATTATCAAAACGATGTGCTGACGCCGTTGACCGACACCATCAACAGCATGGCCTCGCAGTTTGCCGATGCGGTCAACAACCAGCTGGCGCAGGGCTACGATCTCAACGGTAACCCCGGCGAGCCGCTGTTTATTTATGACGCCAGCAATGCCGATGGCCCACTGACCGTTAACCCGGATATCACCGCCGATGAGCTGGCGTTTTCCAGTTCGCCGGACGAAAGCGGTAACAGCGACAACCTGCAGGCGCTGATCAACATCTCCACCGAACCGCTGGAAATTGCCAATCTTGGCAGTGTGACGGTCGGGCAGGCGTGCTCGTCAATCATCAGCAATATCGGCATTTACAGCCAGCAAAACCAGACGGAAGTCGATGCCGCGTCCAATGTCTATTCCGCAGCGCAAAACCAGCAGAGCAGCGTCAGCGGCGTCAGCATGGACGAAGAGGCGGTTAACCTGATCACCTATCAACAAATTTATGAAGCCAATCTGAAAGTCATTTCCGCCGGGGCCGAGATTTTCGATTCGGTGCTGGAAATGTGCAGCTAAGCGGGAGCACGAGAATGCGAGTAACCACCCAACAAACCTACGTCTCGATGACGCAAAGTTTTAATAATCTCTCCGGCGATCTGGCGCATGTGGTCGAACAGATGGCAACCGGTAAGGAAATTTTGCAGCCGTCTGATGACCCGATCGCCGCCACGCGCATCACCCAGTTAAACCGCCAACAGTCGGCGATTGAGCAGTATCAGAGCAATATCGACTCCGCGTCGGCGGGGTTAAGCCAGCAGGAGTCGATTCTCGATGGCGTCAACAACAGCCTGCTGGCGGTGCGTGACGACCTGCTGGAAGCGGCGAACGGCACCAATACCGCCGATTCGCTCGCAAGCCTCGGGCAGGATATTGAGTCGCTCACCGAATCGATGGTCGCGGCGCTCAATTATCAGGACGAAGACGGGCACTACGTGTTTGGCGGCACCATCAACGATCAGCCGTCGATTGTGGCCGTGGACGATGACGGCGATGGCGTGACCGACAGCTATAGCTACCAGGGCAACAGCGACCACCGCCAGACCACCGTTTCGAACGGCGTGGAAGTGGATACCAACGTGGCGGCGAGCGATTTCTTCGGTAGCAATTTAGATGTGCTCAACACGCTCAATTCGCTCTCTCAGGAGTTGCAAGCCCCCAACGTTGACCCGGCCGATCCGCAGGTGCAGAGCGATATTCAGAACGCCGTTGATGTGGTGGACACCGCCTCGGACGATCTCAACGCCTCGATTGCGTCGCTCGGCGAGACGCAGAACACCATGTCGATGCTGAGCGATGCGCAGACCGATATCTCTACCTCTAATGATGAGTTGATTGGTTCATTGCAGGATCTCGATTACGGCCCGGCGTCGATCACCTTTACCGGACTGGAAGTGGCAATGGAAGCTACCCTCAAGACTTACTCGAAAGTGAGTGAGTTGAATTTGTTCAGCGTTCTCTAACTCTTTCAGGAACAGTATGCAGGTCGGACTTACATCTTCGTCACTCGCCACCGGCGGCGCGCATAGCGCTGCGGTATCGTCGTCAACCGTTGCGCCCACTCAGGCGGTGCGGCAAAAACTCCCGGCGACGGCGAGTGAATATCCGGCCTCGCCGCTGATTACCACTCGCCCGCAGCGTTACAGCGTGCAGCTTAACGACCAGCTCACCACGTTGCAGCAGGCGGATCACTACCTCGGGCAACTGGAGCAGCAGTTACTCGATTATCGTCATAGCCAGCGTAAGGGTGGGCAGGCGCAGAGTACGGCGCTGATGCAGATGCTGGACAAACGCACCGCGCTTTCCGGCGGTGCGGTAGACCGCCAGTTGCAGCCAGTGTTGCAAGGGGAAGCGCGAGTGAGCTTTCACTCGCCGGATCTGGTGAATCTGGTACACAATCCCACGCCGGGAACGCGTATGTTCAGCGTCTCTGACGGGCGGCAGACTCAACTTTCGGCGGTGATGTTGTCTGAGGATGACAACGCCGGGCAGTATCAGACGCGGCTGACCAACGCCCTGCGCCGCGTGGGCGTGCAGCTGCATCAGCAAGCGGATGGCATCAGTTTCTCCACCACCGAAAAACAGTGGCCTAACATCGAGCGCACTTTAAGCGTGCGCAGCGATGGTGATAAATCAGCGTTTATGCCGCTGAAAATCTTTGCCGAACCGTCACAGGCGGACCGCTTAGCGCAAAGCCTGCAACAGGGCGGGGCGGGAATTTCTCAGACGTTAGAAAGTATTAATCAGCAGCGCGCGCAGATGGCGGTACAACAGGAAAAAGCCCGCCAGTTGATCGACGGCATGTCCCGCTTCCCGCAAACGGAAAACGCCGTGCAGGCATCGGAAAACCTCGGCGGCGTGCTCGATAGCGCGAATCATAATTATCAGGTGTTATTGCAGGCGGTGAACGGTCAGGCGCGAATTTCCAGCCAGACGGTGAGGAATTTATTGGGGTAATTATCAGCCGGATAAGACGCCTTTAGCGTCGTATCCGGCATATATTGGCACTCATCAGCACTTCTGCACAGTATTTAACAACTTCTCTAAATTCTGATACATCGCGCTATTAATATCGCTGTTCTGCCAGCCTTCCACATTAAACGTTAATTGCCAGCTACCATTGCACTGGTTGCGCAGAACAATATCACTTTCCAGTCGGTTACGAACATATTTATAATAGGTTGTCATTGTCATATTATGCGCTGACAATAAATTATCGAGTTTGTCTTTCCCTGGTGCGAGGGTTTGTGACAGTAACGGTACGGAATTATTTTCTTTTCCAGAACTAAGGTGAAATATTTTTATTCTTGGACTGTTAATTGACTCTTTTACCAGCTGCGGGGCATCAGGTGTACTTTTCAAGTGTGAATACCCCACGGTCGAGCCAATAAATATAACAGCCGCGGTCAAGGCTAACCCCATCAGTCCTTTATGTTTTTTTCTAACAGGCACAGGCGGTGTTGTCGAAGATATCTCTCCTGGCACAGTTTCCTGTATCTGGTTGGTAATAATCAGCGCTTCCGCTGGCGATGACTCCGGCAAAGACACATACTCTTTATTGCACAGGTAACCTTTTTTCGGGATGGTTTTAATAATGTTCTGTTGTTTGCCATCATCGTCGATAGCAACGCGTAACGCATGGATCGCCGTCGGCAGGCTGTTTCCGCCGACAATGCGGTTCTTCCATACTTCGGCACATAAATAAGATCGCGATAAAACCACATCGGCATTTTTTGCTAATGTTTCCAGCAAAATAAAATGGTATTCGCCGAGACGACGTGTTTCACCCGTTTCGCAATGTATTAAGGCATTAAGCGACGGGTCCATCCGCCAGTTGTTGATAATAATACTCATAGTTGAGTTTACCTTAGCAAGGGATAAATGTTTCCTGATAGTGCTTTGCATAAAGCACAGTCTTATACGTCCCTGAGAAGATGATTTTTCTGCGTGATAACTAATATTTTATGGTAATAGGATTATTCTTAATCACTATATGGCGTGGAAATGTAACGAAATGACAGGACAGGTACAATAGCCAAATGTGTACTATTTGCAACGCAATGTAAATTTTGGCATCAGTACATTGAGAAGAAAACGCGGTAATTGATGATAATCTTAACTATATCAAGCAATTGATAAAGACATATTTTGATACCTGGCCATGTGGCAGATATTGCTAATAATCTTTTTATCTGAATTTAAACTCTGCTTTTTTTAGCTAAAAGTGGCATCAGATAAACCGCAGTGAAATTTTTTTTACGGCGATTTTAAGTTTGCTCCTGAGGTGTCGTTTTTACAGGGTATCGAAACGAAAACGATTAATCCCAAGGAGCAGTATCATGTTATCTATTAACACCAATAACGCCTCAATGGCCGCCGTTAATGCAATCAGCAAAAGCAGCTCTTCTCTGTCTACATCTATGGAACGCCTGGCGACAGGTAACCGGATTAACTCTTCTGCCGATGACGCAGCGGGCAAACAAATTGCTAACCGTCTGACTGCACAGTCAAGCGGTATGGGCGTGGCGCTGAGCAATATCAATGATGCCACCGCGATGCTGCAAACCGCCGACAGCATGTTCGATGAAATGTCTGACGTGCTGGGTCGTATGAAAGACCTGTCAACTCAGGCAGCGAACGGCACCTACAGCGACGACGACCTGCAGGCGATGCAGGACGAATACGACGAACTGGGTCAGCAGATGTCTGACATGCTGCAAAACACCACCTACGGCGGCACCAACCTGTTCGGTGTTTCCGGCACCAGCAACACCGGTACTGACGGCCTGTTCCAGAGCGCGGTAACCTTCCAGGTGGGCGCGGAATCTTCCGACACCATGACCGTGAACATTTCAAGCCAACTGAATACCCTGGTGACGGATCTTTCTGCTATCAGCAACTCCTTCAGTGCGGATCAGGCAGACACCACGGGTACTGCAGGCGTGTCTGGCGGTACTGAGCTGACTGCGTCTGGCTCGGCTAACCAGATGATTACCAGCATTTCTACCGCGATGGATGACGTTTCTCAGATTCAGTCCAAGCTGGGTGCGTCTATTAACCGTCTGAACGACACTACCAACAACCTGACCAGCATGCAGGACAACACCGAAGTTGCTATCGGTAACATCATGGATACCGACTACGCGACGGAAGCGTCCAACATGACCAAACAGCAGGTGCTGATGCAGACCGGCATCACCATGCTGAAACAGTCCAACAGCATGTCCAGCATGGTTTCCAGCCTGCTGCAGTAATGGCGGACTTGCCGGATGCGGCGTAAACGCCTTATCCGGCCTACAAAATATTGCAAATTCAATATATTGCAGAAACCATGTAGGCCTGATAAGCGCAGCGCATCAGGCAGTGTTGCGTTTGTCATCAGTCTCAACACCGCCTGCGGGCGGTGTTGTGCTTTCTGCGGCAGGCGTTTTTCCGCTAAAGCGGAAGCGTTCTTTCCGCCCATTTTTCAATCTATTGATTCTTCACATAAAAAATATTGGCACGCCTTTTGCCAATAACCTGACATCGTTATTCGGAGCCATCAATGATCAACCCAAGAACCATTGCGCAAGAAATCGCCTATGCCGACGTTGCCACTCAGGCGGCAAACTTGCAGGAAAAGCAAACGGAGCTGGATGCTGAAAGCAGCGGCCTGGACTCGCTCAGCTCAGCGTTGAGCGATTTCCAGAGCGCCGTTGACGCGCTGAACAGCGATACCGACGGCCCGGTGACTTTTGCCGCCACCAGCAATAATGACTCGGCGACCGTTTCCGCCAATTCCCAGGCGCAGGCGGGAAGCTACTCATTTTTCGTTGAGCAACTGGCGCAGGGGCAGCAGACCACATTCAGTATGGGCGACGACGCCTTTTCCGCCACCGGCACCTTCGAACTGACGATGGGCGACAGCACCATGGATATCGATCTGTCGGCGGCAGATCAGAACGGTGACGGCGATGGTTTTATCGACGCCAGCGAGCTGGTGAATGCGATTAACGACTCCGATGACAATCCAGGCGTGTCGGCGGCACTGGTAAAAACCGACGGCACCACCACGATTATGCTCACCTCCGATAGCACCGGGGCGCAGAGCGCGTTTTCGGTGAGCGTAACGGGGCATGATGCCAGCAACGATAGCACCAGCGCGCCCGTTGCCACGGATGTTTCCTCCGCTCAGGACGCGATTATTCATCTCGGTAGCGCCACAGGGCCTGCGATCACCAACAGCAGCAATACATTTGATGATGTGATCCCCGGCGTCACCATGACTTTTACCGAAGTCAGCGATTCTGACAGCGATCTCACCACCTTTAACATCAGCGAAGATTCCAGCGCCAGCCAGGAGAAAGTACAGACCTTTGTCGATGCCTATAACACCTTGATTGATACGGTTGATTCGCTGACCACTCACGATGATGACAGTACCAGCGCCGGGGTATTTGCAGGCGACGCCGGGCTCAGTTCACTGGCGAACCAGCTCGATGACATCGCCCATGCCAGCTACAACGGCGTGTCGATTGTTGACTATGGCATCACCCTCGATTCTCACGGCCACTTACAGATTGACTCCGACCAGTTCAACGACGAAATGGCGAAAAATCCTGACGGTCTGACCTCTATTTTCGTTGGCGACAACAGCATGGTGGCGCAGATGGACGACCTGATTAACACCTACACGGACTCCAGCAACGGCATCATCACCCTGCGCCAGCAGAACATTGACGATCAGATGAGCAAAATTCAGGACGAAGGCGATCAGCTTACTGATACCTATAACGCCAACTACGACCGTTATCTGGAGGAGTACACCAACACGCTGGTTGAGGTGTACACCATGAAAGCCAGCATGGCGGCATTCGCGTAACTCAGAAGGAATATCCCTAAAGATGTACCAAGTACAGGACGGCTATTCGCAATATAAAGAGATCGATCTCGCGGCGCGTACTGCGGCGGCATCGCCTCTGGAACTGGTGCTGGTGCTGTTTTCTGGCCTGATGGACGAACTGGAACGCGCCAAAAGCCATATTGAAGGGCGGCGTTTCGAGAAGAAAGCCCAGAGCATCAATAAATGCATCGACATTCTCAATGCGCTCACCAGTTCGCTGGAGTTTGAAACTGGCGGCGAGCTGGTGGTCAACCTTTCGCGACTCTATGACCACTGCGTTTACCGATTGTATGAGGCCAGCGGCGAACTGTCGGCAGAGAAAATCGATGAAGTGATGCTGATCTTAAGCAACCTGCGCGAAGGCTGGGAAGGGCTTTCGGGCAAGCTGGGTTAAGACGATGGAAAAACAACGCAGGAAACTTTTCGCACTGGTCGAGGCGATGAATGAAGCCCTCGACAAGCAACGCTGGCGACGCCTTCCGGCACTGCATCAGCAGTTGATACGCCAGTTTCACGATTACGCGGCGGCGGAAACCGATGCGGCGCAGTTGGATGCAGTGAAAGCGCGACTGTATGACGCGTTTAACGCCCTGATTAAACGGCGCGAGCAGCGCGCAGAAGTGTTGAAAGCGCGTATGGAACAGCATCAGCGGCATCAGGAAGGCGTACTGGCCTACTCAATTGTTAATTTACTTTCGGAGAAGTCATGAATCCGGCATTGCTTGCCACGCTCGGAACGCTTGCGGAAACGGCGTCGCTGAAAGCGGATATTTTACCGCCGGTGAGCGGTGAAAACGCGCCCGCGTTTACCCTGCCGAAAATGGCGGTCGCGGCGGTGGCGGAGCGCGTTCATAGCGCTAAAACCAGTCAGCAACAGGCGACGCACCCGCAGGAGAACGATCCGGTGGCGATGCAGGCGCTAATGGCGCTGTTACTTCCGCACCCAGCCGCGCCACATCAGGACACGCCGCAGCCGCGAAACGTCGCAACATCGCCGGTTATCCAGCAATTGACGAAAGCGGTGGTGCAAAACGCGCCGCAACGCCCGACGCAACAGCAGGAACTCACGCCGTTGCCGCCGCAGTTGCAGGAACTGATCAGTCAGTTGCCGCAGGAGAAACCCGAACAGCAGGCCAGACTGGCGACTTACGCCAGTGAAGATTTACATGCCATTGCGTCGACGCAGCCGCGCGTCTCAACACAGCCAGCTCGCCCGAAACCTGAACTAACCCGTGTGACCGCGCGCCCGCAGGTCGAGCGTAAAACGGAAAAAGTGCCGGACAGCGAACCGGTTATTGCGCGTGCGGTGTTGCAGGTTAAGACGCCGGAGCTGGTCAGCGATCATCAGGAGATTGTCGCCAAACCCGTCACGCTTTCGATGGACGAACTGGGCGAAAAACTGACGACGCTGTTGAAAGATCAGATCCACTTTCAGCTCAACAAACAACAGCAGATCTCCACCATCCGTCTCGATCCACCGTCGCTTGGCAAGCTCGAGATCGCCGTACAACTCGACAACGGCAAACTGATGGTGCACATCGGCGCGAACCAAAGTGAAGTTTGCCGCGCGTTACAGCAGTTTAGCGACGATCTCCGCCAGCATCTGACGGCGCAAAATTTTATGGAGGTGAACGTACAGGTTTCCTCCGAAGGGCAGTCGCAGCAACAACAACAGTCGGGCCATCAGCAGGAAGAGGTGAGTGCTGCCTTACAGCTTGATGATGCGCCTCAATTTCAACAGAACGAATCCGTTTTGATCAAAGTGTAAAGGCAATATGAAGAAAATCGTGGTGGCGGGCGTGGTCAGCGCCGTTCTGGCGTTGGTGGTGGGGGCCGGAGCTGGATGGGGTGTCTGGCATCATTATGCCGGAAAAGGAAAACCGACTGCCGCCGCGCAGACGGAAACGGTGGAAACCCTGGATGAGAGCAAAAGCGTGTTTGTGACGTTGCCGGAAACCATTGTCACGCTGCATGACAATAACGGCGCGGACCATTATTTGTCGGCGGAATTAGTGATGGTGGTCGCCAGTGACAAAGAAGCGGAAAAAATAAAACATCAGGAGCCGCTGTATCAAAGTATTGCGGTTGAATGCCTGACGGAAATGAAATTTGAAGATTTGCGTGGCATGAAAATATCCGCCATCCGCAAACTCATTTCTGACGCGTTAAAGAAAGATCTTCAGCGTCGCAAAATGAGCGCACCGTATAAGGATTTGCTGGTGAAAAAAGTGGTCTTCCAGTAATCACCAGGCGGATATAAATATGCTACAGGATGTATTCGAGTCGGAAGAATTTGCTGCCGCGCCGGTATTAACCCCGCAGCAGGAGAGCCACTACTTGCAGGCCTATTTACCGTTGGTGCGTAAAGTGGTGCGGCAACTTGCCCCGCAGTGTAATTGCATTATTGATCGTCAGGATATGGAACAAACGGCGTTAATGGGGCTGCTTAATGCCATCCGTCGCTACGGGCTGCCGGACGAAGGTTTTGCGGGCTATGCCGTGCACCGTATTCGCGGCGCGATCCTGGATGAGCTGCGCGCTCTCGACTGGCGACCGCGCCAGCTGCGACAGAAATATCATCAGATGAAAGATCTGATTCGCGAAACGCGCAAAAAACTGGGGCACGAACCGGAGTGGTCAGAACTGGCCGTGGAAGGGATCTCGCATGAAGATTATCTCGAATATCAGCAACTGGAAGGGGCGGAAACGCTCGCCAGCCTGGACGAACTGCTGAACGGCGAAGGGCCTGGCATTCTGCTTGCTGGCAGGGAGCTGGAAGATCAGTTTGTCACCCAGCAAATGCTGCAACAGGCGCTTTCACAATTAAGCGAAAAAGAGCAACTGATCCTCTCCATGTATTACCAGCATGAGATGAATCTCAAAGAGATTGCGCTGGTATTAGGGCTAACCGAGGCCCGAATTTGTCAACTGAATAAACAGATCGCGCAGAAAATTCGTGATTTTGTCTATCCGAATTAAAGTGAAGAAATCATGCAAAAAATATTAGGTTTACTGGTGGTGCTCGGCTGCGTATTTGGCGGTTATTTTGAAGCGGGCGGGCAATTAGTGGCTATCTGGCAACCGGCGGAAATGATCATTATTTTGGGTGCCGGTTTCGGGGCGATGATTATTGGTAACCCGAAACATGTGCTGAAAGAGATTGCCCATCAAATTAAAGGCGTAATCAGTAAAAAACAGCTCGGGCCGGAGTTTCAGCGCCAGCTATTAATGTGCCTGTATGAGTTACTCGAAATGGTGCAAAACGGTGGTCTGCGCATGCTGGATCAACATATTGAGCAACCGGAAGAGAGCACCATTTTCCAGAAATACCCGCTGGTGTTAACCCAGAAGCGGCTGGTGACCTTTATTGCCGATAACTTTCGCCTGATGGCGATGGGTAAAATCGACGCCCATGAACTGGAAGGCATTCTCGATCAGGAACTGGACACCGCGGAAGAGTCGCTGCTAACGCCGTCGCGCTCGCTGCAACGTACCGCCGAAGCGATGCCGGGGTTTGGCATTTGTGCGGCGGTGTTGGGCATCATCATCACCATGCAGTCGATTGACGGCTCTATCGCCCTGATTGGCCTGAAAGTGGCGGCAGCGCTGGTGGGGACATTTTTAGGCGTCTTTATCTGCTACTGCCTGATGGACCCACTCGCCAACGCCATGGAACAACAGGCGCGGGCAGAACATTCTTTGCTGGAATGCGTGCGTACCGTGCTGGTGGCGCAGGCAGGCGGCAAACCGACGCTGCTGGCGGTGGACGCCGGGCGTAAGCTACTGCATCTGGCGTCCAAACCGACCTTCGCCAACCTCGACGCGTGGGTGAATGCGATGCTGGAGCAAGAATAAGCATGAGAAAGACGGGTAACCGCCGCGATCGTGGGGCAAAAACCACCATCGTCCGGCGGCAGATCAAAAAGAATCATGCCGGGCACCACGGCGGGGCGTGGAAGGTGGCGTTCGCCGACTTTACTTTGGCAATGATGGCGCTGTTTATGACGCTGTGGATTGTCAACAGCGTCAGTAAATCCGAGCGTGAAAGCATTATCGCCGCGCTGCACGGGCAGTCGATTTTCAGTGGCGGCGGATTGTCGCCGTTAAATAAAATCAGCCCGTCTCATCCGCCAAAACCTGCCACCGTGGCGGTGCCGGAAGAGACGGAGAAAAAAGCGCGAGACGTCAACGAGAAAACAGCGCTGCTGAAGAAGAAATCCGCCACCGAGCTTGGCGAGCTGGCAACCAGTATCAACACCATTGCCCGTGATGCGCATATGGAAGCGAATCTGGAGATGGAGATTGTTCCCCAGGGATTGCGCGTGCTGATTAAAGATGACCAGAACCGCAATATGTTTGAACGCGGCAGCGCGAAGATTATGCCGTTCTTTAAAACGCTGCTGGTGGAGCTCGCGCCAGTGTTCGACTCGCTCGATAATAAAATTATTATTACCGGGCATACCGATGCGATGGCCTACAAAAACAATATCTACAACAACTGGAACCTTTCGGGTGACCGCGCGCTTTCGGCTCGTCGGGTGCTGGAAGAGGCCGGAATGCCGGAAGATAAAGTGATGCAGGTAAGCGCAATGGCGGACCAGATGCTGCTGGACGCGAAGAATCCGCAAAGTGCGGGTAATCGGCGCATCGAGATTATGGTGCTGACCAAAAGTGCGTCCGATACGCTGTATCAATACTTTGGTCAGCATGGGGATAAAGTGGTGCAGCCGCTGGTGCAAAAGCTGGATAAGCAGCAGGTGCTTTCGCAGCGAACGCGCTAAATGCTGAATCTTTACGCATTTCTCAAACCCTGAAATCACTGTATACTTTACCAGTGTTGAGAGGTGAGTAATGCGTAAAATCATTCATGTGGATATGGACTGCTTTTTCGCCGCAGTGGAGATGCGCGACAATCCCGCCCTGCGCGATATCCCTATTGCTATTGGCGGCAGCCGCGAACGTCGGGGGGTGATCAGCACCGCCAATTATCCCGCGCGTAAATTTGGCGTACGTAGCGCTATGCCGACAGGGATGGCGCTCAAATTATGCCCGCATCTCACCTTGCTTCCGGGGCGCTTTGACGCCTACAAAGAAGCCTCAAATCATATCCGCGAAATCTTCTCGCGCTACACCTCGCGTATTGAACCGTTGTCACTGGATGAGGCTTATCTCGACGTCACCGATAGCGTCCATTGCCACGGTTCTGCGACCCTCATCGCCCAGGAAATCCGCCAGACGATTTTCAACGAGCTGCAACTGACGGCGTCTGCGGGCGTGGCACCCGTAAAGTTTCTCGCCAAAATCGCCTCCGACATGAATAAACCCAACGGCCAGTTTGTGATTACGCCGGCAGAAGTTCCGGCATTTTTACAAACCTTACCACTGGCAAAAATCCCCGGCGTCGGCAAAGTCTCGGCGGCAAAACTGGAAGCGATGGGGCTACGAACCTGCGGTGATGTACAAAAGTGTGATCTGGTGATGCTGCTTAAACGCTTTGGCAAATTTGGCCGCATTTTGTGGGAGCGTAGTCAGGGGATTGACGAGCGCGACGTTAACAGCGAACGGTTGCGAAAATCCGTCGGCGTGGAACGCACGATGGCGGAAGATATCCACCACTGGTCTGAATGTGAAGCGATTATCGAGCGGCTGTATCCGGAACTTGAACGCCGTCTGGCAAAGGTAAAACCTGATTTACTGATTGCCCGCCAGGGGGTGAAATTAAAGTTCGACGATTTTCAGCAAACCACTCAGGAGCACGTCTGGCCGCGGCTGAATAAAGCTGACTTAATCGCCACCGCGCGTAAAACCTGGGATGAACGCCGCGGCGGGCGCGGTGTGCGACTGGTGGGGCTGCATGTGACGTTGCTTGATCCGCAAATGGAAAGACAACTGGTGCTGGGATTATGATGTATACTATTATGTCTATTCTAGTGTGCATTATTATGAGGGGATCACTGCATGCATCGAATTCTCGCTGAAAAATCGGTCAATATTACTGAGTTACGTAAAAACCCAGCTAAATACTTTATTGATCAACCGGTTGCGGTTCTTTCTAATAATCGCCCCGCAGGATATCTCTTAAGTGCCAGCGCATTCGAAGCGTTAATGGACATGCTTGCTGAACAAGAGGAGAAAAAGCCCATAAAGGCGCGCTTCCGTCCAAGTGCTGCAAGATTAGAGGAAATTACACGCCGAGCTGAAAAATATCTTAATGATATGACGGATGATGATTTCAATGACTTTAAGGAATAAGGATGCGGGTATTCAAAACAAAACTTATTCGCCTGCAACTTACAGCAGAGGAACTTGATGCGTTAACGGCGGATTTTATTTCCTATAAGCGTGACGGTGTTTTGCCAGATATATTTGGTCGCGATGCACTCTACGACGACTCGTTTACCTGGCCATTAATCAAATTTGAGCGAGTTGCTCATATTCATCTGGCAAATGTGAATAATCCATTTCCGCCACAGTTGCGCCAATTCAGCAGAACGAATGACGAAGCGCATTTGGTATATTGTCAGGGTGCGTTTGATGAGCAAGCATGGTTGCTCATTGCCATTCTGAAACCTGAACCTCATAAACAGGCTCGAGATAACAACCAAATGCATAAAATTGGGAAAATGGCAGAAGCGTTTCGCATGCGTTTTTGAATTTATATTATGAATAACATACAAATAAGAGACTATCAGCCTGGCGATTTTCAGCAACTATGCGCTATTTTCATTAGAGCGGTTACGATGATCTCCAGTCAGCATTATTCACCACAACAAATTGCCGCCTGGGCGCAGATTGACGAATCTCGCTGGAAGGAGAAACTCGCGAAATCACAAGTGCGGGTTGCCGTCATTAATGCACAACCGGTTGGTTTTATTACCTGCGTTGAACGTTATATCGATATGTTATTTGTTGACCCTGAATACACCCGCCGCGGGGTTGCCTGCGCTTTGTTAAAACCTTTGATTAAGTCTGAATCCGAACTTACGGTGGACGCCAGCATAACCGCAAAACCCTTTTTTGAACGTTATGGTTTTCAGACAGTTAAGCAGCAGCGCGTTGAATGCCGGGGAACGTGGTTTACTAATTTTTATATGCGATATAAACCGCAATATTAAATCCAGCTTGCAATGAAAATAACGCCCGCCTGGTATGTGCGCGTTTTCTTATTCCACAAACTGCAAGGAGGTAAATCATGACAAATCCTTTATCAATGACTCTTTGCAGACCTTTCCAGGATTAATTCTTTTTTTCTTGCCCTGGATTCGTCTGCCATTTCCTGATTTTTATATTTATATACTCTAAATAATTCGAGTCGCAGTACATGCAACTTGAAGTATGACGAGTATAAATGGAATGGTACATGGGCAAATATATTCGTCCCTTATCCGATGCGGTATTTACCATCGCATCTGATGACCTGTGGATCGAGAGTTTAGCGATCCAACAATTACACACCACGGCAAATTTACCCAACATGCAGCGCGTAGTGGGGATGCCAGATTTACACCCCGGACGCGGCTACCCGATTGGCGCAGCGTTCTTCTCTGTTGGTCGTTTTTACCCGACAAGACGTCGCTGTAACGGTGCTGGAAACAGAAACGGGCCGCTACTCTGACACGCTGCGTTCGGCGCTGGTTTCTCTGGATGGCGATAACGCATGGGCATTAAGCGAAAGCTGGTGTGGCACTATTCAGTGGATTTGTCCGAGTCCGTATCGGCCTCATCATGGGCGCAAAAACTGGTTTCTGGGCATTGGGCGTTTTACCGCTGATGAGAAGGAACAATCGGATGCAATCCGTTATGAGACGCTGCGTTCGTCGGGGCCGGGCGGTCAACATGTCAATAAAACCGACTCGGCGGTACGCGCCACGCATCTGGCATCCGGTATTAGCGTGAAGGTTCAGTCAGAGCGCAGCCAGCATGCTAACAAACGGCTGGCGCGATTGCTGATTGCCTGGAAGCTGGAGCAGCAGCAACAGGAAAATAGCGCGGCGCTGAAATCGCAGCGGCGAATGTTCCATCACCAGATTGAACGTGGCAACCCGCGACGGACATTTACAGGGATGGCTTTTATCGAAGGATAATGAAGGATGAAACTGCCGGAAGGCGATTAAACGCCATCCGGCAGCAAATCAAATAATTACTTCGCCGGAATTTCTTTCAGCAGTTCAGTCAGCAGTGTCCAGTAATGACCTACGCTTTTGATGTGAACTTGCTCATCCGGAGAGTGTGGACCGGTGATAGTTGGCCCGATAGAAACCATGTCCATTTCCGGATACGGTTTTTTAAACAGACCACATTCCAGGCCCGCGTGGATAATCTGGATGTTCGGCGTCTTGTTGAACAGGCGCTGATAGGTTTCACGTACCAGATGCATCACCGGAGAATTAGCGTCCGGCTGCCAGCCAGGATATGCGCCTTTCGCTTCGGTTTTCGCGCCAGCCAGTTTACCCAGCGAATCCAGCATGCTCACCACGTAGTCTTTACCGCTGTCGATCAGTGAACGGATCAGGCAGTGAATTTCTACGTTATTGTCAGTCATGGTCACCACACCGACGTTCAGGGAGGTTTCGACCACACCTTTTGCCACGTCGGAATTGCGGATCACACCGTTCGGGGTGGCGTTCAGCAGACGAATAAAGGTATCGCGAGATTTCGCAATCAGAGCAGCTTTATCGTTCGCTACAGAGTCCAGCAACAAGGCCAGATTCTTCTCTTTCTCTGCCAGCTCGTTTTTCAGGATGTCCTGATAGGTATTCACCAGAGATTTCAGGGCGTCGACTTTATCAGCTGCGACAGCAATGGTCGCAAAGGCTTCACGCGGGATGGCGTTACGCAGTGTGCCACCGTTGAAATCGATAAGGCGCAGGTCCAGCTCTTCCGCATGACCCGCCAGGAAGCGCACCAGCAGTTTGTTGGCATTACCCAGGCCAACGTGGATTTCACCGCCGGAGTGACCGCCTTTTAGACCTTTTAAGGTTAACTTGAAGGTTTCAAAGCCAGCTGGAACCGCTTCACGATCCAAATGCAGGTTGGAGGTGAAGTCGATACCCCCCGCGCAACCCATGTAGATTTCACCTTCTTCTTCGGAGTCGGTGTTAATCAGAATATCAGCCTGCAACCAGTTGCTCTGTAAGCCGAACGCACCGTCCATACCGGCTTCTTCGGTCATGGTCAGCAGCACTTCCAGCGGGCCGTGAACCACGTTTTCGTCAGCCAGAACCGCCAGCGCAGACGCCATACCAATGCCGTTATCTGCACCCAGCGTGGTGCCGCGCGCTTTAACCCATTCGCCATCAATATAAGGCTGGATAGGATCTTTCGTGAAGTCATGCACGGTGTCGTTATTTTTCTGCGGCACCATATCGAGGTGGGCCTGCAAGACGACCGGTTTACGATTTTCCATACCTGCGGTGGCAGGTTTACGAATCAGGATATTACCTACCTGATCGCGTTCGACATGGAAACCTTTCTCTTTTGCCCAACCAACAATGTATTCAGCGAGTTGCTCTTCATGATAGGACGGGTGAGGAATAGAACAGATTTTGGCAAAAATATCCCACAGCGGCTGTGGAGATAATTGAGACAGTTCAGACACGTTAAGTCTCCTTGTCGATCACCCGCAAAACAGTATTGCAGGTCACAGGGTTAGCAGAAAATGTTGTCAACACAAGACAGGCTTGCGAGATATGTTTGAGAATACCACTTTATCCCGCGTCAGGGAGAGGCAGTGCGTAAAAAGACGCGGACTCATGTGAAATACTGGTTTTTAGTGCGCCAGATCTCTATAATCTCGCGCAACCTATTTTCCCCTCGAACACTTTTTAAGCCGTAGATAAACAGGCTGGGACACTTCACATGAGCGAAAAATACATCGTCACCTGGGACATGTTGCAGATCCATGCACGTAAACTCGCAAGCCGACTGATGCCTTCTGAACAATGGAAAGGCATTATTGCCGTAAGCCGTGGCGGTCTGGTACCGGGTGCGTTACTGGCGCGTGAACTGGGTATTCGTCATGTCGATACCGTTTGTATTTCCAGCTACGATCACGACAACCAGCGCGAGCTTAAAGTGCTGAAACGCGCAGAAGGCGATGGCGAAGGCTTCATCGTTATTGATGACCTGGTGGATACCGGTGGTACTGCGGTTGCGATTCGTGAAATGTATCCAAAAGCGCACTTTGTCACCATCTTCGCAAAACCGGCTGGTCGTCCGCTGGTTGATGACTATGTTGTTGATATCCCGCAAGATACCTGGATTGAACAGCCGTGGGATATGGGCGTCGTATTCGTCCCGCCAATCTCCGGTCGCTAATCTTTTCAACGCCTGGCACTGCCGGGCGTTGTTCTTTTTAACTTCAGGCGGGTTACAATAGTTTCCAGTAAGTATTCTGGAGGCTGCATCCATGACACAGGCAAACCTGAGCGAAACCCTGTTCAAACCCCGCTTTAAACATCCTGAAACCTCGACGCTAGTCCGCCGCTTTAATCACGGCGCACAACCGCCTGTGCAGTCGGCTCTTGATGGTAAAACCATCCCTCACTGGTATCGCATGATTAACCGTCTGATGTGGATCTGGCGCGGTATTGACCCACGTGAAATCCTCGACGTCCAGGCACGTATTGTGATGAGCGATGCTGAACGTACCGACGATAATTTATACGATACTGTGATTGGCTACCGTGGTGGCAACTGGATTTATGAGTGGGCCACCCAGGCGATGGTGTGGCAACAAAAAGCCTGTGCGGAAGAAGATCCGCAACTCAGTGGTCGTCACTGGCTGCATGCGGCTACGTTGTATAACATTGCTGCCTATCCTCATCTGAAAGGAGATGACCTGGCCGAGCAAGCGCAGGCTTTGTCAAACCGCGCCTATGAAGAGGCCGCTCAGCGTCTGCCGGGCACGATGCGGCAGATGGAGTTTACCGTACCCGGCGGTGCGCCCATCACCGGCTTTTTGCATATGCCGAAAGGCGATGGCCCGTTCCCGACAGTATTAATGTGTGGTGGTCTGGATGCGATGCAGACGGACTATTACAGCCTGTACGAACGTTATTTTGCGCCGCGCGGCATTGCGATGCTGACTATTGATATGCCGTCGGTGGGCTTTTCTTCAAAATGGAAGCTGACCCAGGACTCCAGCCTGTTGCATCAGCACGTCTTAAAGGCGCTGCCTAACGTACCGTGGGTGGATCACACTCGCGTCGCGGCCTTTGGTTTCCGTTTCGGCGCTAACGTTGCCGTGCGTCTGGCATACCTTGAATCGCCGCGTCTGAAAGCGGTTGCCTGTCTTGGTCCGGTAGTTCATACCCTGTTGAGTGATTTTAAGTGCCAGCAACAGGTGCCGGAAATGTATCTTGACGTTCTGGCGAGTCGTTTGGGGATGCATGATGCTTCCGACGAAGCGTTGCGCGTGGAGCTGAATCGCTATTCATTAAAAGTGCAAGGATTGCTGGGACGTCGCTGCCCAACGCCAATGTTATCGGGCTACTGGAAGAACGATCCGTTCAGCCCGGAAGAGGACTCACGCTTAATCACCTCATCATCTGCTGACGGTAAATTATTAGAGATCCCATTTAACCCGGTGTATCGGAATTTTGACAAAGGTCTTCAGGAAATCACAGACTGGATCGAAAAACGTTTGTGTTAAAAATTTGCTAAAATTTGCCAATTTGGTAAAACAGTTGCATCACAACAGGAGATTGCAATGACGTTACCGAGTGGACACCCGAAGAGCAGATTGATCAAAAAATTTACCGCACTAGGCCCGTATATTCGTGAAGGTAAGTGCGAAGATAATCGATTCTTTTTCGATTGTCTGGCTGTATGCGTCAACGTGAAACCGGCACCGGAAGTGCGTGAGTTCTGGGGCTGGTGGATGGAGCTTGAAGCGCAGGAATCCCGTTTTACCTACAGTTACCAGTTTGGTCTGTTCGATAAAGCAGGCGACTGGAAGAGTGTTCCGGTAAAAGACACTGAAGTGGTTGAACGACTGGAGCACACCCTACGTGAGTTTCACGAGAAGCTGCGTGAACTGCTGACGACGCTGAATCTGAAGCTGGAACCGGCGGATGATTTTCGTGATGAACCGGTGAAGTTAACGGCGTGAGTGAAATGTGCCGGATGTATCACATCCGGCAATATCCATTAAAACTGATAGGTCATGCCAACCGCGACAATATCATCATTATTAATATTCAATTTGTTATCGCTATCCAGTTGGTTGATTTTATAATCAACAAACGCTGACATATTTTTGTTGAAATAATACGTAGCACCGACGTCGATATAATTGACCAGATCTTCATCACCGATACCTTCAATATCTTTCCCTTTCGATAAGACATAACCCAGCGATGGACGCAGACCAAAGTCAAACTGGTATTGAGCGACCGCTTCAAAGTTCTGTGTCTTATTGGCAAAGCCGCCAGTTATTGGCGTCATTTTGCGTGTTTCAGAATAGAAAGTTGCCAGATAAATATTATTGGCATCGTATTTCAGACCTGTTGCCCATGCTTCTGCACGCTTGCCTGTGCCACGGCTTTGCAGGTTCTGCTCGTTGGTGCGATCTGAGTTGGTATAGGCCCCACTAATGGCGAAATCGCTGCCGCCAAAGTCATATGTCAATGACGTGCCGAAGCCATCGCCGTTTTGCTTTTTAACGTCGCGGTTTTCGTTTTTCCCTTGATATTGCAGGGTTAAGTTCAGGCCATCGATAACGCCGAAGAAGTCGGTGTTCCGATACGTCGCCAGACCGCTGGCGCGTTTGGTCATAAAGTTGTCGGTCTGCGCCGAGGAATCGCCACCAAATTCCGGGAACATATCGGTCCAGGCTTCCACGTCATACAACGCCCCCAGGTTACGACCATAATCGAAAGAACCCAAATCTTTATATTTCAACCCGGCAAAAGCGAGACGCGTTTTTTGCTGTGCAGTATCACTCTCTGCTTTATTACCGGCAAACTCTGCTTCCCAACGACCATAACCAGTCAGTTGATCGTTAATTTGTGTTTCGCCTTTAAAACCAAAACGGATATAACTCTGGTCGCCATCTTTACTGGCGTTATCACTCATATAATGCATGGCTTTAACTTTGCCATAGACATCCAGTTTATTACCGTCTTTATTATATATTTCTGCAGCCTGTACAGATGCAGATGCCACAATGCCCATCACCACTAATGCCAGAGTGCTCTTTTTCATTTTCATTCCTGATTTTAATTAACGCGCGAATATTCAGCGGGAGAGTCCCGTTGAAAACAGGAAAGTTTTTAACCTGAGATTGTTAAAGATATATTACAGATTAATAATATTCTTAAAATGTGGTAATTTATTAAATCTGTAATAAAAGCGTAAACAACTGCCGCTAGGCTTGCTGATCCCGCGCAACAAAACGCCATGCTTTGCTCGCAGATGGTTGGCAACCGACGACAGTCCTGCTAAAACGTTCGTTTGATATCATTTTTCCTAAAATTGAATGGCAGAGAATCATGAGTGACAGCCAGACGCTGGTGGTAAAACTCGGCACCAGTGTGCTAACAGGCGGATCGCGCCGTCTGAACCGTGCCCATATCGTTGAACTTGTTCGCCAGTGCGCGCAGTTACATGCCGCCGGGCATCGGATTGTTATTGTGACGTCGGGCGCGATCGCCGCCGGACGTGAGCACCTGGGTTACCCGGAACTGCCAGCGACCATCGCCTCGAAACAACTGCTGGCGGCGGTAGGGCAGAGTCGACTGATTCAACTGTGGGAACAGCTGTTTTCGATTTATGGCATTCACGTCGGGCAAATGCTGCTGACCCGTGCTGATATGGAAGACCGTGAACGCTTCCTGAACGCCCGCGACACCCTGCGAGCGTTGCTCGATAACAATATCGTTCCGGTAATCAATGAGAACGATGCTGTCGCTACGGCAGAGATTAAGGTCGGCGATAACGATAACCTTTCTGCGCTGGCGGCGATTCTTGCGGGTGCCGATAAACTGTTGCTGCTGACCGATCAAAAAGGTTTGTATACCGCTGACCCGCGCAGCAATCCGCAGGCAGAACTGATTAAAGATGTTTACGGCATTGATGACGCACTGCGCGCGATTGCCGGTGACAGCGTTTCAGGCCTCGGAACTGGCGGCATGAGTACCAAATTGCAGGCCGCTGACGTGGCTTGCCGTGCGGGTATCGACACCATTATTGCCGCGGGCAGCAAGCCGGGCGTTATTGGTGATGTGATGGAAGGCATTTCCGTCGGTACGCTGTTCCATGCCCAGGCGACTCCGCTTGAAAACCGTAAACGCTGGATTTTCGGTGCGCCGCCGGCGGGTGAAATCACGGTAGATGAAGGGGCAACTGCCGCCATTCTGGAACGCGGCAGCTCCCTGTTGCCGAAAGGCATTAAAAGCGTGACTGGCAATTTCTCGCGTGGTGAAGTCATCCGCATTTGCAACCTCGAAGGCCGCGATATCGCCCACGGCGTCAGTCGTTACAACAGCGATGCATTACGCCGTATTGCCGGACACCACTCGCAAGAAATTGATGCAATACTGGGATATGAATACGGCCCGGTTGCCGTTCACCGTGATGACATGATTACCCGTTAAGGAGCAGGCTGATGCTGGAACAAATGGGCATTGCCGCGAAGCAAGCCTCGTATAAATTAGCGCAACTCTCCAGCCGCGAAAAAAATCGCGTGCTGGAAAAAATCGCCGATGAACTGGAAGCACAAAGCGAAATCATCCTCAACGCTAACGCCCAGGATGTTGCTGACGCGCGAGCCAATGGCCTTAGCGAAGCGATGCTTGACCGTCTGGCACTGACGCCCGCACGGCTGAAAGGCATTGCCGACGATGTACGTCAGGTGTGCAACCTCGCCGATCCGGTGGGGCAGGTAATCGATGGCGGCGTACTGGACAGCGGCCTGCGTCTTGAGCGTCGTCGCGTACCGCTGGGGGTTATTGGCGTGATTTATGAAGCGCGCCCGAACGTGACGGTTGATGTCGCTTCGCTGTGCCTGAAAACCGGTAATGCGGTGATCCTGCGCGGTGGCAAAGAAACGTGTCGCACTAACGCTGCAACGGTGGCGGTGATTCAGGACGCCCTGAAATCCTGCGGCTTACCGGCGGGTGCCGTGCAGGCGATTGATAATCCTGACCGTGCGCTGGTCAGTGAAATGCTGCGTATGGATAAATACATCGACATGCTGATCCCGCGTGGTGGCGCTGGTTTGCATAAACTGTGCCGTGAACAGTCGACAATCCCGGTGATCACAGGTGGTATAGGCGTATGCCATATTTACGTTGATGAAAGTGTAGAGATCGCTGAAGCATTAAAAGTGATCGTCAACGCGAAAACTCAGCGTCCGAGCACATGTAATACGGTTGAAACGTTGCTGGTGAATAAAAACATCGCCGATAGCTTCCTGCCCGCATTAAGCAAACAAATGGCGGAAAGCGGCGTGACATTACACGCAGATGCAGCTGCACTGGCGCAGTTGCAGGCAGGCCCTGCGAAGGTGGTTGCTGTTAAAGCCGAAGAGTATGACGATGAGTTTCTGTCATTAGATTTGAACGTCAAAATCGTCAGCGATCTTGACGATGCCATCGCCCATATTCGTGAACACGGCACACAACACTCCGATGCGATCCTGACCCGCGATATGCGCAACGCCCAGCGTTTTGTTAACGAAGTGGATTCGTCCGCTGTTTACGTTAACGCCTCTACGCGTTTTACCGACGGCGGCCAGTTTGGTCTGGGTGCGGAAGTGGCGGTAAGCACACAAAAACTCCACGCGCGTGGCCCAATGGGGCTGGAAGCACTGACCACTTACAAGTGGATCGGCATTGGTGATTACACCATTCGTGCGTAAATAAAACCGGGTGATGCAAAAGTAGCCATTTGATTCACAAGGCCATTGACGCATCGCCCGGTTAGTTTTAACCTTGTCCACCGTGATTCACGTTCGTGAACATGTCCTTTCAGGGCCGATATAGCTCAGTTGGTAGAGCAGCGCATTCGTAATGCGAAGGTCGTAGGTTCGACTCCTATTATCGGCACCATTTAAATCAATAAGTTACACATCATTAGTACCTTCCTTATTTTTTGACTGGGACGAATTTGGGACCGATGGGTTCAGGATCGAGTCTATTTGCCGTGCGTGTTCGGTAAGGTGATTAGGTGCAAGGTGAGCATATCGACGAACCATTTCGATAGACTCCCAGCCTCCCATTTCCTGTAACACTGACAACGGGACTCCGGCTTGAACCAGCCAACTTGCCCAGGTGTGTCTCAAGTCGTGAAATCTGAAATCATCAATACCAGCCCGTCTCAGCGCCGCTTTCCAGGCTGTGTTTGCGTCATACCGCATCTTCCTTACTGTTGGCGCTTTCGTTCCGTCTGGTTTGGTACAGCTTTCCTTGTACACAAATACCCAACGGTGATGATTCCCGATTTGTTTTTTCAAAACGCGACATGCAGTATCATTCAGCGCAACGCCAATTGCGCGGTTTGATTTACTCTCTTCCGGGTTTATCCATGCTACCCGGCGCTGCATGTCTATTTGTTGCCATTCAAGGTTGATGATGTTCGAGCGTCTTAAGCCTGTTGCCAGTGCAAATTCAACAACAGACTTTAATGGCTCCGGACATTCATCAATCAGCCTTTGTGCTTCATGGGGCTCCAGCCAGCGGATCCGTTTATTCTTTGGTTGAGGCACTTTAATAATTGGTGCCTTATCCAGCATTTTCCATTCACGCTCTGCGGCTCTTAGTAGGGCCTTTATAAATGAAAGATGCGTAGCCTTCGTTGCAACGGACGCTGGTTTTGGCGTGTATTCTGGAACAGGTTTCCCTTTTTTTCTGCATGCTTCTGCCCTGAGTCTCCAGTTTTCCTCATGACGCCGGTTCGTCATTTTCTGCATTGCTGAATAAATTTTTGATTCAGTAATGTCTCTTAGTTGCATTCCTGCGAAATGTTGAAGCCAGAATCCGATCCGGCTTTTGTCATCGTCCAGTGATTTTTTATGTGCTTTCTCTTCAAGCCACCTGACACACGCTTCCTCGAACGTTATATCAGGTATTTCACCAAGTTTGCTGACCCGCCATGCTTCAGCCTTTAGCTTGTCATGGAGTTCTGTCGCCTGCCTTTTGTCCTTTGTTCCAAGAGACTGTTTAAATCTTTTACCGTTCGGCAATGTGAAACTGGCGTACCATATTTCACCTCTGCGGAAGAGTGACATTTTCTTTCCTCTGTTATGCCATCACCCGCGCTCACCTGGACAGTATGCAGCGGAGACTGAAGAGCCGCAATGCAGGCTTGTCGTGTTGTGAGGTAAGGAGATTTATTCTTAGTGGGATCTTTGCGTGTTGCCTGAAGACGCCCTGTGCGTATCCAGTTAATGGCAGTCGGTCTGGATATCTTGAGAAAATGACAGGCCTCATCGAGTGTGAGGCTGTATGGCTCCATTATTTCACCTCTTGCTATGACATTGTTGAAAAATGGATACCAGCTCGTTGCTGCCAGACGATCCAACCGAGAGTCATATCCCATGCCATGTATTCGTTATCGCCGTTTTTTGCTCTCCGACGATCTACTAAGTTACCGAAACGCTTTTCCATGAATAATTCATAAGATTCGCGTTCATCTGGTTCTACTTCCAGAGATAGGAGTGCGATTTCATAAGCACGGCGCTCAATATCGTCTCGCACGTCAAGGCTGCTGATACGCTCTTTAATTTCTTTAATCAGTTCTTTGTCGGTAAAAGTGGTCATTATGCTCCAGCCTCCGGTGCTTTTGGCATTACTGCCCAGTGAGTGATATTGACGTTTTCAAGGTCCCCGACCTGAAATGTCCACTGCCATTCTCCGGTTTCTTTTTGTCCCCAGGTGTACCAGAGAGAACGCCAGCCAATTAGCCAGCCTTCTCCGTTAGCATCGAATAACAAAACACTTTCATTTGCTGGTGGCAGTTCAGTTGACACTGGTATTACTTTGTTTTCCTGTGCTGCACATTTAGCTTCAAGCGCATCGAATTTACGCACCAGGTATTCAGCATCTGTTTCATTTACTTTCAGATCTCGCGGTACACATCTCCCACGAAGAAACCCTTCCATTTCGAAAACATTCATGCGCATTTGCGTAACTCCGATAACTCGTTAAAGCGTTCCATAAACATCCCGTAGGCATGGCCCGGTGCCAGTGGAATCACGTTGAACATCTCTGTTGCCGGGATACCTTCCAGTACAGGCCAGAAAGAGCCATCATCAAGCCCGAGATCGCGGCGTTCGGTTGCCAGCATGATGAGATCGGCATATTTCACGGGCGTACTCATAACTGGGGGTAACCCGTATTTCTCGCGGATTACGGCGTCTATTTTTTCTTCCATTTGTTTATAGTCAGGAAGAAGGCGTTTCAGTGGTGCGGGAATGTCCTGGCAATACGCTTCTGTTGCATCATGCATTAACGCTTCAAAAGCAAATTCCTGCGGCACCAACTGGCTGCAAAGAACCGCATGTTGGGCGACGCTGTAGAAGTGCGAAAGATGACCGGCAAAGCGACAGATATTTGAAAGGGAAACCGCGATATCGTTAATATCGATGTCGTCTTTATTTATCCTGTCATAATAAAAATGCTTCCCGGAAAAAGTTTTAATAAATGACATTTTGTTCTCCACGTATATGCGCTGCACCGCGCTGAATTTTGGTTAAAGAAAACCCTCGCCATCAGGCGATTATTGAGTTAATTACGTTTCCATAAATGCCCCCGCAGGGGCATTTGCAGTAATGAAATCAGGCGGTGAAAGTACCAATAAAGGTTTCTACTTTGCTGTCTTTGAATTTTTCAACAAGCAGATCACGAAATTCGTTAGCCATTTCTTCCTGTACTGCTTCCAGCTGAATAATGCGCAGAACCAGTACAGGGCGATCACCAGTGATAATGCTGAGGCGTAATTTAAACGGACGTTCTTTCAGGCCTTCAAACGGAACGCATTTAAACTCAAATGCTACTGGCATAATGTCTTTGGTTTTCGCTTCGACAGACTCCATCAGAGAGCGTTTGCCGCTGAAGTCATTGTCTTCAAAATCAGCGGTCTGGTTTGCTTCAATCGTGATTTTACGGACCGCCGCAGCCGCTTTTGTTGCCTGAATGGCGTCACCATTAGCATCAAAGCCCACAAGGTAGTCGGCCCAGTCTTCAATCCATTCTGCCAGTGACTTCTGGGAGTTACGCTCGCCGTTAACAGACAACAGGGCAGAGAACGGTGCTGTCTTTTTCAGTTTGAGAGTGGCGGTGTTATCTGCGTGACCTGGTTCATCAATAGTACCCAGGTTAAGCACACTGACGGCTCGCATATTATCAGCATCGATAAAGCAGCGGGTGCCTTCATCTGCAAGATCTTTAGAATAACGGGTAAAGTCATCGATGCTGGCAGTGGAAAGCGCACCACGGAAACGGAAGCGATTTAAATTAAATTTTTCCAGATCATGAATGCGGAAATTCTCAGGCAATGCCACAGCATCGGCACCAATCTTACTGATAATTTCATTAACACCCTGAGCAGAAATAAGGGCATGGATTTGATTAATTGCGGTTGCGTCTAAGTTCTGAGACATAATAAGTCCTCACTATATAAAGATATTCAGTGATGAGATAAATAATCAGTTAATTAAGAACGATATTAATGACCTGCTGCGCGGAGTTTTCCGTCAGGTTCACCGGCAAGAGTCAGTAATTGTCCCTGGTCTTCCTGCAGAATAGTCAGGCGACCACCGCGATTGACATACATCGGCGTTTCGGTGGTGTCTTCTTCGGAAATTTTCCCGCGGTTAGTCGGGCGAACATATGAGAGTTTGTGTTTGATTTTCACACGGTTCTCATCAAATGGTTCGATTTCCAGGTTGAGTGAGACCTTACCTTTGGTTTTCGTGTTCATCACACCGGAAGCGACTTCACTGAGAACTGCGCCGATTTTGGTTTCAAATACGCCGCCGTCCAGCTCCCCGATAAATGCCTGCACATCAGTACTGCGTTCGCTAGCCATTTTGCTGCTCCTCATCATATCGACCCTGTAAGGTCGGTTAGTTTCTCCACAAAACAGAGAAGAACACCTGCGGTGGCAGCCGCCCGGATGGATTGGGTTATGAGCCCGTCGTCCGGTGATGCTCTTCTCTGTTTTGTAAAAAGAGCGGTACCAGCCGGAAGCAAGGGTACAAACTGGTACCGCCAAAGCAGTGGCTGTTGTGGTGGGGTTGTCACTCAGGCGTATGGTCAACCTGACAATCCGGTGTCCTCAACGGGGAAAGAGTAACCCCGCCATACTTACCGCCGCGCCATTTCGCGGATTACCACAACGCTGAGAGCACTTAGCCAGTTACAGCACCACACTTTGTCGCGGCTCCATAAATGCCCTCATCGTTGCACCCTGGTCTCTTCCCAGGCGTCAAACCGAATCGCCACGCTGGTTAGGCGTCTTATCAGCATCATCATTGACTTGCACATTCCGGCTACCTGGTTTGTTTGCCCGAGCAAGGAGTGGATTGTCCCCTTTAACGTCCCCAGACCGCTAACGACGCATGTGCCATACGCCGTGTTACAACCAAATTTTGTTTGAATCTTGCCTGCCTCATGTTTCTTTTGGATACATTATGTATCTCATGGGTACATTGTCAAGTATAAAAAAACCTGCCGAAGCAGGTTCATAAATATTGATTAGGCCTTTATTGTGTATCTTCTTGGTTTTCCCGAGAAAATCACTGTACCAATTATAGAGCAATTACCGTTAATCTTAATGTAAGGCTCAGGCCAGTTTGGGTTTAATGCTTTGAGATAACGCTGTGTTCCATCTTCTATCAATCGCTTGAAGGTGGTTTCGCCTGTATCGTGCATCAATGCAATAACGTCGTCACCGTGGCAGGCAGGGACTTCGGGATCAACAAAAATCATGTCTCCAGGGCGGTACTCATCAATCATTGAATCACCAATCACCCGCAAGATATAAGTCATTTCGCCACAGGGTACAGGGCAGGGATACGTTTCTGCTGTGCTCAAATCAACCTCAGAATAGCCAACTTCTTTCCATGCTCCGGCCTGTACCCATGATATGACAGGGACTAACGTTATTTGTTTGTTAGTGATTGAAACATCAGGTTTTTTTGTGATGTTCGTTGTCTGGTGTTCTTGATCAAGCCATCCGACAGGCAGGTCGAAACATTTTTCGATGTGCCGTGCCATGCTGTCACCGATATTTTTAGTAGCGCCATCCCCCATAAACCTGCTGGTCTGGGTTGGCTCGCGATCAATCATGGTGGCAAAGGATGAATTTCCGCCAACACCATCTCTCAGTTTTCTGGCGTTAGACCGCCGGATGTCATGGATTGTTTTCATAACGAAATTAAAACCTTTGTACCGATAAGGTACAAGTATCTTGAAGGTTCATTTCAATCATGTAATATGTATATCGGAGGTACATATTGTATGAAAGCGTATTGGGACTCTTTAACCAAAGAACAGCAGGGCGAGTTGGCCGGAAAAGTTGGCTCAACACCTGGCTACTTACGGCTGGTTTTCAATGGTTATAAAAAAGCCAGTTTTGTGCTGGCGAAAAAACTTGAGCAATGCACGTCAGGTGCAATTACGAAATCTGACTTAAGACCGGATATCTATCCGAAAGATTAACAGAACACCTTCAATTTTTAACCACAGAACGATGAGGCTAACCGTGGGTAAGTATCACTGGAAAGTAGAAAAACAGCCTGAGTGGTACGTGAAAGCTGTCAGAAAAACTATCGCAGCGTTGCCGGGTGGTTACGCTGAAGCAGCTGACTGGCTGGATGTAACAGAGAACGCATTATTTAACCGCCTTCGTGCCGATGGCGATCAGATTTTCCCGCTGGGATGGGCAATGGTTTTACAGCGCGCGGCTGGCACTCACTACATTGCGGATGCTGTCGCACAGTCTGCTGGTGGGGTGTTCGTATCGCTTCCTGAAATTGAGGAAGTAGAGAACGCCGATATAAACCAGCGCCTGCTGGAAGTCATCGAACAGATCGGGAATTACTCAAAGCAGATTCGTTCGGCAATCGAAGATGGGGTCGTGGAGCCACACGAGCAGACAGCAATTAATGATGAGTTGTATCTGTCAATTTCGAAGCTCCAGGAGCATGCAGCACTGGTCTACAAAATCTTTTGCGCTCCAGAAAAGAGTGACGCCCGCGAGTGTGCAGCTCCGGGCGTCGTGGCGTTTTGTGTCTGTGGAGAAACTAACGCATGAACAGTTTAACGGCAAATAACCGTTTGTCGCAACAGCTGGTGGTCAGCGTCGCTGAACACCTGTTGTTACGGCATGAATGCAGATTACCAAATCACCTGGCTGTAAGTAACCACAGAGAACTTTACCTGACTGTGGGGGGCGAGTTGTGCAGGAACTTAACCGCTGGTTTCGTGACGGAAGAGGGCTTTATGTCCATGTTATTCGTTGGGAGCCAGAAACACAGCGCGTTATCTATCTTCGCAAAGACTACCCGCATGAATGCTTTAGTCCTTTGTGGAAATTCAGGCGTGATTTTGTTGAGTGTGAAGGACCACCAGCACATTGATTCTGCCATTCCGGGACGTTACACTGTTCAGGCACCTTATAAAGCGGGTGTCGGGATTGGCGTCCTGGAATTGCATACGGCGACAATTGGCGCGTTAGCGTCTTTTTTGTTGCTACAACTCAGCTATACCCAAATTATGGTGGGCTGGGTGGGGGCACCGAAAGGTGCGCCGGTTTCCGTATGCGCCGGTTACGCCAACCCTGCTCAGTTCACCACCAGCGAAATTGGCGTTTCCGGTGGTGGAAGTTATCCATTGCATACGGAGGCTGCCATCATGGCTACTGTCCCAGCCCTCTCTCGTCTGAATGATGAAGACTTACATAAACTCAGTTATGTAACAACTGCACTACGTGCTCTGCGCAAGGTAACTCTTTCGGATCCGCAGGCGCATCAGGTTTTGGTAGAAACCCTTCTTAACTTGCAGGCTGAACGTATTCGTCTGGCGGATAAGGCTAATTTTCATATTCACCGTCTCCTGAATATCAGCGGAGGGCATCGTCATGCTTAATCCGTTGATCCTCAATATTTGCCGTTTGCTTCAGCGTAAAAAAACATCAATTCCTACAGTTGGGCAGTGGTACACCACGCCTGCAGGGCATGTTCTACGTGTCAGCCTGGTTGACCGTGAATGTCAGAAGGTGATTTGTGAACCGCTGGGCCGTAATTACCGCGTCAGTATGCCGCTTATAGCCTTTCGCTCCGGAAAAAACATGAAGCATCTCGGAGGTGCAGCATGAGTATGGAGCTGATGGTTAAAGCGATGAAAATTCGAGTGGGTAATCCATTGCGAAAACTGGTTCTGATCAAGCTGGCTGATAATGCCAGCGATCAGGGTGAGTGCTGGCCCAGCTACCAGCATATTGCTGACCAGTGCGAGATTAGCAAACGTTCTGTGATGAATCATATTGCGGCCCTTTGTGATTCCGGGCTGGTAAAAAAAGTCACCCGGAAAGGTGAAAAAGGTAACTCAAGTAATATCTATCTCCTTCATCTTGATGGTGCAGGAGATTCACTAGGGGGTAGTGCAAATAATTCACTATCTAGTGCAGCAAATTCACCAGGTAGTGCAGGAGTTGCACCAGGGGGTGGTGCAGGAGATTCACCCAGAACCAGTCACTCTTTTGAACCAGTCAAAGAACCAGTCAATGAACCAATAGCTGTTGGTGCATCTGCTGATGAGTCCGTGCGAGTTCGTTCAAACCGACCGGAATACTCTCCGGAGTTTGAGCAGGCATGGCTGGCATACCCCAAACGTGCTGGTGGCAATTCAAAATCTGCAGCCTTCAAAGCCTGGAAAGCTCGTTTGAATGAGGGGGTAAAACCCGAAACCATGCTGGAAGGTGTGAAACGCTACGCGGGCTGGGTATCTGCGATGGGTAACAGCGGCACACAATTTGTGAAACAGGCTGTCACGTTCTTTGGTCCGGATCGTCATTTCGAAGAATCCTGGGAAGTTCCTGCGGTATCTGCAGCCAGACGCGAGGACCCGTACTTCAAAGCCAGTTACGACAACGTGGACTACAGCCAGATCCCGGCAGGATTCAGGGGGTGATCATGAGTCTTTTGAATGAAGTTCAGAAATTCATTGAAGCCCATCCGGGGTGTACTTCCGGAGACATTGCGGATGCTTTTGCAGGTTACTCACGGCAGCGCGTTCTGCAGTCAGCAAGCAAGTTAAGTCAGAGTGGGCGTGTGGCTCACCGTTGTGAAGGAGATATTGCACCGCCAGATATTCCGGCAGGCTTCGTGGCTGTTTTCAACAGTGATGAGGCATCGTGGCATCTCGTTGAAGATCATCGGGGTAAAACGGTTTATGACGTGGCTTCCGGCGACGCGTTATTTATTTCTGAACTCGGTCCGTTACCGGAAAATGTTACCTGGTTATCGCCGGGAGGGGAATATCAGAAGTGGAACGGCACAGCCTGGGTGAAGGATACGGAAGCAGAAAAACTGTTCCGGATCCGGGAGGCGGAAGAAACAAAAAACAGCCTGATGCAGGTAGCCAGTGAGCATATAGCGCCGCTTCAGGATGCTGTAGATCTGGAGATCGCAACGGAGGAAGAAAACTCGTTGCTGGAAGCCTGGAAAAAGTATCGGGTGTTGCTGAACCGTGTTGATACATCAACTGCACCGGATATTGAGTGGCCTGCTGTCCCTGTTATGGAGTAATCGTTTTGTGATATGCCGCAGACACGTCGTATGCAGAAACGTGCTGCGGCTGGCTGGTGAACTTTCAATAGTGCGAGTATTGAATGATTTCCAGCTGTTATCGATTTTATGTGTTTTTTGCATGAGGGGATTTCCACCACCTCCCACCGACCATCTAAGACTTTATGCCACTGTCCCTAGGACTGCTATGTACTAGGAGCGGATGTTAAACTCAGACTCGTTTCAGCTACATTGCGTTTTGAATAATATTCCATCATAATAACTCTTTGAAAAATGTGATCTTTTCATTTATAACACTGATGACTTGCTTATCTCATTGGGATATCGGAGGAGAATACTTAACTATGACAAGCCCGATTATTATGACACTGGCTATATTATATAGATTGATATTAAAATGTAGGATTAGGTTCTTGCCAAGGTGTCAAGATTTACAGATAGGTTTAAAACCATATAAATATGTTTTACGGTGAGATACAATACATATTGTAAGGCATAAACGCTTGGTAAAATTTTAATTATTGGAAGAAGCTAATCATGGAACCCATATCAATTACAGTGGCAACTTATGTAGCAACTAAACTTATTGATCAATTCATCTCTCAAGAAGGATATGGTTGTATTAAGAAAGCATTATTCCCCCAAAAAAGATATGTGGATAGATTATATCAACTAATTGAAGAGACGGCAATTGAGTTTGAAGAAACATATCCAGTAGAAAGTGGAGCAATACCATTTTATCATTCCGAACCATTGTTTGAGATGTTGAATGAGCACATCTTTTTTAAAGAGTTCCCTGACAAAGAGATATTATTAGACAAGTTCAAAGAATATCCAAGTATCACTCCCCCAACTCAACAACAACTCAGCCTTTTTTATGAGATGTTATCATTAAAAATCAATAATTGTTCGAAGTTAAAAAAGCTACATATCGAAGAAACGTATAAAGAAAAAATATTCGATATTAATGAAGAGCTCATTCAAGTCAAACTTATTTTACGGTCTATAGATGAGAAACTAACTTTTCACTTAAGTGATGATTGGTTAAATGAAAAAAATAGTCAAGCAATAGCTGACTTGGGAGGTCGATACACACCCGAACTCAACGTAAAGCTAGAAATAGCAGAGATATTTGATGGCCTCGGTAGAACTAATGATTTTTCTAAAATATTTTATTCGCATATAGATAGCTTTCTGGTCGCTGGAAAGAAATTACATAGTTGCGATGTAATTTCCTCAGAATTATTTGAAATAAACCAGTCCTTAAAAGAAATTTCTGATATATATCAGGAGATTAATTTTTCTAAATTAGATGAAATCCCTATAAATAAATTTAATAACTATGTTTCTAGCTGCCAGACAGCTATTGGCGGAGCGGTATCAATATTGTGGGAACTCCGAGAAAAGTCAGAGCAAGTAGGTGAAACCAAGCATTACAGTGATAAGTATTCATCTACTCTGCGAATGCTTCGGGAATTTGACTATGCGTGCAATGAATTACGTATATTCATTAATTCAACAACAGTGAAGTTGGCTAACAACCCATTCTTACTTCTCGAAGGAAAAGCAGGAATTGGTAAGTCTCATTTACTGGCTGATGTGATTAAAAATCGAATTGCTTCTGGGTATCCTTCACTACTCATACTAGGGCAACAACTTACTTCAGATGAATCTCCATGGTCACAAATCTTCAAGAGATTACAGCTTAAAATCACTTCTCGTGAATTCCTAGAAAAACTGAATTTATATGGCAAAAAAACAGGAAAAAGAGTCTTAGTTTTTATTGATGCTATTAATGAAGGTAATGGAAATAAATTCTGGAATGACAATATTAACAGTTTTGTCGATGAAATCAGATGCTTTGAATGGCTTGGTCTGATAATGTCAGTCAGAACAACATATAGAAATGTAACAATTTCACATGAGAATGTTGTGCGAAATAATTTTGAAATTCATGAACATATTGGATTCCAGAACGTTGAGTTGGAAGCGGTTAGTCTATTTTATGATTATTACAATATTGAGAGGCCTTCATCTCCTAACCTTAATCCAGAGTTTAAAAATCCTCTATTTCTTAAGTTATTGTGTGAAGGCATTAAGAAAAATGGTTTAACCAAAGTGCCTGTTGGATTTAATGGGATTTCAAATATTTTTAACTTTTTAGTTGAAGGGGTAAATAAATCATTAGCATCGCCAAAAAAATATGCATTCGATCCCAGTTTTCCTCTTGTTAAAGATGCTCTCAATGAAATCATAAAATTCAAATTAGAGATTGGTCGTAATAGTATTTCACTTAAAGATGCTCACTCAGTGGTTCAATCTGTAGTTAATGATTATGTTGCTGATAAAACCTTCCTCAGCGCCTTGATTGACGAAGGATTATTGACTAAAGGCATAGTGAGAAATGATGATAATTCTACTGAGGAAGTAGTTTATGTGGCTTTTGAAAGGTTTGATGATCATTTAACTGTTAATTTTTTATTAAATGATGTTGAAAATATCGAAAGTGAATTTAAGCCTGATGGTCGTCTGAAAAAATATTTTCATGATGAATGTGATTTTTATATAAAATCGGGAATAGTAGAGGCGTTGTCTATTCAATTGCCAGAAAGGTATGAAAAAGAGCTTTATGAATTTCTGCCGGAGTTCAGCAATAATCTTAAATTACTAGAAGCCTTTATTGATAGCTTGATATGGCGCGATATTAAGGCTATTGATTTCGAAAAAATTAGACCTTTCATCAATGAACATGTTTTTAAATTTAAAGATAGTTTTGATCATTTCCTCGAGGCAGTGATCTCTATTTCAGGTTTAGTTGGCCATCCCTTTAATGCTAATTTCTTGCATGATTGGCTAAAAGATTATTCTTTGGCAAATCGAGATTCGTTTTGGACTACAGAACTTAAATATAAATATAGTGAAGACTCAGCATTTAGGCATCTAATCGATTGGGCATGGGCCAGAACAGATAAAAGCTTTGTTTCGGATGAGTCAATCGAGCTAGTTGCAACTAGTTTATGCTGGTTTTTAACTTCTAGTAACCGAGAACTTCGAGATTGCTCAACTAAGGCTTTAGTGAGTTTACTCGAGCCAAGAATTCCTGTATTGAGAAAAATAATTGATAAGTTTTATGGTGTAAATGATCCTTACGTTTGGGAAAGAATATTTGCAGTTGCATTAGGCTGTACATTGCGAACTGATAATATTAAAGAACTAAAATATTTAGCCGAAACTGTTTACCAAAAGGTATTTTGTTCTAAGTATGTGTATCCAAATATATTACTTAGAGATTATGCTAGAGAGATTATTGAATTTGCTAATCATCTTGGATTGGAACTTGAAAGCATTGAATTATCCAAGACTAGACCACCCTACAACAGCATTTGGCCTGACAAGATTCCTTCAAAAGAGGAACTAGAGTCCCTTTATGATAAAGAACCTTATCGGGAACTCTGGAGCTCTATTATGGAAGATGGTGACTTTTCACGATATACTATTGGAACAAATTATAATCATTCTGATTGGTCTGGTTGCAAGTTTAATGAAACCCCTGTTGACCGTAAGCAAGTTTTTAAAACTTTCAAATGTAAACTAACTGATCAACAAAAAGACTTGTATGATGCCACAGATCCTTTCATTTATGATGATAAATGCGAAGGAATTAAATTTGGTCGTGTGGTCGGTAGAAAAGCACAGGAAGAAATAAAGGCGAGCAAGAAATTATTTAAGAATTCATTGTCATACGATCTGTTAAGTGAGTTTGAAAATGAAATAGAGCCATACCTGGATCATAATAATAATCTGCTGGAAACTGATAAACACTTTGATCTTCGACTAGCTCAACAATTTATATTCAATCGTGTTATAGAGCTTGGTTGGGATCCGGAGAAGCATGGTAATTTTGACCAACAAATAGGAACTGGACGTGGACGTAGAGAGGCATTCCAAGAACGGATTGGTAAAAAATACCAATGGATTGCTTATTATGAATACATGGCAAGGCTAGCCGATAATTTTACTCGTTTTGAAGGTTATGGTGACGAACGAAAGGAAAATCCATACCAAGGGCCATGGGAGCCTTACGTAAGAGATATAGATCCCACTATCTTACTTAAAGAAACTGGAACGAAAAAAATAAGCAATAAAGAAATGTGGTGGCTTAATGATGAAGTGTTTGATTGGACTTGCTCTAATGAAGACTGGGTTAAAAGTTCTACTACTATAACTAATTCATATGCTTTTATTGAAGTTAAAGATGATAATGGTGATGAATGGATAGTATTAGAAAGTCATCCATCATGGAAAGAACCAAAAATTATTGGAAACGATGATTGGGGGCACCCACGAAAAGAGGTTTGGTATCAGATCAGAAGTTATATCGTTAAAGTTGAAGAATTTGAAAATTTTAGATGTTGGGCAATAGCTCAAGACTTTATGGGCAGGTGGATGCCGGAATGTACTGATAGATACCAATTATTTAATAGGGAGTACTATTGGTCCGAAGCATTTAAGTCTTTTAAATCAGATTATTATGGTGGATCTGACTGGACTTCGGTAACAGACCGGGAGTCTGGAGCTAAGATAGCTGATGTTAGTGTCACTTCGATTAATTATTTGTGGGAAGAGGAGTTCGACAAATCAAAAATAGAAACTTTGAATTTTTTGAAGCCTAGTAACTTAATCTTTGAAAAGATGGGATTAAAAAGTGGGGAAGTAGAGGGTAGCTTCAATGATGAAAATGGAACTATGGTTTGCTTTGCAGCTGAAGCTGTATATGCTTCAAAGCCGCATCTACTTGTTAAAAAAGAACCATTTTTAACAATGTTAAGGGACAATGGTTTTGAAATCGTTTGGACATTATTAGGTGAAAAGGGCGTTATAGGGGGCTCACTCATATCAAGTCATCATTATGGTCGACAGGAGTTTAGTGGAGCATTTTATTATGAAGACAGTCAGCTAACAGGAAGTCATAAAACTAGCTTTACGAGATAAAAATGAATCTCAGAGCTGAATATATAAGTAGTATTAGAAACCGGGTTATACTTAAGAAATCAATCTTAAGTGTGGCAGTCGAATGGTAGCTAATATGCTAGCGGCGCTAATGCCTGTTTGTTGCTCATAACAGGCATTCACTTTAGTTATGGCAGAAAAGTATACATGCTGGGTTGGGAAAGTGTGAAAGAAAGGAAGATTGCTGCGCCGTTTGTCGTCACGTTTATCTTCATTGGCTATGCAAGTCGTAATAAAAGGTGGGACAAAACTGAGACACATAAAGCCTCGCAATGGCTTGCAAGGCTTTACATGTTTTGATGTGGTGGGACGTGTGAGCGCAGTGTTGATGGGGTAATGCTTTGAATTAGAAGCGGATTCTTATAATTCGTAATGCGAAGGTCGTAGGTTCGACTCCTATTATCGGCACCATCTTTTCTCGTAAAATCATCAAGTTACTATTGCAGTATTTTGCTTTGTTCAACACTAATGTGCAATTTTGCGCGTTGTAGGTGTGGCAAAATTGTGGCAAAGCTAATTGGTCAGCATTTGCATCATTACGCTAAACAAACTACTTCCTTATAAACGTAATGTGTTGACCTTATCGATGCGTTGCATGAAAGACAGTTTAGTGATGAAAAATCTTATAAATTAACAGCTTAAATACATTATCCGATAGAGCTAAGTGCCAGAAAGGGACACTCAGGTTACATAACAATGAGTGATACAGTTCACGTAGTGAAGGTACTATGCCTAGGTGTTTGATTACACTTTGATCATTGATGATACGCTCATGAAGGTATTACTTTCCTGTAATGAGCAGGTAGGTAACGATGTCGAACTAAATGAATTTATAGTAAACTTTGCAACAAGAGAACAAGGGAGTATGAGGGGTTATGGCTACTGCAGAGCAGATCAAAGCTTTATTGAAAAGCCACGTTGATCGTGATGATCAGCGTTTCTTTTCTATTGCTTTGCAGGTGGCAGCTAAGGAAGCAAGGCAAGGTCATCATAAGCTTGCTAATGATATAAAAAACTTAGTTGATAAAAATCAGAAAACAACGAGTTCTGTAGGTTTAGTTGAAAAACGACTTACACCATTTGTTAAGCAGCCTGATGGTGATCTTAAGGGGTTACTTGAGCAAACGAACAAGCCAGTACATCTTCAAGATCTGGTGATTTCTGGAAGCGTTAGGGAAAGATTGAATCAGGTTCTGCTTGAACAAAAACAGAAAGATAAACTTTCTGAGTTTGGGCTTATTCCAAGAAGAAAAATTCTTTTCACTGGTCCTCCCGGTACTGGTAAGACAATGTCCGCATCAGTCATTGCTACAGAGTTAAAGCTACCACTTTATACAGTCGTCTTAGATAATCTAATCACTCGCTATATGGGTGAAACTGCAGCTAAGCTGCGTTTAATTTTTGACCACATACGGCAAACAAGAGCTGTATATTTTTTTGACGAGTTCGATGCTATAGGAACTCAGCGTGGCGCTCAGAATGACGTTGGAGAAATTCGTAGGGTCTTAAATTCTTTTTTAATGTTTGTAGAGCAGGATGATTCTGAGAGCATAGTTTTAGCTGCAACCAATCATCCAGAGCTTTTAGATCGCGCCTTATATAGACGATTTGACGATATTATACCGTTCACAAGGCCTGAGGATAATCTAATCAGGAATCTTATTGAACAGAGACTCGCTGTCTTTGACCTCGGTAATTTATTTTGGAGTGAGATCATTGATAGTGCTTCAGGTCTAAGTGCAGCGGAGATCACGCGAGCAAGTGAAGATGCTGCCAAAGAATCAGTGCTTTATAATGCAAACAATATTACAACCGATTTGTTAGTAAAGGCTATAAAGCGTAGGCAAGAAAGTAGACAATAAGGGATGAAATGACTACCAACAAGAGGCATATTTTATTAAACGGCTATGTTTCCCCCGAAAACTATCGCTCTAGGAGCAATGGTCGTAGTCCCCAAGTCCCAGCTCGTGATCGAGCGGTACATGGTATATCATTACTAAATCAGTATAGCCGTATATTGAATCATTATGATGAAAGACCGAGGCTTCCCCCTGTTACTGATGAAAAAGGGATTTATGTTAGGCTAATCAGTTTTGAACAATGCGATCTTCCTATAGATAAAATCGATAATACTTATTTCAAGCTTTGTTCTTTAGTTAAATCAAATAATCGTGAAACTGCGATTATATACATTAATGAAAATGACAGAACTAAATTCACTAAAAAAATAAATGACTATTTGAATCCATCGAAGGATGGTATCGAGTTCCCTAGAAATCATTTGTTAATTGATAGCATACAAAATATCGAGTTAGCAGATATAACTTCTTTCTGGACAGATAAAAAAGATCTTATTCCGGATGATCACGGTGTTGAAAAGTGGTTTGAGCTTTGGCTTAAGGGTAATAAGGAGGATGTGCTAAATATTGCTCGGCGTTTATGCGAAAGAATTAATGGAAGGCTCGGGAATACTTCTATTAATTTTTTCGATACTACTGTTGTTCTTATCCGTACGAGTCTATCGAGATTAAAAGTTTGTCCTGAATTAATATCTAATTTAAAAGAGATAAGATCAGCGAGGGATGATATATCAGTTATAGTTAATTCCTTACCTACAGAACAGCATCAGTGGGCAGAAAATGTTGCTGCAAGAATTACGCGTAACAATGAAGCTGATGTTTCTGTTTGTATATTAGATACAGGTGTTAACTACAATAATCCACTATTATCTAGATTTACTAACTCATCACTGGCAGCTGCTTGGGACATATCTTGGCCACTTTTCGATGATTATAATCAAAGGCCTTATAATGACCACGGTTCCAGACAAGCAGGACTATGTGTTTATGGAGATTTCCTGTCTGTTTTATTGAACGATCAGGACATTTCGATTCCGTACAATATCGAATCAGGAAGGATACTACCTCCAAGAGCTACTAATGATCCTAATCTTTATGGAGCTATTACTACAGGAACGTCAAGTCGTCTGGAGCTGGAAAACCCGAACTGGCGCAGAGTTTATTCGCTTGCTGTGACAGCAGAGCCTAATACTCTTGGAGGCCAACCGTCCTCATGGTCTGCAGAGATTGACAAGTTTAGTTTTGGTTTAGAGGATGATATCCGCAGATTATTTATAATTTCTGCGGGTAACTCTCAACCTACAAATTTAGAATTAGATTATTGGGATTCAGTGACTCTTGCTGAAATTGAAGATCCTGCTCAATCTTGGAATGCATTAACTGTAGGGGCGTATACTGATAAAACAACCCATACAGACCGCGAATATGATGGTTGGTCTCCTTTCGCTATGTCAGAAGATATTGCACCGTCATCTCGGTCATCGGTATCCTGGGGATGGAAAAAGCATGCCCCATATAAGCCAGATTTAGTAGAGGAAGGCGGAAACAAACTTATATCACCTAGCCGTGATGAAATCACAAATACAATTGAATTATCTTTGCTCACAACCTCTGGCAGGGCAACAAATCAATTGTTTGAAGTTAATTCAGATACTAGCGCAGCCTGTGCTCTAGTATCAAAACATGCTGCTATGCTAATGGCTCAGTACCCAGAATATTGGCCTGAAACTATTAGGGGATTACTTGTTCATACAGCAAGATGGACTAGTCGTATGCACGAACGATATAGAACAGAACGTGCACAGGGGACACCAAAATCGGCTAAAGAAAGCTTATTAAGGATGGTTGGTTATGGAGTACCTAATTTAAATCGAGCAATGCATAGTGCGGAAAATGCACTTACATTAATATCTCAGTCGGAAATCACCCCATTTAAAAGAGATGGTTCTACTGATCCTACATTGAATGAAATGCATCTGTTTTCACTCCCTTGGCCCGTAGAAGCTCTTCGCTTACTACCACCAGAAACAAATGTTATTTTAAGAATCACATTGTCGTATTTTATTGAACCTAATCCAAGTCAAAAAGGATTCAGACGACAATATTCGTATCAATCTCATGGATTGAGATTTGCAGTTATTAGACCTAATCAGACCCTTGAAAATTTCCGTGCTTCGATAAACCGTAATGCGAATAATGAAGAATACAATGGACCTGAAGGAGATGCGTCAGGATGGTTTCTGGGGCCTCAACTCAGAGTTAGAGGTTCATTACACTCAGATGCTTGGAAAGGCAGTGCTGCAGATTTAACAGAGATGAATACTATCGCTGTCTATCCTGTTGGTGGATGGTGGAAATATCGTACTGCGCAGGATCGCTATATTAACAATGTTAAATATAGTTTATTGGTTAGCATAGATGTACCAGATGAGAACATTGATATTTACAGTGAGATTCAAAACATTATTCAAATTGATAATCAAATAGATATTGAACATTAAGGTTTTATGCCTAAGGTTTAATGAGTTTGAAATGAAAAATCCTTTACTAATTGGCTGGGTCGATGATAAAGACCTGGCCATCTTTTTATACGGAAATGATTTATGTTTTATTTTACTAAATTTATATTAGAACCATCGTGCAGATTGTGATAATTCCTTCATACTGATTTTTTACCTATTATAGTTGATTTTTGTTGCTTGATATCTCTCTTTAATACAACGGCGTAGTACAAATAATATATGCCTTAAGTTAGCGTTTATGCACTATTTATGGAATTTGCATGTATGATTTATATAGTTTTCTTGAAGTTTTATCCAAAAATCGCTATCAGTATTGAAGATTTTAGAAAGTAATTCCCCCTCTCTATTACTTATATTTTTAGAGTGTCGTAATATATCGTCAATTCTGCTATAAGGTACTCCCATCAAATTAGCTAAGTCACGTGAAGACATAGCTAAAGGTTTCAAATACTCATTTAAAAGAATATCCGCAACAGAACTGGGTCTAGCTTTCATCGTTGTCATGGCAACCTCACATTCATCTATCTTAGAATACTTTATCTTCAGTGATAACTTCATAGCGAAACAAAAATCTGCATTTATCTTATAATTTAATTTACTATTGTCTCCTCTATTGTGGCATCTACGCTACGTCCAGCGCTTCAAATTATCAAACCTGGCCTCACCAGTCGGATTTGATATCCTCATATGATACTTATCTCAAGCCGGTTTCCAATGAGGGTAACCCCTCAGCAACAAAGCTTTTCTACGATTGTTACCCGTTTATCTTTTGCATTGCTGTTTTTGTAGTTTAGATATACATAACCCTTAGTAAAAATAGTATAGCTAAACAAATGATATAAAAGATTTAGCTGTGGCATTTTACTTACTAAATTTCGATATATCCGTTGTCAGAAATGAATCTTTTACAAACAGTGTTTCTTATAAAGGTTAGCTAACCAAATTTATAAGTTATCTACAACTCTCTGTTATTTACATTTTGTTTCATTTTATTTATTGCTATTTAGTTTAGCTAAACAATCTATTTTATCATGTATAATCTGTGTATTTATCCACAGATTCTGTGAATAATATTGTGTATAACTTGTTTGCTTATTTTTTATTATATGACATATGAGGTACGCCTTTATGACATATGAGGTACGCTTTCATGACATTTGAGGTACGGATATAATTTAAAATTGTCATAATATACAAATGAATATATCGCTTTTCCACACCTCTCTAACCTGATCTTTAACCTTTTATATAACCAAAAAGATTAAAGGAATTATTAAAACCTTAGTGTCATTCAGAAATCGGTCAATAAAACCAATTTCATATGGAGTAAAAATCCGATGAATAAAAATCCTGTTGACATTATTCTTTTTGCCAGTAAGTTTTAATTATTCTCAATTCATAACGTTGGTTAGCAAACTTTAGCGGCTAAAATTTTAGCCGCTAAAATCCTCAAATTTCTACTGAGAGATGGGTTCTTCGATGAAATCAGTTATGCCAGAACTTATAACCGTTGAAGAGTTGGCTTTTGCATTAAAGAAAACTGTAAAAAGTATCCGCAGTGATGCAACGCGAAATCCAAAATGTCTTCCACCAAGATGCCGTCTTCCCGGTAATAAACGTCTTCTCTGGCGTAGAGAAGATGTTAAGGATTGGATAGATAAATCTGTTGAGTCAAAGACAGAAAATGACGATATAGCGAAAGAGATAAATAGGTTTCAAAGGAAACGTGGCAGGCCGCCAAAACCCAAGCCGCGAGAATAAAAATATTTCTTAGGGTCATTCAAATAATTTCCCTTCCAATAAACACATATGCTGCACATTTTTACACTACTAATCCTGCACAAATGCTTTAGGAAAACACACTGAGTACACAGGAATACACAATACGTACACAGATTCACAACGGCAAATGTAGGGCAGGACATGTAAAGTAGGCCCACCGTAAACGGTGCTTCTACTTTACCTTCTCTTATTAGCAGCTGGGCTGCTCAACGGAGTCCTGCTCTGCGAGGCTGATCGGCTACCGCCTGTATGGAGAATGATATGACCGTTTCTCAGACTAGAAAAAATAGTACACCAATTAAAGTTTATTGTTTGCCAGATGAAAAAGCGCAAATCCAGGAAAATGCAGAAGCATCTGGCTTAAGTGTAGCGAGCTTCATTCGTAAAGTAGCAATGGGTTATCAGGTTGAGTCTATTGTAGATATTGAACAGGTTGTAGAGCTTAGCCGAGTAAATGCTGATCTTGGTCGACTTGGTGGGTTACTTAAACTGTGGTTAGCTAACGATCCACGCACAGTTGATTTTTCACCCTCATTGATCAAAACGTTGCTTGCTAAAATAGAATCAACCAGACAAGAACTAAGAAATATTATGGATAGAATCTTGGACAAATAAATTTATGGTTTCCTAAATATCTGTATCAGTTAAAAGTACGAGTTTTCAATATCAATAATCAGTTAAAATTGAGGTGGGCAAATGAAGTTAATGCTCCGAGTATTTTCATCACCGAGAGGGATTTTAGCAGCTAAAAAATCATTAGCAGCTTCCTTCCTGGCGTCCATCATGGCATTACCGGCGACAGCCGGTATCCCTGTAATCGATGGTACTAATGTGGTGCAGACCACAATCAGCGCAGTCAACAACGTTCAGGCTGTGGCTAAACAGATCCAGCAGTACCAAACGCAGCTGCAGCAGTATGAAAACATGCTGAAAAATACAGTCGCACCTGCGGCATATATCTGGGATCAGGCCAATTCGACCATCAACAAATTGTTGCAGGCGCAGGACACCCTTAATTACTACAAAAATCAAGCCGGAAGTCTTGATTCATATCTAAAACGTTATCAGGACGTGAATTACTACCGCTCATCACCGTGTTTTAACAGTAATGTTGAATGTACTACGGATGAAATTAGCGCACTGCGTAAAGCTGAGCAGAACAGTTCTGAGGCACGTAAAAAGGCCAATGACGCCGTGTTTAAGGCTCTCGACGAACAGCAGGAAACACTGCAAAGCGATGCTGATAACCTTGCAGATTTGCAAACTCAGGCAACCAGCGCACAAGGGCAAATGGAAGCTATTCAGGCCGCTAACCAGCTTGCCAGTGCTCAAACGAACCAGTTGCTGCAAATCCGCTCGCTTCTGGTATCCCAACAAAACGCTGCAGCAACACTGGCACAGGCTCAGGCCGATAAAGAGGCCCAACAAATAGTAGCTGATGAAAAAGCGTTAGCTGGCAAGAACACACCAAGCCCGAAGCGAATTTGGTGAGGGATAGCTGAATGAAAGATAAACTTTTGGTCATTTTTATTCTAATCATTCCATTGATTCTATGCTCTTGCGATAAAAAAGATGAAGATTGTTTATCGACGCCAGAGAATAAATTGAACGAACATAACTATGATAAATGTGCCCTGCGCAGTAATAACAATCCTAGGGAAGGTGCGAACAAGTCCCTGATATGAGATCATGTTTGT
>UMBM01031312.1_pt1 | contig 84907 bp, 80 predicted proteins | sample 1963971 | NCBI WGS metagenome assembly UMBM01 (sample SAMEA4835942, study PRJEB28245) | human gut metagenome | biome: gut microbiome; material: fecal sample | place: Denmark | collected 2008 | reverse complement strand
TGCTCGCCCCGACACACCAGTGCCGCAGCCAGTTCACCGGCCAGCGTGCGCTTACCCAGACCGCTCTCCCCCTCCAGCACCACGGCGTGGGGCAGGCGGCCGCCGTCTACCAATGCAGACAGCTGCGCCTTGATTTTTTCATTCCCGAGAAAGTGCTTAAATTCCATACTGCCTTTACAATTTGCGGAACTCGTCCACATTGATCACAAACGCCACAGCGCCGTATTCCTCCACGTCCACCGGCTGGCGCAGCAACGAGCCTTCCAGCGTGCTGGCCACGCCCGCTTGGCGCACCACCCGCTTGGTCACATGCTTCTTCAGCACATCGAACAGCTGCTCCACCTTGTGATCCTCCGTGCCGATAAACAGCGTGGTGTGCCCATCGGCCAAGAACTGACCGGTGGTGGAGATACGGGTGGAGGCAAAGCCCTCCTTCGTAATCGCATCCAAAACTTTGGAAACATCTTTATTGGAAATTACAGCCATAACCAGCTTCATATAAACATCCATCCTTTCCGTTAATGCTTCCTATTATACGCCTTGATTCGCAACTTTACAACTATCTGTATTATTACTTCAAATAAAATTTACAATTTGTACTTATTTAGACAAATTTCACCTTTTTAGGGGTTAAATCACCGCTGCCAGCGCCACCACCACCGGCATGGTGACAATGGAAAACAGCGAGGACTGGGCGGCCAACTCGCTGCCCAAGGCGGCGTCATTGTCGTACTTGGCCGCATACATAGCCGTATTGGTAGCCGTGGGGGCAGAGGCGGAGATGACCATAGCAATCAGCAGATCGCCCCGCACACCGCACAGGTAAAACAGCCCCACCATACACAGGGGAATCACTGCCAAACGCATCAGGGAGCAAAAGTACAGCTCCTTTTTGGCGAACATACGCTTCCAGTCCGCATTGGCCAGGAAGGTGCCGAAAATCATCATGGCCAGGGGCGAATTACAGTTGCCCACCATCTCCATGGGCCGCAGGATCACCTGGGGCAGCCTGGGCTGCAAAAAGAACAGCGGCAGCCCGATGAGCACCGCCATGGATCCGGGATTCAGCACCAACCGGCGCAGGTCGATCTTGGCGGTATGGCCGCTGATCTCATAAATGCCGTAGGTAAAGGCCACCACATTAAAAACAGCCACATAAACGGAGCAGTAGAACACGCCCTCCGAGCCAATCACCGCCAGAGCCAAAGGCAGCGCCAAAAAGCTGGCGTTGGAGAACAGCATACCGTAGCGGTACACGCCCCGCTCCATGGGACTGCGGTGGCGAAAGCACAGCTGTCCCAGCACGCCGCCCACCAGGTGGGTGGCAAAGGCGCACACAAACGCCAAAAGAATACCCCGCACATGGTCCGGGGTGTACGCCATGGTCATAAATGTATAAATAATGGCAATGGGCAGCACGATATTAAACAGCAGGTCGATCACCCGCTTGGCGTCCGCCTGACGAAACACGCCCAATTTATCCGTCACAAAGCCGATCAGAGAGATCAGGTACAACATTAGTACCTGACCGGCCACGGTCTTTAAGGTTGCAAAAAACAAAGGCACGCTCCTAATCCGCTGCGCTGCGACGGCGCAGATCCTGCACAAAAGCCAAGGCGAATACACCCAGCAATAAATCCGCCGGGCCGAAATACAGGCTGCCGTTCAACAGACCCCGGTGCCCGGTAAACCATACGGACAGCCCGGGCAACGCCAGCACGCAGCCGCACACAAACACCAGCAGGCCAAAGAACACCACCGCACGCCCTGCATGGCGGGAGGTAACCACCGCCGTTGCAAAGGATAAGAGAAACAGCAGCAGCGCCACCAAAAACAGCACCTCGCACACCGTCTGGGTATCTACCAGCACACTGACCATCTTAGCTAAAATGGTTAGCAAACGGCAAAGCCCCCACAGCGCCGGCACAAAGTGAAAGAAGCGGAAAGCGCGAAAATCATACCGTCCGCCCCCATAGCTGCGCCCTACAACAAAATAGTAGGAGCAGCTGAGTAAAGCAAACAGTGCCGTCAGCCCTTCGCTGACCAGGTCATTCCACTGCAAATAAACCGCACCGTCCGCCAAGTCGTAGCACAAAAAGCAGCGGTAAATAAAATCAAAAAAGAACGCCACAGACACCAGATAGGACACAACGGTCAGCCTGCGGCTGCCGCCGTTTGCAGCCACCGCCACTGCCGTATGGCTTTGGTGCAGGGCACACACAGTGCAACACACACCGGCACACAGCAGCAAAGCATACAGCCCATAAGTCAACGGCGCACCGGCAGTCGTGACCCGCCCGGTACTGCTGTCCGTAAAAAAGAGGAGCTGAACAAAGCGCAATACCACCGCCGCCCCGGTGATCGCAAAAGTCAGAATCCAAGGGATCAGTTGGGGTCTGGTACGCACTTTTTCGCTCCTCTTTCGTTCAAAATCAGCCCTGAACCTCTCGGTCCGCCGGGGCAATGTACGTTCTGGCGTGAGACACGCTCTTGTATGCCGGACGCATAATTCGACCGCCGGAAATCAGTTCCTCCAGCCGATGCGCGCACCAACCGGCAATACGGGCGGTGGCAAACAGCGGGGTAAACAGATCCTCCGGGATCTTCAGCACCTTGTAAACCAAACCGGAGTACAGATCTACATTGGCGCACATCACCTTGTCGTCGCCCTTTACCTCGGCAAACACCTCCGGGGTCAGCTTCTCCACATTCTCCAAGGTTTTAAACTCTTTTTCAAATCCGGCCTCATAAGCCAGCTTGCGGGCATTGGATTTTAAGATCACCGCACGAGGATCTGATTTGGTATAGACTGCGTGACCCATACCGTAGATCAAACCGGAGCCGTCACCGGCTTCTTTATTCAGGATTTTAACCAGGTAATCTTTCACCTGCTCCGGCTTGGTGGGGTCTGCCACATGGGCAATAATGTCTTCCATCATGTGCGTTACCCGAATGTTGGCGCCGCCGTGGCGAGGACCTTTCAGAGAGCCGAAGCCGGCCGTAATGGCCGAATACGTATCCGTACCGCTGGAGGTAAGCACACGGGTAGAGAAGGTAGAGTTGTTACCGCCGCCGTGGTCCGCATGGAGCATTAAGCAAATGTCCAGCAGTTTGGCCTCTTCGCGGGTAAATGTCTTGTCCACCCGCAGCTGATTTAAGATATACTCCGCCATGGTCTGCTCCTTGTTGATCGGGTGCAGGAACATGGTCTTGTTGTAGAATGTACGGCGCTTGATCTGATAGGCGCTGTTCATAATGGTGGGAGTCTGCGCGATCAGCTGCAAGGACTGACGCAGCACGTTGGGAATGGAGGTATCGTCCGGGTTCTCATCAAAAGAGTAAAGGGACAAAATGCAGCGCGCCATCTTGTTCATAATATCCTTGGAAGCATGCTTCATAATCACATCTTCCACAAATTCGTCCGGCAGTGCCCGGCACTCAGACAGCACCTCGCGGAGAGAATACAGCTGATTGGCAGTGGGCAGATTGCCAAACAGCAGCAGCCACACCACTTCCTCATAGCCAAAGCGGTCCTCGGCAATGCAGTTGTCCACCAAATCACGAATGTCATAACCACGGTAAGACAACTTGCCGTCCGTAGGAATCCGCTCGCCGTCCAAAATATAATAGCCCTCTACCGAGCAAATACGGGTCAATCCGGCCATCACGCCGGTGCCGTCGCTGTTGCGCAGGCCCCGCTTTACCTGATAGCGTTCAAAATCGTGGGCATTGATATAGTTATTCTTCCCCAGCTCCTGGCACAAGTTGGACAGTGCGTCCATGGAGATAGGCGAAATATAATTGGAAGCCACAAAATCGCTCCTTTCAAACATACATTTAGAACAATTATTATACAATTATAATAGACAAATGTCAAGTTATCTGAAAGGAGAGATCCACTTTGAAAAAAGTATTGATCCTGTTTGCTCTGCTGTTTTTGCTCACATTCGGGGTGCCCATGTTCGCCGCATTTCACACCCAAGGCAGCAGTGATCTGGTAAGCCTGCTCCACTCTGCGGTGCTGACGGCGCCTATTCTCTGATGGAATTATCGTTAATTTTCGTAATCCGGCAGTGGCAGACAGCCTGGATCACAGAAGCGGAGAACGCACGGTTCCAGTCCGCTTTAACCGCTGCATACCCCGCCGGGTCTGACATGGCCAGCTGCGCCCCAACCTGCACGCCGTCGCATCCGGCGGCCTGCAAGCAGGCGTAAGCTCCGGTGCACAGGTCCACCAGCTTTTGCTCCGCCAGGCGCTCTATGACGGCAATGGAGCGATTATCTATGGTACTGATATAGCCCTTTTGCACTTCGTCCAGCATCAGCTGTGCCTGCACCGTTACCCGGAACACCGAGCGGCCGTTCTCTATGGCGCTCTTCGTCCTCACCTTGCAGGATACCAGTTCCACCCCGATATGCCCCAACTTGTCATTTTGCAGGGTTAGCAGCCCGCTTTTGATCTTGCCATTCATCAGAAGAATTCCAAAAGTATCTGTCATGTTCGCCGTGGCGGTCATCTTGCCCCCATCAAACAGCGCCAGCCCTACAAAAGCCGTATGTGTGCCCACTCTCTTTAACAGCGGCAAATAAATATCCGAGGTAGGACTGGCAAAGCAGCGCAGCGCGTCATTAACGGACACCACCGCGCCCATACCGCTATCCTGCCCATTCTGCAGCAGGTGCACCATATTTGCGCTGGGCACCAAAGCGTCGTCTTCCTTACTCTGCAGCAGCGCCTTGGCATTACCGTCTGCCACACACAGCAGCACATCCGGCCGACTTGCGGCACTGCGCACAAAGTAATCCATATTGTCGCCCACCCCGTGCCGTGCCACGCTGCTGCTGAACACCGTAATCTTGTTTTGTCCCAAAAACAAATTGCGGGACAAGTCCTTAGACAGCTTAGACAGCGCCTGGGAAATACCGGTGCCGCTCTCTGCGGTATTAATGGTAATATTGCCGGACAGGGCCTCCGAGCCGTTGCCGCTCTTGGTCATATTCAGGGTCTGTACCGAGACGGACACCCCGTTTGCCGCCCGGTCAATGCTCATGCCCTCCACCACCGCCAAATTGCTCAAGGTGTGCCGCCCGGAGCAGCCGCACAGCGTAGCCGCCACCAGCAAAAAGCAAAGAAACAGCTTAATGGTTCGTCTCATTTGTACCACGCGCCTTTCTGTGCCCCAGTAGCCAAACCAGGGGAATGAGAGAGGAAAACACTACGAAGGGCACCACTGTGATCAACGGCGAGTGCTGACCCACAGTCATCAACCGTTCCAGCGCACAACTAACGGCAAAGGCCGCCAAACCGACGCCCAGGCACTTGCCCTTGTGCCCACCACTGCCCGGCAGGGTCACTGCCGCACAATAAATCAGCAGTGCCGCCTTAATAAAGATGGCAAAGATCCAAAAGCCGGTGTACAGCGCGTCCATACGCACCATTGAGCCGCTGCCTGCCAGCTGAGAGAGGGTATAAACCGGAAACGCCTGTAACCCGGCCGCGTCCCCCATCACGCCGATGGCAAAGAGAAACAGCAGGCTCGTAGTCAGGTACGAACACCCCATAGCGCCATAAAAGGCACCAAAACGACGTCCGCCGATGACCACCCGATCCGCCAGCACCAAAAAGATCGTAATCTCTGCCGTATTGGCAGACAGCACCACGCCGTTTTGTATCACTTCACCCACGGTGTTGCTGCCTGGCGGAAACAGGCTGAACCATTGGAAGTGCTGCACATTAAAGCCAAGCACCACCGCTACCACAAGCACAATCAGGCAAAAGGCGAAGCCGGAAAAACGAGACAATCCTTGCAGCCCAACCAGCGCCCCATACACCGCAAATAGAAGAATCAGCAAGGCAAATCCCCAACTTTTGGCCTCCGGATTCAACCGGGCAGAGGCGAAGTAGGCAAAGCGGCTCACATTGATCCCCGCCAAGAAGATAAAATTACAGGCATAAAGAGTGCCCAGCGTTCTGTGCGCCAACGGTGAGCAGTCCCGCTGCACACAAAGAAGCACAGGCACCGCAAACAACAGAGAAAGCACCAGCGCTACCCCCACGCTCATCAGCATTTGGGTAGACAGCTTACCTGCCATAATAGACTGCACATGGGTAAGGCTCACCACCAGGCGGCTGATATACAGCATGGCAAACAGACTGAACGGAGAAATTTTGCTGTTATTCACACTGGTCAATATGCGCACCCCGCAGATCCTGTACCCGCACCCGGCGGCGGGCCAGCTTGGTCCAACTTTCCCGATAAAACACATCGCCCAGGGAGCGCACATTTAGCGGCGCGATGGGGGCGGCGTACGGCACGCCGTAGGGGCTGAGACTGCAAATATTCACAAACAGCGCCGCCATGCCCAGCATCAGGCCGTAAAGTCCGGTGAGTCCCCCGGCCAGGATAAACAAGAGCCGCAGCACCGACACGCTGTCATACAGGGGAAATGCCACATAAGAGGCAATGGCGGTAATGGCGATAATCACCAACATAGGCGCACCGATCAGCCCGGCAGACACGGTGGCCTCACCGATGACGATGGCGCCGATGATAGACACCGCGTGGCCAACGACCTTGGGTAACCGCAGCCCCGCCTCTCGCATGATTTCATAAAAGATCAGTGTCATAATGGCCTCATTCATCAGGGACAGCGGGGTGCGAAACTCTGCCGACGCAATGGTAAACAGCAAGTTGGTGGGAATCAGTTCTTGATGAAAAGTGCCCAGTGCCACATACACCCCGGGCAAAAATACGGAAATACCAAAGCTGAAATACTTCAGCAGCCGCACAAAGCCACCGAAAAACGGCGGATAATCGTAATCATCCAAAGACTGAAAATTATCGCTGAAAAGATACGGCACATAAAGCACAAAGGGCGTGCCCTCCACCAGTACCGCCACCCGGCCCTCATAAAGCTTGGACGCCAACACATCCGGGCGCTCCGTGGTGCCTACGGCAGAGAAAAAGGAACGCATATTTGTGTCTAAAAAGGGCACCAGTTCACCGTAATCCGCCACCGTGTTCAAATGCGCGTCCTTTAGCCGCTGCTCCACCGCATTCACCAATTCCGCCGCGGCACGGTCATCCAAAAAAGCCAGTACCACCGGGGTTGGGGCGGCGGTGCCCAGCTGGATTTGACGCAGCTTTAAGTGATGGGTTTTCATGCGCTTACGCAGCAGCGCCTTGTTGTCGTTCACAGACTCCACAAAGCACTCTTTGGCGCCGCGCACATTGCTTTCGCTCTCCGGCTCGTCGGTACTGCGCTTGGTCCAACCCTGAATACCCATGACCATAGCCCGGGGACAGCCGTCCAACACAAACACGCAAAAGCCGCTCATCAAATAATAGTAAGCATCCTCGAACGTCTCTGCCTCTTTCAGCTCTACCGACTGCACGCAGGTGCGCATCAGCTGGCGAAACTGCTCGTCCGGCGTGTGGGCCTTCACCTGTGCGCCCAGCACCGGTCCCATAATCATCTGCCCCAGCTGCAAAGAATCCACCAATCCGTCCATCACAGCAAAAAAGCACTTGCGACCGCCGGTTTCCGCCTCCTTGAGCAAAAAATCCGAGCAGTCCGCAAAGTCTGCCTTAAATTTCTGTACATTATCGTTATATTGACGCCTAAGGTTTTCCAATTTCTATCACCCGTACTAATTTTGGCATAACCGGGGGATTTATTCACAAAATACAACCGGTGATTGAAATGACAGTAACTCTTATTCGCGCACTGCTGATCTACTTTACCGTCATTCTGGCTATGCGGATCATGGGCAAGCGCCAGATTGGCGAGCTGAACCCCCACGAGTTGGTCATTACCATATTGGTGAGCCAGATTGCCTCCATTCCCCTACAAGACAACACCATGCCCCTGGCCAACGCCTTTTTGCCCATGCTTCTACTGGTAAGTTTGGAAATTCTCGCCTCCGTGGCGTCCATGAAAAGCCTGCGGCTGCGAAACCTGCTGCAAGGGCGACCCATCTTTCTCATACGCCACGGCAAACCGGATCAAAAGCAAATGCGTCGCCTGCGCTTTACCGTAGACGATTTGATAGACGCCCTGCGCCAAAAGGATGTATTTGATCTGTCCACCGTGGAGGAAGCGGTGGTAGAGACCAACGGCAGCCTGTCCGTGCGGCTGCGTACGGAGGAAAGCCCGGTGACCCCCAAACAGCTGGGCGTACCGACGCCGGACAACGGCTTTCCCATACCCGTAGTCACCGACGGCCACATTGTGCCGGAATATTTCGGTGACCAAGTGCAGGACACAGCAGCCATTGCCAAGGCACTGCAAAAGGAGAGCCTGCGCCCCGGTGAACAGCTGGTGGTGACCATAGATGACAGCGGCACCGTCTTTGCCGTAAAAAAGGAGAGAAAAAAGTGAAGCGCACTTGGTTTGCTATTTTGTTTTTGCTGCTGGTGGCAGGGCTGTGTATCTTTGAACAGCACACGGTCAAGACCACCTTTGAGAATATGGAGACCCTACTGCAAAGCATGGACGCAGCCGCCGCAGAAGAGAATTACCCGGAGGCAGAACGCAAGGCCCGCCAACTGCAAAACATTTGGACCGCCCGCTATCCCACCCTGTGCGTGCTCATGGAGCACCGCGCTTTACAAGAGGCGGGGGTAACCCTGGGCACCCTGCAACCCTTGGCTGGGGACGAAAGCGACGATCTGCGCCCCACCATTCGCCAGTGCCAAACGGAACTGGCAGAGATCTACGACAACAGCAAGGTAACGGTGGGCAACATCTTTTAGCAACACAAAAGCGAACGATATAAAAATCGTTCGCTTTTTTATCGTTATTCACTTTTGGCGTTCTTATACTTCTCCGCTTGCAGGCGGAACATATAAGCATAGGTGCCGTCTGCCGCCATCAGTTCACTGTGCGAGCCGCTCTCTATGATCCGTCCCTGCTCCATCACATAAATTTTATCCGCCTGCACCGTGGTGGACAACCGGTGAGAAATAAAAATCACTGTCTTGTCCCGGGCAGCCTCCAGCATAGCTCGGTTCAGCTGGTATTCCGCCACCGGGTCCAAGTTGGCAGAGGGCTCATCCAGAATCACAAAGGGGCAGTCCTTGTAGAATGCCCGCGCCACCGCCACCTTTTGGCTCTCGCCGCCGGAAAGCATCAGTCCGTCATCGTCAAACTCCCGCAGCAGCTGGGTGTCCACTCCCCGGGGCAAAGGTCGCTGAAAGCCGCTGTGGTCCAGCGCACGGCGCACCCGCTCCGGGTCAAACTGCGGACTGAGCGCCACATTCTCCCCTACCCGACAGGCAAACAGCTGGAAGTCCTGGAACACCGCCGCAAATCGATCCCGATGGCTTTGCAGAGTGCAGTCCCGAATGTCTTGCCCACCAATCAGGATCCGCCCACCGGAGGGCTCATACAGCCGCAGCAGCAAATTGGTCAAAGTGGTCTTACCGGCGCCGTTGTAGCCTACCAGGGCGATCTTCTCCCCCGGGTGAATCGTCAGGTTAATATCCTGCAAAACAGGCGCCGCCCCACCGGGATAAGTAAAGGTCAGGTGCTCCAGCTTGATCTCGCCGGACCGACGCTTGGGCGCCGCCTGCGCTCCGTCCCGAATGGTGGGTTCGGCGTGGAGAAAGGCCCGGTACTTCTCGATCAGCTTGGCCCGCTCGTCAAACTGGGCAACGCCCCACACGGTGAGGAAATTCAGGCTCATGGCGATGGCATAGGCGCCGTTAAAGCTGGCCACAAAATCCCCGGGGCTGATCTGGTGGCGCACCAGCACCAGGTAGCCCAGATACATGGGCAGCACAAACATAAAGCCCAGCACCTGCACGCCGGTCTCCTGGAGCAGATAGCGGCGGGTGATCTTGCCGAAATATTTCTTTTGGCAGGCGATCACATCCTCCGCCGCTTGGTCGTAGCGCTCCATCAGCAGAGGCGCAATGCCGTTCATACGCACCTCTTTGGCGTAATCCTGCAAGTAAAACAGCCGCTGGAAGTAGTCTGATCGCCGATGATAGCGGGTGTTCTCCACCTGGCGTTGCACCTGCAAGTTGCTAATGGCCTTGCTTAGGGGCAAAAACAGCAAAATAGACGCCAAAATAATCACCAAACACAGCGGGTCAATGGTCAGCAGCACCGAGGAAATGGCAAGCAGCGAGATCAAGTTGCCAAAGTACCGGCGCACCAGGCCCAGCAGGTTTTGGATGTTGTCGCCGGAGGACTCAATGGTCAGAATAAAGCGGTTGTAAAATTCCGGGTCATCATAAGACGCCAGGTCCAGCTCCGCCGCCTTGGCATACAGCCGCCGGTTCAGCCGGTAATAGGCTTTCTCCCTTTGCACATTCCAAAAGAACTCCCGATACAAATAGGACGCCAGCCGGCACAGCGCAAGCAGCGCCACCACCCCGGCCACCACGGCGTACAGCCGCTTTAAGTCCCCACCGGAGGTGACAATGTCGATCACATACTTAACCCCCAGCACGCTGACCAGCTGGCCGGGCAGCACCGTCAGCACGCCCCATGCCAGCTCGCCGATCACCAGCGCCGGGGAGGCTGCAAACAGCAGCCGCAAAAAGTAGAATAAATTGGAGAACATGGAGTGCTCTCCCGCATGCTTAGGCTTGCGCACCGGCGGCACCCCCTTCCTGCTTGTAACCGGAGGCTTGCAGGCGGAACATATCCGCATACAGTCCGTTTTGCTCCATCAGCTGCCGGTGGGAGCCGCTCTCCTGCACCTGACCGTCGGCCAGCACCAAAATGCGGTCGCTGAGCACCGCGCTGGACAGCCGGTGCGAGATAAAGATCACCGTCTTGTTCTCTGTCACTTGCAGCAAATTCTCATACATTTTATACTCCGCCACCGGATCCAGGGCGGAGCTTGGCTCGTCCAGCACGGCGATCTGGAAGTCCCGGGCAAACAGCCGGGCGGTGGACACCTTTTGATTTTCGCCGCCGGACAGACCGGTGCCCGCCTCGTCAAACTCTCGGGTCAGCACCGTGTCCGCTCCCCGGGGCAGTGAGGCAATTTTGTCCCACACACCGCTGTGGCGCAGTGCCTGCTCTGCCAGAGCTTTTTCCGCCGGGGTACAAGCGTGGCCGATCACATTCTCGTTGACGGATAGGGCAAAGTTTTTATAATCCTGGAACACGGTGCCAAAGGCAGCCCGCAGCTGCTCCAGGTCATATTCCGGCAACGGCTTGCCGTTATAGAGAATTTGGCCAGCTGTGGGATCGTAAAACCGCAGCAGCAGCTTGACCAGCGTGGATTTGCCGGCGCCGTTAATGCCCACCACCGCCAGGGTCTCGCCCTGCCGCAGGGTAAAGTTCACATCGTGGAGCACCCGTCGATCGGTGCCCGGGTAGGTAAAGTCCACATGGCAAAATTCCAGCGTCTCCAGCGGCGGCACCGGCAGAGGACCGGATACCACCTGGGGCTGATAGTCAAAAAACTCCCGCAAATTCTGAAAATACAACGCCATCAAGGTCATTTCGTCAAAGCACTCGGTGGTGTCCAAGGTAGACTCCCGCACCGCGTTAATGCCGGAGGCCACCACGCTAAAGCCGGACACGGTCAGCCCGCTGCCCTGCACAAAGCTGTGGCAGGCAAAGGCATAAGTGCCCAGCACCGGCAGCAGCTCACCAAGCAGGCTGCTGACTACGCTGTACAAAAACAGCCGCACGCCGTAGTCCCTCAAAATGCGCACATTGGCCTTGGTGGCCGCCTCCATACGCCGAACCATCACGGCAAAGATATTGGAGGTGCGCATATCCTTGGCGTACTCTCGCAGGTACACCGTGCGCTGCACATAGGCTTGCATTCGTTTGTTGGCGGTCATGGACATATCCCGCCGATAGACGCACTTGCTCTTATACACCTCTACGGCGAACACAAAGAACACCGGCACCAAAAACAGCAGATACAGCGGGTGCACCGCCGCCACGGTGGCCATCACGCACAACAGCGCCACCACATCCGCCACAAAGGCAGAAAAATCAAAGCAGATCAGTTCAAAAAAGCTATTGGTAGTCACCATGGTTGCTCGCTGATATTTGTCGTAAAATTCCGGGTTCTCATAACAGGCCACATCCACAGACAGCGCCTTTTCAAAGATTCGGTCGTTCAGCAACTTCAGCACCCGCTTGGTGGCGCACTTCTCCATGCGCCTACCCTCCCACTGGGCCACCTTCACCACCAGCGCCAAAAGGGCAAACGCCGCCAACTCCCCCACATAAGTGCGAAAGTCGCCGCTGCCGGTGATCACATCCAGCAGGATCTTTAAGAACAAAATATTCTGCAAATAGCGGGAAAATACCGCATACAGCCCCTCTTGCAACAGATAGCCGATGAGCAGGCGCTTGTCCGTCTGCCACACCAGGCGCAGGGCATAGATCACATTTTTCAGCACAGGAACCTTGAACTGCTCCTCTGTCATTTGCATATAGGGCATTCTTTTCTCTCCAAATCACGGGCCGCCGCCCGCCGTTCTTGGTAAAAGGGTAGCATATTCCGCCGGCACTGTCAAACGAAAAGGAACCCGACTGCCAGCCGCGTTCCTTTTGTTTTACTTATTCTGTATAAAGTGCTGTTATTTGCTGTAAGAGTCAATACGGATCAGGTCCGCCTCGCTAAGGGGAGGCTGTTCCAGCGCAGCCAAATTCTCCAGCAGTTGTGCCTTGGAGTGCACGCCCACCAGCACGGAGGTGACCCCCTTTTGCTGCCACAGCCACTGGATTGCCAGCTGAGAAAGGGTCTCGCCCCGGTCTTTTGCCAGCTGATAGAGCTTTTCGATCTGCTGGGCACGGTGCTGATCATAACCTACATGGGCTTGCAGCTTTTCGTTGCCAAACAGGCGGGCGCCCTCTGGGATGCCTTTGGCGTATTTATCCGACAGTTGCCCCTGGGCCAGCGGCGAAAAGCAGATCACGCCCTTGCCCTTGTCCCGGGCTTCTTTCAGCAGCTTGTTTTTCTCCACCGTGCGGTCAAAGATGGAATAGCGATTTTGGTTGATGACAAAGGGCGCTTGCACATCGTCGCACTTGTGGTACATACGGTGCATGGTCTTGCCGTCATAATTGCTCATACCCACATACAGGGTCTTGCCCCGGCGCACCAGATCCGCCAGGCACAGAGCCGTCTCCTTCAGCGGCGTGTCCGGGGTCATGCAGTGGTGGTAAAAAATATCCACATACTCCAGCCCCATCCGCTGCAAGCTCTGGTCCAGGGAAGCAGTCAGGTACTTGCGGCTGCCGCCCCGACCACCGTAGGGGCCCGGCCACATCTCATACCCGGCCTTGGTGCTGATGATCAGCTGATCCCGGTAAGGGCGCAGATTTTCCTTGAATATGCGGCCAAAGTTGATCTCTGCCCGCCCCGGCTCCGGCCCGTAATTATTAGCCAGATCAAAATGGGTCACCCCATGGTCAAAGGCCGTTAGAATGATCTCTTTCATGGTATCGTAATCGTTGTTCACGCCAAAGTTCTGCCACAGTCCCACAGACAGCGCCGGCAGCCGCAGACCGCTTTTGCCGCACCGGTTATAGGGCATGGTCTCGTAGCGTGTTTCGCTGGGTTCATACATTTTGCTCACCTCCCCTGCATTTTACCATACCCATCGTTCTCTGTAAAGAGCGCAAAGGGCTTTCCTGCCGGGTGTTAAAAAGAGCAGACATGATGTCTGCTCTTTTTCTGCAATGATTTGTGTGGTTTACACGGTGTGGGTGCGCTTTTTCCGGCGGGATACCAAGCAGATGAACGCACCGCCGCTTAGCAGCAATACGGTCAAAACGCCGCTGTCTCCACCCGTTTGGGGTGATTTGGCAGCGCCTGACAGTTTGGCCGTTACGGTATCTGCCTGTTTGATTTCTTTGGTAGCCGCAGCATCGGCAAAATACTTGTCGCAGTCTTCACAGTACCAATACTCGATATTGCCCCCGGCAGTCTTTGTCGCCGCCTTTGCGTCGATATGCTTAAGGTTGGCGTGATGATTCCCATCCAGGTCGCCGAAAGCCTTTCCGCAAACCTCGCAAACCGCCCTTTCGGTGCAGGTGGCTGTGCCGCCGGTATGCCCGTCGTTGACCGTTACGGTCATTTCGGCGGTGTTGCCGGCCTTGTCGGTGACAATGATTTTCTGTTCGCCGTCCGCAGGAGAGAGAATAAAGCTGCCGTTTTCGTCAAGCGTGACCTCTGTGCCGTTTACGGTGACGGTGTTCACATACTTTTCGTCAATGGTGACCGTCTGTGCTTCACAATAGGTCTTGCCGTTTTCTATGCCGCCGATGACCGGCTGAACATTGTCAACTGTTACGCGGTCGGAACGAAGGTATGTTATATTCAGACTCGGGTCAACAAGCATTGCATAAACAATGTATTCCCCGTTTCGGTCTATGCGAAACGGCTCCTCATATCCACTAAATACGAGAGATTGAAGTTCCGCCTCTGAAAGATCCCGATCGGTCACCAAATAGGAGATAAACACGGTTCCACTGTTGTCAGCGGCGTTTATCGTCACCTCCTGCGTATCCTTAAAGAACAGACCGAAAGTGAGCTTGTTTAAGAATTCCTGCCATTTGTTGGTGCCTATGACAATTTCGCCCGTGGGCTTTTCAATGTCTTTCCATCGTGCTTTGAGCGTTATATTCTCGGCGGGCATGGTCGTGGGAATTTCCCTGTCCCAGCCCATAAAGGTGTAGCCCTCTCTTGTCGGGTCGGCGGGGGCGGTAATATTCGTGCCGTAGTCCTGCGTTATGGTAATATCCGCTTTGCCGTTTTCGGGTTTGACTGTGATGGTATATTGATTGATCTCCCACTTTGCCCAGTATTCCTTATTGCCCGTTCCTGTACCGCCGATTGCCGTAACAGGAGAGCCGGTCAGATTTTCGTTGACATACCAGCCCTTGAACGTGTGGCCTGTATTGGTCATATCGTCGGCTGTCGGGAGTGTTGCGCCCACGCCATAGGTGTATCCGGTGACATTGCCGCTGTTGATGGTGCCGCCGTTGGGGTGCAGTGTGACGGCATAGGTCGGGACTGTCCACTGCACTGTCAGTGCTGTCACATCAGCAGGAACGCTGTCACCGGGAACGTAGAATTTACCGTTGCTTCCGCGCCACATAAAGAAATTGCCTGTATCTCCGGCCGGGCGGGTCAGGTCGTCGGACGCAGGCGCGGTAAACTTGCTGCCGGTTTTCACGATGATGTGAATAGCATCGGAGCTGCCGCCCAGCGTGCCGCCGCCAAGGTCAAGGGTAACGGCTTTCAGCCCGTCAGCGCCCAGTGTGTCAGCGTTCAGGACTTCAAGGACGGGGCGGAAACCGACGTACGGAGTGGAGCGCGTAACATAGTTGTGGATCCAGAGGCGGGCCGAATTGCACCCGCGAACCGCACGATACCACGATTCGTAACTTGATGTGTCCTGCCCCCACGAATATATGTCGTTCCAGTTTTTGACATAGCCGCTGTTCTTGTCCAGCACTGCGTCCCACTCATTGCTTTGGGGCGTACCGCGCTCTGAATCGTCTGAACCGGTAAACCCACTTCCCACAGACGGTGCGCGCAGGGTATAGTCCACGCCGCCTGCGGCATAGTCCTTGCCGAAAATCAAATCTGCGGTGTTCAGGGCATCCCAGCTTACATCATTTGTTACGGCATGATCCGCAATGAACAGGCTGTGGAGATATTTATTCTGCTGTGCATACGCCTGGGTGGTTGCCGTCTCCGATGTGAGCTTGTAGGCGTTCACCGTGCCCACATAGGTAAACGGCACATAGTGCAGGGTGCTGTCCGGCAGATTGCTGTTTACCGTTCCGGGAATATTCATTGTCGACAGGTCGAAATAGTATCTGCCGCCGGGGGCGAGGGTAAACTGCTCGTCAGGCTGATTTTCCACCGTCAGCGTGCCGTTGACCTTGTTAAGCGAATACCGCTCGCCCCAGCCGGATTTGAGGGTGGCAGCGGGAACAACAGTGTAGGTTCCGGGCATATTGCGGGCAGTTGCCGCCGTGACTTCCTCGTTGTTTGCGTCAAGCAGTTGGTAGCCCAGAGCATTGTCCAGTACGGTATCCCGGTCGTCCTTGCGTCCTTCGCTGTTCAGCAGGCCGGTACAGGTCACAAGGTCTGTTGGCAGCGCATTGCCCTCGGTGATGGTTGCGCTGCCAGCCGTCACGGTGAGGGGGCGCGTACGGACAGCACCGCCGGTGACAGCCCCCCTGGAAACTTTAGACGATGCCATTGTCGTATCGGAAACATACAGAAAGTCGATACAAGTTACGCGTGCGCCTGCCTTGATGGCTCGGATGTGGACGGTGTAGACAGACTTCCCCGGTTCGCTGGTGGTGTCGGTGGTCTCTTTATAAATTTCAAACATCTGGGGGTCCTGTATCAGCGCGGACCAGACGCCGTTTTCACCGGGGTTATTCACCCGGCACGTGTAAGTATAGGTATCTCCGTAGAGCAACTCATCATCGAAATAGACCGGTCCCCTAAAGCCTGCATTGAGATACTGGCGCACGGTCAGCGGAGCGGAAATGGGCGCGTAGTCATCGCTGGTGATGGTGACGGTATAGGTCTCTGATTTGGGTACTGGTTCCGTGGTGTTTTCGGTTTTCGTGCAGTTCAGCGTACCGTCGCTGTTTACATTCACACTAACCGGAATGGAGGGAGAAGTAGGCGGCATGACCGCAGTGATTTTCGCTCCCTTTGGCGCCTTGCCCGGCTGGAAGAAATCCGCCGCCGTCCATGTACCATTTAGAACGTCATAGTAGCCGCCGCCATCAGAACTGAGGTGAATCCAGATCACGGGGTCTACCAGATCCTCCGCGCAGTCCGCGGCAAACGCCGTAGTCGGCACAAGGCAGAACAGCATACATAGGGCGAGCAGGATACTGAGTATTCGTTTTTTCATTTCTTGTTACCTCCGTTTCCATATAGGTCGGCTCAGTCAAGAGCGGTGATGGTGATCGTGCCTCTGAACGAAAGAAGATAGGTAGCATACTCGGCCTGCTCAAGTGCAAGCCGCAGGACAATATCGCCGCCTTTGGCATCGTATACCCGGTTGAAGCTCAGGGTATGCTGCTCTCTTCTCGTCTCGTTCAGCTTTTTGCCTTTGTCCACCTTTATGCTCGTAAGATCCCTGCACAGCTGATTATCATAGCCGTCCGTCATCCGAACAGAATAGAAGCCTTTGTCATCATTTGACATGGCATAGACCGCCCCGTTTACGCTCACCTGATAATGATGTCCACGTGACAGTCGAACGGTATCCCCGTCACAGGAGACAAGCCCGCCGCTGCTCATTTTTCCCTGAAAATAGAGCGCCGCCGTTTCATTTTGAAGATTGACCGATTGTACCACCCCAACGCCGTAAAAATAGCCCGGGCAGCTGCCGTTCTGACCGGCGTCGCCCTTGTCGCCTTTATCGCCCTTGTCGCCTTTGTCGCCTTTGTCGCCGGGGTCACCTTTGTCGCCCTTTTCTCCCTTTTCGCCGTCTGTGCCGTCAACACCGTCTGTGCCGTCAATGCCTGCGGCTTTTACGGCGGTGTCGATGTCTCCGATCCACCAGTTGCCGTTTTCGCCGATAAAAGGTGTTTTACCGTCTTTGCCATCAGCGCCGTTTTGTCCGTTTGTTCCGTCCTTACCGGCGGCGCCGTCTTTTCCGTTTATACCATTCTTGCCGTCAACGCCGTCTCTGCCATCCGCACCTTTTAATGCAGTAAAATCGTACAGATTCAGCCATATTTCATCGCCGACATAGCGCCATTGCAGGATATTTTCGCTTATGCGAAATTCCGGCGTTTTTCCGTTTGCTCCGTCCGTTCCGTTCTGTCCGGCGGGGCCCTCTATATCGGCGATCGCAACAAGGTTCTGCCACTCGCCGCCCTCGTAACGCCACTGTATGTGGGTTTCAGCTCGCTGCACTTCTATATTTTTGGCGTTCATGCCGTCCTTGCCGTTGACGCCGTCCGTGCCGTCTTTACCGTCGATACCGTTTTGCCCGTCTGTACCGTCAACGCCGTTCATACCATCTTTGCCGTTCGTACCGTTTATTCCGTTCTTACCGTCGGCCCCGTTAGAGCCGTCTTTGCCATCTGTGCCGTTCTTTCCGTTTTCTCCGGCAGCACCCGTAAGTTCGGTAAGCGCCACAAGGTCGCGCCAATCGGTTTCATCTCTGTATTTCCACTGAACCGCCGTGCCGTTGTTCCGCACCTCCGGCAATACTGCGTCGGCTTTTGCCGCCTTGCTCCATCCTATGGCAAGCACGATGCAAAGCACCAACAAAGCGGCACAAAGTGCCAAAAGCGTACCTGTGAGTTGTTTCTTTCCTGTTTTCATCTTCTTACCTCCGTTCAAAATTCAAAAATGGGGGCAAAATCGGCAAGAACGGCACCCGGTCAGTTTTTTCAAAACTTCTAGTTATTCGTTTCTAACTTTACTGACCGTTCGTTCATACTCAGTATAACATAGCTTCCGGATGAAATCAAGAACTCTCTTATATATAATGGAAAAGAATCAACCCGCCTATTTACAAAGCCGTCCAGCCTGTCGGCGCTATTATCGTGTACTTTTTTTACCAATACACGACCGGGAAGTGGCAAAAAAATAAAACGCGGCAAGCATCGTAAAGACGCTTGCCGCGTTTATGTGAAGACAGGACAATAGAGATGTTTTTGCGTTTTCGCTGTCTTGATTTGAACACTCTCGGCACAATCATTTTACATTACTCCGTTTCTGTTTTCAAGTTTTTTTACAGCGTAATTTCGATTTCGGTGCCTCCGATAAAGACCACCTTGATTTTCGCTTTTGACTCTACCGCTACGCAATCGAATATCTGCCGGACGACATAATCGGCAAGCAGTCTGATTTTCCTTTTACTCATATCGTTCAGTCCTTTCATTGTTATTCGTTTTTATTGATTTATTGATTGACTTGTAGTATAATTCTTGATATTCAGAGTTCAAAAAACATAATTTTTTTGCAAGCTGCAGGGGTGCATTCTATGGCGACAGTATTGTTGATTATAATATATATCGCTTTTATCGGCTTGGGGATACCGGACTCGCTTTTCGGTACGGCTTGGCCTGCCATATACTCCGACTTCGGTCTGCCTTTTTCATTCGGAAGCTTTGTTACGGTCATAGTGTCATGCGGAACTGTTATATCAAGCATTATCAGCTCTAAAGTAATCGCCAAGCTCGGAACCAATAAGGTTTCGGCATACAGCACGCTTCTGACAGCGATTGCCTTACTTGGCTATTCTTTTGCGCCGAATTTATGGGTGATGTGCTTTTTATCTGTTATACTCGGCATCGGTGCCGGCTCAATAGATGTAGCACTGAATAACTATGTTGCTCTGCATTATTCCGCAACACATATGAGCTTTCTGCATTGCTTTTACGGCGTCGGCGTATCCGTAAGCCCCTACATTTTATCACTTGTTATTGCAGGCAAATCCGGTTGGCGAGGCGGATACAGAATTACTTTTATCATTCAGCTTGCCATAGCTGCGCTGTTGTTTATATCGCTTCCTTTATGGCATAAAGTGCATGGTGCTGAAAAAAGCACGGATGAAGCCGAATTTAAAAGCTTATCGCTTAGAAGCATATTGAAAATTCCGGGCGTAAAAATGATGTGCGGACTGTTTATCACCTCCTGTGCAATAGAATGCACCTGCGGCGGATGGGGCAGTACATTTCTTGTGGAATACAAGCATTTGTCCCCGGAAAAGGCAGCTCGAATTATAATGATATACTATGTCGGGTTGACTCTCGGACGGTTTTTGTCCGGCGTGTTGGCAACAAGATTGCATAGCTGGAAAATAATAAAGCTGGGGCAGATCGTATTAGGTGCAGCCCTGTTGCTTTTGGTTCTTCCGAGCAATGTATATCTGTGCGCCGCCGGAATGTTTTTAATTGGACTCGGAAACGGTCCACTGTTCCCGAATTTTAATTACCTTACACCCGAAAACTTCGGCAGCGATATTTCACAGTCTGTCATCGGAATTCAAATGGCATCGGCATATATCGGAATCACGCTCGCTCCCGTACTTTGCGGATTACTCGGTCAGACATTCGGTATGGTTATTTTCCCGTTTTACCTGATACTGTTTTATGTTGTCATGATACCCTTGACGATTCGTGTAAGAGCGGTGCTAAAGAAAAACACAAAACAGAGTTAATATCATAAACAGTACCCTTATCAACAAAATTTTACTTTTGCAATTATATTTTTCATCGCCTCCGGAAATAAGAAAGCCGCCTGATTCTCAAAAGAAAACCAAGCAGCTATGTATGTGTTTTATTCAATTGGTCGGATCGGAATTAATTATACCACCGAATTATGAAAAATTCTACCGCCATGTTCAGTGTGGCAGGATCACTCTTCCGCAGAAGTACTCTATGATGGGGTTTGTTATAAGCCTGAATGCCTTGTTTCAAGCGGTTTTGGGGCGTAGAAAAAGTCCGCCGCAATTCTATTGAAATTACGGTGGACTTATGGTCCGCCCGGAGGGATTCGAACCCCCGGCCTTCAGAATCGGAATCTGCTGCGATATCCAGCTTCGCCACGGGCGGATGTACTTGCCGTAACAGCACTTCATATTATAATTTGAAAAAGCGTTGCCGTCAAGGCTTTCTTGTGTTAAAATTAGAAAAAAGGCAAAATTCCTGAGAACGGAGAACGAATATGAAGTTGACATTCAAGAACGACACCTTTAAGATCCTGCAAATTGCAGATACGCAAGAGGGCCGCAAGGTCAGCCCGGACACCTTGGCGCTGATCAACGCCGCCTTGGATCGAGAGGAGCCGGATCTGGTGGTATACAGCGGTGACCAGATCTGGGGGCGCGGGTTCCACGGTGATGTAAACCAGGTACGCCGGGTACTGAAAGAGCTGACCGCCCCGGTGGTGGAGCGGCATCTGCCCTTTGCCATCTGCTTTGGCAACCACGATCGGCAGGTAGGGCTGGACAACCGTGCCCAGTTTGAAATCTACAAAGAGATCCCCGGTTTTATCGGAGAGGATACGCCCGGCGTGGACGGTGTGGGCAACTGCGTGTTGGAAATCGCCGACGGCGACCGGCCCGGCTATCTGCTTTACCTGATCGACAGCCATTCCAGCCTGAAAGTGGGCTACGACCATGTGCACCAAAACCAGATTGACTGGTATCGGGGCGTACGCGACAGTTATGAAAAACAATACGGCCACACCATCCCCTCCGTTGTCATTCAGCACATTCCCGTGTGTGAGGTGTTTGACCTGCTCACGCAGGTGAAAAAGTCCACCAAAGGTGCAGTACAGGGATTCCGCACCCACGCCAAGGAGTGGTTCGTACTGAACAGAAAGCGGGTAGACAAAGAGGGCTTTATGAAAGAGTCGCCTGCTGATCCCCAGGAAAACAGCGGCGAATTTGACGCCTTCTGCGAGAAGGGCGAAGTGAAGGGTCTGTACTTCGGCCACGACCACAACAACGCCTTCCACGGTGACATTCGCGGCATTGATGTGGGCTACACCCAGGGTGCCGGGTTCCATGTGTACGGCCCGGGACTGGATCGAGGCGTGCGCACCATTGCGCTGCACCGGGACGGCAGCCTGTCCACCCAGGACCTGCGCTATCGGGACTTGGTAGGCAAAAAGCTGCAAGAGCCGCTGCATTTTGCTTTTTTCCAAATCATGCCCACCAATGTGTACGATGCAATTTCCCGAGCAGTTAAAATTTTTGCCGCCTTGGGCGGTATTGCCGTAGTGGCACTGTTGCTGGTACTCTTTCTCGGTAAATAAAGCATAAAAAAGGACCTCTGTGTTTGGCACACAGAGGTCCTTTTCTGTCTGTTTTTTGTTTAATCTTCCATATCCCGCACAGCGGCAATGCAGCCCACGCTGACATAGCAGGCAAGAATATACAAAGCGGACACAGCCAGGCAGAACACCCGCTCCCCCGCCGAGGTAGCGCCCAGAGTGGTATAAATGGAAATGCCAAAGAGCACCAGCGGCACCACGACGGTCAGCGGCGGGCAAGCCTGCAGCACATCAAGAGGGCCGTAGCTGCCGTCATTGACCAGTGCCGCCACCACAATATGGATCAGCGTGGTCACCAGGAACACCGCCAGCAAATTCAAATACAAGATCTGCTGGGTGCCCATCTCCACCACCGGGAACAGGGACATAAAGTCCCAATGAAACAACCCCACCAGCTGGGTGTACACACCGGCCACCAGCTGAATGGCACCGATAAAATACAAGAAGATCAGCGCAACTTTTTTATTCTCCACGCAAAAAAGCCTCCGTTCCCTGCAAAAATGCGTCCATCTGCGCGTCGGTACCAATGGTAATACGCACATAATTGTCAATCCGCGGCAGGTCAAAATAGCGAATGTAAATATGTCTTTGCTTCAAATAGAGGAACAGTTCCCGCATAGACGCGCCGTCCTTCGTTGCAAAAAGGAAGTTGGTGCGGGATGGCAATACGGAAAAGCCCATCTGTTCCAGCGCCCGGCGCACCCGCTCCCGAGTGGTTATCACCGCCGCCGTGGTCTTGGCAAAATACGCCTCATCATCCATAGCAGCCGCACCGCACAGCAGAGACAAATTGTCCACCGTGTAGCTGTTGTAGGAATTCTTCACTGCTTCCAACACACCGATCAGCTCTGCGCTGCCGATGGCAAAGCCCAGACGCAACCCGGCCAGAGAGCGGGATTTTGAAAATGTGCCGCACACCAGCAAATTGGGATAGTCCGCCAGCAGCGGCACGGCGCTGACGCCGCCAAAGTCCGCATAGGCCTCATCAATAATCACCACAGCATCCCGATTGCCCTCCAAGAGCGCCTGCACAAAGGGCAGGTCCTCACCGATAGAGGTGGGGGCATTGGGATTGGGCAGCACCACGCCGCCGTTAGGCGCCGCGTAATCCGCCGGATCTATGCGAAAATCCGCCGTCAACGGGTAGGTTACAAAAGGAATATGAAACAGCCGGCACCACACCGGGTAAAAGCTGTAAGTAATATCCGGAAAGGCAATGGGCTTGTCGCTGTTAAAAAAGGACTGAAAGGCCAGTGCCAGCACATCGTCCGAGCCGTTGCCCACAAACACCTGCTCCGGCGCCACGCCGTAGTGGCGGGCAATGGACGCCTTGAGCAGCCTGGCATTAGCGTCCGGGTACAGGCACAGCGCTGCCGGGTCGTAACTGCGCAGCACCGCCTCCACGCCGGGGGCCGGTGGATACGGGTTCTCATTGGCATTGAGCTTGATCCGATCCGGGTCGCTGCTTTGCTCCCCGGGCACATACGGCTCAATCTGCCGCAAATTCTGTTTCCAAAGTTGCTCCATAATCAAATACCTCGATTTTATTTTACCACAAAGTCTAAAGCGGCGCAATAAACGCAAAAACAAATTTTTTTGCATTTGCGGCACAATTTTGCAGCACTTTGCCGTACACAAAACCGCAGCGTATAAACGCAAATATCAAAATACGGCAAAAAACGCAAACAACTTGTCACACTTTGCAAGAAATGATACACTGTTACAGTAGTGGTACCCGGGTCGCTGCCAAATCAGAAAAGAAGGAGATTCTGTTATGAAGCACCGCACTTCCATAGCGGCAGCACTATTGCTGCTTATGTTTTTGCTCAGCAACACTTGCACAGCCTATGCTGCAGAAAATTTAACATTAAAGCGCACCACCGTTGCGCTGGGCTTAGGCGAAAAAGCCGCTTGTATTCAATTCAATAATTCTCGTATCCACCCTACCGACTGCACCTATCGTTCAGCAGACGCAAGCGTACTGACCGTTAGCAAATCCGGCGTGGTTACCGCCAAGAAAATCGGTACAGCCAAAGTGACCGTGCGTTACGGACGCCAAACCGCCGCTTGCACCGTTACGGTTAAGGCCGCTCCCACCAAATTAGCCGTTAAAGGCGGCGATGTGATTATCCAAAAGGGTGCCAACAACCATAAGATAAAGCTGCAATTTGCCCGTGGCACCGCAGCCTACACCGTTACATACAAAACCCGGGATTCTGCCATTGCCACAGTCACTCGGCAAGGCTACATTACCGGCAAAGCCAACGGCAAAACCCAACTGACCGTACGCACCTATAATGGTGTTACGGCACAGATTACCGTTCGCGTACAAAACAAGGCGCTGCCGCTGAATGCAAATGCCGCACAGTTGGCCTTAGACCACAACCATGTGACCCAAGTGGTTTATGGCAAATCCGTACAAAATCGCAATTTGGAAGGCTATATCATCACCCCGGCAAACGGCAAGTACAAAAAGACGCTGTTTATTGACTTTGCCATCCACGGCTTTGAGGACGATTATGCCAGAGACGGGCAGCGTCTGACTACCATTGCCAACCACTTGATAGCCCACTTTGCTTCCCACCCGGAGGAATTGGGCAATTACCGATTGGTTATTGTACCCTGCGCCAATCCGGACGGTGCCATTGCCGGCAAAAACGCACAACGCTCCGGCAAGAATGCCTTTGGGCGCTGCACCGCCGCGCATATTGATATAAACCGGGATTTTGGTCCGTTTAAGGGCAAAGAGACCCGTGCCCTGCGAGACTTTATTCTCCGCAGCAAGCCCAATGTGTACATCAATGCCCACGGCTGGCTTAACGAAACCTTAGGCACCAAAAAGCTGTGCCAAATCGTCAATCGCACCCTGCACTTAAACAAAATGAAAGACGGCGTCTATGCCGCAAACGAAGGCTACGCCATCGGTTGGGTACACAAAAAGCTGAACATTCCCTGCTGTTTGCTGGAATACAAGGCTCCAAACGCCCTGCACACCAAGGACAATGTTCGTATGATACGGGAAATTATCAAAGCGTATAGGTAAAGCAAAAGGGCGTCTGCTGTAAGCAGGCGCCCTTTTTATCGGGTTTGTTCAGTCAAATAATTCCGGTACCGCTTCCGCCGCAGTCGGGTCGTCCAGGGTCTCCACCCGGCGCAGGTGCTTTTGAATAATCGCATTTCGGTGATCCGCCTCGTCCAGCACCTTGCCGGCCTCATCCACCTTCTTGCGTGCCTTTTGCAGCAGGTCGCCGAACTTCTCATACTGCATTTTAGCAGCGCCCAGCACCTGCCACACTTCCGTGGCTTTGCGGTTGATGGCCAGAGTGCGAAAACCCATCGCCAGCGCATTAAGCAGCGCTGTCACCGTGGTGGGCCCAGCCAGCAAAATGCCCTGTTGCTGCAGCTTCTCCGCCAGTCCGCTGCGACTGCCCAGAATCTGCGCATACAGCCCCTCGGTGGCCAAATACAGCACCGCAAAGGGTGTGGTCTCCGGGGCAGAAATGTACTGACGCACCAGCTTGGCCTCGTCACGCACCCGCTGCTCCAGCGCCTTTTGGGCACTTTCCATGCCTTGTCGATCCCCGGCCTGAGCCGCTGCGGTCAAGCGTGCATAATCCTCCATAGGAAATTTGGAATCAATGGGCAGCCAGGCGTGCCCGCTGCCATCCGCTGCCGGAATCCGCACCGCAAACTCTACGCGACCGTTATACTTGGGATTGGTGGCCACATTGGTATCATACATACCCGGCACCGTCTGGTCTAAAATATTGCCCAGCTGCACCTCCGCCCAGGTGCCTCGGCTCTTTACATTGGTAAGCACCCGATTCAACCCGTTGACGCTTTCCGTTACCCCGGAGGACAGCTTTTGCATTTCGCCCAGGCTCTTGTACACGCTCTCCAGCTGCTGGGACACAGTCTGGAACGAGGCATTCAGCCGTGTGTTCAGGGTGCCGGTCAGTTTTTCGTCCACCGTTTGACGCATTTGGTCCAGCTTTTGCTCATTGCTCTTTTGCATCTCTGCCATAAAGGCACCCAACCGCCGGGTTTGGCTGTCGCTTTGGTTCTGGACCAGCTCCAGCAGCTTCACCTGCTGACGGTAGTTATCCTCCCGCAGAGTCTGCACTGCCGCTTCCAACCGCTCTATTTGGGCACGGCGCTCATTGTCCTGGGCTTGCAGCTGCCGCGCCAGCAGCTCCGTTTGGTGCCCTGCATCCCCACTGCGGCGGCGCAGCAGCAAAATAATGATCGCCACCTGCAGCACAAAAAGCACCGCAAATATAATCAAATTGATTGCATCCATTCCTCTACCTCCTTGGTAAAAAGCATACCATAAAATGCGCCTGCATACAAGCTGCCGTCCGTTTTTTGGGACTTGCACACCCTGCGGCAGCTGTGCTATACTGGAGCCAAAGGAGCTCGCTATGATCACCACGATTTTTTTAGATTTAGACGATACGCTGTTCAGCTTTCAGCAGGCGGAACAAGTGGCACTGGAGGAAACCATGCGCCACTACACCCTGCCCTATTCAGATGAGATTTTGGCTTTGTACAGTGCCGGTAACGACGCCCAGTGGAAGTTGCTGGAGCAAGGCAAAGTTCAACGATCGGAGATCGGCTACCGCCGCTTTGACCTGCTGCTGACTCACCTGGGCAGCGACCTGGATCGGGAGGAAGTGAACCACTACTATATGGAACGGCTGAGCAACCGCCACTTTTTTCTCCCCGGAGCAGAAGAACTGCTTTCCGCCCTCCATGGGCGCTATACCCTGTGTCTGGCCTCCAACGGCACCGGCTGGGTACAGGAAGGGCGGCTGAAAAGCAGCGGCATTTTGCCTCTGCTGGACCGGGTGTTTATCTCCGAGTACCTGGGTGCCAATAAGCCCCAACTGGGCTTTTTCGACGCTTGCTTTGCCAGCCTGCCGGGCGTAAAGCGCAGCGAGAGCCTGATGCTGGGCGACAGTCTGACCTCCGATATGCTGGGCGGCAAAATCGCCGGTATGCACACCTGCTGGTACAACCCGAACCGCCTGCCCCTCCCCACCGACGGCACCGTAGAATACCAGATCCACCGCCTACCGGATCTGCTCCCCTTGCTGGAGAAGCTGTAATACTGCACAATTTGCAGGAGTGGAACAAAAAACGCACAGGCAGTTTGTCTGTGCGTTTTTGTATGCCCGGGTTTGGAAGAGCGGAGATTGCATCTTGACAAAGGGGCGGTGAATTGGGTACTATAAGATTGGAAATTTGGCGCGATCGCGCGGGAATACAGGAGGGGTTCTATGAAGATCACGGTACTTGGCGGAGGCGGTGTGCGCTCCATGTTCCTGGCAAAAAGCATTGCCCAAAAGGCAAAGCGGCTGGGGATCGACGAACTGTGTTTTATGGACAATGACGAGGAAAAGCTGCGCATCTACGGCGGTATGGCGGCGCATGTAGCGCGCCTGCTGTGCCCGGAAATGCGCTTTTCCCTCACTGCCGACCCGGTGGAAGCGGCACAGGACGCGGACTATGTAATCACCACCATTCGGGTGGGGCAGGATGAAATGCGTGCCAAAGACGAGCGCATTGCCCTGGATCACGGGGTACTGGGGCAAGAGACCACCGGCGCTGCCGGGCTGTCCTTTGCCATGCGCAGCGTACCGGCACTGGCTGCCTACTGCGAGCTGATTAAGAAATATGCGAAGCCGGGTGTAAAGGTATTCAACTTTACAAATCCGGCTGGGGTCGTGTCCCAAACCCTGCGGGATATGGGCTACGATTTTACCTACGGCATTTGCGACGCGCCCTCCGGCATGCTCCGCTCCTTTGCCCTGCTGTACGGGGCGAACCCGTCGAACATTACCGGCGAGGTGTACGGGCTCAACCACCTGTCCTACTTCAAAAGCATCACCATAAACGGCAAAGAGATTCTGCACGATCTGATTGAGAACGATGACGCCTACAAGAACAGCGATATGCGCTACTTCTCCAAAGAACTGCTGCGGGATCGGGGTGCGGTGCTCAATGAATATCTCTACTACTTCTACTACCGGGAACAGGCGGTGGCCAATATTCTGAAAGCGCCCCAGACCCGTGGTGAACAGATTTTGGATATCAACCGGCAAATGACCGCCCAGCTGCGCCAAATGGATATTGAAAACGACTTTGATGGCTGCCTGGCGGTATTCAATAAATGGTACGGTATGCGAGAGGGCAGTTATATGGCCAGCGAGACCGGCGAGAAACGTAGCCAGCCCTGGCACTTTAATATTTATGAAGAAGACGACGGCGGCTACGCCGGTGTGGCGCTGAAATTCATAGAAAACGCCCAAAGCGGCCAAACCGGCCCCATGATCCTGTGCGTGCCAAACGGCAACGCCATAGACGGCCTGCGACCGGACGATGTAGTGGAGGTCACCTGTGAGGTGGGGCCAAAGGGCTGCACGCCCCATCGGATCGGCGCCGTAGACGCGCAAAATCTGGAGCTGATCCGCCGGGTGAAGAACTACGAGCGTCTGGCCTCCAAAGCCATTCGAGAGAAAAGCCGCGCCGCCGCCGTGCAGGCCCTGACCCTGCACCCGCTGGTAAACAGCTATTCCCTGGCCTGCGCCCTGACCGACGCCTACATTGCCCACAACAAAGACTACTGTGACGGCTGGCACTAAAATCGGAATACAGAAATAAAAGACCGAGTAAACACCCGCGCCTGTTAGACGCCGGCAATACCCGGTCTTTTTCTATTCTTTTTCACTTATTCTACTGCGGTCAAGCGAACGATTTGATTATAATCGGCACCACGCACATAGACGGGCAAACCCACTTCCATGAGGAAGGCGCCGCCTTTCTTATACGCCACGCCGTCCAATGTAAAAGCATACGCCCTGTCCGGCGCCAAGCCCGCAAAGCGTAGGTTCATCTTCTTTTTAAAGAACCGGCTGCCCCGGGCACCCAGGAACAAAACCGCCTGCATTTTGTCCCGGCTGACATACTGATTGCAAAGCACCTCGTCCCGATCCGCATCCAGAATCCGATACAGGTCGCCGAACTGCACCAGCGGGCGGATCTCCTTATACAGCGCCACATTGCGGCGGCAGATCTCCAGCTCTTCCGGACTGTACTTCTCCAAATTACCGCCCAGGCCCAGTGCCCCCTGCATGGCGATATGAAAGCGGAAGTCCAGGGAGCAGGGCTTGTTGATCCCGGCAATATCCGTTACCCACGCTCGCATAGTCTTAATGGGGTGGAGCATGGAATAGCCTTTTTGTATGGTCATCCGGTCAATGCCGTCTGTATTATCGCTGGTCCACACCTGGTCAAAGTGACTGATGGCTCCTAAATCGCACCGACCGCCGCCGGAGGCACAGCTTTCAAACTGCACCGCCGGGTGACGGCGTTTCAGTTCATCCACGATCCGATACACTGCCATGGTATGCAGATAAGAATACATTTTGGGATCCGCCAAATTCTCCGCCCCAACCTGGGAGAACGGCCGGTTCATATCCCACTTGATATAGCGGATATTGTGATCCGTCAGCAGCCGATCCAGGCAATCTAAAATATACGCCTGCACATCGCTGCGGGTCATATTCAGCACCAGCTGATGGCGCAATTCATCTGCGTGACGGTGTGGGAAGTGATAGGTCCAGTCCGGGTGGGCACGGTAAAGGTCGCTGTCCGGGTTCACCATCTCCGGCTCCACCCACAGACCGAAATCCATACCCAGGGCGTTTACATTGCCGATCAGTTCGTCCAGGCCGCCCGGGAACTTTGCCGGGTTCACAAACCAGTCCCCCAGCCCGGCACGGTCGTTGTTGCGGGCACCGAACCAGCCGTCATCCATCACAAACAGCTCCACTCCGATCCCAGTGGCAATCTCCGCCAAGCGGGTCTGGTCCGCCACATTTACATTAAATTCCGTGGCCTCCCAAGAATTATATAGTACCGGCAGCGTCTCTGCCCGGAATCGGGACGGCAACAGATGTTCCAAGCAAAAGCGGTTCATTTGGCGAGACATTTCGCCCAATCCCTCCGTCTTGCCGCAGTACACCGGCGGGGTCTCCAAGTGCGCCCCCGGCTCTAAAGTGTGCGAAAAATCAAAGTCGTTCATACCCAGACTCACCCGGGTAATACCGTACAGATCCCGACCGGCAATTACCTTAAAATTGCCACTGTACGCCAGGGAGCCAAAGTACACTGCGCCCCGGGTCTCCGTGGCACCGCGGTGGGCGATAAAATACGGCGACTGATTATGATTGGACGCGCCACGGTGGCTCTCATACACCAAATTGCCCCCATCCAGCACCGTGCGGCAGGGCAGGAATTCACCGCCCCAAGCACCGTTGGTATTCTCAAAAGTATACGGATCCATACCGGGCAGAGAGAACCCGGCGCTAAACAGCCGCTCAAAGGAAATCGGCGCAGAGCCGGTGTTCTCCACCTCCACCCAGCGCTTAATGATATCCAGCCCCGGATACACCCGGTAGCCCAGGCGCACCTGCAAGGGATAGTACGCGTCCGCAAACGCAACGCGCAGGGTATCGTCCTCCAGCCGATAGCCGGTGTAGCGCAGCGCCACCTCCCGGCAGCCGTCTGCAAACTGTGCCTTCAGGTCACAGGTACGGTACACGGTGGATCCAAAGGGAGTCAGCTCCTGGCGGTATTCGTCCAGCATGGAATGATTGGAGTTTTCGTCACCGATCTCCGTAAAAGCATAATCCGCCGGGTCACACTTGGCACCCCAGTGCAAATGCCGATTATACCCTGCCGGGTCAATGCCGAACACATAGTGGGTGTTCTCCGTCTCCAGCACAAAAATGCGATTTTCTTCTAAGTAAAAAATCATCTTTCTCCCTCCGGGTTTTTTACAAGTATCTACACTATACCATACCTCCCCGTGCAGAGCAATGGCAATTCTCCCACTTGCCCCCCAAAAGATCCCACTATGTAAAGCCGCACAACCGTTTGAGATTGCAAATCAAAAACTTAGCAAAGTGCACAAATTGCAAGCCGAGCGTTGACATTTTGTACAAAATATATTGTAAGCGGCTTGATTTTTTGTGCAATATGAGTTATGATGGCATTGGCCGTTTACGCGCGAAATTCGCCACGCATGCCCTACTGGGCCAGCACGACGGCTGATGGAGAAAAAATATGAAAGCAATCTGCATTCTGTTGGCAGTGACCGCCGCAGCGGTGGTGCTGCTGTTTTTCGTATGCGGCTTTATTTTTAACCAGCTGGTATGGCGCAAAACCGTGTCCATACCCCGCTGGATCACAGACCGCATTGCCGGCAACGCCATGCCGGACGCGTATGAAAAAAAGAATAACGCTGCCGTGGCAGCTTTTTCGCAGCTGCCGATCCGATCGGTGGAACTGCACACGCCGGACGGTGCACGACTGGCAGCCAAAGTGCTGACTCCGGAGAAGCCCAACGGCCGCCTACTGATCGCCTGCCACGGCGCACGCAGCAACGGCACCGGCGAATTTGCCCTTATGGCACCTTATCTGTATAAAAAAGGCTATACGGTGCTGTTCCCGGATCACCGGGGCTGCGGCGAAAGCGACGGCAAATATATGGGTTACGGCACCCACGAGAGCCGAGACACCCTGCTTTGGCTCGACTATGCAAAGATCCATTATCCGGACCTGCCGGTATTTTTGCTTGGGGTATCCATGGGCGGTGCCACAGTGCTGATGATGAGCGACAAGGTGGACCCGGCGCAAGTAAAAGGCATCATTGCCGACTGCGCTTACACCAGCGCCTGGGCGGAATTCCGCTACCAACTGCGCACCTCGTTCCATCTGCCGCCCTTTCCCATTCTGCACATTTGCAATCTATACTGCAAGCTGTTTGCCGGCTATTCCTTCCGCCAAGCTGCGCCGATTGCGGCGGTAGCCAAAGCCCGGGTGCCGGTACTGTTTATCCACGGCAAGAAGGACGACTTTGTGCCTTTCTTTATGCGGGATCAACTCTATAACGCCTGCCCCACGGAAAAGGCAAAGCTGACCGTACCGGCAGCCGTCCACGCCAGAAGCTACTACACCGACCCTACTGCCTATCAGTTGGCGCTGGAGCGGTTTACAGAGAACTGCCTGGCGCCTAAAGCATAAATTACCGCCTGTGGCGGGCAAGAATACAAACCGTTTCCATTCATGAAAAGAAGGGGGATATGCTATGGAACAAACGGAACTGAAAGAGCGACGCTATGTAGGCGTTCGCGAAACCTTGATCTACGGCGTTGCCAACGGCGGCCAGGTAATCGGCTACAACTTGGTGCGTATGCAGCTGACCTTTTTCCTGGTCACTGTATTCGGCATACCCGGCCAGGCCGTGTCGCTGATGATCTTCTTTATGGGGATCTGGGACACCATGAACGACCCGATCATGGGCACCATTGTAGACAAGACCCGTACCCGCTACGGTAAGCTGCGGCCTTATCTGCTATTTGTACCCATTCCGCTGGGTGCCGCCACCATCCTCTTTTTCGGCGGCGCGGAGTTTTTGCGCGGGGTGGAGTCTACCACCGCCAAGATCGTCTACATGTGTATCACCTATTTTATTTGGGAGTTCTTTTACACCATTGGTGATATTCCCTTTTGGGGAATGTCGGCAGCCATCTCGCCGAACCCCAAGGATCGCAGCCGGGTCATCACCTCGGCCCGCCTGATCTCCGGTGCCATCGGCGGCCTGGTGGGTCCGGTTATCTCCATCTTCATTGACCTGCAAAAGAGCGGCAAGATCGGCATGGATATGCGGCAGCTGTTCTTTATCTTGGGCATTGTGGCCGGCACATTCGGTATGGGTCTGTTCTCCCTGGCCGGGCTGTGCACCAAAGAACGGGTGATGCAGCAAAGCGAGGAGCCAAAAATCTCCGACTGCTTTAAGTGCCTGGTAAAGAACAAGCCGCTGCTGCTGATCGTGTGCTCCAATGTGCTGGGCACGGTGGAGAGCATTGCAGACGCCTTTACCCAGTATTTTTATCTCTTTACCCTGGGCAGCGCCAGTCTGTCCATTGTGGCTGGTATTCCCGGCACTATTACCGGATTTTTGGCCTATACCTTTATTCCGGCGCTGGAACGGCGCTGGACCTCCAAGCAGATCGTCATTCGTGCGGTGATCGTCAAGGCTGTGGTATCCAGCGCCATCTTCCTGATCGGCGCCCACTGGTATCGTGATCCCCGGGTGATCGTGCCGCTGATGATGGTGTGGGGCGTGTTCAACTCTGCCATAGGCAGCATAAAAATGGTGATCCCCACCAAAATGATCGGCGACACGGTGGACTATATGGAATGGAAAACCAAAGAGCGCAGCGAAGGCACCTCTTTCTCTCTGCTCACTTTCGTCAGTAAGCTCACCGGCTCTTTGGCCACCGCCGTGTCCGCAGCGCTGATCCCGGTGATCGGACTGCAACAGGTGAACCAGGATATGGTGCTGCCGGAGGGCGGCGAGTTGAATACCCGTTTCCTGCTTTGGGCCATTGTGACCATCATTCCCGCCGTGCTGAATCTGTTGTCCCTGATCCCGTTTATTTTCTACGACCTGGAGGGCGAAAAGCTGGACACCATCCACCGGGAGCTGGCACAACGGAGAGAAAACCTGACCGGCGCTGCCGCAGACGCAGAATAAGGAGGAGCTTATGGAAAACAAATGCCCCAAGTGCGGTGCCAAGCTAAGCGTATTCTACTTAAAGCCGGAATGCCCAAAGTGCGGCTGCAATATTATGAACTACAATATGGAAGAGCGACTGGAAGCGGACGCCGACAAGGCGGAGGCCGAGTGGGCCAAAGCGGAAAAGTTGCTGGCCAAATTCAAAAAGAAAAAGAAAACAGATAAGGAGGAACCTAAAGATGAAAACCCTGCGTAACGCCCTGACAGCCCTATTGACTGCCCTGCTGATTATGGGCACCCTGCCCTTTACGGCGCTGGCTGCGGACAACACGGCCGGCGCGCCCCTGCAATTCAAAAACGGCAAATTCAAAATTTTAATCTTATCCGATATTCAAGACACCAACACCCCCCAGCAGGCCACCGTGGACCTGATGAATAACGCCATTGACCAAACGAAGCCGGACTTTATCGCCCTGACCGGTGACAACATTGCCGGTTGGTGGAAGGGGGTCACCCCGGAGGAGACCAAGGCGGCGGTGGATATTGTGGGCAAAGCCATTAACGACCGCAAGATCCCCTTTGCCCTGGTGTTCGGCAACCATGACCACGAGGGGCTGTGTGACGAGCAAAACGGCATGACCGAAGAGCAGGCCAAAAAGCAACTGATGGCCTGGTTCCAAGCCTACGAATACTGTATGGCGGTGGACGGTGAGGAGATGACCGGCGTGGGCAACTACAACCTGCCCATTCTCAACACCGCCGGGAACAAAACCGTCTTTAATCTGTGGTTTATGGACTCCAATCCTTATACGGACGAAAGCGAGGGCGGCGGCTACGGCTATGTGCACAAGGATCAGATCGACTGGTACGAGCGCACCTCTAACGCCTTAAAGGCGGAGAACGGCGGCAAGCCCGTCCCCTCTCTGCTGTTCCAGCATATCGTGGTGCCGGAGGTGTACAATATGTTTACCGAAGTGTCCAAGGGTACCAAAGGCGCCGTGCGAGGCAACGCCAACCACACCAGACAGTATTATGTGACCAACCCGGATTACATCGACGCCGGCCACCTGAACGAGGGTCCCTGCCCCGCCAACACCGCCAATGACGGCCAGCTGGACAGTTGGGTCAAGCAGGGCGATATTTTAGGCGCGATCTTTGGCCACGACCATGTGAACGACTACGCCGGTACATATAAAGGCATTCGCCTGTTGGCTGCGCCTGCCGTCACCTTTTACAGCTACGGCAATTACCGGGGTGTGCGCACCATTGACCTGGATGAAAGCAACCTGACTACGTTCCAAACCCAGGTGATCCCCGCCGACAAGCTGATGGATTATACAGTGAAGAACCCCTATATCCGAGAGCATGGCTATTATGAATATAAGAGTGTTTTTATTCCCGCACTGTGCGGCGGCATTGCCGGCCTGGCGGCGCTGACCGCGATTATCATTGTACTGGTAAAAGTCATTAAAAAGCATAAAGCCAAAAAGTAAAATCAATAATATAAAAAAGCAGCAGCCATCGACCAAAAGCCGATGGCTGCTGTTTTACGCCTAAAATCAATCGCAATCCTTATCCATTCCCGTCGCAGGCAAGGGGGCACTTCACAGGGATCGCAGAAATGCCAGCACCAGGTGGGCCAGTTTAGGACTGTGGACGATATAAGTACCGTGGCCCTCATGGGGCAATTCTTGCAGCCGGGCGCCGGGAATGGCGGCGGCAATAGCGCGGCTGTCTGCCGGGCGGATCATATCGTGGGCGCCGCACAACACCAGTGTAGGCACCCGAATACGCCCTAACATAGCCGAGGAGATCTGGGGCTGACAGAGCATCATTTTGGTCCGCGGTTCCCGGCACACCAGGTAACGAAGCGCCATACCCAGGCGCACCGGCCACTTCAGCCCTGCCGGGGTGGTATTGGCGCCGCAGGCGATCAGCGCACCGGGTAGTTCCGGCGCCCGGATTGCTGCCAGCAGCGCCACGATTCCCCCATCCGAAAAGCCGCAGATCACCGGCTTTTCCAACTTGAATGCTTTTGAAAATGCCAGCACATCTGCCGCCATTAAATCATAACTTAGGGGCACATCGCGGCTGCTTTTGCCGTGGCAGCGGCTGTCAATGGTGTAGACGGTGTAATGAGGGGCCAACACTTCTGCGGTACGGTCAAAAATGCGTCCATCCTCCCCATTGCCGTGGAGCAGCACCAGCGGCGGCCCGCTGCCCTGCTTTTCATAGTATAATATCACGCCGTTGACCTGCACATTCATGACTGATCCTCCAACTTACTGTTGACCTACAAGACAAAGCAAGATATAATAGAGTTACTCTTGCAAACGAGGTCTGTTTATGATTTGGAATGTATTTTTTGTGGTTTTTGTGGTTCTTGTTCTGGCAGCCATTGGGCTGACCGTTTGGTTCTTAAAGCTTGGCAAGCGCATTTTTCTGCTGATCCCGCTGCTGCTCTTGGCCGGCAGTGTGGCTTACTTTGCCGTTTACTACACGGCAGACAACAACTTTCCGCCTGCCCAGGTGATGATCGCCTCCAACTTTCCGTCCACGGTGGACAACGCCTTGGTAGAGGAAAGCCTGCAAAAGGCGGACGGCAACTACACCCGCACAGATGAATACGACACCGGCACCGTGCAGTACACCCTGCGCCTGACCTCCGAGGAGCAGCAGAATGCTACGGCGTTTTTCGACGCCAAACCCACCATCCGCGGCGGCGAATACACCCGCTCGGACATAAAGACCAGTCTGGCCATGAAGTACACGGACATTTGCGCCCAGCGCACCGGCGCTCTCCAGCTGCGCACCGGCCGCTTCCAGCAGGAGTTTTATATACGCGCCGCAGGCTATACCTGCGATGTGGTCATCACCTCAAACAGCAAAGACAACAAGGTGCTCCTCTCTGCTATGAAAAAAGAGCTGGCCGCGCTGCAAAAATAAAGATTCCACTGCCCGCCGGTATTTCCTGTTTCAGTATAACGAAAATCCGGCGGTTATGCAAGGCACTGCGCCAAAAGCGGCATCAATGCGCAAAGAATTTGCCATTTACAAACGCAGCGGATCGTCGCCGCTTCGATGATCCGAATTTTTTGTTGAGAAATTCTCATTTTTTCTTGACAACCTCTTCCGAATATGCTAATATTATTCAGCAATGCGAAACTGCTTTGCCAACTGAATATAGAGGTATAGTGTAACGGTAACACTCCGGACTCTGACTCCGTCATTTAAGGTTCGAATCCTTATACCTCTGCCAATACCTCGGAACATTCGTGTTCCGAGGCTTTTTTATGCCCGAATACTGCTTTTTACGGTGGTATTCGGGCATTTTTTCTTTGCCTTAAAATATTGTGAGAGCTTTTGAGAGATTCTAAGAGACAGCAAATTTCAAAATTCCAAAGTCATTTTAGTGCTATTGAGGGCATTTATGACTGAGACTTTTGAGAGACATCGCTCAAATCAAAATCGTAACACGAATTGAAATGAGCAAAAAATTTGAGAGACATTTCAAAAAATAATGAGGGCTTAAAGTAATAAAACTTTAAACCCTCACTTTAAATTTGCCCTTTTATATTGTTTATCCATCAAAAATGCAAAGGCAGCCATCGAAAAACTAAAGCGATCTGTAATCAACAGATCGCTTTTTTACTTGCAATTAGTATTTGGTCAAGTTAACATACACTAAGTTAGTTTTTCGTAGAACTGTCACATCTACACATATCTCTTTAGATAGTATAATATCACATTTTTATCTATCGGTCAACTAATCTCGATATTTTATTTTCCCTAATCATAGCAGTTGGTCAACTTAAATAGATTATGTGAAATTTATTCTTATTTTGAATGGAAGGAGTAAACAAAATGTCCAAATACGGAAGCAATATTTATAAAAGAAAAGATGGCAGATGGGAAGGGCGTTACATTGTAGGATACAAAAATAATCGTTCGATTTATAAATCAGTTTATTCAAAGAGCGTAAATGAATTAGAACAAAAAATGCAATGTGTTTTAGTTAATAATATAGACAAACCTATTACATTTATAGAACTGATTTATTCTTGGCTATGCTATGGTAAAATTAAAAATAAAAAATCAACTCATGATAAATACAGTTATATCATAGACAAGCATATAAAAAACGAAATCGGCGAAACACGACTAAAAGATCTTACATCTGTTCAAGTCAATCAATTTTTAAATAACAAATTAAAAAATTATTCCTCATCGTATGTTAAAACAATGGCAATAATTATTAAGTCTGCAATTGATTATGGGCATAAGGAACAGTTAGCTGAGTTGTCTAATATTCAAGTGAATATTCCCTTTTCGCCTAATAAAGAAGTCATTATTTTAGAACTTGATGAGCAACGACAATTAGAAACATACATCAAATATAACCAAAGCCTTACGGCATTAGGTGTAATGTTATCTCTTTATGCCGGATTAAGAATCGGTGAAGTTTGTGCTTTGCGATGGAATAATATTGATTTCAAAAATCATATTATCACAGTAGATTCCACTATTATCCGTATTAAAAATGAAAATAATAAATGGATATAAAAATCGGACCACCTAAAACCACGCATTCAAAACGAGATATTCCGATTACAGATAATCTTTATCAGTTGCTAACTGCAGAATTTAGAAATAATAAATCGCCATATATTGTTTCGAGTCAAGAAAGTTTTTTAAATATAAGAACTTTTGAATATAGGTATCACAAGTTATTGAATGATGCAGATTTGTATCCACATCATTTTCATACATTCAGACATACTTTTGCAACACGATGCATTGAAAGCGGAGTCGATATCAAGACACTTAGTGAAATATTAGGTCACTCAAGCGTTTCCTTTACCTTGAACACTTTGTGCATCCGTCTTTTCAAGAAAAATGTATTCAAATGGAAAAATTGAATAATTTGACGGGATAATATTCTCGTCATTATGGTCAAAGTAAGTGAGCAATTTGTTTATATAAACAGATTTCTCACTTTTTTCGTAGATGTAACAGTTCTACGAAACAATATTGCTTTTTTACGATAAGCATAGGGTAACATTTTAGTGATGTTATGTAAATAGTACACTAACAGAGTATAGATTTAAGAAAATCGATTTGTTAATATGTTGGTAATATATATGATTGCTATGTAACAAAAAATATATTCTTTAACGAGCCTCAACAATTAAGTACAAATTCAACTCTAATATTAAGGATTCTTAACCGTTTTTATAATTTGTTTTAGGAGCATCAATCAATGATTAACAACAATGAACTAGTACTGATTTTAATACTTGTAACAAAAATGCACAATTATATAATTTTACTTTAATGGAATTTGCGCATAGGTCGTTTGCTTTGGAGTTGATCTCGAAATCATATATAGATTTGAAAGACAGTGTATCAAGAATTATATACTCCACAAGCGAACCAAATAATGTAAAAAATCTTAAGTTTGTGAATTATGATATTGATGGCATCACAATTGAACTCCTGAAGCAATTGCAGCCGCCTACAGATATTGCTCCGCATGGGTTACCTTATATCTAACAGCTTTTACTTGTATATGTCGATACTCTAGCCTTATCTTACAACTCAAAATTGTTCTCTTATGAGGAAATATATAATGCTAATATGACCAATACAAATTACAGGATACAATCACTTCAAAATACAGATAATAGCTATCACATACACATTCTGAACTATCTTCTAAGCATCGTTATTTCAATCAACCAATATGCAAAAATCAAGTAACTAATAACCATTGTTTAGAAAGAATGATGGTCCTGTATTTATACCTTTTTAAATTCAAAATCATGTAGGGAGTACCATGAAACGTTTCAAAGTAACGACATCCTTTAAATTAGTGTGCACAGTATTGATAACTTCCCTTATCGGTCTGTTCAATGTTTCTTTTTTTTGTGGAAGATATTCTTCGGTTTCACCAACTGATATTCCACTTATTCTCTTAAATACCATTTTCCCGAACCTTCCACAAACTTGGACGCAAGCTGATGCTGCTGTTATATTAGAGTTTCGCTTTCCACGCATTTTAGCAGCAATTCTCGTAGGTGCCTCATTGGCAATGTCCGGCGCAACTTATCAGGTTCTTTTCTCAAATCCAGTCGCATCCCCCGATACGCTGGGTGTTTCTAATGGTGCATCTTTTGGCGCAGTTATCGGTATTCTACTTGGAGCCAATACATTTGGCATCAAGATATCCGCATTTATTGTCGGCTGTCTTGCGATCCTTCTAGTTTATGCACTTATCTCCCTTCTAGGGAAAAACAAATGGAATATTACATATCTACTCCTTGTGGGCATGATAATTTCTTCCGTTTTCTCGGGACTTGTATCCATTCTAAAATATATGGCAGATCCTGAGAACCAGCTACCCCAAATCACCTATTGGCTTTTGGGCAGTTTGGGAAATGTCTCTCGTTCTGACTTAGGCTATGTTCTTCTTTTCTTTGCTCTTGGAACTATTCCATTAGTTCTTCTGCGTTGGCGAATAAATCTTCTTGAACTAGACGACAGTGAAGCTAAAACTATCGGTGTGAATATCGTAGGGTTGCGAATTATCGCAATTGCCTGTGCGACTCTTCTTACTGCTTCATCTACTGCGATTACCGGAGGAATTAGTTGGGTTGGCTTGTTTATTCCGCATATTGCCCGTGCGCTGGTTGGTAGTGATTATCGTCGAGTACTTTCTGTGAGTGCTTTACTTGGTGCGTTTTTTCTCCTTGGAATGGATAACCTGGCAAGAACGATCTCTGTCAATGAACTGCCAATAAGCGTCTTGACATCTATCATTGGTGCTCCAATGTTCTTTATTATCATTGCGAGAAAGCGAAAGGAGTATTAGTTATGATTTCAATTAACAAAGCTTCATGTGGTTACAACGGCAAAATTATACTTCCAAGCATTTCGCTTTCTCTTCAAAAAGGTGAAGCTGCTTGTGTGTTAGGTGCAAACGGTGTTGGAAAAACGACCTTATTCAAAACTCTTTTGGGCTTACTACCTCTATTGGCGGGAGATATCATCATCGAAAGCAAGTCTCTAAAGGACTTGTCTCACCGACAGCTTGCAAAACTTGTTGCATATGTGCCACAAGCAAAAAATCTATCTCATCAACACCCGGTAGAGGATGTTGTACTAATGGGACGAGCTCAGTATATCAAAACTTTTGATGTGCCTTCCGAAAAAGATCACAACATCGTCAAGAAAGTTATGGCATCGTTAAACATTTCTCATATGTTAGGCTTGCCATACTCAAATCTTTCGGGTGGCGAACAACAGTTAGTCTTAATCGCGAGAGCAATAGTACAGGGAGCATCCTATATTCTCCTAGACGAACCTGCATCTAACCTTGACCTGGCAAACCAAAGCTTGCTAATGCAAACAATTAACAGCCTGAAAACACAAGGTGTTGGAGTTTTGATGATTTCTCATGTTCCAACCCACGCCTTTGCCTGCTGTGAAAATACCTTAATTATCTATCACAATGGAACAAGTGAGTATGGTCCCACAGAGCATATCATTTCAACCGAGCGCCTAAAGCAGGCCTATGGCACAAATGTCGAGATTATTGAAGGAAAAAGCACTTCTGGTGAGATAGTACACACTTATAGTTTGTTATCAAAAGGAGAGACAACATTATGAAAAACACAATAAAATTGATTTCAATCACTTTAGTTTTAGCATGCATGTTGGGCATACTATTTGGCTGTGTCGCCACAAACACGCTAAAAACAAGCAAAATCCGCACCGTAGTGGATATGTCTGGTCATTCCGTAGAGGTTCCTGAAAAAGTGAATTCCTATATTTCACTGTGGGTAGGATCCGTTACCATCACACTGATGCTGGATCATGGAGAGCATATGGTTGGTTGCAGCGAGACCGCTGCGTCTTACCCTATGTTTGATCGTGCATGCAAAAACACTCATGAGATCACTTACTTTACCAATGACGCTATTACTCTGGAAGGAATTTTGGAGACTGGTGCAGAGGTTGTCTTCTACCGTGGCAAAGACAATGCAGATTTGGCCGAAAAACTAATCAAAGCGGGTGTGGCGGCTATTGATGTTGAGTTTAATACCTACGACGAAATGATGGATGCTATTGAGATTATCGCAGATGTCATGAACACAGAATACGCCCGCGAGACTGCTTCCAAATACAGAACCTATGCAAGTGAAATGATAGAAAAGACTCAGTCGATTGGCAATGCCGTGCAGGATAAGAAGTCTATCATTGTTATACGCGACACATCGAACCTGCGGGCTTATGGTGTAAATCGCTTTGCCGGCAGATGGGCAACACTCTGCGGTGGTGATTACGCATTGAAGGAAGGTGACCCCAACGGCTATGTGAATCTGACCAGTGAACAGCTGTTAGAATATGACCCTGAATTCATTGTCTTCGTTATTCCTGGTGAGGCGAAGAAGTTTATTGAAGATTCTAAATGGTCTTCTCTTACTGCAGTAAAGAATGGCCATGTTTACGAAAATCCCAGTGTAATCGGGACTTGGTCCAATCATGGCTCTGAATGCGTACTTCAATTTGGTTGGGCTATGGATAAACTTTACCCAGGACTTACTGATTTGGATATTGTAAAAGAAGTGCAGTATTTCTACAAAGAGTTCTATGCAATGGATCTTACAGAGACCGAAATCACTGCAGTTCTCAATGTCGGTTAAAAGCAAAGGAGATTAGCAAATGATTTCTCAAGTGTCCGAAATTCTGTACCACAGATACCGTGAAGTCTTTGATAAAGAGAAGACTGCGAAAGCATTTGGATACTGGAAGCCATACGCTCGTACCGAAGCTTTCTTTCGATTGGCTAAGGCTGCTACGCAAGAAGATTTAGAGACCGGCAAAATCCATTCGGCTCTACTGCAGACCGTCGGTGTAAAGAAAGAGAATTCGTACAAACAGCTTTTCTGTCATATCTGTTCCTGCAGTGTATATTGCGTCTCAGAGGCCGAGTTTGATAATCGTTACACGCTACTATGTAACGAATTAAAAAACGCTGATATATCCTCACTAGATAATTCAACTATAGAACTGCTGATCTGCATTCTGTCGACACTTGGGCTTTTTTCAGCGGCACTCTTGCTTCGAGAGAAATACGAATCCAAAGTTCTTTTTGTGGGGTCTTCACTGCAGAAGTATTCCGTTCTTTTTCAAAACGGCCGGTTTCAGGAGGCATATGCGATGCTCCAAAAATCTTCATTTTTTCAGGCGTTTAAGGTTCTACACCCCAAAACATACGCTTCTATGGAGAGCCTATTGTCGGTAATTCGTCCCGAGACAGCGGATACACACAGTTCATTTGCTAAATACCTGCAGGGCAAGTCTATCTACATCATCGGACCATCTGATAATAAAACCCCGATCGCTATAGATGCCGAAAATCGCGTCGTGATTAGATACGCCTATATGGGTGACGGAAAAGTTGGCGGATATTATAAGTCCATTCCAACAGATGTATCCTATTATAATGGCATGCACGCCACAACAGTTGCATCCATGGACAAGCCTGGATTTCTTTCAGACCTTTCCTTTGCTGTATTGAAATACAAGTTACAAATTCCTTTTTGGGATAACATAGGAAACATTTTACAGGTCCGTTATGCCATTAGGGCGCCATATACAATGCAGCACGGTGTCTCACCCAATATGTTGCAGATCGTTCTGACGGATCTGCTCCCCTTTGGAAAGCTCAACCTCACTGTGTTAGATAACAACTTGTACTTGAATCGGTATTATACCGAGGGATATGCGAGCAACCAGGTACAAAAGAAAATGGACGATTTTGCGTTTGCGAATCAGTTTGCCAAGCATGATGTTTTTTGTAATTTTAAATTCACTCGTGCATTATTTAAGCAAGGTTTTTTTGCTGCAGATCCGAGACTTGAAGACATACTTAATATGAGTTGCGAGCAATTTGCCGAGGCGATGGAAAATGAGTATGGTCATAAACACGGTCTGCAAGACGCCTAAGGTAAGGATAGTGCTGAACCCAGATTTAAAAATAAATAACCTAAGGATACAGAACGACCATGTTCTGATGTGGTTAGAAAGAGGTTGCTATGAACATTGTATGTGTCATTCCTGCAAGATATAAGTCGAGTCGCTTTCCCGGGAAACCTCTTGCAGACATATGCGGAAAACCTATGATTTGGTGGGTATATGAGCAGTGCAAGAAAGTAAAAGACTTCTCCAAAGTAATTGTCGCTACTGATGATGAGCGCATCATCAGTGCTTGCCGCGAACTAGGTATATGCGTTGAGATGACATCGGACACGCATTTAACTGGAACAGACAGAGTAGCAGAAATAGCGTCCAAGGTTCCTGCAGACCTATATGTGAATGTTCAAGGCGATGAACCACTCGTGCAGCCCGATAAAATCAAAAAAGTGTTCCAGCCCTTCCTATCTAAGAACTGTAACGTGCAGATTTCCAATTTGATGACCAGGATTATCGATCCGGTTGAGGTATGTAATCCTACAGTTGTTAAGTCCATCACGAGAGCAGATAATATCGGTCTCTATTTGACCCGCGCCGCTGCGCCTTATCCCAAAGGGACATCTTCGTACAGCTTCTATAAGCAACTTGGCATTTATGCTTTCACGAAAGAAGCACTGGCGTTCTATTCAGAGTATGGAAAGACCCACGGAAAGGCCAAAAACGAGAAAATCGAGGATGTTGAAATGCTTCGCTTTATGGAAAATGGTTGGTCCGTGCAGTTCATCGAAGCAGAGGAATCCTCCGTTGCAGTAGATACACTCAGCGACCTTGAAAAAGTTATTTCCATAATCAAAAAACAGAACTATGAATTCTAAGGAGAGATACTATGATAAAACTGTTATGTTCAGATGTTGACGGTGTTATGACCGACAATAAACTGCATGTTTCTGCAACCGGCGAATTGTTTAAGACTTTTAATGCACGAGATGGTTGGGCACTTAAGGAGATATTGCCTAAGAACGGAATTGAACCTGCTGTAATTACCGGACGAAAATCGCAAATTGTTCCTAAGCGGTGCGAAGAACTTGGAGTTTCTCTGGTGTTTTGCGGCCGTGACGATAAAAACGCAGTTGTTACTCAGCTCGCTAAAGACAAAGGGTATTCCTTGAGCGAGATTGCATTTATTGGTGATGACTATAATGATTTACCCGCGATTAAACTTGCAGGCTTATCAGGTTGCCCTAGTGATGCAATCGAACCTGTAAAAGCTACAGTGACATATATCTGCAAAGCAAAGGGTGGTGAAGGTGCTCTTCGTGAGTTTGTTGAATGGATTGTGGCACAGCAGATCGAAGAAAAGGCATGATTGAAACTACCAATCCCTTTTATGATAAAAAGCAACAATTGTTTGAAGAACTTGGGGATCATGCGATTGGTGCATTGGCTACATGTTTTGATGGTAAGCCGTATGTGCGTTCGATAAGTTGCATCTTTCAGAACGAAAAAATCTATTTCCAGTCAGATAGAACTATGCAGAAGGCAATTCATATCAAGGAAACACCTTTTGTTTCCGTATGCTTCCGGCATATTCAGATTCAAGGAATATGCAAAGAGATTGAAAGTCCTGTACATCCCTGTAATAAGCCTTTTCTTCAACTCTTCACCGCGCATTATCCTCGTGCCGCACAAAGATATTCACACATGGATAACGAACGAGTTTACCAAATCACGCCTACCAAAATCGAAACATGGAGGTATATAGACGATATGCCATATCGAGAGATGTTTGATATAGAAGCTAAGCTATATATTTCAAGGCAATATGAAATCTAAGAAGTTCGCGAGGGCAAGCTATGCAAGAGTCCATAAAAAAATTCTACGCCAGTCTCAGTGATGACACAAAGGAAGAACTCCGCATTTATTTAGAAAGGCGCTTTGCTGCAAGGAACGCATCCCCTAAAGTCGGTGTTGTCTTCGATGTGCTTCATAACTGCATACTAAGGTGTAAGGGGTGCGGTACCAACGCAACCTTCTCACGTGATATGCAACGCGTTTCATGCGCTCCCACGATTACACAAATCAATAAAGTATTCTACAAACTTAAGGAGTACTCTTATCAGACTGGAAAGCGTATATTTGTTAACATTGGCGGTGGTGAGCCGTTTTTGCGACACGACATTCTGGATATTCTGCAGTTAGCCGCCGACTACTTTGGACCTGAGAATGTTGGTGTTGATACTAACGCGGCACTGGATAATTCTGAACAGCTCTTAACTGAAGCGATGCAATATGTTTCCTATATTGGAACAAGCATCAACGGACTTAGGGATTACCACAATTGGTGGGCCGGAAACGACGACATTGACGCATTTACACGGACCACCACAACTGTTCGGAAGCTCTGTAAAAATTCTATGTTCTCCAGTAAAATTGAAGTAACTTCTGTTGCCACTAAGAAGAACATGGCTGAACTTCCTGCACTTATGCAGTTTTTGGCTGACCTTGGAATAAAGCAATACAGTGTGCATAGAGCAATTCCCGTAGGTAGAATGGCACTGCACCAGGATTTGATTCCAGATGCATCTGATTATCTCCATTTGCTGATTTCTTTGATGCACAGTGCTACTAGCACAGGGCTCGAATTTCATATTCATCACTCCATAGAGTCTATACACGCGGCATTGCTTCTGGGAATGGACACCTATTTGTATGATCATATTGGAAATCCCGATGCTCTATCATCTATCGGTATTGATCCGGAATGCAATGTTGTCTTTGATCCTTGGTGCACAACAGGATGCTGGAAACAACTGTCCTCGGGTAATCTTCTCACACATCCTGGTACCCTAGACGAGATGCTCCATACCTCTGACTCTGTATTTCAAAAAACAGATGCATTTACATCGTCCGATATGCGTTGCAATGGTTGCCCGATGAAATGTTCTGGTGGTAGCAGAATTGTTGCAGCCACGCATGAACTGTGTGGTCGTTCGAATAATTCCATTTCTGCACAGGACATCTACACTGCAATGCAAGCAGTAGATCCTGCTTGTCCACTCTATCGTAAGGATTAGTGTTAGAAATATGAAGATACAAGTATCTGTTAAAGAAACCAAGCAAATACTGACCAAGTCGAAGTTGCCGGACGCTAACTACGTAATCAATCCATATCTCGGCTGTACGCATGGATGCATTTATTGCTATGCAGAGTTTATGCGGCGTTTCTCCCAGCATGCTGAGCCATGGGGAGCTTTTATAGAAGCAAAAAAATGCACTACGAATCTTGATCTTCGTCGGGTCTTGCCGACTGACACCATTCTTATTGGTTCTGTAACAGATGCATATAATCCATTGGAGTATAAATTTTGTATAACGCAAAGTATCCTTAAGCAGTTATCATCCTGTGTTGCTCGAGTCGAGATTTTAACAAAATCCAAGTTGGTCTGTAGGGATATTGATCTTCTGAAGAAAATTCCACATGTCGCTGTAGGCATTTCTTTGAACACCACAGATGATTTATTTAGAAGTAAGACCGAGCCTTATGCTGCCTCGGTAAAAGACCGCATAGAGACGCTCAAGATACTACATGAGGCTGGCATTTCTACATATTTGTTCGTTGCTCCTCTTTTCCCTGGTCTCTCTGATTACAGGGTGCTTTTAGAGCAAGCTGCTAGATATATTGATTATGTCTGCTTCGAGAATTTGAATTTACGTGGTAGTTACAAAGCGCGAGTGCTTTCCTTTATCTCTCAAGAGTACCCCGAGAAAACACCACTATTTGAAAAAATCTATCATCAAAGGGATCTTTCTTACTGGGATGATTTAGAGCATAACATTAGACAATATTGCGATATGCTTCACATTCCTTGTAGAATTTATTTTCATCATGGGTCATTTAAGGCCTAGTAGAAAAGAGGAATACTGATGCTTGTTTTCACTTTTTATGTCACATGCATTTTTTCTGGGATGATTGAAGTGGGCGCAGTTCTTTGGGGCATTGGCGCCAGCTATTCTATTGAGGGAGCTCTAGGTCTCGCAATAGCATATCAGATCGGCAATATTTTACTATTCTTCCTGAACAAGAAATTGCGCCGGATGCAGGGCCTGTTCGCCACAATAGCATGCCTTTTTGCGGCAGGGATTATCTTCTTGGACAGTCCATTATACAGATATGTCTGTGCATTCGCATGCTTTGCGTTACTGTCCACTATTATCCAAACACTGCGAAGTGCGGTTAAGTCAAAAGAGCCTCGCTGGAGAAAACGCTGTTTTCGTGTCACCGGGTTCTTAATCTCGGCTGTTATGTATAACTACGGAGCATACGCGCTTGCTGTCATAAGTGTTATGACGCTCATACTGACACTCCTCTGTCCTAAGTACGAAGATGGCTGTTGGCTCACGAAGCTAATCCGTGGACAGTATGGTAAAAACTGCATTTGCTGGGCAATGACGGTGCACCAAATGCACTACTTTGTTTATTGTTACTCCATGCTACTGATCTCTTTGTTCGTTTATGACAGCCCCTTTGCCGCAAGCTTTTGGTTTGTTGCAAATTGGATTCCTTATATTCTCACCGAACCACTTGTGAAACTTACAAAAACAAAGTCGTGGCTTCATTTTTTGATTGGCGGGCACATCCTTGTAGCCGTCTTACTAATCGGAATGTATATCACTGTAGAACAATATAGTCTCGTTGCAATGATTCTTTGGGCACTTACTGGGTTTGGCGGAGGCAATGTATTTTGCATAAAGAAGTCGCTCTTAAAGTACAAAGAGTACCATGATCAAGTATGGGTATTCTCTGAAAACGTCGGACACTTTTTGGGCGTTATAATTGCACTTGCTGCTTATCATTTTACTAAATCCCTTTCTCCTGTTCTGCTGCTAGGAGCCCTCTTTGCCATTACGACAATTGGCTTGATCGGTGGTACCATTATCAACGCCAAAAAGGATGCCGCCATAGAAGCCTAATTGGCAAACACAAATAGCATTCCGACAAAAACTTAGATGACAAGGTGGGGTAATATGTTCTTATATGTGGGAAATAAAAACCTTTTTGGGGAAGGCGGGATTTCTATCTTCCGCTACATAGAGAATGAGGGGACATTAGAATTTCTTGGAACACGGCATACAGATATTTCTGCAGGGTTTCTTGCCGTTGATGATAAGAATGCATATCTGTTTTGTGTAAACGAACGTCTAGAATGCAACGGCGGACCTGGAGGACAAGTGCTTTGCTTTCGAATCGACTCTCGAACAGGCAATCTTAAATTATTGTCCAGAGTAAATACCCATACTGTTTTGCCTTGTTATTTGCACTACATCTCTGATAAGCATCGGCTTCTGGTATGTAATCATGCGAAGAGAGACTGGATATTGAAGGTTGACCTAGCCGCTGAAAGAACACTGCGCAGCAAAAAAATATATGACGATGCCGCACTTGAAGTGTTTGATGTAACACAAGACGGCATCATCAAAGGACCGACTTCTTGCTGGGTAGCACCTCACGCAAACAATGCTTCTGATAATCCACATCTTCATAGCATCACATATGATACTAAAAATTGTCAGTCTCTTGTATGCGATACAGGTAGTGACTTGATATACACATTGACCCTTGACGACTACGGTTCCCCTCTTTTGACGAGCGTTGTTAATCCCGATGGCAAAGCCAGCGCTCCACGCTATGGTGTCATTCATCCACGTCTCCCAATTGCGTATTTCAATTCAGAGAAACAAAACGCAGTGTTTGTCTTCAAAATATGCGAAAGCGAAATTCGCCAATTACAGGTAATTCCTGCTCTTGAGCTTTTGGGTTCCTTGGATGAGCCGATTGAACAGTCTGCGATTGCAGTAAATCACGCCGGCACTGTCCTCTATACTCTCATTAGGAAGACTAGCGGCATAAGTGCTTTTTCCATAGGTGGTGATGGAAGATTGCGATTCTTACAGTCTTATCCTGTGCATTATGAAAGCCCTAGGGCACTAGTAATTACTCCTGATGATAAAAATATGTTTGTTGCTTGCAGTACAGGCAAGGCTGTGGTTCATATTAAAATTAGTCTTGATGGGAGCTTGAGTGATCAAACATTGGAGGAATCGTCCCTAATCTCCCCAAGTAGTATGGCTTTGTTTGATCCCCGTCATTAATTGGTATATGGATATGAAAAATAAAGTAGTTGGTATTATAGCAGAATACAATCCTTTCCATAATGGGCATAAGCGCCAGATTTTCTACGCAAAAGAATATCTGCAGGCCGATTTTTGTGTCATTGCGATGAGTGGCAATTTTGTTCAAAGGGGCACCCCTGCAATAATTGATAAACACAGCAGAGCACAAATGGCAATAGCCGAAGGGGCAGACATTGTTTTCGAGATTCCTGCCTGCTTTGCAACCGGCTCTCTGGACGATTTTGCCTTGGGTTCTGTCTCTCTTCTAGATTCTTTGGGTTTAGTTTCTCATCTGCTCTTTGGATCAGAGTCAGGAAACATTGACACTATTTCGTGCATATCTCAAACAATGATGGCTGATGAAAAATCTTTCAGTATTATCCGTTCTTCGATGAAAAATGGTCTTTCTGCTGCAAACTGTCAGGAAACATGTCTTTCTGCCATTCTAGATAAAAAACTGTATGCTGACTGCTTAGGTGCCGTTAATCAGCCAAATAATATTCTTGGGATTCTCTATCTTAATGCGCTTTCTCGCATTCAATCCAGTATTGTTCCCGCAACAAATCCCAGGATAGGACAAGCGTACTTGGATGATAGTCATAGTAATATGAATCGAGAAAACAACTTTGCTTCTGCAACAGCTATCCGCAAACAAATCCATCAAAGCACAAACAATTCTATTTCAAGCGTCATGAAGTATCTTCCATCTCAAAGCTATCAGATTCTAATTAACTCTCTTCGAAATCAGCGTCCCTTGTCCGAAAATGATTTTTGGGAAAGCCTATGCGAGAAGTTATCTGAATATTCTGGCCCTTTAACTGATTTTCGTCTTGTAACACCCGCTCTTGCGGATAAGATTGCTCAAGGGTGGCAGAAATGTGATTCTTGGACATCCTTAGTTGACCACGTTTCTTTTAATCGCATTTCTCCCGCTAGGGTTAGTCGTTGCTTGGTGCATATCTTATTGGGAATTCGGGACGATATAGTAGATAATTTCGTTGAAAGCGAAATTTGTTGCTATGCAAAAGTTTTGTCCACGTCTGCAAAAGGAAATCTTTTGCTCGAACGAATCTGCAGTACAAGTTCCATTCCGGTCTTGTGTAATGATAGGGATGTGGTTCTTTCACCTATTGCTAAGTCACAACTAAGCATTGATCTTGCTGCTGATAAACTTTATGCCGATCGCAGGACTTGTGATAAGGTTTGATTTGAGGGAGAAGAATGGCAGATTATTTTATTGGGGATACCCACTTTGGATGCGAAGCGTTGCTTTCGATTCGCACAGCATTCCGCAGTACACAAGAAATGGACAACTTCATCTTGGATAACTGGGAGAGCCGGGTAACAAACAATGACCATGTCTATATCTTAGGCGATCTTTTTGACAGGAGCTTTCAAAATCCAGAATCCTACTTCCCGCGAATGCCAGGTCAGAAATACCTGATTCTTGGAAACCATGATCCTGACTGGATTTCATTAGTCGATCCAGCGCTAATGGATTCTTGTTTTCTTGAAATCAAGAATATGTTACTTATTGAGCGCATCAACTGTTATTTAACCCTCTGTCACTATCCTATGCTTGAATGGTATAACAGCAATTGCGATGCGACGTCTTATTTAATCCACGCACACATACATACGAGAAGGAATAGACCTTCTTTTGCATACATTCAACAATTTCTCCCTCGGGCGTTAAACTGTTGTCCGGAGATTAATCATTATTACCCCGTCACTCTTGAAGAGCTTATAGACAACAACAAACAATGGTACAGCATTTAGAATGGTCGCAGGTATTCTATGAGGAGGGCTATGTGTAAAGTAAGCGTTATTGTGCCGGTATACAATGCCGAAAAATACTTCGGGACCTGCCTCGACTCATTGTCGGCTCAAACATTAGATAACATAGAAGTTATAATCATCAATGACGGAAGTATTGACGGCAGTTTAGAAATTGCAAATGAATTCGCCTCCAATTATCCATGGTTCAAAGTGCACTCAACTCAAAATAAGGGTGTAAGCCATGCCAGAAACTATGGTATAACAAAGGCTTGTGGAGAGTACGTGGCTTTTGTAGACAGCGATGACTCTGTCGAGCCAGATTATTGTCGCGCTATGTATGAAAAGGCTATTCGCGACAATAATGATTTAGTTGTCTGTCAATTTGACAGAATTACACTGTCTAACGGAGAATTGACACATCTGTTTTCCCAAACGCCCCTGTTTGATGCCGACAATTTTCTGATGACAGATCGAAGGGATCTATTCTCAAGCATCAGTGTTGGACCATGGGATAAGCTGATCAAAAAGGAGCTGCTCGACAAATTGGAATTCCCAGAGGAAATACGCTATGCCGAGGACCAAATATTTGCAGTAAAAGCCTTCTGCTATGCTAAAAACATCGGCACCGTTAAGCAAGTTTTGTACCACTATTATTACGAGATCCACGGAGGGATTACCTCCGGCTTTGGGAACGAAAGGCTCGACTGGGTTAAAGTCATGGAGCACCTTTCTTCATTTGTTCGCGATGATAAATCCGGTTTTGCCTTAAAAGATGAGATAGCGTTCTTTATGCTTTCAAAATCGATGCGTCTTTGCACCTCTGCAATCGTCAGAACTAATTTAAACTTCGATCTAAGAACTCATATAGTAAAGACTATTCACGCCTTCTTTGCAGATAATCTTCCCGGCTGGCGACAGAATCCTTACTACATTGATGATGTGATTAAGAGGTCTCGCCGCACGCACTCCCCGCAATTCAACTATAGTAACGGCAAACGCGTCCGGCCACTCTACTGCAACTATAGTGAAAGACATTGCCTCATTTTGATCAAGCTTTCTCGCATTCTTCCCTATATGCTTTTCACTATAGTATTAAGGGTGGATCAAGGTTTGTTCGGTTTTTCGCGCAGGATTCGTTGGGGATTATTCTGAACTTCTAATGGTAGGAGCATTTATTATGGGAACAAAATCCTTTAAAAACCGCCTGCAACAGTGGTGGCACAGCAGCTTTCTTTTCTGTGACTATAGTCGTCTTTGGCGGTTGTTTATGTATTACGGTGCATCAGGGGTAAAGTATTTACTGCCTTGGCGGTTCTATTTAGACTATGTTGAAATCCCGATCACAACAAGGTGCAACCTCCGTTGCCCAGATTGTGCTAACCTCATGCCGTTGTATAATAAGCCCTACGATGTAGACAGCAACACAGTCATTCATTCTATTCGAAAGCTCAGTGAGTGCTTCGATGCCTGTGGACAAATGCGCATATTAGGAGGAGAGCCGTTTCTCCACCCTGACCTAAAGCGATTTGTTGCAGAGCTTCCTAGCCACAAATGCAGAAAAATCAGCATTCCTACTAATGCCACGATTATTCCGCAGGACCCTGAGTTATATGAAGTGCTACGGCAGAAAAATGTTGTTATTGTCATGGGCAACTATCCCTCTGCCGCAAAAACCCAGCAAGAACTTATTGCCCGATTAGAACTTGAAGGCATAAAATATGAGGTTCCCCAACCCGACACATGGATTAATTACGGAGAGATCGAAAACCATAACCACACGTTAAAGGAACGCACGCGACAGTTCGCCCGTTGTAATCTCCGCTCTAAAAGTTTGCTTAACGGTGTGATGTATTACTGCCCACGGCACGGTCATGGCTGTGATTTGGGCCTTGTTGATAAAATAGAGGGCGAATTTGTGGATGTTTTTAACAATACAACTACACAGAATCGCCGCCAATTACAACGCTTGATGTGGCGCCACAAACCTGTTGAAGCATGTAAGTATTGCTTGCGTGGTACGGATGAGGCCACAAGAATATCTCGTGGAAAATAGAATGACATTCTGATACAAGCCCAAAAAGGTAGACGCTTTTGGAGGTGCATATTTTTATGGGCAAAACAGGAAGAAAAAAGCAAAGTGTATAGTGCAGAATTCAAAATAGGCGTTATAATGGATATGCGAAAACACCATTTGGGGTATAGCGAAACGGTCCGAAAATATTTGAATATAATGAAAGGACAAGAGCAGAACTATAAAAATACAGTTATAAGGTGGGAACGCATATATTTGGAAGAAGGAGCCGAGGGTCTAATGAAAGAAAGACGAGGCAGATCTTGTTCCGCCGGCGGGGCAAAAAAAGCAGACCGCCTAAATTAGATAAAAAGGTTGAAGAAGATTTAATTGCTGAAAATCAGCGACTTCGAATGGAGATAGAATACATAAAAAACTGAGTGCCTTAGTTCTTGCGGAAGAGCGAGAGAACGGCAAAAAGCAAAAATAATCTCTGAAAGAGTTGCTTAAACTATCCGGCCTTGCACGTACGTAAATGTTCTGTAAAAGTAAGGTTCGCTTTTAAGCGTGGATAAAGTATTTTGTTTTAAACAGAGAGATTGTAAAATAAAGTGTGTAAGTTAGAAAAAACTTACACACTTTTATTGACAAAGCCATCTTTTCCTTTTATTGCCTTATTGTCCGTAGTATTTTTCAACTTTATATGCAAGATTTATAATGCTTTCTTCAAAATTTTGTCCTGTACTATCCAGTCTAACATCGTGAGTCATACAATACTTGTTTTTTTCTTTGTCAAAAATAAACGGACCCGTTTCAATTATGATTTTAGTAATATTGTTAACTTCTTCTACGTTTTGTGTTGGTTTCTTTTTACAAGTGTTTCTAACCACTTGAATATCAAGACTATCTTGAAAATCCCAAGGGCAATCCATTATTTTGTAAATCTTGTGGTTTTCTAAAAAATTCCAAGCTTGATAAAAGTTCATTTGTAAAATCCTCCGTTCAATGTTTCAAATTACACAATTTGTAATAATCTTCTATTGCATCATTTAGAACAGGAAATTCTGTCAACTCCTCATTGTCTTTTGCGTATGCTTGTATTACATGCGTTCCCTTAACCTCGATTGCAGCAACCGCTTTGTTGTTTCTTTTTACAACTACAATTGGATTATTGGAGCAACTATAATCTACTAAGCAATTGTCAAGTTCAACACCAGCCTTGCGACATTCTGCAAGTGTTTTAATTGGAATAAAGGTATATTCCCGAATTTGTTTTTTGTAGTTATCATTTAAAGATTTCATAGGAAGTGCAAACATGATATGAGGTTCCGAGTATAAATAGAGCCGCATTTTTCTAAGATAATAGCGACCAATCCATTTCTTTTTTTCATAATCTTTTATTTCGTCTCGTAGAGAAATGTAAAACAAACCATAAGATGATATAGAACTCGCATTTTGAACTAATAAATCAACAAAAATTCGCTTTGATTTTGCATTGATGAAATCATTCATAAAGCTTACTAAATTGGGAAAAATATGCAAGCAGGCAAGTATATAATATCTTTCGCCACATTCCAGAATTTCTTTAAGAAAATTTTCATCACTTAATATATCCCAAAGTTTTTCTATTTCTGAAATATAATACATCAATTGCGGATTTGTAAACAGAATTCGTTTTATCGATTTATAGTTTGGCAGTCTTGAACAATTGAACAAACTCGGTACATTATTATAATATTGTAGTTTCTCATCAATCGACTTAAATGTATCAAATATAGTATTTGTATGTAATTTATTCGGTATGCAAAAGTAAAAATCTTTATTCGTATAACCTACATATTTTGTGAGTAAGAGCATTAAGTCATAATTGATTTCATAAGGCTCAAAAGGGAAAAAATATGGTTTCCAAATTTCTTTCAAGTTCTGATGAATACAGTTCTTGATTTCGATATACTTGTCAATATAATCCATGAATACAACATCAATATCGATGTTAGTTATTGGTTCCCCATTTGAGCTTTCAATTACAGAAAACACTTTGTGATTGTTGAAATCAAAGATAACAGATTGGAATATAGGAAGTTGTTTTGCAGCTTCAAGTAAATCTCCGTTAAACGCATTGCAATCAATTAATTCTTTTATGTTGCTTATTTTATGTTGGAGTTTAATAACATTGTTTTCACAAGAAATAATAACATTCGTTTCTTCGACAGATTTTATAACATTATAATTACAATGTTCACACTCATAATAACTGCTATCTGTTTGTGTTGAATATATTGTTTTTATATCGTTATCAAATAACGATAATTGAGTATACTCCTCGAATGTATCGTTGCGAATCTCTTCATCAGATAAAATGATATTAGTAGAAAGGCAATATGGGCAAATCCAACTTGTCTTTTGAAAATATATTTTATTTTTGTAGTAAAATGCATCTGAATATAGTGACTTCGCTTCTTTTAAAAGAATTTCTTTGCCGTTGTTATAATCGCATTCTATAATATCGGTTGTTATAGAACAACCTTTTTTAATGGAAATCGTATTAATCATCATTATCCTCGCAATCTACCACATGCAACAAATATTCAACTTCTGGCAGATATCCCAATACTTCGCTAAGAGCTGATTTGATTTGGCTATCAAATTGCTGGGAAACAATTTTAGTGATAAAATCATTTTTACTGCTAATAACAAATAAATTCGCAGATGTCAATTCGCCTTGTAATTTGTCAATCCAAATCCAATAGGCTGTATTATTAACTTGACACTTTACTATTTCTTTGACTTTGTCCATTATGAAAGTCGTGTTCATATTTATTTCTCCTCGTATTCTTCTATATTAACTACATCAAACAGCAAAGCTCTAAACTTTTTAGTTTTCCCACGCATCGGAACCTTAAAATAATCATCTATATGCCAATGTCCGAAAAACCAGCACTTAAAATCGACATCATACATAAGATAATCGAAAAAGCCGGTAAGTTCACCGTCGTGAGGGTCGGGAATGTGGCGTAAGTACATTTTAATTATTTCGGATGGGCAAGTATGTGTAATGATATAATCGACCTTATAATCGGCATTTTTAATCATTTGAATACCACGCTTGTATTCATCGTCATTAGGAATTTCGGTACTCCACCAAGAAACGCCCTCTTGCCTCATATATTTATCAATAGAATATGCACCGCCGAAAGTAAAGAATGTTTTGCCCTCAATGGTGTATATCCTGCCTCTCTCAAGATGATAAATGTTTTCTCTGATTTTGTGCACGGTGCTGCCATATTTTTCAACTTCGGGGAACTTTGACAGCCTGTCATGATTTTCATGATTGCCGTCAAGAAACAGAATTGTATATGGCTTATACGATAATCTGTCAAGTCCATCTTTGTCCTGATTAAATCCGACAGGATTACTCTCGTCAAACCAAACAAAGCCAAAATCTCCGCAAATAATGAGGGTGTCATTTTCGGTAAGTTTGGTATCGAGTGCACCACCGTCAAAAAATCTGTTTATGTCACCATGCGTGTCGCCTGTAATGTAAATCATAATTTACTCCTTTCATATTTTAAACAGGGATTCTTAAATCAAGTGGCAAATCCAGACCGGAATCAGAATCTGATGGTTTGCAAGAAAATTTTGCAACATTTTTCAGCTTTAATCTTACTTTACCAAATTGGGTTTTATTAGGACATTTTAACAAAATATAATCCCCATCGTCTGACAAATTCATAACAGCTACTGCCACATCCTTTTCTGCAACGTGAGTGATATCGAGAAGAACTTCATAAAGTGATTTTTCAAAACCATATTTAACGCTTTGAATAACAATATCATAAGGTTCGTAAGAGAGTTCCCTAATGTTTTTGGTGATTAAAACGGGTCGTTTTTGCTTGTGATAATCTTTCATCTTTTTTTGTCTTTCGTCAAATTCATCAATTATTTGACTTACTCCAATTTCATTAACAGCAGTTTCAATTGCTTTGCGTTTCTTTCGTTTCCAGAGCATTAAATGCTTTTCAAAGTCAAAATATTTAACAGAGCATTTCTTTTTTTTGTTCAAACAAGAAGCCTCTTGTTCGAAATCAAAGCACTTATATTCAGACATGTCTGGATAAACAGACATAATCGGATTTTTGACACCCTCTACAATAATAATGGCTTGTCCCTTTTTAAGTGATCTCAAGCATCCGTTTGAAATACCTTCGACCTCTTTTCCACTGTACGGCAAAGTAAATTTACCGACGGAATTCCTTAATATTGTTTCAATTTCAGGGTCGTTGTTTCTAAGAACAATTAAGTTACCGCAGTTATTCAGAATATTAGTAGCTCCGTATTCCTTATAAATCATACGAAGCTGTGAAAATGTTTGAATTATAAGGTGAAATCTCATATTGCGAGATCTTGCAGCACTTATCATAGAATTAAATTTGCCAAGTTTAGGAAGCGAGGCGAATTCATCAATGATGAAATTAACAGTTATAGGAAGTGTTTTGTTTTCACAGGAAGATGCAAAGTCGATTAGTTGTGCATAAATTTCTTTGATGATCAAGGAAACAATGAAATTGTAAGAATCATCTTCATCGGGAGTCACAATAAACAAAGCCGTCGGTTTGCACGCCAAATCAACTGCGTCAAAATCACTCTTTGAAGTTATGTCACCGACAGATTCTAAGAGCTCGAATGGAGCACTGACCATACTTAAGAGATTCTTTTTTGTTTCGGATGCATTGTTATGTACTGAATCAATACCCTCAATAATATCCTTTCTTCCAACATCTTCAAAGAAGGACTCGAGTAAGATAGTATTCGATCGATTCATACAAAATTTTCTATGGAAATTGATGTAGTTATAAAAGTTATTGTATTTCACATTGTACTTGCTAAGAATAGCAAATCCCTCTATTAACGACATAAAATATTGTGAAGTTGTGTTTAACCAATATGGGTCTTTTTCGTTAACCAAAAATGGGCTAAACAACTGATTGGTTATATCTTTAAGCTTGCGTTGAGCTTTCTTCCTATCTTTCTTTATGAGATTGATTACATTATCGAAAGGATTGTAATGGTCACTGCACGATGGGTCTCTGAAGTTCAGGATGAACACATCATAGCCATTTTCAATTAAATAATTATAACAATAACTTGAAACTTCGCCTTTAGTATCGTGAACAATCATAGATTGTCTTGTAGCGGCGCCTGCAATATTGCAAATCATAGGAACAACGAGTGAACGGGTTTTACGGGCACCTGTCGTTCCGACAATTAACGAGTGATTATCTTGGGTGCTGACCAACATTTCTTTTGTATCGGAATATAACGGAACACCGCCTTTGACATATACTTTGTCCAAATCAATGGTCTTACATACATCTTTAAGTTCCTCTTTGCCGCCAAAATGATTATTATTTACATTTACATAATTTTTCATTAAAATCCAATTTTCCTTTCAGAAGTTGTATTCGCTATTGCCGCCTCGACAATTTCTTTATAGTTATCGGGATCTGTTTTGATTTTTTCAACGCAAGTACGAAGTTGAGCAGGTGAAAGTTTGCGGATTTCTTGGTTTCCTTTAATAAATTTATCTCCTAAATATATTTTTATTTCTTCATCGAATTTTAAGAAGTCTTTTAAAAATGCAACGCTGAGTATTAAGTCATGAGAAAACGAATCTTTAAATTTATTTTCAACATTACTTTTAATAGTCTGACTGAAAAGCAAAATAAATTTGAATTCAGGATTTGCCTCTTCGTTTACATATGAAACAAGTTTTTCAAATGCGGGACTCTTGATAAAATTCGTATCATAATCGGTACAATCAACGACAAAAACGCCTTTGAATTTGCTGTATAACATTGAAACACATTTTGGCGAATCGAAAAAACTGTTAAATGTATTAAGACTTTCATTTGGAGCTGGGTATTTTAACGAAAGGAATATTTCTTTTTTATCCCTTTCAGTAAATGCACTTGCCGTTTCTGAAATAACTTCGTCTTTAATTTGCTTTATTATATTGCAAGCGTCTTTTTCGTTATGGAAGACCATTATTACATTGGCGTTTTCAAATCTAAATATATCTTTCAAAAACGCTAAATTGTACATCATATCTTTCTCTCCTTTATAAGAATTCATAAATATCTACACCTTTCTGATTCGGTTTAACTATACGGGTTATCACACCCAGTATGATTTCTTCTATATTCCAAACAATAAATGCAACTAAGACGGATATAAATATAACCAAAGCCTTGAAATTTAACAAGTTACAGAAAATAGGATAAACCACTAGTATTATTTTGATATTCAAAGGTAATAAAGTAATTGTAGAGAGAACATACATCCAAAAATTCTCGGCTCCTTTTGTTAAAGGCGCAAAAAAGACATATACGAACAGTAATACAACTCCAACAACTCCAAGTACCAATATTTTTTTCACTGTTGCAATGCTCAACAAGATACAAGGTATAAAAAGTATTGTAACTGTAACTAAATTGCTTAAATGTTTCATCTTTAAACACTCCATATATATAAAATATTTGCAATGATTAAAATCGGGTAAGTAATTTGAGACAGCACTGTTAAAATACATGAATAAATCTCTGCTAATCCTCTTACATTAGAAAACGAATGACTTAAGAATGATTTGTCAGTAATTAGTATATCGGAATATAAAATCAAATCGTCTCCAATTAACTTGTTTATAATTTGCGACCCGTCTACACCTATAATTGGCAATAAATTTACTGATCCAAGCAGTAAGTTTACTGATGCAATTCCGCCTAAAAGTGAAAGTGAAAGAGCCGAATTAACTAAGCGCATACAGATGGTTGAAAGACCACACAGCAAAAGATTCATTTCTATTCCTGCAGCAGAAATTTGCGCCTTTTTCAAAGAACTTTTTATATGCTCATCATCAAGTTCGACAAAGGCACCAGGTGTTATACCTATCATAATTCCACAAGTAAACAGATGGGCATTATATCCCAATCCGGCAATAGCATGTCCACACTCATGTACAATTACACCTGAAGCAATTCCAACATACAGTCCAAGTAGGTAAGAAAAATCATTTTTATCAACCATACTATATATATCTTTCACGGCATACAAACCTGCAATAAATACTGGAACAAAAAAGATCATCAAAAGGAAATTCAATAATCTTGAAACAATTCGCATTTTTTGTGTAGTTTTAACTTTAAAAAACGGTATACCGTAGGACAAAAATCCAATCTTCTTGATTTTCTTTTTGGTGATCAACTCGTTGTTCCAAAGAAAATCAAGAATTTCTTCAATTTCAAAATCGGAAAGACATGTGTTAATCATAAATGGATCTGTCTTTCCATCTAACTTATTCATAAAGCTGACAATAGCCCTTCCCAACTCAAATATTTCGCCAGTCTCTGCGTTTTTCACCTTATATCTACTCTCATCGAGTCTTTTATAGAGGAGAGTATCAATTGTTTTTGGATACTTCATTGCATTTTTTCCTGTAATTTAATTTTAAATTAAGGCAAGTTATTATGAGAGTTATCACAATAACTTGCCTTAATACCTAATATGATTTATGCGTATTTCTGCCAAATCGGACAATGGCGGTAGCTTTCGCTTTCTTTGCAAACGTGCTCAACGTGAGCGTCGCCCCAGTCCCAAGTTTTTCCACACAAATCACAGCGGTAGCAGTTATATTCTCCACCGTCATATTTAATATGAAGACACTCCATACTATCACCTCCTTTTATTATATTTTAATCCACTTAACCAATCCAATGTTGCTACATTTTGAAGCGAAACTCCTAATAAAATGATGAAACCTCGTCCGAAACTCTTAAGTTTGTATTAAGAAAAATAAAATATAGAACATGCAAACATTTCATCATAGAGATTCTTGATTTTTCATAATATAAACCAAAGAAGCTCTTTCCCATCAGAACAATAATGTTTTTAATATTCTAAAAAAAGTAATAGCAATGAGTATGTAAATAATAGCACAATAAGCTGTGTCATTAGAAAATATTAATATAGTTACCAAAGTAATTAATAATATTGCACTCCAAAAGCCTAACTTGTAAAAGAATCTAAACATATTTTCTAACATCCTTTATTCAAACTGAGCAATTAGTTGTTTTGCTTCCATTGAATCTCTATTCATAGCATAAACAGCACGGTTTTGTTTGGCCTTTTCCTCGATAAGGCTGCCATTCTTGCTCGTGTCTGAAACATGATACGGATTCTCGTAGCCCATACCTATTGTCGTAATTCGAGATGAATCAATTTGATTATTTGATCGTGAAATAATTAAAGATTTAACTGCCTCTGCCCTCTTCTTTGAAAAGCTTTGGCATTTATTTTGTGGCGGTACCGTTGCCGTTGAGGCGGCTAATAGTAAATTGTAGTCCTTGTTGTAAAGCATATAGTTAATAATTTTTGTAACGGCTTGAGAGGCTTGTTCCTCGTCCACGAATTCCACAGAATCGGATTTGAAAGCGATTTCATCTGTTGTAAAGACAACAGATGAATCTTTGTTATATTCCTCAACATTAAGACTGTCTTCTGTAACAGGAACAACACTAACGCCAACATCATAATTTGTCCTATCATCAGCTGTGGCATTATCACTTTTAAAATCGACTTTTCCTCCCGCCTTAGCAATCAGTGTTCCCCATAAATACTCATTGTTAGCTTCCATTCCAGCTGTGAGTTCTTTTTGTTCACCCGAAACTTGATTAAGGTTGTACCAATCGATAGTAATACCCTCAAGATTAGGCAATGCTTGCTTAGCCGAAAGCTGCTCAATAACCTCATCGACAGTTTCTTTTGAAGAAAGAATATTGAATTTAGTCATATCAATAAGTCCTGTAGTCTGAACACCGGTACTGTAGACAACAATATGTTTTGCATAATCAGTGTTAGCATCTGAAGAATTGAGTTCGTTAGCGGCTATTTCGATCGCCTTTAAAATATCAACTTCTGCTACTTTGGGTGTAAGGTTATTGAATGTTTCGATAACCTTATTAGTCATCTTCGATACATACTTTTTCTTTATAGTGGACGAGACATTTTTCTTAAGATTGAATGTGAAACGGTTATCTTTTTCAACAGACGGACTTCCGTCAAGTTCAATAACTGACAAAAGAGTATTGTTGTCAATAGCAGATTGAACACTTGATTCAATTGTACTGTTGTTAATTGCAGGTGGCTGAGCATTTGCGTGTCTTCCAACGATATATACAGTGTTGCTTGTTTCCTCATTGGAAACTCTGCCGGAACAACCTGTAAAGGTTGCTCCAACGAGTATAAGTGCCAAAACCAAAGCGATAATCTTTTTCATACTTAATCCTCCTTTGTCAGTTCCGTGGAATCTCTCACTATATCTTCAATTCCATCAGCAGAAATTCCAGACTTGCGAGCCAACATCTGTCTTGCAATTGCCTTCTTGGAAATATCTACCTTTTCAAGGAATTCGATATACTCTTCGTAAATTTTTTGTTCAGCAGAAAGTAAGTCTGCTTTCTCCTTGCTCTCAAGCTCAAGTTTGCCTGCTTCGGATTCAACCTGAAGTGCTTTTTTATCAACTTGATTCTCCCAAGTTGCATTTTTTTGGAGGCGAGCTGGGTTGTACGAGTGCATAGTCATACCAAAAGCTAATATCGAAGTTCCGAGCCTACCGGCTGATATGAGCATCGCATACAGCTTTGGTGCTTGTGCCGGAACATCTTCTAAGAGTTCGCCGTCCATTGTGAATGGAATATTAGCAATGCTAAATTGGAAGATTGTTACGAAAACAAAGACAAAAGCAAAAGCAGCAAGACCACACCAAAAAATTATGAGCTTTGATGTATCTTTTTCCTTTTTAAACCTTTTCTTGAACAGGTACTCTTGAAGTCCAACTGCGGCAAAGGATGGACCAATTTGGCTACAGCAAGCGAGGGCGCTGATTGACAAAATCATCAAAATAGGGGCGTCCGTCAATATGGAAGAGATGTAAGTGTAATTTCCAACAATTTCGAAACCGATTAAGAAAGTGACAACTACCAGATTGATGACGGAATTGTATGTCCAATGATTGTATCTTGCTTTATCGTAATTTTTTCCAAATTCTTTCAACCGTATGAAAAAACCTCTTTCATCAAATGAGCTTTTATTCTTCATTGTCGATACCTCCAATCTTTTTGCAGAAATCAATGATACTATCACAGACCAGTGAATCCTGCTTAGCTTTTACAGCAATTTGATTGCAAATTTCCTCATGCTGCAATTTTTGGATTTTTGCATACGAACCCTCTGCACCAAAAAGCGCATCGATATACCCATCAAGATAGAAAGGCGTCAATTCGTCCACTTTTGTACTTCCGCAAAATTCCCTTGCGAAATTTTCAAGTTCATGAATATATGTATCGCTGTACTTTGAAAACTCATAATCCTTCGGAATGATAGATGTAATGCTAAAAAGATGATCGATTTTGATATTGTTAACGTTCTCATCCATCGCCTTATTTTTATCTCTCTTCATTGCGGTTTACCTCCCGTTCTTTTGCATGAATTTTTTCATAAAGCTCCCATGGTGTTTCGTCAAACTTAATTTCAACATTTGGGACTTTAATGTTTACTTTACGAAGGTAGTTTTCGATAAAGGCATTTGTAGTCGCCTTTATCGACTCAAGTCTTTCTTGTAAGATAAGGTCTGCAGAATTTATGAAAGACAATGCCTCAAGATATCGTGCGTTAGCTTTATGAATTGCGGCATTTTTCTGTATTTCTGCTTCTTTGGCTGCCTTTGCTGCCCTTTTTTCCTTATTGTTTTTTGGAGCAGGAATTGTCGTTGTGTCGTTATTCATCATGCTCATTGTATCGATATTGTTTTCATAAATAATCGAATATGAATCCGCAAGAAACGCTTCGGTGAACGCGATCTCCTCAGCAATAACTGAATTCGATTTGTGAATAACCGATTCAATAAAATACTTGCATTTTTCTGAGCCATGTCTCGAATCGATGAAGCATTGAATTGACAATTTTAAGTTGGAATAATTCAAGTGTTTTAAATCGATTGCTCTACCCTCAAAACCTTTAAGTTTCTCATTATCAATATTAGCTTCCTTTGTGTTATCCATTTTTTTACCTCCTTTATTTCTACAATAATTATTGCATATTTTAAAATACTGATGTTAGCAGTTATTGAAACGAAACCCTAAAAATAACATCCAAACTTCTTTTGAAACCCTTTAAATTGTTAAAGAAATGTGATATATTAAAAAACATAAAGTGGGGTGTGGATAAATAAATGAAGTATTTTTCAACTTGTGTCATCACAACGAACGGCAGATTAAAGGGAACTCTTTATATTGATAAGGATCTTTACATTGATTTTAATAATCATAATATTGTATGTAATAGTAATTCTTCTCTGTATAATCTAAGCGACACTGCTTTTGAGTGTTTAGAAAAGACTATTGTTAACAGTTGCAAAGACGCAAAAGGCAGAACAACTACGATAAAAGTCGATGGAAAGACTGAAAAAATATACATTAATCGAGTAACAAAAAAAGAGTTATTACCTTTATCAGACAAGGCACGTGAAAATGTTATTACCAGCCTTAACAAAATTGATAAGCGTATTACAAAGTATTTAATGAAAAGTATCAGGTCAGAGACAGGTTATTGTTCTCGATTTAATTCTGATATTACTATATATAAAATGCAAAATGAAGACATCAACGATGATAGTCTTCCCGATGAAAGAACAATACGAAAATTTCTTGCTTTTCAAGCAGATGCTACGAGTTTTGTAAAATATGTTTCATCGCAAGATGAGTTGATTTTGAAAAATGAATTGTGGCAAGAAAAGACACCAAGAGAACAAAAAATATCTTTTCCTAAAGAATCTGAGGGATTATTAATTAAAATGTATAACATTGCACGATTCGCCCGTTGCAATGAATCCGAAATTAAATGCAAAGAAACATTTAAGGATTTTTTAGTTCTTCTTTTATACCAAAAGAAATATGAAAATATAATTACCGAACAAGCTTTAAACGCTTATAAATTTAAAGACGATTTTGAAGAAAATTTACTAAGTAATGGCCCGTTTGATGAGTTTTCAGATACTTCTAATGAACTTATAGAGTTTTATAGAAAAGATTTATACAATTTTTTCGAATTAAGTAACCCTATTTGTTCGAATGCTTTATTACAGCAATTTTACGAAGCTTTTAAGCAAACCTATTGTTTAGAAGATTCGCTTGTTGTTTTACACAAATACGGTAAAAACTGTGATAGATTTGCTGCAGAAAAAATATGTGAATATTTAAAAAACAAAATAGATCAGTATACTAATACGGGAATAAGCCGTGAAGATTTTGCGATAATGATGTATTCGATACTATTCTATATATCACACGGCTTTATTTGCGAAAAGTTTCATGAGGTAATAAACGGAATTGATTCTGACAGAGAAGAATTCAACAGAGAGGTTTTAGCAAAATATGGTTGTTCAGGCAATCCCGGAATGTATGCAATTTACAGAATGACTAATCGGCCCACACCAAACGCTATTGCTGTATTCGAAGCAGGAGAACTCGAGTATTATGGTAGAGATTCTTCAAAACAGCCAAATTTTGAAAAAGCATTTTATTTATATAAAAAAGGGTGCTATTCTTTATCAAATTTCAATCCTCTCTCGGCTTGGTCATATTCATATATGCTCTACAAATATAAAGAAAAGGAATTGGTGAACGCTTATATAGAAGAACTTGAATGTGATATAGAGAAGTTAGGAGAACTTGAGGCAAAAAAGAAAAGAAAAATAGCAGCTATAGAACCCGCTTTAAAAGCCTTCAACTGTGGTTGCTATGCTGCTGCCAATATATTAGGACAAATGCTTGACGATGCTGAAATACCAAGAGAGTATAAAATTAATTTCACAAGGGCTACTAGTCAAGAATACTTTGAAGAAGCTTCTAAAGGTGGTTATGTTTTTGCTAAAAACCAGCTTTACAGTATTTGGACAATTCGTGCAGAGAGCGAAACAAACCAAGAAAAGAAAAGCAGATACTTTGAAAAGGCATTTTCATATCTAAAAGAAAGTGCCGATTTATGTGAGCCTTGGGCATGTAACAAATATGCGGATTCTTATCTGATAAAAATACATAAAAATTATGATGATGCATTCAAGTATTTTATCGATGCATATAACCTTGGAGTAGATAATACTAAAGAGTGGGCTGCGGCAAATATTATAAAGTACTATATGTCTGGTTCAAATCAAACTGATGATAAAATTGCATGTTTGTTATCGGCGAATAGTCCTTCGATAGATAATTTCAATTCTTTTTATTCAGAACTTTTAGAAATATGTCGCTGTTCTAAAGATAAGGATATCAAAGATATTTTTGATAATTGTGTTCCAGAAAGTGTAAATATTAATGACTGATTATTTTGATAGACTCATAAAAGATGAAATTAGAGTTCTTATAGATGAAAAAAAGTTATGTTCTGGGTTGACATTAGCCTTTGGCACCACTAACAACAGTGTCAATTATAATTATGGCATCACAGGTAATAATCGCCTTAATGTTTCAAATGAAACTATAATTGATTTGGCGTCAATTACTAAACTATTTTTAAGTTTCGCTTATTTTCATCTATATGATACAAAACTAGTTGATTTTAAAAGACCTATTTCGTATTACACAAACAAGTTTAAAAACATCAAAGATTTTTCTCTTGAAAACTTACTGCATTTCAATTGCATTTTAAAAACCCAGCATCGTATATCAAATATGCAATACGAGCAAGCAGTAGATGAGATTATACATATTTCAGGGAAAATATCCAATATACCTATATATAGTGATATGCCATCGATAGTTCTGGGTTTTTTATTTGAAGAAATTTCACAAATGACTTTTGGTAATTATGTCGATACTTTAGTTGAACGATTAAGTCTGAACAATACATTTTGGCATTCTCAAAAAAAGTATAATAATTTTATGGATTATTCGGGTGAAATTCAAATATCAAACAATCAGATAAAAAGCCTTGTAAATCCACCACTATTAGTAAATGACGCTAAAGCACGCACACTTTCAAATAATGGACAATACCTTTGTGGACATGCAGGCGTATTTTCTACTTGTGATGATATGGTTAAATTATCACAAGCATTATTATCTAACAAAATAATAAGTGAAAAATCATTAAATATAATTGGAACTGTACTTAACGCCAATAGTGAGCAACGTTTTGGTAATTTATGTTATTGTAAATCTCCAAACAAACATTTATCTGAAGTACCTTCTAATTTCAGTGAAAATGCGTTTGCTATGTCCGGCTTTACCGGAAATTATCTTTGTATTGACCCACAGAAAAAACTTTTCATTTTTATTGGAGCTAACAAACTATCCAATCGCATCTCCAAATGTGACGACAACATAGAAATAGCTGATTCAATTATAAGTGTCAACAATAAAAAAATTGTTTGTAGTAAAGACTTTGTTTTTAAAAAAGATAGATTAAGAGATGTGTGTTCGGGTTATTTATTAAAGACATTTTAGTTTTTGCTTTTTCCGACACTGATCCATCAATTTTCTATTTTGAATAATAAAATTAATTTAGTAAAAAGGATAGCCGAGTTTATTTCTCGACTATCCTTTTATTTTTTTGTATATCAGTTTGTTGCGGTCAGGCTTTCAACTTGTTGGGATTTGGTTACTGCATATTGAGCCATTCTCATTCGGTTTTGCTCGAATACTTCATCTACCATATGCGTGTAGATTTTTGCGGTTACCGATATGTCAGGGTGCCCCATCCATTCTTTAGCTACATTGATTGGCACTCCGGCTGCTTGACAGTCGGTGCAGAAAGTGTGGCGCAGTAGGTATGGCTCGAAGTCGGGTGCTATGATTGAGTTCTTTACTTGATTGCGATAAAGGTATGCTCCGTTTGCTAAGTCCATTTCTTTTACGAAGTTTTTCCAGCTTTGATAGAAGGCATTGTCATCCATGCGTGTGTGCTTTTCGTATTTTACGAATACATATTCGGTGTTGAGTTCTTTTGCTTTATGTTCCTTTAATGCATCTAAAAGTACAGGCGGAATTGGTATCTTTCGTCCTGTTCCTGCTTCCGTTTTGGATTTGCCGACTGTCAGAATTGCGTTTTCAAAATCTATCCAATCCCACTTCATTCTTCGTATTTCTATCGGTCTAAGTCCGCAGCATAACATCGTAAGCACCATTGTTCCGGCATAGTGCTTCGGTATGGTTTCAAGTATCATTCGGCGTTCGTCATTAGTGATCGGTCTGTGCTTGTTCTCGTACACAGTCGGCAGGACAATGTCCTTTGCTACATTGGTTTTGATGAGTTCTTGCTTTTCAGCCTTTGTAAGTATACGCCTTAATACCATGCGTACCTTTGATGCAAATGTCTTACTCCATCCTGCATATTCGTTTATGAATCTTTGGCAGTCATCCTCAGTCAAGTTGCATAACTTTATCGAACCGAGGTGTTCAATGATGTGGTTGTAGACGATGTTTTTGTACATGTATTTGTTCTTTTGCGTGCAGTTCGCTTTCTCGATATTAAGGTGATACCAGTTATCTGCATAGTCTTTTAATTTCATTTCAGAGAAGACGCCGCCACTCTTTTTCTTTTCTTGGAGTTGATAATACCCCTTGACCATGTCATCAAGTTTCTTTCGGCAATCCTTTTCACTCGTCTTTGAACGAGCAGTCAATACTTCGTATTTGCCATCTTCATTTTTAATTCTTTTTGTCATTCGGTAGCCGATTTGGTTACCGTTTTTGTCGTATAATTCGTACATAATTTACCTCCGTATAGTAATTTCTTTGCCCTTTGGCAACACCAACACTACCACACAGTTTTGCAAATAGCCAGACCAATACCTGACAAAAAAGAGACACATTTTTTGTGAGATTTTGACCTGTATGCCGTGTTGAATTTATATATATCGTCAGGAATTGTAGAGATAATTCAGAACATCTTTGATGAAATATAACTTAACTCTGCTGTCACAGGCTGCAGGAATGTTCTCGCAGAGCTCTGCAACCTTGTCTTTGCATAACCCGGTAATGATTCCGATTTCTTTTTTGTTGAACATATATTGTCCTTTTTCACGGCAAATGAAGCTCGCCATTTGCTCAATTTCCGCTTTAGTTTTGTTCATCATACGCACTCCTTTCCGTGAATACTCAAAAACCTTGATTTTCTGCGAAAAACACCACTAACTGCATACGAATTTGGAATCATACGCAAAAGTATTACGAATCGAAAAGCCGACAGGCTTTGCCGGACGGCGTTTTCGGGCATTTCAATGCCCGAAAATCATACCCCTTTATCCTGCTTTAAAATCGACGGCTTGAAATCCGCCTCAAAATCGATCCAAAAGCCGCAGATTTTCATTAAAAAATCAATCGTTTTTTCATTCACTTTTTTCATTCCGGGCTTTTATATTGTTTATGCATCAAAAATGCAAAAGTAGAAAGCAAAATCAAATCAACCGATGCACAGTATAAATATTTGAATTTTTTTTACCATTGACCGAGCAGTGTTCTACATCAATCAAGCATTGATCCTCAAGAGATTTTATTGCTCGTCTTACACTTTCGTAACTCATATTGCATTGCTCAGCCATTTTTCTTATTGACCAATAACTTTTTCCTTTTTTATCTTTTTTAGAAACCAAAAAACAATAGACCATAAAGTCACGACTGTTCAATTTATATTTTTCAAAAAAGTCATTTGGCATAATCCAAAATCTTTCGCTTGGAATTTTTTGATACAACATTTTTCATTCCCCTTTCTAAAAATAAAAATAAAAAACCTATACGCATCTCAAAATAAAAATGCATATAGGTTCATCATAGTTTTATTGAATTTTCTCTCCGTTTTCATATTAGCAAATTCATAATTTTCTGTCAAGACCCCTTGCAGATGAAAAAATAACTTGAATTCAAATTCAAACAGAGTTAACATCACCACAACCTAAAACGAAAGGTGGTGAGGATATGAAAGAGATGACCGAACTTAAAATGGTATATGAGCTTGCGATTTCGAGAGCGAACCCTCTTGACAATCCAAGATATGAATTACTTAACCAAGCTCAACGAAAAATGAAGGACGAAATTTTAAATGTCATCAGACAGACCAATCCAAATTATCCCGAAATGAATTATGACGATGATGTGTTTAAGTATATCGTACAGTTCAATGATGAGTATTGCATTGACGCATTTGCTAAAGGAATTTCGTTCGCCTTGAATTTCAAAGAGCAAGCCGAAAGATTTATGAATAAAAAATATGATTATTACTGCTCTTTCTCGTCTTAATTCATTTCTTGACTCGGAACTCGAACAGATTCTTTGCTTTGACACCGAAATTGATGCAGAGGAATTTTGCAATCAAAAAAGTGCAATATTTCTTATTATGCCTGAGGAAGATCCTAACAAGTTCTTTATGATTTCACTTATCATTCAACAGCTATACAGAGAGATACTCTCGGTTGCTGATGAGAACGGCGGCAAGCTTAAGAACCGCTGTGTGTTTTTCTGCGATGAATTCGGCACGCTGCCCAAGATAGAATCGGCAGAAATGATGTTTAGTGCATCCCAATCAAGACGCCTTCAGATTGTATCGATCATTCAATCCTTTGCTCAGCTTGAAAAGAATTACGGTAAAGAAGGTAGTGAAATTATTATTGATAACACTCAGCTCACGATATTCGGTGGTTTTGCACCGAACAGCAGCTCGGCAGATATATTATCAAAGGCACTCGGCAACAGAACGGTAATGATAGGCTCCGTGAGCAGAAGCAAGAACGATCCATCACAGTCTTTGCAGATGATTGAAAAACCGTTAATGACTCCTGATGAATTGAAATCTCTTCCGAAAGGCAACTTCATTGTTATGAAAACAGGATGTTATCCAATGCGTGTAAAGTTGAAATTGTTCTTTAAATGGGGTATTGATTTTGAAGAACCTTATAAGATGACAGAACAAGGCAATCGAGAGGTTCAATATACCAACAAGAATGAACTGATAGATGAAATTATACGCAAATATCATCCTGAATGGACAGACGCAGTTGAAGATAATGAAAGTGAAAATAACACATCATCAGGACAGAATCATGTTAAAGTTGAAAAGCCTACTGAGAATACGGCAGAAGAAAATATTCCTGACAGTACACAGGAATCCAAAGAACAGGAGAAGGTTAGCAATATTAAAATTGAACCGCCGTCAAGAAAAGAGGGTGAGCAGGATAGGTAGACTTAATCATATTTACAAAGCAGATTTATCTCACAGAGCTGTGTCGGTATATATCTACCTTTATGACCGGGCAAACAAAGACGGTGAATGCTGGCCCTCTATTCCGACCATTGCAAAAGAATTAAAGCTCTCTGAATCAACAGTTCGGAGAGCTTTGAAGGATTTAAGAAAAGAGGGATTTATTGTTACTGAACAGAGATACAGAAAGCATGGCGGTAAGAGCAGTCTGCTTTACAAACTGAAAATGCAGTAAGCCAAAAAGTAAAACCTTCCGCCAAGGGGGTATTATGCTCACTCGGTGGAAGGTGGCTCCTGTCATCAGGATAGGTGAAGTGAAGTACCCAATTTAAGATATACAACAGAAAGAATGATGTATTCTAAGGAGTTAATCAACAACCGCCGTTATAAGAAACGAAACCACTTTTTTGCTTATTCGTACCTGTTACATTATAAAGCACGAGATACATTCCGTCAATTTTTCCAAGGCAGACACAGCGTTCATTAGAATCAAGACTGCCGATTTTAGTCTTTTTTGCTGTATCGGCATAAACTGCCTGAGATGACGATTTGTTTTTATATGTTTTACTGTCGGTCGGTGCTTTTTTTATTCCTCCTGCATATTTCACAAAGCCTGCTTTATGATTTTTACTGCCGTAATTATATACGATTACATAGGAACTGCCCGATTTTCTGTAACATTTTGCAGATGCTTTTGCCTTAAGAGAATCAGATTTTTCGGCTAAATTGCTCACATTGTAAACAGGCTCGGGAGTTGAACCGTTTTTCCAGTTTGCAGGTGTTGGGAATTTATTTGTTGATGAATTCGCTGAAGCAGGTGCTTTACCGTTTGAATTAATGATTGCTTTAATCATTTTTATATCTTTCTGCGTGGAAACGGACGACGATGACTTATATTCAACAAGTGTTGCAGGAATTTTAAGATTCCTATGTACCCAACCTATTGCGTAGTTTGACGGATAATTATTATTCATCTTCTTTGCAAGCCCAAGCTCCTTACTGATAATTGCGTTTAAGTTGCTGTCGCCGAGCGTTTCGTTAAGCCAGCCGTGTATATTGAGGTAAAATGTCGGCTTGCACTGCTTTATAAAATCACGCAGTGCTCGTGTTTCGACTGCCCTGAAGCTGCCCCAATCCCTGTTTATATCAATGTGGTTTGCCGTGCATCTTCCGAAAGCGGTATTGCAGGCACGCTGATTATTCGTTCCTGCAATCACGCCGTCGGGATTTGCACAGGGAACAATGACGAGTGTATAGTTTTTCAGCTCTTTTATGTGATTTACAAAATAATCTATCAACACATTTGCCTCATTTACAAGCACCTGTCCGTCACGGTAATACTCATCTTCAAAGCCGTGTATAGCAAAATCCATAAATAATGTTTTCTTGACAGGCGTATTATCTTTAACAAGTACAAGATATTTGCTTGCAATATAACCTTCCTTTTTATTGCTTAAAACAATTTTATCCCATGTGTATCCGTTAGCTTTTTTTACGGACTTTGCTATTCTTGTCACCTTTGTTCCGTTTTTTACAGAGGAAACGATACTATAGCTTGTTCCCGGACCGCTCCTTATATTAACTGAACTGTTTGCTTTAATTTTGCATTCCTGATTAAGACTGTTATGATCTGAGCCATTTATAATAAATGCCTCAAGATTTCTGCCTTGTACAGATGTGCCGTATTTTACTTTCTTTACATTTTTATTATCGAGTGCAATTTGTGTTGAATTAACATTGAGCGAAAGCGAATCATCATTGACAGTTATATTCTGCGTTGCAGTTAAGCCGTTATAGGTCTTTACGGTGACGGTAGTTTTGCCTCTCTTCCGGCCTGTTATATAACCATTACTGTCAATTGTTGCTATGCTTTTGTCCTTAACGGAATAGGTCAGCCTGTATGAATACGCTCCCTTTGAAAGAGAATATGTAATCCTGTGATTATCTGAGCCTTTTTGAATTACATTATTTTTATTTGTAATCTTAATGCTTGTCGGCTTTTTGCCTACGGTTATTTTGCAGGTGGCTTTTATACCGTTGAAGGTTACGCAGGTAATCGTCGCCGTACCCTCTTTAATTCCAGTAACAATTCCGTCTCCGTCAACCGATGCAATTTTTGGATTTGATGAGCTGTACTGCCTCAGTCTTGAATAACCGCCAACCAATGTTGAGTCAAGATCAACACTTTTTTCGCTTATTCCTATAGAGGCTGATGTGATATTGAGCTTTAATCCTGTTGCAGCCTTTACAACATTGATTTTGCAGACTGACGTTTTGCCGTTTTCCGTTTCAGCCGTAATATTGGCAATGCCTGCTTTTTTACCGATTATTTTTCCGTTTTTGTCAACGGACACAACACTGTTATTGCTGCTTTTATAGGTAATCCCGTCTTTAACTGTTTTGTTATCCTGATTTTTAAGACAAAGCTGATACGGCTCTTTGACGCCGATTTTGCAGCTTTCGCCGACCGTAAATCGGATCGATTCGATTTCTTCCTTTACAGGTTCTGTAGTCGGTGGCTGTGTGGTGCTTTCCTGATTATCTGTCGTTTGCCTGTCCTCGGGAACGGTCGTGCTTTCCTTTATATTATTAGTTGTGCTTTGTGCGGCGGATTCGGATAAGACAGCAGTTGTATTTTCTTCATTTGCGTATGCACTCAAAGTGGGTACTGCCATAAGCAGTGCCGCGGTTACAAGCAACGCTGTAATTTTAGTGAATTTTCTTTTCATAATGTTCTCCAATTAAAATTTATAAGAAAAAACTTTGAGCTTTTTGTTATCAGGTGCATTGTTATTTATATAAATACTGTAAATGCAATTATCATAAACTATTTGTGGACAATAATAATAGTTTTCATAATCAATGTTTATAATATGAGTGGAGTCCTTAATTCTATCGTTTATCTCTATTTTATTGTTGGTGATTTCTAATACAACAGCGCCTTGATAGTGGTAATCTTCTATTCCTTCGTCATAATAATTTGCCGGAAGGGTTATTGTATTTGTGTTTTTATCAAAACGAGGAAGATTTGTATTGACGGAAACACATTCATTTTCAAAAACAATGCTGTCAAGTTCTTTCATATTTTTATCGAAAAGTATGATTTCGTCTTTAAAATCATTTGCGTCGTGACCAAGACTTATATAGTATTCGCCAAAAGGATACAGAAAGCTGTCATACATATCGCCTCGTCCAATGTCGATAGTATTATTTGAATACTGTTTTACCTCGGTTTCACTTGCATAAGTGAATTTGCCGTTTTTGAAATTTAATTTCATTGCAGATGTTACATCTCTTTCAGGTTCGCCGTATCTTTCACCTTCAATATATTCATTTATATACATATAATCCTTGGTACAATATATTTTTGCAGATCCGCCCAAAACTGCTTTCAGACCTTTTGAGAGTTCACCCGTTTCAACATCTATCGTACTGATAACGGCATACTGTGCGGTTTTTGCATTTTCAAAGCAGACAATGTTTTTTGATGACGCATATGTTGTTTCTTCATTCTGCTTAATCCACGGAATTGTATAATTCTTATCGTTTGTTTCAACATTATAATCTGATGTTAAATAAAGAATACCGCTAATCATTCTTGCCTGATTATATTCTCCGCTTTGCTCAATTTCAGTAATCAATGACGGATTTGATTTATCGGAAATATCATAAATCTTTATTATCGTTGTGTTAAAATCACGCTTATATTTATCAGCGGACATAGGATTTGATTTATCTAAAATAATTACAAGACGGTTATTATAAACAAAAAGAGTGTTTATTTTGTAAAAATCAGAATATTCACCGTCTGTATCGGAAGCAAGTTTATCAATTACTGAAACAAATTCTGATTCGTTATCCTGGATCTTATATATATAAACCTTATTTCTGTTGGTATAGCCTTCTACATCAAAATAAGCACAGTAGATATATTCGCCGTCTGTTTTTACAACATCAGGCTTTTCAACATTCTCTTCATCTTTTACTAAAGTAGTATTGAAAATACCACATCCACCCTCTGAAACGGAAGATTCTTTTTCAAGCTCGGTTATTTTTGAGTTAATCTCGTCATAGTTGCCGAAACCTGAAATTTTTTCAGTATTAAACACATCTGAATTTGCTGCAAAGGCAATACCTGTAATCAATATGAAGCAAGCGGCAGCAGAAATAATCGGTTTAAAGTAATTCTTTTTCTGCTCAAATTTAATCGTTTTATGCTCTTCATTTGATGAAATTTTCTGTCTTAATATCTCTTTATTAAGACTGTCAGGCATACTCGGCTCTACACTGTCAAATCTATTTTTAATAAAATCAAAATCATTATTTTTCATTGCAAACACTCCTTTAAGATAAATAGCGTTTCATTTTGGATAAGCTTCTGCTCAGCCTCTGTCGGACATTTCCTGCAGTAAACCCTGTTATCTTTGCAATTTCCTTGCTGTTGAGTCCGACAACTACCGAAAGCAGAACAATATTTCTGTCATCCTCGCTTAATCTGTTTAATGCCTGTTTGAGTTCTTCACGCTCAACATCGACGGTATTGTTATATGAAAATGCATTTGCATAATCTTCAATGTCACAAGTATTTCTCTGCTTTATCTGTTCCTTGATTGCAGACATACAGCCGTGATACAGTATTGTAAACAGCCATGATGAAAATGCTTTAGGATTTTTTAATTTTCCAAGCTGTTCAAAAGCAGTAAGCATACAATCTTGTACAACATCTTCAGCATCCTCACTGTTGCCGAGTTTATAATATGCGTAGTTAAAAAGTTTCCGTATGTAATTATCATAAAGAATACAAAAAGCATCTATGTCGCCTTTTTTAGCCCTTATAACAAGTTCTTTTTCGTCCATATTCTTACCGCCTTTCTGACGCCGTCATAAATATAGAGTTAAATAATATTGGGAATGTTACAAATAGATTTTGATGTTTTTATAAAAATAAAGAGGAACTGAGTCTTTTTCAGTTTCTTAATAATTTAATGTTTATGTTTTTTTGCTATGATAAAAATTATTAAAATACATACACCTATTATACAAGGAATGATTATTTTATTTGTATTTTGATTATTCGAGTCGGGCTGAATGTTATTTATGGGTGTATTGGTGTGGTTTTGAATTGTTGTATTTGTTTTTTGTGTTGTAGAAATTGTTGTTTCTGATGTTTTTTCCTTTGTTGTGCTTGATTCGTTTATTCTATTTTCTTTAGATTGTTTGCTGGTTTGTTCACCTGATTTTGTTTTATTTTTCAAAGTTGTTGTTTTACCAAAATCAACAAGAGCGTTAATATAAGGTAATTCTTGATTTTTATTTATAAGTTTTATATAAATAGCATTATTACTTTGCGAAACAATTTTATAGTCTTTGTTTTCTTCCGAAAGAGGAAATTCCCAATTTATCACTACACCTTTGCCGTTATATGAAATTGTGAACTGCTCTGAATCATTATTATAAGATATTTTAATATCATCGCTGTATTCTTTATCGTTTACACAGGCAATTGTATCTTGACAATTAGGACGTGGCTCCCAATATTTAGTTGTGTTTTCGGCAAAAGCTGACAGACTGCCGGATAAAATTGTTGTAGCTAATAATATAATTGATATAAATATTGATATTGCTTTTTTCATAATAAAGTACCTCTCTCAAATAAAATTTTAATGGATTTACATTGCGTTTTTTATAATGTATTTATACCACTTCCCATCAATTTTTTCTGATATAATTAAAGAGCTGTTTTGCAATGTGATTGTTACAACAAATTAAGAAAATAAAAATTTTTATATAAATGCGCGCAAAGATTCTGCATGCCATAGGCACACAGAACCTTTTTGATTATATTGGATTGTAATTAACAGCCACCACTGTATGCAGTGAAGCCACACTTATAGTTTGATGTTCCGTTGACTTTATAGCATACAAGATACATTCCATCAACCTTACCAATACACTGGCAGGATTCCTGCGGATCAAGACTGCCGATTGTATTTTTTTAGCTGTATCAGCATAAATGGTTTCTGAAGTGGAACCATTTTTGTAAGTCTTAGAAGCTGTAGGAGCTGATGTAACGCCACCGGCATACTTAACAAATCCAGCCTTATGTTTTGTTGTACCGCTGAGGTTGTAAACAACAAGATAACTGCCGCCAACTTTTCTGTAGCACTGGGCTGTTTCCTTTGGATCCAATGAGCCGATTGATTCTGTTCCAGTTGCTTCAAACTTTGGTAAATTTGTTATAAACATCTGGAATTTTTCAACAAATGATTTAATTTTATTCATAAATCCCTCCTAAACTCTAATTTTAATTCCGTTATTATATATTTAAACATTCAATAGTTGGTTTAATATTTAGAAATATAGTTGTTAAATGAGATTTATAAAAGAACAGATATATTTGTCGATGTTAAAAATATTGTAAAGAAGATTTTGTTTTAAAAGCGCTTTATGGAACATATCATCTTCATAAATGTGGTTGTTAAAACCAATGATTATGTGTAACGCATTTTTGCTTTTATCTGTTCTAATATATAATCTGCAAATTACAATGTGTTTCATTTTATAAAATCACTTTGTTGATAAATTTTAATACCAGAATTATTTAATTTGTATTTTTAACATCGACTGAAAGATAATGTTCTTTTTAATTATTTGTTGAACATTGCTTCCATATGTGTAGTTGCAATAATGAACAAAGAAGTAACACTTTTTTGAAAACTTTTTGAAATGGTCAAAAAATCCCCAGAAAAAAACAAGGACTCTATAATTAAGAGTCCTTGTTTAGTTTAGTTAACATTTAAAAGGTTAGTATGTTAGATGTACCATTGATTTTTTGTGTTGAAACAAGATTTTTCTTAGCATAGTGTGTGCAAGTAACACGATATTGATATCCACTTGGGACAGAAATGCTTTTTGATAAAATATATTGATGACTGTTGTTGTACAAATCAGAATATGTTTGATAATTGCTCCAAGATGCACTGCTGTTACTTCTTCGTTGTATTGAAACTTTTGTAAATCCACATTTTGAAACTTCTGATGAGCCATAAGTTGTTCCAGCAATTATTAAAGAATTTCCATTCTTCTGTATTGCAATGGAATGTCTATTAATTAAATCTGAAGACAATGGCATAATTTGATTGTCTGGATTATTAGAAAGTATTTCTTCAAATTTCTCATCTGATAAGACAATATCTTGCCATTCTGCTTCTTCTCCTCCTACTGCTGCAAATGCCACTTGTGGGATTAGTAAAGCGAAAATTAAACATCCTGTTATTATTAAATTAATTATTTTTTCATATAAATCTCCTGATTATTCTAATGTTTTGGCAATTTCAACACCTTTATCCAAATCACAATTAAGAACGCTTATTGAATAATCTATGTCATTGTCGACATAGCAGATGTAAGCTTGTTCACTTGAAGAAAATATAAGAACATCCATTCCATTAATAGTAATTTGCTTGGCAGAATCATATTGTTTACCAATTTCACCCTGACCTACAAGCATTTCGCCTATATCAGCACTTTTGTATTTAGTGATACCAATACAGCCTGTCATATTATTATCAAGTTTGAAATCGACATCTGCTGATAAAGAAGAATCATTCTCTGTAATTCTGATATCTTCTTTTGAATAGTTGTCATTCAAAAAAGCAGCAGGCAATATAATTTTATCAAATCCCGCATTTTCAAGTTCACTAATTAAATTAACATTGTCATTAGAATGATAATTTGCATTTTGATTACCCTCACGCAAATCCATTTTGAAATGGTCACTGAAAAACTGAACGATTTTATCAGATGTTTCATTATGAACATATCGCGCGCTTACTGGTATAGCGATACTTGCAATTATAATGAAAACAGCTGCAATTAAAAATACTTTGCTGAATTTAATCCTTTTTGCATGTGTTTTGGTATTATCTTGATTTTCTTCGCTGTTATTTTCTAAAGTAATAACTTCACCCTGAGTACCAAAATATGCATTATCTAGAACATCCGCACATAAGTCTATCAGTTCAGCATCCATTTCCTCTGGATTTTTATTAAGTTCTTCATCCATAATTCCTTGAATATCTTCAAGTGATAAGGTCATTGATTTGGATTTTAATGTTTCTAAAAGTGTTAATCTATCCATAATATCACCTTTCTATATTTTAGGTTGTTTTATAATTTGAAAAGGTAATGCAATTTCAATAATTTTTTTCAAATTCTTTTGCTGACTTTCTTAATTTATTACAAATTCGATAGTGTTTTTGTTTTACTGCTGATTCTGTTGAACCAATTATATCAGCAATTTCTTTCATTTTTAATCTGTCAAAATATATGTACTTAATAATTATACATTCATCATTGGACAAAAAAGTGGATAATTTATCTCTTATTTCGTTGTTATATATTTCTTCAATTTTTTCTTCTATACCATTTTGTTCAAACGGTAATTCGAAATCTTTGTTTTCAATGTTTTCTTGTTTTTCCTTTTGTTTATATATTTCCCGATACTTTAAATTAATAATATTATTAAATGTTGCATATAGCCATTGTTTTGGTTTTTCTGGTTTGCCAAATTTTTCTATTTGTTTGCATAAAGCTAAAGACACTTCTGACATAACATCATCAACTTCATCTGGGCAGCTTCTTAATTTGACTCTGCAGATTTTGCGGAGTTGTGGTTCATATTCATTCCAAAGATTTTCACAAATTTCCCTTTGTATGCTGTTCACAAACTAAACCTCTTTTCTGTTTTCTCTTAAAGAGTTTTTAAGAGCTTGTATAGTATCTATTATAATGATTCTTTCATCACTTGTACAGTCTGATTCTTTTATCACTTGTACAGTCTAATAATATATTTGAAATAATTAATAGAGAAGAATTTAAATTTGAAGTAGAATTTCCAAATAAAAGTATACTTGAATCACAATCTAATGCATTAGCAATATTTATAAGCACAGGTAAACTCAGTTTGGTGTTTGCATTTTCAATATTACTCATGTGGGTAACAGATACACCTGAAAGTTCAGCAAGTTTTTCTTGAGTAATATTTTTATTGATTCGCTCTTGTTTAACTCGTACACCAATATCCTTGTAATTTATTTCCATAACAGTACCTCTTTCCATTTATTGGTACTTTAATTCTATATAAATTTTATCGTCCTTTTAATATACTACATAAATAATATATTTGTGAAGATAAAGTTTGAATTTTTATAATTTTATTTAAAAAAAGTGTTACTTTTTAGCGAGTTGAAACAACTTTATATAATGAAAGTGTTATAAACTCATATGAATCACTATGCGATAGGAGGGAATAATGAATAAAGCTCTATAATTAGTAGTAACTGACTGCTTTTTGCAGATTTATGAAAATTAAGTAAAAAAGCCTATACATTTCTAAAAAGATTTGTATAGGCTTTCTAATTAAAACTTAATAAATATAATTAATTGTTTTAAGAATTTATTCAAATTAATTTCTAACTCTTTTTTTAGTTTTAATATTATCGCTTGATCAATTATTTCTTTAATAACTTCATTTAGCACTGAATTTATTGTTTTAGATATTTTATTATATACTGAATTATTAATTAAATCCGATGAATAAATACAAATATTAAAATATATATCAAGTAATTTGTTATAGCAAATGTTTTTTGTATTATTATATTATGTTTTGTTGATTTTTTTAGTTTTATGGAAATATCAATAATTATATGGTATACTTTCATATAAATACATTTTCTAAGGCAGAATAAAAATGTTTAATTATCCTCTTATTGTTACAGTTGACACTAATATTTTCGATGCGAAAAAATACGATTTAAGCAAGGGAAGTACACTACAAATGCTTAAAAAGTATGTTGACGATGGAATAATTAAAGTAGTATTAAGTGAAATTGTAGTTAAAGAATCTAAAAAACATATTGCAAAACAAGTAAAAAAATTTGCAGTATTGCAAGAAAATTAAGAACTGATATTTTACAAGAATCAACTGAGTATTTGGTAAATTATGTTGGTTTGGACAGACTATTGGAAATTCCAAAAAACAAAGAGGATCTTGTTAAAAAAGGTGTAGAACAGTTTGATGCTTATATAGAAAATATCGATGCGGAAATTCTTGGAAATGATTTAATAAATTTTGAAAAGATCATAGATGATTATTTTGATATAAATCCTCCTTTTGAAGAAGGATTGAAAAAACGGAAAGAATTTCCTGATGCCTTTATTGCTAATCAAATCATAAATCGTTTTGGAAATGATGAAAATGTTGCAATAATTAGTAATGACAAGGGCTTTAAGAAAGCTTGCAAAAATACTCCAAATCATTATTTCTTTAGTTCGTTGGAAGAATTATTTGATACAATAAATAAAGAAAAAGAAGTGGCATATGCAGAAATAAAGAACTTTATAAAAGAACAACAATTTCATATTAGTTCTGATTTTATAAAATATATCAAATTAAACGAAAATATTGATGTAAGAGGTCTTTCATATGATAATGATGGCATTGAGTATGGATTTGATTATTATGAATCTTACATTCACAATATTTCAAGTTTTGAATTTATGATTTATTCTATAGATGAAATAAGTGAAAAAAAATCAAAAGTTACCCTTTCGTGTAAAACAAATATATCTGCCGATTGTTTTTATGACGATTATTCAAATGCTGCTTGGGATTCTGAAAATAAAGAATATTGTTTTGTTGATACAATAAAGATGAGAGAAGAACATGCAGCGAATTTTTTATGTAGAATAGAACTTGATCTCGAAAATAAACTGTATAATATTTTTCCGTTCACAATTGTTTTGGACGGAGATTCAAGAAAAAAGAGATATGAGCTTGAAAATCAGTCTGCACTCGATTATAAACAAGAAATTCAAGATTTGGAAAGAGAACAACTTGGATTTGTTCCTCTTGGGGAATATGAAGCTTATTTAGAAAATGAGTTGTCCAATTCAGAATTTTCTAAAAAAATAATTCAAAGATTTGATACAATTAACCAATTACATCAATATTATGAAGATTTTTCAATTACTTTTGATTCAATGAGTGAAATACTTAATGAATCAAATCCACACAAATATATTAAATCAATATATGCAAAATTAGTTGACATATCAGATATTCCTCATATTAACGATATTGAAATGAGCAAAAAATTTGAGAGACTTTTCAAAAATAAAGAGGGCTTAAAGTAACAAAACTTTAAACCCTCACTCTAAGTTTGCCCTCTTATATTGTTTATCCATCAAAAATGCAAAGGCAGATCCTTTTTGATGTTGTTATCGAATTTATGTTTGTAATAGTTCGCTTTTTGGGACAATTGCTCTTTATTTGTTGATATTATGCTTTTTCTACGATATAATTAAATTTGTAATATTATAAGGGTTATCATACTGTTACAGCAGAAATTGATGAATTTGTTGCATTTGTCAGAAAGGGTGCAGAGATTATAGAATGCTTTGCGTGAGGAAAAATTATGACAACTAAGGAATACTTACAGCAGATAGATGATGTAATCACAAACGGGAAATATAAAGATCGTTGGGAGTCTTTATCCAATCACAAAACACCGGACTGGTATTACAACGGCAAGCTCGGAATTTTTATTCACTGGGGAATTTACAGCGTACCTGCCTACGGCAGTGAGTGGTATTCAAGAGCAATGTATGATAAAAACTGCCGTGAATTTGAATATCACAGAGAAACCTATGGTACGCAGGATAAATTCGGTTATAAGGATTTTATCCCTATGTTCAAGGCTGAAAAATTTAATGCAGATAAATGGGCAGCACTTTTCAAGGAAAGCGGTGCAAAATTCGTTATGCCCGTGTGTGAGCATCATGACGGATTTGCAATGTATGATACGCAATTTAACCGCTGGAATGCCACAAAAATGGGGCCGTGCCGAGATGTTATAGGCGAAATAAAAAGTGCCTGCGAAAAACAGGGTTTACCTTTTTGTGCATCAAGCCACAGGGCTGAACATTACTTTTTTATGAATATGGGAAAAACGATTGACAGTGATGTAAATGATGAAAAATATCAAGATTTTTACGGACCTGCTGTGCATTGCCCTGAATTTGACGGTAATACACTTCATAAAACAACTGCAAACACATATTCAATCGGTGCAAGCAAAGAATGGCTTGAAGATTGGCTTGTGCGAACCTGCGAACTTATAGATAAATATCAGCCGGCTGACCTTTATTTTGATTGGTGGATACACAATCACTCATTTAAACCGTATTTAAAAAAGCTGTGTGCATATTACTACAATCGTGCAGACGAATGGGGCAAAGAAGTTACTGTTAACTACAAGCACGAAGCGTTTGCACCTACTGTTGCTACATTTGATGTTGAGCGCGGTGCGTTAACAGATATATCCCCTATTCCTTGGCAAACCGATACTGCGATAGGCAAACGCTCGTGGGGATATACAAAAAACAACGAATTCAAATCAGCAAGGCACATTATTACTGATTTAATAGATATTGTAAGCAAAAATGGAATGTTACTTTTGAATGTAGGCCCAAAAGCCGACGGTACAATTACAGATGAAGAAACTGCTGTACTGAAACAATTAGGCGCTTGGCTTAAACTAAACGGTGAAGGAATTTACAACACAACATTTTGGAAAACCTTTGGCGAAGGAAAAGTCAATAACAAAGCGGGATTTTTCCAAGATTCAAGTGAAAAGAAATTTACAAATAAAGATTTTCGATTTACATATAAAAACGGGTATATCTACGCATTTCAAATGCGCCCTAACGGTAAGGACGCTGTAATAAAAACGCTTAAAAAGAAAAACGGACCTGATTTTATAATTAAAAATATTACACTTCTTTCAACCGGCGAAAAGCTCGAATTTGAAAGAAGCGATACTAAATTAACAGTTAAAGCAAACAGCCGATTTAGCGATAACTACCCTATTTGTTTTAAAATAGAAATTGATTAGGAGCAATTTATGGAATATAGTTTTGATATAAATTCTGAAACCGAAAAATTTGAACTGTATTATTTAAAATGTATATGTGCAGGCAGAGCACACGAGGGCTTTTATATTGTTTATCCATCAAAAATGCAAAGGTAGCGCTTTACTGTGTTAAATTTATGATGTTACTTCTTTTGGAATTCTGTGATATATTGTTCATGTTAATTATCGAGAAATCAGCGAACATGCTTTTTCGATAATTACTCTCCCTCGTTCAAAGAGCTCGGTCAATTTCTGTTTAACGATTTCTTTTTCCGGTATTTTCTGTCCCTCTGATTTCCTCATGATAGAAATAATCCACGATTACCGGATGTCCC
>UMBM01003997.1_pt1 | contig 89009 bp, 141 predicted proteins | sample 1963971 | NCBI WGS metagenome assembly UMBM01 (sample SAMEA4835942, study PRJEB28245) | human gut metagenome | biome: gut microbiome; material: fecal sample | place: Denmark | collected 2008 | reverse complement strand
GAACTCTGTTTTGGAAGTCTGTCATCCAACCTGTTAAACCGCTGATCACTCTATCGGCAATTGAATCTTGTTTGCTTGTCAAATTTGCTACCAAATCAAGTTTTTTTGCATAGTCTGGAAGTGCATTTTTAGCACTCACAACATTTGCTGATGCACCTTGGATTGTCTTGTCTTTTGGGGTAAGCTCACTGGTATCAAGTGATCCTGCCTTTAAATTCACTTTAAATTCCTTATCGAACATGTCGGTTAAGGTATTGCTGATTCCTAACGTAAAATCATCACGTTTAAGTGTTTCTGTTACATCATCTAACGTATTTTTCAATTCATCTTTTAAAGATTTCCAAACACCTGTGAATTTTATTTTTCCAAGGTTGGTGCCAAATGATTCTGTCTTTATGCTTGCTGTATCAATCTCGGCTGAGTATCGGGTTGAAGCTTCGCTCATTTTGTCAAGCTCTGTTTCTGACTTGTTCAAAGTGGTTGTTAACCTATCCACGTTTAGCATTTTCTCTTGCAGACTGTTGCTTGTTAAGCCTATCGCATGAGCTAAAATTGCTTCTGATCCTTGCAAGCTATCGACATCGTATTTTCCTTCGCGCATTTTTTTGAACAGGCTATCCATGGTTTTTGTCATTTCTGCCATTGTGCCATTTCCGCCCATTAACTGATTCCAGTACGAGAACACGCTGTCCTTATTTGTGATTACACTGCTTACAAGTTCATCTACTGCACCATTAAGAGCAATAGCTGAATCAGCCATAACTTTAGCCGCGTCTGACATTGCAGTTTTAAAGCCTTCTGCAATAGCCGCATTCTTTTGGCTTGCTATCAATGCTTTTAAAGCCTGATCTGTGCCTTCATAAGCTGTTCCCACTTCACCTATTAGTTTTGCGGCTTGCGGTGCATACTCTACAATTTGGTCATAGTAGGTTTTAAATAGTGACATGTCTGTCTCGGATAGGCTTCCGTTCTTTTTCAGCTTCTCATTCAGTTCAAGGAACTTATCGACAATTATGGAAACATTTTCAAATTTCTCAATTTCTTCCTGTTCCATTGCTGGCCATTCGATTTTAAGCTTTGAAAGTGCTTTGTTCAGATTGTCTGCGATAGCTGTATACTCTGTATCGGGTCCACCAAAAACAGCCGCCCAAGCAGTTTCAAACAATCCAAAAAATGTATTTGCAACTACATTTGCGGAAGTCTTTAAAATACCCATCCAGTTTATCCCTTTGATAAAATTGTTGATGTCAATTCCTAGGCTGCGCCAGTTAAATGTTGCTGCAAACTCGTTAATTGCGGATAGTGCACCTTTAAATGCCTGACCTAGTGCTTTTCCTGCTTGGCTAAAATCAGTCTTAGCTAAAAAAGTATTTGCAGAATTTGCCAGTTCTGAGCCTATTCTTTTCCAGTCAACCGTTACCGAGAAAGTCAGCAATGATGAAGTTGCTGTATTCACTCCATCGGATAGCATTGTGCCGATCGCTTGCCAATCTATCTTGTAAAATACGCTGTTGATTCCGTTTGAAAAATTTTTGGATATCGAATTAAAATCAATTCCTTCTATTCCTGTTGTTAGCGCAGATGTGATTCCATTGATTCCAGCCGCAATAGTTTGTCCAGTTTTTGTATAGTCTCTATCTGCAAAAATGCTATTGATTGTACTTGCAAGTGCATTACCTGCTTCCTGCCATCCTGTAGTGCCGCTAAAATTGATTTTAGACATATCTACTACAAATCCATCAAGGAAGCTCCACAAAGCCTTATATTTGGCATTCAGAGTCTTTCCAAGGTCATCCCAATCAATAGTAGCTATGGCACTTCTAAGCCCACCTGACATAAATTCGCCAATTGATGTCCAGTGAGTTGTGTCAACAAAGGTATTGATTGCACCTACAGCTGTGTTGACTGCTTCTCCAAGTGTTCTTCCAACACTCTTATCAAGACCTTCCGTCTCAAAGAAACCGTTTATAAATGTTCCTGTGACTTTGGCAATTTTGTTTGCCTGCTCCTTGATCGGCTCCCAGTCAATGGAATCAAGTGCGTCACGGAGTTTCGTTCCAACTATTTTACCGATGTCAGTAAAATCGGATTTCGCCCAAGCATCCTTTACGAGGTCTGCAAAGTTAGATACCGCTCCTGGTATATCCTTTTTTGTAAAAAGTATAGGATCTTCCGTTCCTGAGCCGTTTCCAGAACCACTTCCACTTCCACTTCCTGAACCGCTGTTAGCTGCGTTATCGAGATCTTCCGAAAATTTTTCGATTTCATCAAATCCCATTAACTCACGCTTTAACTCATCGGTCTTGTCTTTTAACTTATCAGTTGCGTTGCTTGCTGCATCTCCTGCAGATGCTGTGCCGTTTAAACTGTCGCGATAGTCTTTGATGTTCTTTACAGCTACCGTGTATGATGTTTGACCTGTTATTGATGCTATAAAAGCACCTACAGCATTGATTCCTGCAACTGCATAATCAACAATTTGGTCAATAACTGGTGCAATAATATTCAGTATTGGTTCAAATGCCGCAGCCACACTATTTCCAACATATGACATGTCAGATGTCAGCAATGACAAACTCTTATTTGCCCTATCGCTAAACACAACAAGGTTGTTGATTCCGTCCTTGATTCCTGATCGTAGCTTGTTAAACAGTACGTACAAAGACCGGATTCCAAAACCGTAGCGCAACACAGTTGTAATTCCGTGCTTTAATTTCTTGTTAAAGTCTCCAAGACTGGCTGAGGACTGGCCAAATGGACTCTTTAGCCCAGATAATGCGTTTTTGCTTGAACCAAAATTCAAAAACTCCCATGATAGCTTTGCAAAGTCTTTTGTGAACGATAATATCTGCTTGTTTACTTTCATTGCAAAAGATCCTATTTTGCCAATTGCACCTGCAACAGATATCGCTTTTTCTACAAATCCACCCATGATGCCTGCCAAATCACTTATATCTGATTTTAACTGGGATAGGCTAAGTGGCAATTTTTGCATGTTTCGGTTCAGTCTGTTGATATCCTCTGGTGTGTCTCTAAATATTGGTGGCTCTTGTGAAGCTTGTTCAAGCGATTGCCTGTAAAAACCTAAGTTTCCTGTAAGCTCACTTATGCTAGAGCTCATATGGTCAATAACCATGTCAGACGTTTGCGATGCATTTGACAATGCTTGCAATGCTGTTTCTGACAATTGACCAGTTTGTGCAAATGCTCTAACCTCATTCTGTGTTAATTGCAGAGCAGAATCCAATGCAGACAAGCTTTGCTCAACCAAATTTACATGATTGTTTAAATCATCTATTGGTGCAGAAGTTTCACTTGCGGTACTATATTCTCCGAGGGTTCCATGCAATGTTGACAGTGCGTTTTCTATGCTTTCAGTTGCAATTCCTAATTGCTGTGCTGATTGTACAATCATAGTTCTGGCCTGTGAGCCAACCCTATCTGCTGAAGATGGGAGTGATTGCAACATATCAAATAATTCTGATAATTTTTGTTCAACGGAATCAGTTGCAGTACCTAAATCCGATAGTGATTCCATTAAATTTAATTTTGGTGAATTTTTTTGTTCTGTTTGTAACATTTCTAGTGATTCTTGCAAAATTTTAGTTCTATATTCCTGCATATCCCCTAGAAATGAATTATATTCTGCTAACCACTGTTCACCTTTTGTAATGTCAGCTCCATTGCGTACAGCTTCTAGTGCTTCTCCAACCTGTTTGATTGAGGACCTTGTTTGTGCAAGCTGTTCACGGTATTTTAAAATTTTGTCAATAGCTACATCGAGACTTTCGTTGTTGTTATTCCATGTTTCGTTAATAGATTTAATAAGCTCGCCTTTGTAATTTATTAGCTTTTGATACAAAGACTGTATTTCGCTTAGTTTTGTAGGAATATTGATTTCATTTCCTTTTGCAGTCGTCTTAGCAATTAAGCGTTCTGGGCTGCTAGATCCTAGTGCATATTTCAATTCAGAATCATGCACTAATTCTCTTATTGTTTTGCTTGCACTGTTTTTAATATCGGTAGTCTGTTTTATTGTTTCCTGTAATGCTTTTATGTTCAGCTTTGCAATTCCAGAAAAGTCAATGTTTTTCAAAGAAGCCAGTTCACCCAAGCCAAGTTCTTTAAGCCCCTTGAATGCTCCTGCCAGACCTTTTCCGTCTCCTACAGCATTTGTAACGGATTCGATGGTTGACCTTAAATTGATAAGGTCTTTCATCTCACTATTCACAACATCAGTTACAGTCTGTTGTTCTTTTTCAAATGCCCTAGTCTTCTGCCCGATGGCACTTGTGACTTCTTTTACGCTTTCTGTTTCACCATTTTCCGATAGCTTTTTGCCACCATAAACATCGTTTTCAGTTATTCCATACTTCTCGCTAAGGTTGGGAATGTCTTTTGCGGCAAACTTTGATAGCTCAGATTCAATCTCTTGTACTGGAATTAAGCCGTTTTTGATAACATCCTGTGATGTCATCACAGCTTCCTTGCGTATATCCCTTAAACGCTCTACTACGTCCTTGAACAGATCTGTTGCGTTTTTTGTAGTATCAAATGTGGTATTTATTGACTTGTTCATATCGTCTATGAACGTCACAAAATCCGTACCGCTATTTGTTGTGGAGAAATTCTTGCCAAGTACACTTCGCAGATTTGCAAATTCTCTATCTACATTTAAGTCGTTCTTTACGCCAATTGGGATCTTTATGTTTTGAGCTTTTTTGATATAGTTATCAAAAGCCTTTTCAACACCGTCTAGCTGTCTGATCTCCTTAACGTTCTGTGCGATGGTATTTTTTACATTTTCCATCGCACTTTCCACGTTCTCCATGGCTCTTTTCCATGTGTCCTCAGAGAAAATCGAGCCCTTCTTTTCGTTAAGCTGTAAGTTGTTAAGCTTAATAGATGCTTCCGCCAGGTCTCTTACACTTTTTTCGACTGCTGCAATTCCTGCCTTGTTGGTTATCCCTGTCAGTCGCGTTAATCTTTGCGTTAACCCATTTACAGATGTTGAGTAGCGGTCAATTCCGCTTTTGTTGTCGCCCAATCCGGTTAGGGATTGCTTCAGTGCTTCAATATCAGATATAGCTTCTTTGATATTTGTTTTGGCTTCAATCCGTATCGAATCAATATTTACCTCACTCATTTTATCCCTCCTCCCTTAGATCGGGCTTTCTGGCAAGCCTTGCTTTTCAAGCTGCCTGATTCTTTGCTTCATCTCGTACACTGCGATTTCCTCATTTGACTCCGCATTGCCGTTTTTGCTTTTCTTTACCTCCTGTTGCAAGAAAGGCATATCTGGATATTCAAACGGCGGTGTATGCTTACCTTTGAACCACTGGCTGTTACCCAGTGTTGATAAGATAGACATTCTCACGTACCTGCCAAGCATGTGGTTTTGCATATCGACTTGCTGCTGATGCAGCTTGTAAGCAAGTTCATATGGTTTTAACTCGCACGGACACATATCGCCTATTTTTTCAGCAGTAAAGCCGTATTGTTGCGTAACACACAAAAAATACGGAAGTAGCTTTTCATCGTAATAATCAATTGGATCTATTACTCTGTTTTTTGCTCTTTCGCTTCTTTCTCCGCTTTCATCTGCAGAACTTCCTTCTTGAAAAAACCATTCTGCATCACCTCTTTTAGCAGCTCTTCAAACAGCTCTTTGATACTCGAATCTTCCTGATCGGTATACTCATCAATCAATTCGCATACCTTTGCTGTTGCCTCTTCCTTGCCTTTATTTGTGTTGTAATCATACCCGAACTCATCCTTATGTCTTTTTTGCAGTCCCACAAGCAAAAACTCCGGAACCATATTAAGCATCATTTCGATATCGTCAATAAAATCACCACTGGACTGTTGAACTTCATCACCACTGGACTGTTGAACTTCTTTAATCTTCTTTAAAATTCCGCTCTTTGTAGTCGCTTCGATTCCAAACTTAATTTCGTAATTCATAAATTTCATAATTCATTCTCCTTTAAACAAAAAACGGGAAGCTCACGCTTCCCGAATATAGTTGTTACATTTCTTTCTTTGCCAGTGTAATTGATGTTGGATAACCATTCTCATCTTCTGTTACAGATACGGTATAACTATCCTCAATCCACCTTGGAACGGTTACTGTGGCAATTGTTGCTGTTCCTGTGAGGTGATCTTCTGTTGCCTCGTCTGGTGCGAAAGATTCTGTTCCTACAAAAGCCACAATTCCTTCTGAACCTTTTCCATCTGTGCCGTAAAGGATGCAGATATCTAATTGTTTTCCCTCGTTTTTAACTAGTTCATCCTTATATTTTTTTTCAAATGCACCTGGTACTTCCATTGATGCAGCTGCTCTTCTTCCCTGTTCCTGAGTCTCTATCAAGTCTTCCAAGGTTGATGTATCAACCATGTTGACAGTGCCGAAAGGTGATGGAATTGATTTTGCTCTGATCAAGAGCTTATATTCACCTGCCCAGTAATCGGCTGCGCCATCTTCCTTTGTCTTTTCTCTGTAGATGATTCTACTTTTTAAACCTACTGCCATTTTGTATTCCTCCTACTAAAAAAGCCCCATCTTGCCGATGGAGCTTAAAAAATATCATTCCAATCAAATGTTCTTTCAAAACGTGCTACATAACGATATATTGGTGATTGATTGTCCGCATATGGTGACATTTTTACATCAAACATAAGTTTTTTTAGGCAGTCCATAATTTCTGCCATTATAGTTCTGCAGTCTAGCTGTGATGTGTTGCTATACACTTCAATTTGGAATCCTGCCACTATAGTGTTGATTCTTGTGCGTTCCAGATCGGAGTTTGCTTCGCTTCCACCCAACTCATGGACGTACACGCAGGGAAAATTGCGTTGTGAATCATTGCTTATGCTTGAGGTGGTGTACATTATTTGTGGATATCTTTTCTTTAGCTTGTTGTATGTCTTGCCTTTCACAAGGGATAATACCTTGCTCTCAAGGTCAATGACCCATTGATTCTGAGCCATTATTCGAACACCTCCCTTGCAATTCTTTCAATATCATGTCTCATTTGTGTTGAGGCATGATACATGAATGGTCTTGACGGCATACCTTCTGTAAAGTACCACTTACCATCTCCCCCCAGATAATACCAACCATATCTACCATCTGCCGTTTTTCTAATTGTTTTTCCTTGCGCATAAATAGCCGGGAGCTTGCCTGGATACGGAGCAGTAGCGCCTATGATTCCTGTTCCCATCTCTACATAGATAGCATGTTCTGAATCAGCTTCTACTGCAAAGATAACTCGCTCTGCGTTGCTCTCTATCTCGGTTGAGTGAATGCTATTTGCAAGTTCACCAGTAAATACTGCATCCATCGTCAAGACTTCTTCTGTTGCTTTTTCAACTCCGTAATCAGTAAGCTTCTTCATGAAAAGCTCTACTCGCGTTTGGAACGTTTTCTGGTAACGTTCCAACATCCTTATGGCTTCATCTACTCCGCTCACCTTTATTTCCAAAGCCTTTGCCATTAGGTTTTTTCCTCGCTTTGCTGCAATACCTGCAGATAGTAAGACGTTTCATTCAGTGCTTCATTCATGATTCCACGCACTTGATAGTCGGCAGAATTTTCATCTGGTGATCCGTTTGGTTTCATCTTGATTTCTGAGTGTAGCCAAATTCTTGTTCCAAACGGCAAGCTAAGTTTGTTTCCGCTAGAGTCTTTTGCATGTTTAGCTAAGATGAGCGTAGCATAATTGTTTGTGCTATCGCTGCCCCATGCTCGCATGATAGCGTTTTTTAGTTGCGATGTGATTGTTCCCCAAAACTTTATAGGATTGCTGTAAAGCACTTCCATTTCACCGCTTTCTTTTGGGATTTTTTTACCTTCGTCATCGGTATAAAAATATACTTCCCCATCAGCTCCAACATAGCTCTCATACTGAATGTCACCGTTTTCATCTCTCAGATATCCAGGTGCTTTCCCGACTTGGTATGAATACCACATCTGCTGGCGATTTCTTCTACTTGTCCGTGCCATCTTTCAGCTGCTTGTATACCTGATTGACACCAGTGCTGGACAAACCTGATACAATGCCAACAGCAATTGCATTCAGAATATCCTGCGCCGGGAAGTCTGGTATGACATACATTCCTAAGACTCCCAGAATGCCGCCAAAAGCACCCACAATGACCGGAATGTAATTATCCTTGACTGCTGGAATTGTCTTGGCTGCAAGCCCAATTAAATAGCAAATAACTACAATTGCAATCACGGTAGTCATGCTCGATATATCCATTTTATTTACCTCCTCCACTCTTGATGTGTAACTCTTTGATCTCTTCATACATCTTTTTAACCATACCGTTTCCGCCCAAATCATGATAGGCTTCATACATTTCCTCGAAGTTCTGATAAGCATCGGACGGTATCTCCCCCAGCTGTATGTATTCTGCGTAATACTTGATCAGTTGCACACGCAATAACAGCATGGTTCCTCTCTCATTCGCGTTCTTGTCTTTCTTCTGTTGCTGCAGAAGCCAAACAATGTATCCTAAAGCAATCGGAAGGATGATTGTGTATGTTTGTAATAAAAACTCTTGCATCTTTATATCTCCTGCTTATATTTTTGCATATTGCCCACCGCCGCTTTAATATGCACCCTGCCAGCGTATTCACAAGCATTGCAAACACACTGGCGAACATCCTTCTTAGACCTTAGACTGTTGCTAACGGTATTATTCCAGCGAACAACGTTTTTCTGTCTACCATTGTTCGTTGAATGGAATCCTCACTGTGCTGACTCTCGCCCTCAAAGCCAATCGAGTTATAATCGTACAAAGCCAAATTGCGAATCTGGCTATAGTACCTGTCTAAATCTTGTGCAATCATTCCGTCCGTGTATCCAAGTGGATATCTTCTTTTGTCTCGAACCTCTCTAATTGCACTTTTGATTTTTTGCTTGAGTAGCGGTTCCGAAAAGCTGCCGCCTTCTTCATCATTTGAAAGCTCAACTTGCAAATCAAAAAAAAGCTCGTCTGCAAGGTTGTCTGTATAGCTCATACTTTCTCACCTCCATCAAACAGCTTTTGGTTTCTTACCTCTTCGCTTTGGCTCATCATCAACTTGCAACTCTGGAATTTCGATTTTCTCTTCCATCGGGACGTCAATCTCTAGGGCATCGCTTTTTTCTTCCATTGGGACGTCTTCACCAGCTGCATAGTAGATTCCGTTAAGCTTGATCATGTGATCGAATTTCATTATTTGACGTCAATTACAAATGTGCTGTCGATGCCCTCATATGATGGAAGCACGATCTGTGATACGCTAGTTGTAGTCTTAATAGGTGGTCCCTGCTCGGTTTTGGTCGCGATTGCAATGCGGTTGTCAAGCATGGCAACATCCACATTTTTATTTGACATCAATGTACGCTCTTCTGGTGTCACACCATAATATGTTGATCCCAGTGTTCCTGCACCGATTATGGTTACTTTGTCATCCGGATAGAACTTTTGAGTCTTTCCCTTGTAGTCAATGTACATCTTGTCATAAATGATAGGTGTCAGGCCTGTTTTTCGCGTAAAGATCTCCTTAACGGTTGCTTCATCGGTAAAATCAACCGTCTTGCCGGAAGAAGTGATTAAAGCATTCTTGATCTGCTCGTTTTCAACGAGATAGTCAAAGGTAGTGCTGTTCATCATCGCATAGCGAGGAAGTACTCCGATTGACTTTAAATATTTAGTACCCTGCTGAACGTCTTTTAACGGCTTTGCTGTGTCAGGATGATCCCAAGTATCAGTACCTTCGATTTTCAAATAATGCTTTTGCTTATACGTTCCATCGCTATCGTAATCGTAGCCATAAACCATATTGTCGCTCTCTGGTTCCCCGGTTCCTATTGCAATAGATGGCTTTCCGTCCTTTGGTGCAAGTAGTGCCATTCGCATTACTTCGGCAGCGATTTCTGCACCGTCAATAAGCCTTGCGGCATCATTGTAAATTGATGATATAATGTCTCCAATGAATGGGCTATTAGCGTCTTCGATCTCCATGAGTCGCATTAAATCTTCCTCTCGTACAGTCATGCTCTCACGGAAAAAGATCATCTGTGTAGACTCCTGCTTAAATCCCTCACGGACTCTAATCATCGGAATTGCGTCAAAATTACTTGGCTTTAAGATGGCGTTTAAGCCTTTGTGTGTCTTAATCCATTTTAATGACAAGCCCAGCTTCTTTCTGTTCGGAAAAAAAGCCTTTCCGACAAAGCCCATGGCATTACTTGGATCTTGTGTACGTCTTACGGCAACTGCCTGTGAATCATAAATATCTGTAATTAAAACTGCCATTGCTCCTCCTTTTTTTACTCAACCACGATCATAGGCAGGATCTTAGTTAAGTCTGCATCATAAGTGATTCCTGCATTCTGTTCTGCTCTTGACTTGTTAATGTATGCCTTTTTAAGAATCGTTCCTTGTGGCCGATGCTCATACACATCAAAAAGCAAGATTCCAGCTCCGCCTGTCCATGGTGTTGCTGCAACTACTGTTCCTGTTCCACTAATTACACTTCCTGCCTTTACAACCTTCTCTCCGGTATCACTATCAGTAGTGCTGACATCTGTAAAATCAATAGTCATTGGCACTCCTTCGAACACCTCTCTGTTTAAGATCTCTGCACCGGATGGACGTATCTCGGTTGTTGCATATCTCATGTCTCCTCTTGCCATTTCTTACTTCCTTTCTTTACATGTATTGCTTCAAAACGCTTTCGTCGACCTCTGTCGAATACGTCGGTAGTGACTTCATAAGTTCAACAGCCTTGCTCTCGTGACTGTCTCCGTGTCCTGCGTTAACTTCGCCACGCTCTGCCAGAAACTCCTGCATCAGCTTTGATTTGAGCGTTTTCATGTGCTGCCTCAAGATTTCGTTTTCCTTATCTCCATCTCCGTCAGCTCTTGCCTCGGCGTACTGCTGTGCTACTTCTTTGGACATTTCCAAAGTGTCCATGTATGTATTGGTAGATTTCATAATCGTCAACTCACGCTGCATTGCCTTGAACTGCTTGTCTCTCTCGGCTTCTGCTTCTTTCTTTGCTTCCGCTTCCTTCTCTTGAGCTGTCATCTTTTCTCTGAGTTGCTTTGTTTTGGCTGCGTTCTCAGATGCAAGTGCATCAGCTTTGTTTGTGAGTTTCGCAATTTGTGCGTTTGCCTGTGCAAGCTGCACCCTTAATACATCAGCATCGGTTTCCGGTTCGTGATCATCACCTGATCCCTTTGACTCTTCATGAGTTTCAACCTCCGGTGTCGGCTCTGCAAAAAGCTGCAGGTTTAATTTTCTCTTGGTGGCATTGCGTTCAAATGTTCTAAAAATCGGCTGAGTCTTCATAGATTCATTCCTTTCTGCGTTTGTGCGGTTCTCTCCGCTTTGATTTGTGCGATTATTAAGCTCTTCTCTGAGCTGTTTTGCTCCTTAAAGTCCGTCTCCGACTTGTTTGCCCTAGTTTTGTGCAAACAAAAAGCCCTTCAAACCTTCGTTTAAAGAGCCTGTTCTTTGCATAAATTAAGAGTACGTCACCCAGCAGCGACAATTGATCACTTCCTCCGGGTTAGTAAAAGCAACTGCCATATCATGTGGATACCGCATAAGTGCTTTTCCAACTAAAAAGTAGTTGTTTATTGGTATTGTTGTTTGATCTTCCTTGTGATGTGTTTCGCGTTCTTTTCCGTCTATAATTGTGTTCCACGTTTTGTATGTTTTATTTCTGGCCGCCTCTTTGAAATCTTTATGGTTTAAAAAATCAAGGGCTGTATTTTCACTGACCAGACGTATTCGGTCTTCCGAGACATAATATTTTTCGTTCACATGATCCGCCGTTACTTGTGCTGTGGATAAGCAAAAATCTGATATATAAACCTTTGTCTCGCTGTCAAGGTCAATATATCGTGCAATCCATTTCAACAATTTTGTTTCAAATTGTTCTGCTGCTTTCTCGACATCAACTCTACCTGTCTCTTTCATAATCAAGATGAGTAAAATTAAAAAACGCATATCATCTTCAATTTTATTTGAAAATTCAATGCGTTCTTGTTTTTGCTTTTTTGTGATTCCCATTTCACCAAAAAATCTATTGTATGGCATGGACCGTATCTTTTCGATTTCGTCAAATCCAAATATCTGTGCCATATCATCACCTTATACTTTCCCAGTTATAGGGCTTGTTTCCAACTGATCTATTTGTCTATCAGTTGGTTCACTGTCTTCCGTTGCTGTGGTTCCGCTTGATGCAGCAGCCCTTTGCACTGCTTCTATCATTTCCTTGCTGTCGTTCCATGTAGCCTCGGTGTCTTCAAAACCGTCAATAAATTTAAGTGCATGTCTACCATGTACACCAGTCTTAATGAGGGTTGATAAAGCATTTGCTTTGACTGACATGTCATAGTTCTTTCTTCTTGAGAAGTGGAAATTGATGTCTCCAACATGTACTCTTCTGATTGGATCATCGTCTTTAAGCACATTTGATGGAGTTAATTGGAGTACTTTTATGATAAGTTTAAGCTCCTCTCTCTGTGCCTTGCTCACAATCTGCTCCTCACGCACAGCGTCAATCTCAGCTGCACTCCATCCACTAGACATATCCATTGCTGTCCCCGTGGAGCCACCGCCTTCCGAATCTTGTTGTGTAGGTACTTTGCATTTTTGTAAAATTCTTCGCCAGCGTGTATCTATCGCTGTTAATGTTGCGTTTGTATCAAATGCATTAGATAGTGCCTTGATTTGCGGTGTCTTTCCATCTGGTGTTGTGCTAGTAAGCACCCATTGCCCCGACTTCACTTCTACAGGCTTCTTAGTTTTGGGGTCAACTGGAAAATCAACATCATTGCCCCACCATATCTCCTGAGTTTGCTGCGCTGTAAGGTTTGCAAAATCAGAGACTAATGTGTTAAGTTCGATACAATCTGATATCTGTCTCTCGAAGCAGCCTGTTCTGTCAACAGATCTCTCGTATTCAACTATCGCAATTTTTTTGAGTGGATTTAATGATTTTTTAACAATTTTGCCTTTTGAGACTTCAAAGCGCATCTTAGGAGTAAAGCACGTAAAATATTGTTCACCATTGTCCGTTCTGTATGTTACTCCCATTAGCTTCTTTTGTTTGGCATCATTGCTATATACGCAAAAAGCATATCTTGGGTCTAACGTATATATATCCACAAGAGCTTCGTCATCTTCTTCAAAATCAGTTTTAACGTCAACAAGTCGGTATCCCACACCTACTTTCTCAACAAAATTGCCAAGCTCCTGATTCTTGTAACCAATGTCGCAGGCATTTGTAAGCATTTCATTAAGTGCAGATATTCCTTCATCGTCTAAGTCTGCTGGTGTTTTGTGAGCGTCTTTGTCAGATCGCTGTATCAGCATTGCTGGTGTTCCCCAGAAATACGCCATTTTGAAATCAGTAATGTAGTTTGCGGCATTATCAGTTACTTTAATATTGATCTCAGGGCGAACAATTTTGGGTCTGTCCAGTGGTTGATCGCCAGCTTCGAAATCTATAAGATATTGCATCTCTAGCCGATTAAACTTATGTTTCTCATATGCTTTTGACAATTCTTTGATTATGTTGTCGGCAGTGATTTCTTTTGCGTCCGTATATATCTTTTGACGTCCCTTTAGCATCCACATTCTGTTCGCCCTCCTTTCTTAATAAAATCTTTTGCCGCTGCTGCTTTTAGCTTGTATCTTTTTTATAGGCTTAACTGACTGTACAGTACCGTCTTTTGTAAGAATGCAAGTCATTTGCTCACATTTCCTGCATTGCACTTCAAAAGCGTTTGTCGCTTTCTTGTCATAGTGGAAAATAATTCTTCCACAATTGGGGCATGTAATTATCTGGTTACTCATAGCGTTTTAGCTGACAGCAGCATCGAGTCTTGCAATTTGTATACTTCGTCCTGGAAAGACTCGTAATCGGAATTGCATTCCTTCCGGTTCTGCTTGTATAACTCATGGTCGTTTATCCAGTTGCTAAACTGGACTTCTTTGGGGTTGTTTGAATTGATTGATGCCTGAAACGCAAAAACCACTTGATCATTTACTGTGCTGCCTCCTGACAGCGATATACTCTTGCTTCTAATCGTTAACATGGCTGTCTCCTTTTTGGGTAATAAAAAAGCGCCATACATATGTAAGGCGCAATTAACTTTATTTCATACTTTTCTATTGTTGAGAGTATCATAGTAATAGCATGTATTCAAGATGATATCTTGTGTCATTTATTGATATTAAATGATAGGTTTTAGTGTCATAGGTAACCATGAAATTCCAATTAAAATGTCATAGTTAATGTTGAATTGTTTTTTTATCTGCCTACCAATGCTTTCCTTGATTGATAGCTTGATTACGCTCTTGATTACGCTCTTGATTACGCTCTTGATTACGGGAACTTTGAAAGCCGCATAAATACTAGCTTTTTGATATGCATAGGTAACCAAGAAATTCCGCATGAGTAACCAAGAAATTCCGCATGAGTAACCAAGAAATTCCGCATGAGTAACCAAGAAATTCCATAAAATATAAAAAGGTAACAATTTTATATTTACAATGGTAACTTATGGTGCTATAATAAACATAAAAGTAGAGAAAGAGAGGTTTTACACATGGCTAGAAAAAAGATTGGGCCAATAACCAGTTTAGGAAATGGAGACAAACTTACTGTTCAAAAAAGTTTACCGCTGTTTTCCTTGTGGCGTTCCGAGCTATCGCTTGCAGAATTTAAGATACTTGACACTTATTTATCACGAATAGACAGTCACAAGCCAGACAGGAGAACGGTTCTTTTCGAGAAAGGCGAACTTGAAAAAATTTTAGGAGTAAAAAAAATCAACAATCAAGACCTCAAGGCAAGATTAAAGCATCTTATGGGAAATGTAATAGAAGTTCAAGATGATAGTGAAAAACAAGGTTTTAGATTGGTGACGTTGTTTGAAGAAGCAACGGCAGAACAAGATGATTACGGGCTGTGGCAAGTAAAGCTAGAGTGTTCTCAAAAAGCAATGAAGTATTTTTTTAATATTGAAAACCTCGGATATCTTCGGTATAAGCTGCGTTGCATAACATTACTCACAAGCCGTTACACTTATATCATGTTTACATATCTCGAACAAAACCGTTTTCGGAAAAGTTGGGAAGTGCAGCTTGATGAATTAAGGCAAATACTTGATTGTGATAAGGAAGAACTGTATAAAGAATACAAGTTTTTCAATCAAAAGATATTGAAACGTGTTCAAAAAGAAATGGATGAAAAAACTGAATGTCGGTATACATATGAACCCATTAAGAAAGGGCGAACGGTAGTTGGCATAAGATTTGAAGTCGAAACATTACCTATATTGGAAGTGCAACTTCCAGAAGCGCCAGTGCCAAAGGAAGATGCATTAGATCGTCCACTCTGGGAAAGTGCATTGGATGAATGGAAACTATCACAGGCACAGCTAGAAGAGATACAGACGCTACTCGTAACAGTACCAGTTCATAAGCTGCCAAGTTGCCAGAAGGAAGATCTGGAAAAGGCTTACTACCAGTATATGGCACAGAAGGCAGCAGAGATTAAACGCAGGAATGAACAGAAGCGCATCCGTAGTCGCTTTTCGTATTTGCGAAAACTCATGCAGGAAGATATAGCATCAAAGCCACCGCAGGAAGGAAATCAGAAATCACAGGCGGTTGCAAGGGGGACACAGGCATTCCAAAACTTTACAGAGCGTAAGAATAACAATTATACAGGCAAGATTATGGACAAGTTGAAAAGTGATTTAAAGGAATTTCAGGAAAATCAAAGTTGCTGAAACATCAATAGCAGGAGAATTTTGCTTCCCCTGCTATTTTTTTATTGGTCCAGATATTCACTCCCAAACTTTTTCTCAAATTCGTTTAATGCTTCTTTGTGGAGCTTAAAAACATGTCGTTGTGTAAAATGTAACTCATCTACTATTTCACACCATTGTTGCTGTGCAACGTAACGCTTGAACAGTATATTATAATACTTGAACTCAAGCTGCTCCATTTGAACAATGATTTTAGATTTTAAGTCCACAAAAGAATCAATCATTGAATCAATTTCGCGTTCCATATCTACCAACTTACAAATCGTAGATGCAGTCTTGTCTGTGGCATGTCCAGTTTGCACATTGACATCTTTTACACAACTTGGAACCGAACAAAGCATATTCTTTAACTGTGTTTTTTCATAGATCTTGTTTGATATTTTAAAATCAAGTACGCTAATTTGTGAAAGATAGTGTTTTGTATCCATACATGTCTCCAATCTTAATAGATGCTGTTAATGATTCTTGTTGGTCTTGGTTTTCTACGCTGTATGCGTAGCGCAAAGTTTGCGAATGTATCTGGTACATCATCAAGCTGCTTTTTTCCACTGGTGGAATACTGAGCCAAAAGAGACATCATTACACCATATGGCTCTTTTGGTGTATAAAGCTTTCGGTCTTTAAAGACAACGTGCTGTAATATCCAGTTTGAGCATTGATATATTCTTGCTTCCTTGTTTGTTTCAGTCATTCGAGATGATATGTTACAAATCCAACCTTTTTCAAGAACGCGTTTATCAACTTCAAGAGAGACACGATCTCCACCACTATTGCCCTCAAACTCACAATCTTCAACCTTGTTGTCGGCGAGGAGATTTGCGGAATTTTCGTACTGCGCTTCATAATCAGAAGAATTGCTGCATACGCAGTCTACGCAGTAATACAAATCTTTCCCCTCATACTTTATAAGCACTGGAAGGACAAAGAAATCAGTACCTGTTGATTTTGTATCGGCTTGAGCAGTGATACGTTCAATTTTCGAGGTTGGAAGTTCCTTGTATCGCATGATTTTTTCTTCTGGAAACAGCAATCCTTCTCTTTCAACCGGTCGTTGCATGTAAAGGCAGTTGTATGACACATCATCCATCATCAGCGCTTGCCTTGCAAAGAACTCCTTTGTAAAGCCACCTATTGCATAGTCAAAATTGCTGTCGCCTGTCTCTGGGTCAGTAGCAGGAATAGAAATGACCCTTACACGACTGTCCCCTTCGTAAATATCTATTACTCTTCCGATGACGTCTTGCGTTGACCAGCGTGTTGCTTGCATAATTTCCTTGCAGGCGTTGTTGTTGCTGTCAATCGTTTTTCTTTGCAGCGCATCTACAGTGTATTTCTCCCACATTTTATCAAGGTAGTTTTTATTCAGAGCTTCTTCTATGCCGCCAATCATATCATCAGTAAGTAAAAATTTGCTTGCACGAACTTTTCCGGCACTCTTCGCACCTACAGATGTTGTTTGCAAAGATGGAAATGGCTTGTATTTTCCGACATTGAATTGTTGCATCAATGCATTTGTAGATGTAATTTTCAAGTCTGGGAAGATATCGTGCCAAGCGTATTCAAGTGCATCATCAACCATTTGATAGACACCATCGTAATACATTCGCGTAATATCGCCTGAGTGCGAATAAAACAGACTATAATCATCTGGGAACCAACCAATTACGGCTGAGTGGAAGAACTTGAGTAGGGTTGTGTTATGTGTAACAATATAATCATCAGTGACATATAAATGTGACGGATCATCAATATATATACACTGACACTCATCATCTCCGATATATTCAATTGATTTTATTCTACAGTATTCAAAATGGTTGAAGTTTTCGCCAGAAATGCAAGGTATGTAAAAGTGAGTTGGTTTGTAAAGCATTCTTGAAGTCTCTACAACTTTTTGACATTCAAAAACTCCAAGTGAAGTTTCGTAAACTGATAACCATAAATGATTATCAGATGCTCTACATTTATAACCGTTTTCAAGCGTTATTTCGTAAATTTTGCGCAAACCTTGGGGAAAGATTCCAGTTACGGTTGATTCATTGCCATTCGCAGCAAAGACTTTGTCGCCAACCTTTAAATCACCCATCTGAACAAAACCGTTCGGAGTAAGTACCTTCGAATATAATGGCTGAGCCTTGCCCGTACCAGGCGGCATGGATATACACAGAATGTCGTACTTATCATCAAGCATACCTTGATAAGATTCTATAAGCTGGAACTTCTCAAACTGTTTAATTTTGGGCTTGTAGAACATCTTTCGAGGTTCGCGCTTGTGCTCTAAGAATAGTAAATAATCATTGAATATTCTTGCTCGTGCACCATTCAGATAAGTCTGCCAATACAGTTTGTCCCACTCGTCACCCTCTACTTTTCTGTTGCGGTTGCAGTACCATCGGACATAGCTATTTACATGGTCGCCATACCTTCTATACGCATCAAGATTCTTGAAATCACGATTTGGTATAAACTCATTGGCGTCAAGCAGAATCAGTCTCGCTCCGCCACATAAGGTGTTGAGCTGACTGTATGTAGGCTGCATGATGATCTGACGCTGTATGTTCTCCACACGTTCTTTATGCTGTCTTAACTCTAACAAAAAGAGGCTCCTCCTTTCCTAACACTTAAAGAAGAGCCTCCATTTTGGCTGTTACATAATCACCATTTTGATTATGCCATTTTAAATTTATTTTCTTACTATGTCTTCTTTGTTCACCCAACCATAGACGTTATCGCCTATGATGTGATACTGATGCTTGCCACTCTCACAAATACCTGTTACAGTTGCAACCTCTGGAACTGCAGTGATTGGTCTGTCGGACCATGCCGACATATACTGTTTATTGCCTGTGAATTGGACTTTATCGCCTAAGTTTATAACTTGTGCGTTAGCATTTGCAGAATAGCTGTAATAGCCGCTTCCTGCCTTTGTAAAGGCATATCCGCAAGCCTCTCCCGGCCATACAATCTTATACCATCCAGAAGCTGTGATATCAAGGACTTCTACAGCTACAGAAGTCTTGATTGTATCAAGCTTCTTTGCAGATGTATCTGCTCCTGTGCGGATGTTCATAGGTGTGAGTGCGACTGCTGTTCCAATACCCTTGCCACAAAAGCTCGTATTGCCCTCTGTGCTGTTCTGAGGTGGTTGGCTACCAGATTGTCCAGCCATTGTGCCATTGTCAAGGACAACTACTGTGTGACCTTGTGTGCAGGTACAGAGAATATCTCCTCTTAACAGGTAATCTGAGGAATTGGTATACTTTGCATCTGTCAAGATATTAAACAGTTTTGTTTTGTTCAAAATTTTAACTTCTATTAGAGTTGAAAACCACTCAATCTCCCTCTGTGCTGCAAATGCAACACATGTACGAACAAGGCTGCTGCAATCCGTATTTGCAGTAACATTTACCTTTGAGCAATCCCATCCATACTGTTTTGATTTGTCGTATAGCTCCCATGATCCGTCCTGATTGTAACCAATCAAATTGTTGGCACACGCTGCTTCCATGCACTGTGCAATGCGCTCACGCACTGCTGCATCTTTAGCACGGATAACTACCCACCCCTTATCATGGCGATACCATGCTTCTACAGCTACTTCCTGCCCTGTCTGATCTCCTGCCTGTCCGCCAATCACTTTTCCATTCTCATCAATTCTCGCCGAACCTACTCTAACCATTTATTTTCCTCCATTCAGTGTAAAAAAGCCAATCTTCTGCTAATATGTCTTCAACAGAAGGTGTCCAGTCAATTTGTGTACCGTCCGGATACACAAGAGCAATAGTTGTTTTGCTATTTTTTGCAAGTTTAAGATATATTTTTTTCTCATGCCAGGCTTTACGTGTTATTTCGCAACCGTCTTTGAGTGCAAAAAGAGCATGGTTAAAAGAAAATGGTCTTGAGAAGTAGAATGCTCCCAATTTTGAACGATCTGCTTCATCTGCTGGATACCAGTCAATTGCGTATAAGGCCTCAAATACATAATCAATATGATCTTGGTCATTCATTGCGAAAAGTTTTTCGTCTGTATGCCCTGTAGGATATTTGATCATAATTGTCTTTCGCTCATTATCCCAATACCAAATTTCAGGATATTTTCGGCGTTTCATTGGGATTCCGTCCTGCATGTTGAAAATTGCTATTCTCGAATCCATAGTGCTTAATCCTCCTCGTAGATGATATCTAGCCCATACTCAACTGCCGCATCATGTTCGATACAACATCCTCTTGCATTTTCCCATCCTTTGCAGAAATAAGCAGCATGACATAAACTCATATTTGTTAATGATGTTGCAAGGAAACAAAGTGGAATCTGCACCACTCCTCTTTCTCTCATTTTCTCACTGTTATACCACTCGTCTGTAAAAAGGGTATTTACAATTTCGTAGCCCTTTTCCTTCAAAACCTTGATTGCCTTCTCTCTTGTTGCAACAATTTCCTCATCAGTTTTGCCAGCCATTGGTTGTGAAAGCATAGCCTTCTTAGCTCTGCTGTTAAGGCTCTCGCGGTTCAAATGCCAAACAATCCAATTATCGGATGCAATGTTTGAAAAAGTATAATTTGGATTAGCTGTTTTTCTAATGTCAAACTCCTCACCATCTTTTGTGTGGATGATGATGGTCTGCTTTTCTTTGGACCAGTACCAATAGCCTGCCCATGACGGAAGCTTTATCAGCGCACCCTGTTTCATCAATTTAAATGCTTCTGAAAATCTCATGCGTACTCCTCCTTTAAACTATTAAGGCTATAATTGTTGTTGCTAAGAATACAATAGTTGTAAACATAAATATTTTTTGGTTGCGTTTTAGGCTATAAAGAGTGTTGAATGCATCGGCAACGATCATTTGCTCACTGGAATACCGGGCTGTATAATTGCTGCCGAGTAGTTCTTTTAAAAAATCATCTTGTATGCGGCTCAGGCGTTCAAAACGCTTTCGATAATTTCTAAGTTCCCATCTAAGATCTATTTCTGTATAAGTACTCCATTTATCGCTTTGAATGGCTTCGCAAAATTTTTTGTATCCTTTGTATTCTTCACTACTTCGAATTACATGAGAAGAACAATTCAGAAATTCTTTTGCTTCTTCTAGGCGTAGATACTCCTGTCCATATCATTACATTTTGACCATTTTCTGAGGCTTTTAAGGCATCTTCGTATGTCATAAAGATTTTTCTCCTTTCCTAAGTGTTTGGCGACAGATTTCTAAGCTTTCCGAGCTTTAGCACGGCAAAATTCATTTTCAACCCCTTGTTATGGTTCTTTAAAATCGAATGTATTAAGTATGTTTACTATGTAAACGTAAAGTTTACTCATGATGAGTTGCCTTGAGTCCCCATTCAGGCAAGAAATTGATCTCATAACGGTATTTGTCTACCTCTGAGCCAGAGATATCTTCGACCACGTACATGGTGTAGTCATTCAAATACACGTAATCTTTCTGATATTTGCCTTCGGCAGTCTCAATAATGACTTCAAGTTCATTAGAAGTATTGTTCTTTAATGCAAATGTTCCAGTCAGCTCCAAAAGGACTGTGTCGGTTCTTGCGTTCAGAACGGTAAGCTTCCTAGTCACGTTGAAGTTGTCCGCCTGCTTAGAGATATTAGAACTTACCTGATCGGCTTCTGTACAGCCAATGGCTGCGCTAGAAAATATTGCTGCGGTTGCAAGGGTAGCGATTAGTCTTTTTAATTTCATTGTCCATGTCCTCCATTGGTTGATTCGTTAAATCTTTTTACGCCATTTGAAAAAATATCGGGGTCTTTTTCAAAACAAATGTAATGGCGACCAGTGTTCACAGCTGCGATAGCAGTTGTCATGCTTCCGGCGCAGATATCAAGTACTGTATCGCTTGGGTTGCTATACGACTTAATCAAATATTCAATAAGTGCAAGTGGCTTCTGCGTAGGGTGTACAGCTGATTTCTGAACATCTTTTGGAAACCTTAATACAGATCTTGGATACCTCTCTGTGCTATCGTAAGTTGTTAAACTGTATTTTTGATAATTTGTTGTTTCCTTACAGTTTAGTTTATGGTTTGCTTTGCTTACCTTTCTGGGATTACCAGTAGACTTTTGCGGATTGTATGTAGGAGTTTTTTTATAAAAAACACAAATATCCTCGTGTGATCTGAGTGGCATTCGGTTTGCATTTAAAAAACCAGTCGGCTGATTCTTTTCCCACACTAGATTGTATCTCCAATTTTTTCTATTGCTTTGCATCAAATCAGCAGTAAACATTCCACTCGCAAACAATATAATAGCACCTGCGTCTTTGATGATTCTGTCAATTCCTTCCCAAAGCTCAGCCAGTGGAATAGCAGCATCCCATTTATTATGAGTTATTCCATATGGCAAATCTGCACAGACCATATCAATAGATTTGCCTGGAATATCTTTCATACCAATGAGGCAGTCAACATTTTTCATGTAGTCAATAATCATCGGTACACCACCTTCTTGCTAACTTCGGCAACACTGATTCCAGCTGCGGTTCGCCGTACCTCAACATCTTTACCTTTTTTGAGTGCCGCCGCTATAAGGGCGGCTTGCTCCACAACTTTTGTTTGCAAATCATCTTTAATCAACTAATCCTGCCTCCTTCCACGCCTGATACAGTTTCTCACCATTCCATGCAATCCAGTCAACCATCTCTTCGTTCATCGCCCATGCACCGACAATGCTGTATGAGCTAATTGCAAGTCCCGATTCAGTGAGAAACGCATGGACAATTTCGTGCTGTAAAATATGTTTTACAAGTTCTTCTGACGATGTCGCCATTGAATCATGTTCTGGATCTGTATTAGGGTCTACATAGTAAATCTTCTTGCCGTAAGCGTCACACCATCCGTCCGCGATATCGCATTGCTTATACTGGTCACGGCTTACTTTTACAATTTGGTATTCCTGTCCCATTACATTTACTTTATTTGCAATCATCATGTTATTATATCCGTTCTACGATTCAATCGAACACATTCCAATACACTGCGGCGTGTCAAAAATCTTTTCTCGCATTCGTCTAGTGCAGACATATCTGCCTTCCTTCCAGTTAATGCGCTCGTCTTTTCCTTCATCACACGTTATGGTTAAATCTCCGATATCAAATGGATTTCCATATGCTTTCCAGTCTTCGACAATGTAGTGGAACATATCTTCGACAGAATCAAAGATTCTCATTTCTGCCATTGCGTCGCATAATGCTCCTCTGTGTGGTCTATATTTCACCATGAATCAGCCCTCCTCAAAAGCATAGTCTTTGATCTTATTGTCAACGAATCGAATCTGGCTAGGATTTACCTCGCCCATCGTGCCATCATTATACTCTACAAGCCCAAATATCATGCTCATTTGTCCCTCAGGACAACCACCAATATACAAATCCGCTGCAACAGGCTTTGCAAAATTTTCCCACATATGGAATAACGCTTTCTTTTCTTCGCCATTTTGAGTTACAATACATGGACGAACCCCAAAGTTGATTTCTATATTCTGCATTTACACCTCCTAGTGTACGTGTATACTTGTATCAACGTACATATATAGCTAGCATAATGTACGTGTATATAGCTAGCAAGTTAATACAAGTGTTTATAAAACAACATTTCTCGGATGCTGCCAGACATGTAGTGTGATAAACTCTTTACAATCACTCCATGTTTGCTGCCGTAATCAGTTTTTAGATACTCTTCAATCAAAACCTTATTGCTTTGAAGGTCATCATAGTCATCTTTCAAAGATTCTTGTGACTTGATATAGTTCCTTGCAACTCGTTTAAGGCTCTCGTCTGATAGATTCTTAGCGTCAAAGCCTGTAGATGCTTTGTATTGGTGGTTAAACTCAAAAATAATAGCAGTCAGGCTGTTATATTCCTTGTCAACCCAGTCATTTTCCTGTTGCTCTGTAGTAAAGATGTTTCTAGGATTGCTTGAATACAGTCTGTGAAGCTCATCTTTAAGAACTGACTCCTTAGATTTGATAAAATCATCTGGATCAACAGTAGGTTCTTTCTTTTGTGGCTTGCCACCTGAGTTTTGAGCACTTTTAGTGCGCGAAACCATGTATTTATCTCTATTGTCAACTTTAGTTGATAATAGAGCATGTTCTTTAACAGTATTTTCTGTATTGTATTCTCTGGTAGTATTCTCTGGTATTGGTTTGGACTCTTCGTCCTTATCGTCAGGACATTCTGTCCTCATCGCAGAGACATTTTGTCTTGACATAGGCTCAGAATATTCACTTATAATTTTGTTTAACATTTCAAAATCAATAGTGTACCATTTTGTTTTGTCAAAAGATTTATTATTAAAGTTGGCTGACAAAACAATTCCACGACTTTCTAATTTCAAAAAGACTCGCTGAATTGTTTTTTCACTCCAGTATGGGAAATTATTGTTTTTCCACTCGTTATAAGAATTATAAACCCAATATTTCCCCTCAATAAAATGTTTATTCGCTGCTTTATTGATCTCAAGCCAGTAATTAAGCTGATTGAGCACAATCGCTTGGTTTAAATCGCCTAAAATAACAGCTAATTTTGTATTTACGATAAGTAGGTTACTTTTGTCTACAAATAACTCTTTAAAATTCATTCTAATACCTCCGCTTGATATTGATGCACACCCGTGATGTGCTTTCCGCATAATTAAACCAGCAAACAGGCACTGCGGATGTGCTTTTCGGGAGCTACCCTAGTTTGCTGATAAGCGCCGCGAGAAGGATTCGAACCCTCAGTCCTTTTACAGATCACTAGTTTTCAAGACTAGCCCAGTACCATTGTGGCATCACGGCAAAAGTGGGTAGAGTAGGACTCGAACCTACATATCCGAAGATGACAGATTTACAGTCTGCTGCAATACCAATTCTGCGCATCTACCCAAAGACCGCCTATACGGTTGCGGCTGACTTGTCCGCAGGTTGATTCTCACGGGAGTTGCAGTTGCTACTTTGTGGGAAAAGAGAAAGGGATTTCACAAGAGAAAGAAAAAACCACATTGTTTGCAAACTGCATATGGACCCTCTGGGACTTGAACCCAGACCCGGCTGCTTATGAGGCAGCTGCCCTAACCTATTGAGCTAAAGGTCCGTATGTGCCATATGGGACTCGAACCCACGACACCTTGATTAAAAGTCAAGTGCTCTTCCAGCTGAGCTAATGGCACAACAGGGCTAGTTGGACTCGAACCAACAGTGCAGGAATCAAAATCCTGTGCCTTACCATTTGGCGATAACCCCAGCGTGATCTTATCCTCACAAACCACTGGCTGTCAAGACAAGATTCATGATAAAGAACGTAGAAAGTACTACAGCACTGGCAAGTCTTTCTCTGGATCTTTTCTCATTAAGCCACCCTATAATAGAGGCCAGCATAAAGATGTTGAAAAGAGATGCCAGAACGCGGAGAATAAGAACAAACATTAAATATCTCCTTCCTTTCTATGAAGAGAATTTTCAGCCTTGAAGCCGTCAGGATAGCGCTCCCAAAGTTTCTTGTTGTTTTTGATCGCAATATTCTCAAGAGTGGTACCAAGTGCCTCAGCAGTAAGTGCCAGATAATACAGCACATCGCCACACTCCTTGATAAGATGCTCTTTATCAAATGGATGCCCCTGAAAAATCTGCTTTTTGAGAAGATCAACAAGCTCACCTGCTTCACCTGCAGTACCGAGGATACCATTCATAAGCATGTTTTCTTTTGTTGCTTTTGTTACGTCTGATGCGGTTCTCATTACACCGCGCTGATACTCGTTAAATGTCATTTCGTTTCCTTTCCAGTGATAAGATCACTATACGGCAATGTTTCAATCCAGTTGCAAAAATCTTGCCATTCGTCAAGTTTATGGTTGCGGCGTGCTTTATAGATGTTTGCAAGGACTTCATAGTTAAGCGTTACATTTCTGGTCTGGTTATAAGAATCAGGCAACAGCTGAATTAGTTGCCACCAATACTTCTTTTCCTTGGTAGCAAGATATTTTTGTCTGTAAAAATTAAGCATACGGATCGTCTGATTCAACAGGCCGATTGGCGAATGCTCTGCCCCGTGAAATATTGGGAAATCAGATTCAGCACTTTCAAAGCCAATAAGATGCTCTGCTGAGAAATCATCTAATGTAAATTCTTTGGCATCAATTCGATGCATGGTGCTACAACTATTCTTTGAAGTGCCTACGGAATATGTGTCTGCTTCTTTCCACCAATAAAGTGGTGCTGTAATTCTGATACATACCGGAAGCATACGCATAAATTTACGATGATCGGGACCATATGAAGATAAACGTCGCATAAGTGCCATATCTTCTTTGCCAACTATAAATTGTGGAGACCATGTACATTTATCTGGTTGGATACTATCGCAGGTATCACAATCACGTTCTTCACCGAGGTGAAGACAGCCCCAATGGCTATCACTTTTAAACCATGAATTGAAGGAGTTTCGAAGACCTTCAATAGCAAATTCTATTTGTTCGGGACTAGGTAATACAGCATGTTCTAATTCAATCATAAAAACTCCTCTGCGCTGAATGCTTCTTTTTCGCATTCGATAAAATATTCCAAAATTTTATCGAAAAATACATATTCGAAATATTCCGGAAGTTGACGAGTGTCAAGGTTTTCCAGTAAACAAAGCTCAAAAGAATAGTTAAAGCGGTGTAGAGTACCATCATATAATTTTTTATTAAAAGTAACAGTTATGTGGTTAAAACACGGTGGCAAAGCCTTAGCATCAATTCCAAAAGACTTGCTAAGCTTAATTAGCAAAGAAATGCATTTGTCTATATTACTCATAGATACTCCCTTCTTATCGAGTTGCTGACAAAATAATTTTGTTATTACATTGTGGACAGACGATGTAAGTCGTACCTTTGCTGCTTAGCCAAAATGCAGATGATGTTTCTATAATTGAGTGCGACGATTTCTGAATGTCAGAAATATCGTAGCTCAAAAGCACACCGCAGCTTGGACATTCAGCTTCCTTTTTTGTACCAGGTCTAAGAATTTTTATCATTCCACATAACCTCCTAACTTTGTTTTGTGGCAAAATCTTTAAGTGTTCCAAGAAGTGCCTCTTTTGATCCAAATTCTGGAAGCTCCAAGATCAAAGCAGCTCTACAAAAGCTGATTGTAGCATCAAGCCCCAAAACAAGCTCTAATTGCTCTAGCTGTTCTTTACCTATAGTATTTGCCGTTGAATGAGTTGAAATTGATTGTAGGGCATTCTGTGGCTTTACAGCGGTATTTTGAGGACCTGACTTAGCAGCCATTATATCATTCTGCTGCTTAGCCTTAACCATAAAGTCCAAAATGTACTGGCAAAGCTCTTGGCGCTCTTTACATGCTTTTATTTTATTTGCATCTGGATTAGGCACAGCTGAGAAATCGTTGATTTGCTTTTGATATCCAGAAATAACACCTTGCAACCATGTTGTTGCATTTTCAAATTTTGTATTTGCCATTACTCCTCCTATTCATCCAAAAGGGATATTGCTTTAACAAACTCGCGAGGAAAGAGAGTTTTTGAGAAGTTAGAAGCACAAGATACGTAAAATAATTCTTTTTTGGTTAGATAGCCATAGTATCCGCCTCGCGAACTGCAATAAGCTTCTATTGTTTCACTTGTGCCGTCAATAAATTTAACTAAAACTAATTTTCTTTCCATTGCTTATTCCTCCGGCATGTAGTAGATATCTGTCAAGAAGCTAGAAGCAGAAATATTTAATTCCTCAAATACCTCGGCTGCTCTGGCTGGAGTCTTATACTCTGCAAGTACCATGTCTTGGTTTGCAGTCCTTGCAAAGATAGTTTCATCACGTCTCAGCAAAGCAACGTTATAAAACTCAACAGATTTGGTTTTGCACTGTGAAATGATTCTCATTAGATAACCTCCTGTTCTTGTGTTCTATCTGGCATGTAACCATTTGGGTAACGTTTATTCGTTCACGATTTATTCCGTGTCCTTCACGGCACAACTGGCAAACCAGTATGTCACCGCAATGCTGACATTCATCGGTTATTTCTTTGGTTGATATTTTCATTGGCTTGATAAATTTTTGGCCGCTATTGTGTTTTCGTCGATTAGACCATGTTCAATCCACTTTTCGACAAATCGAGCTTTTAGTGCTGAAAGCTCTGCTTCCATGTTGTCTTCTAGCGCAGCTCTATAATCATCAACTAGCACTCTTGCTGTGAATATAATCTCTTCTGTTAGAGAATCCGCATCGTCTAACATGGCATCATACATCTCTTCAAAATCAGATTTTGAAGAATAAAAATCTCCTCTGAGAAGGGACTTTCCAAATTCGATTAACGCTTTTTCACTTTGTTCAATGTCCTTTAATATTTCTTCAGAATTATCTTCAAATAGAATGCCTTTATCTGAAACTATGAATTTGGCAATCTGATCCACACTTACAGTAAATACTTCTGTATTTGGAATCCTGAACTTTGAAAAATGTTGATGTAGTTTCTTTTCGTTTTCTTTATAGTTTGTATGCCATGGACTGATTAGAATTTTATCTACTGGGCATTGCATGTAGTCATTGATGTAATGTGTTAAGATAGAAGTTCTGTTTGCTGGAAATGAGGACATTCCAATTTTGCTGACTCCATTTCCATACCCAATAGCATATATAATTCCCACAACAGAATTAGGTTTCTCTTTTTGAAGGTCTTTGATTTTATTAAATTCATTCTCTTCAAATATTTTTATATTATTCATACAAACACCTACCTTTCTGGTATGCCTTGGTATTATGGCAAAGAAACTGTCAAGGCTCACAGCTTTTATCTTTGTCATATGTGTAGTTACGAGTTAAAAGGGGCTTTTTATTTTGGGAGAATATTTTGGGGACTAAGTAGCCCCATGCCGGGGGCACGCTCTCAGACCCCTACACCCCTTTTTTGTGTGATCATCTGGCAGCTGTGCAGCTGGTCGCGGCTCCTGATCCTATGGCGGCAAAACCTAAATTGTGCGTATTTGTATATACAAAAGCAACAGCGTTTTGCTGTCCTGGTCTGAGTATACGTACAATTGACCGTTAAAAGTACGTATAACAAACATTATACGAACTTAATACTATCTGAGAGATTAACACAGATCAAGAAAACTTGACCAATCTTAATTTAAATCGTCAGACAATTTAAAATCCGATAGCTTCGGGGCTTCTGGCTCTGCATCAATGACTTTTTCCCATTCCTCCGCGGTTATCTGCTTGGCTTCTGGTGCTGCCTCAGCTGATAACCGGAACTCTGACGCGTTAACATAGTCGGAATTGTTGGTAAGATCAAAGATTGCAAGCACTGGTGGCATTTTGCCAGTAAATGCAAGCTGCTTCTTACAAGCTGTTATAACGCCTTTTACCGCGTCTATAGTAGACTTCCAATCACTGCTACGCTTTTCGTAGCCCGTGATCATGTGCCGCGTAACTCCCAAAAATGCCGCCCAGGACTCTATATCAGGCACTAGGCGCAGCTTTCCGCCTTCCGTTGGGGTTTTGTTTACGTTCCGGACAAATGTCAGATACTCTTCTGAGTCGTGCTTGAAACTTTTTAGCCCTTCGGGAGAGTTGCTATACATGGGCTGTGAACCTTTTTCACGTGCTCTAGCTAGCCCCTGCAGAGATACGTCAAGGATAGCGTCCAGTTCGTCTCCGTCCATGGTTTCTGCAATATCCCTATAGCTTGGCATTCGTTTCCCTCCTCTTGGCATTCTGTAGCCCTCCTTTCCCTGTATTTCTTTTTGTCGTGCGTATATGTGGCTATATCTTAGCCTTTTCCCTTCAAATGCCTTCTAGCCGCCTTCTGTGCCCTTCTAGCGCCCTTCTGTGTGTGCTCATCGTGTCCAGCTCTCGTCTGTGTCCGTCCTGGCTGCCTGTCCTGACTGTGTCCGCCTCTGACTTGATCAACTGTCAGCTCCTGCACTCTGTATCTGTATATGCTTAGATACACTATACACATACCTACTTACCAGATATCTATATACTGTACATACAGATATACATATACTTATACCTATACAGTACATAGAGATATACTATACATATACCTTATACATACTGTACATATATACCTTATACAGATATACTTAATATATATTATCAGACAATATATTATATATACTCTATATACACTGTACATATATAGATATTATATACATATGCACCATATAATTATAAATATAATATAAATACACTGACAATATATTAAATATACCGATAGTATATTAAATGTATATATACCATATACATATACAGTAAATATATATACTGTATATATTATATATAAGGAAGCGACACGGAAAAGCTGTAGGCCTGGGGAAAGAAAAAAGCCCACGACCAGAAAAAGAAGCACCGTGTTTTAGCACGGCTTGAAATCTTTTCCGATCATGGGCTATATACTCTATATATCCATATCTAGGCTACATATAAATACTATATATAGTAGCTTAACTACATAATACAACAATATGAGGTGTAAATCAAGTTAAATATTTTTGAAAGTGCAAGTTGCACAAATTAAAAATTTACGGCTGAATGTCTGAAAATGGGCAAAGAAAAAGTGAAGCTTTGTGGCTCCACTTTTTGATTAATGTAACATTTCAAAAATTAAATGATCAATTCGTTTCTCCATCTGCTCCCACGTGCAAACCTCGTTTGGAACCGGACCTAAATGAAAAATTGTATAGTCGTTAATTTGCTTTAACTCTTTGTTTACAGTGCCCCCAGATCCTGGAAATAGATCACCATTTTCACCAATCAGCAGATTATCAAGCTGCATTTGAGAAATAACAAGCTTTCTGATATACTTTGACAACTTGTCACCGCTTGGCAGCTTATAATCTCCTTTGCGCTTATCTATCTTCCAAAAACTGCGCAACTTAATAATTTTTTTAAAGTCTTCGCGCTTCATATCTTCCTTTCTCCCGGCTCTAACCTTGCCGGGCAGGTGCGAATTACTGCTCAAAAGTGGCAAGTGCTGCACAGATGCCGGCGGCTTCTTCTTTGTCACATCTACGCTCAAACATCAGCTGGTAATAGTCACTGCTTCGCCATCCCCCATCAAAAAGGCTGGCAGCCTCATCCGTTGCCAGTGCGTCAGATTTTACTTGCTGTGCTCTCGCTGTGAACTCATCATACGGCTTTTCATGGCTTGAATCGGAAATTATATCAACATCAACGCGGCGGTTGTTGTCTGGGTCTTCATCATCGACAAAATCACCTGTGCAATTTTGCCAGTCCAAAGCATAATCAATGACGTCATCGATGCTATCCATATCCACCTTATAAGCCCCTTGACCATACTTAAAAGAGCCATCAACTAAAAGATCAACGCTGAGGTCTTGGCTATACTGGCCATTGCTCCATACTCTCATAGTAATTTCTATGAGTCTTTTTTCGTCTTCAATCTTCATTTTTTCCCTTTCTGCCCTCGTAACCTCCGGGGCGGGTGCTTTTGGTCTTTACCAGATCTCAACGCCGAGCTTGTCAGCTGCTGCGCTTACTACGTCCTCTACGGTGTCACTGTCGGCGTTGTCGTACTCATCCGCCATGTCGGCCAGCTCACACAGCTTGCGGCAGTCGTCAGGGTTCCACTCTCTGCTAGAATTGATGCGATATGCTACGGCCTCAGGCACGTCTAAATCTTTAAAAAGATCAAACCCTGCTGCACCCATGTGGCGCCAGTAAAGCGTTACGAACGGCAAGCCACTGACATGTGCCGGGGTTGGTCTGGTCTCTGCGATCAAATCAACTGGGCGCTCCTCTCCTACTGGTGTGTGGGTTCCTTTCTCTAGCTCCTCGGCTGCCTGCTCCATGCTGAGACCGGACCACTCGGAAGAATCGAACTGGTCTGCATATGGCCAACCTTCGCGTGCTGCCTCCAAAACCTCGGTGCCTGTGCTCTGACCATCTGCTAGATTACAGGTGACGTTTACAGGCTTGCCATCTTCAAGTACTACTGCAAAAATCTTACCGTTGCCAACCTCGTAAAACTTCGATGCATGCTCCTTCTTCATATCTTTTTACCTTTGCCCCTGTGGGGCTTCCTTTCTCTCTTTATGCCTTTAGTATAACTTAAAAAAGTTACTATGTCAAGACTTTTTTTGAAAGTTTTTTAAAATTTTTTCTTCTTCGGCCTGGTCTGGTGCATAGTATATAAGATGCTCCGGCTGCATGTGCAAAATGCAACATATACGATTAATAGCCTCAAGGCTTATATGTGTATCTCCTGCCTTAATCTTTCGCCATGTATCCTGTGATAAAATGCCACTTTTCTGTGCTGTGTAGGCTGTAACGCCTGCGGTAGCCAGTGCGCCGGCTACGTCAAATTTAAACTTTATCATGCTTGTAGTACTCTCCTTTCGTGCTTGGTGTATCGCTACATATATATAGTAACTTTTTTAACTGCAAAAAGTCAAGAAAAAATATAACGAAAAAAAAGTTATAAAAAGTCTTGACATAACTTTTAAAAGTGATATAATAAGGGTGTAAACAAAAAAAGCCGGTTGCACTACCTACCAAGCAAACGCAACCGGCACCAATCAAAAAAAAGAAAGGTAGCTTGATTATACATCAAGCAAAGGGAAAAAACAATGTTATATTCAGAGTTAGCAAAAACTTATAGAAAGCTTTTCAAGAAGTATCCTAATATTTCTAGTCTTCAGGATTTCGGCGGCAAGATTTTAGAAGAAAAAACAACCTATACTAAGCGCGGCACACGTTGGGTTGAAGTGAAAAAAGAAGAAAAAGAAGTATCGGCAACTTATGTTTTTAATGTATTTGATGCAGTACAATTTTTTAAAGATTTAGGCGGATACGAAAAAGTAAGTTGTGGTTATACAAAGGCCGGATATCTTCCAGACGAGTTACTAAGCATCAGCCCTAATAGAGCGGAAAAAACAGTAAGAAAATATTATTTCATTTAAAAAAATAAGGTGGGCGAAAATGCCCACCTTTTTATTTGCTTCGCACCTGATCAAGTAGCCGCTGCGTTTGCTCCTGGCCGTATATATCCATGATATCAAGCTGATACCGTGCATCAGTCAAGAGCCTTTGCAGGTCTACCGTTTCTGGGTCTGGCGTCTGGCTCTTGATCTTCTGGCTAGACGGCTCCGGCTCTGCCGCAGGTGCTGCAGGTCCTTCTGCATCTGGTGCCGCTGATCGGATGCTATCGCGGCTGATTTTTTCAGCTATCGCGGCTTTTATATAGCCGTTGACTGATAGGCTTGTAGCCGCTGCCGCCTCTTGTAGTCTGGTGTAATCTTCGCGCCGCAAATCGAGCGGCACGCGCTTATAAGTCTTACTTGCGTATCTTATAGTAGCTTGCTTGTGTGCGTCTGATGTTGCCATGTGTTTTTCTTTCCTTTCTTATATTATAAAGGCTCTTTTCCACCTCTAGCATAATTATACACTATAAAGATAAAAATATACACGTACATAATGCACAAAAATATACACGTACATTTATACAGAATTACTATTGAACATACACGTACGTTGTTATATAATACAGTCAGAAACAAGGAAAACAACAAACGCAGAAAGGAAGTAAAAAAATATGAAGAGAACAAAAAATATGATTTATAAGGCATCCGATGAAGCAAGAGAGCTGTTTTTATATGCTACTAACTCAGGCGTTTTGTATGATCGCCAGATTAAGCCGAGTATCGAAAACCTCAGAAAAAAAGCAAGAAAGGGGACCTTTGATAAAGACAAGGCGGCAGACCTCTTTTATTATGTAGCTACAAGCGCTTCGGCCATGTATGATAAAGATTTTGGATTTAGCTTTTCTGTCCAGCAGCGCTTTACAGCCGCGGTTGATATGGTTGATTTTTACATTGATGAAATAGAAGAGATTTAAGCCGAAACGCCCCCGGCTTGGGGCGTCCGTTGGGGATTGCCTCCCGGCGCTGATGATGGCAGGCAAGAAAGGGAAAAGTTATGACAACATTACAAATTATTAGATTGAATGAAAGCGCCCCAGCTATGGCGCACGGTTTCCGTTATAACGTCCAGATCTGGACGAAGGACAGCGGCCACGGCTGGTGCTATGCCGGAAACGGCAAGTTTTTAAAGACTGCAGGCGAGGTTCTGAGCTATGGCAAGGAACACGCTGATTTTTACAGTGCTGACATGTACAAGGATTTTTACGTCTGCATAAGTGAGGAAGAAGCTATATATTTTGTAGGGGTTTACAAGTGGCACGCCTTCCGTGTATATCCAGATGGAAAAATTACAAAGGCAACTGAGCAAGAACGCGAATTGGTCGGAAAATGGCTTGAAAGAGAGAAAGGAAAGCGATGATCACAACAAAAATTGTCTTGCTGGGCGACACTCACCCGGCAAGACTTCGCGGTTATGGTTACAGTGTGCAGATTTTTGTAGATGGTGAATACAGTAATATTTGCAAGCTGTGCCGGACTCTGGCAGATGCTGAAAGCTACGCCAAGGAATTTTAAGTTTTGCGTTTCTCCGCTTTGGGCGGCGAGGTTCACGACCTGGGGACGCTTTACCGGGAAAACCGGAACAAAAAAAGAAAACTAAAAGAAAGGTTAAAACAATGATTTTAAAGACAGTATCTATCAGCGCCGCGCCGCGAGAGCTGCATATAAAGCTTTTCAAGGCTCACGGTGATGAGCTGGAGAAACTTGAGAAAGAGATTGCAAGCCTTGATGCTGTGGCTCTTGTGTCATGGGCGCGAGTATTCGAGGCGGTAAAGGCTCCTGGTGTGGTGGCACACTGGGAAGTGCAGCACGAAATTGACGGCAAGGCATACACAGAGCAACGCATATTGCACGCATCCGTAAAAAATCCGGGCTACATTCAGTTTTCTACGGCTCACATCTACCCAGACGAATATATCCCGGTGATGGATTCACAGTTTAAAAATGCATCTGATTTTTTCCGGTATGAAGCGCCACTGTCGGCAGTTGTTATTATTGAAAAGGTTGCGTGACACGGAAAGAGGTGATAAAATGAAGTTAATCTGGGAACCAAACCTGCAGATTGAGAAGATGTGCAGCAGTGCAGAGCGTGCTATTCTCTGCCAAAGGTCAAGAGGATTCAAGGCAACGATTAAAAAAGAAAAGCATGAAAAAAATGCTTGATACAGTAGCAAAGAGCGTTGGTGACTTGCTACTCAGTGTGCTGATCTTCGGCGGTATGGTAGTTGCACTGTACTATGGAAGTATTTGATAGGAGGATATGAAGCATGTTTAAACAGACGTTCTCTGTACTCGCACGTACAATTATAATTTTATTTCAATCCACACAGACGGTTCACTGCCTGTGAATAGCGACCGAAGCCGGAATAAATATCATCTTCATTTTTAAGATAGCGTGATGGCTTGAAAAAGTCAAGAACCTTTTTGTATAATACTTACAATGTACAAACAGTACTGCTATCTTATAATAGTGCATATTGACAAGGGAAAGGAGTTATCAATGACAAAGAAAGATTTAACAGGCGAACGGCATGGAGATTTGGTGGTGCTGGGAGCTTCCGAAAATAAATACGCTAGTCCTAACACTGGAAAAAGAATAAGCCTTTGGAAAGTGAAATGCTTAAAATGCGGAAATATAAAAGAAATGCAGGCATCTCACTTTTATAGATGTGTAACATGTGGATGCGTAAGAAGACGTAAATACCACAACTGTGTAATATGTGGAAAGCCATTTATTTGGCATCCGAGTGATACAAAACAATGTTGTTCTGCTAAATGTGCGGCACAATTAAGAAAGAAACACGGCTTGTGTACGCCAAAGGGGACACCTATGCCGCCTGCTCTAATTGAAGCTCAAAAGAAAAGTCAATTAGTAAAAGCGGCTCGCGAACGATTTGCAAAAGAAGCAACTAAAGCGGCTCATGCTTTGCCAGAAGGACAACCGGGACCGCAAAACAGAACTGCTAAAAAATGGATTTTAATTGATCCTCTAGGAAATTACTATATAGCAGTATCGTTGAAGGATTGGGCTAGAAGAAATTGCCGAAGGTTCTTTGATGAAGATGTACCAGAAAATATTGCAGCTGGACGCGTGCGTGGTGGTTTTACTGCAATTGCAAGTAGTTTACGTGGTGTGTCTTCACGGAGATCTAGGCCAGTGTATACTTATAAGGGCTGGCGATTGGAAGAGTTACCAGTTGAAAAGACCGAAGAGGATGTTAAAATGGCACTGGAAGAAAATAGGAGACAAAATGGCAAAGAGAAAGAAGAAAGTTGAGAATAAACGAATCCTGGCACTAGAACTGTACAAAGGATTTTTAAAGGCTGAACCCGATTTGGCTGATCAAGTAAAAGCTGCGATTGAGGATTTTAAAGCTCAAGGTGCGAAATGGGACGAAAATATTGTGTACTGTCCTAATGATAAAATATTGCTAGAAATCCAAAAAGTACGCATGGGGGAGCCAGATGCGAAGTATTTCAAAAGGCTTAGAAATGCCACTGCAGGATTGATTTCAGCAGTGGCAACGTGGGATTTATCAAAAGTAATTTATCGCTTTGATGAAGATTTTTATAGTGAATTAAAAGAAACAGAAGGAATAGAAAAAGTTCCGGTAAACATGTTACTTCATTTGCCATATAAATGTTTATGTCTTCAAGTTGGTGACGAATCAAGGTTTACATATTTGAATTATGATTTTGAATTTAAATTATATGAATTAAGGATTGAAAGGCTTTTCTTTAATGACGATGAAAACAGAATTGAATCAAGGAGCTATTTTTTAACCTTATCGTCTGATAAATTACAAAAATGTATAGATCATACAATTTCCAGCGGAATTGATAACTATAAAAGAGTGGGGCTGCCGGAGTTTTCGGAGAAATTTGAAGAAACATATAGAAAAGATCGCGAAATATTTCAAAGTACAATACAAATGATTCTGTTTGTATTATCACAGAATGTAGATATTGTCGAGAATGAAGAAAACAAGAAAGCAAGAAAGAAATATACTCGTTCTGGTGCAAAGGAGATTCCTAAGGTATTGGATGCAGGATACCGTGTGGGAGCTGAAATAAGGAACGTTAGGGAAATCAATGTATACAAGAACAAGACAGAAGCAAATGAACAAAACCTTGATACACTACCCTCTGCCGCAGGAAGTAAAAAGACTCCACATGTACGCCGCGCACACTGGCATCATTTCTGGATAGGGAGTGAAAAGGCAGGAAACAGAAAACTTGTGATCAGATGGTTGCCACCTATAGCGATAGGAAGCAGAGTCCAAGATCTTTCACCAGTTGTACATGATGTTAGAGCATAGCTAAAAAGTAGGGATAGAATCAAATCTATCCCTATTATTTTACAGTTCTTGACAGTATTTTACATTACTTTACATTATTATACAGTATTTTACAGTAAAATAATGTCAAAATCTATCGGCTTTTCTTACGGCGCTGCTTCTGTCTCTGCTGTTTATATTCGGTTCTTATGACCGTGATGTTCCCGACAGTTTCCTCTGTTCTGATGCGCTTCAAACTGCCGACATAGGTTGTTATGCTGATTTCGTGCTTCTTTCCACTTCTACTGCCCATGTCATCCCCTCAACTTTCTTGTAAGCTGTTGTCCGAATGATTCTCGATACGTGATTTTTACGTCTGTGTCCACATCAATGGGGCGGCCAACGACTAAAATTTCTGCAGGATGGAGCCGGGAACACATTTCCTTGAAGCCCTGTCGATAACACTCCTTGCCTTGATCGATAAAGCAGCCGTTTGTACTGATTGCCAGCGTACTCTCTTCTGGCAGCCCTTCAAAGCAAAAATCAAACGTCTCTGCATTTCCCCAACCTACAGTTGGGATGACGTTGCAGCCGTTCATAAATAGCCACCATGCAAGGGCACGGCTTCTGTACACTTGATGCAGCTGCATGACCTTTGGCATAGAGTCATAAAATGAGAAGTCAGGAGCACAGACATATTTGAAATTTTCAAGCATCGGAAGATACTTTTGCGGTTGATTCCATAATGGCTCGAACCGTGCATCATCAATAAAAAAGTGGCAAAGCGCCTTCTTCGGATTTTTTTCTTTCACCGCCTCACAAAATGATACTGCATTAAGCCCACTCAGAGCAGCATGTACTGGAAGCAGTTTTGGAAATCCCAGTGGAGTAAGTTCGGATTGATAAAGATATCGCTCACGGAGAACGTCTTTTTGCGTGTGAATCTTTGTGTACATCTGCCTTCCTTTCTAGCACATTGCCTAAAGTTGTGCGTGTACTGTGATCTTTATTTTATGCACAGTACCTAATTGTATTGTTTCCTAAAAGCTGATATATAAGTTCGTCTGCAACAGTTACTATACTCCTGCCAAAAAGACTTATAAAGTCTGCGACAATTTCCTCTGTTTCAATTGGGATAGAGTATCCATATTCCATTGCGTGAACATGTGTTAATTCGTGGCACAGCACTTTATCAATCATCTGGCTTGACAGATCATTACACATAAAGACGGTCTTTAAATTGTTGTCGGTTACACCGAGCGTATATGTTCCGTCACTGCGTTGCAACTGCGGATCACCAGGATTGACAAAGCAAACTTGCCAAGTGTTGTTATTTACTGTAAAAAACATTTGATACCCCCATTATAGCACATTTATATCAAGTGCGCAATTGAAATAAAACCGGGAGCATTTGCTCCCGGCTGTACCATTTATTATATACGCTGCACCCAGTTTGTCATTTTGGTTTTCATCATAGTTTTTTCGGAAGCTGAAAGCCCTGGCATGATCTCTTTAAGATCTTCGTCAATGACGGCCAACAAGGACTCAAGCCCTCGCATGTTTGCGTCATTATCTTCTTTAGTGTTAGCTTTGTGCATGTCCTTAGTCTCACTGTATGACCTTCTAGCACGGTCATATCGGCTTTCTGACTTCATTCCCATATCTTCTACGCTTCTACCATCTGACGGCATTTGGGAGCCTCTACGTGGGTCAGAGTAGTACATGCGCCCAAAGCGGAGTCTATCAAGATCACGCATACGCTCTTCTTCTGGCATATCAGCCCATTCATAATACATTTCCGGTGTCATGTGCCAATAAGGTGGCTCGTCATAACCGCGTCTGCCTGTGGTTCTTGTCCCTCTACCCTTTGGGGCAAATCTGCCGTTAGCATATCTGTAGCGGTCGTAATAGCGACGTGACGGGTAATCACCGTATTGCTCAACCATTTCCATGATTTCGTCATCGTTTTCCAGTCTATCCATTGCCTCAACGATGCGATAATCTTTATCAAAGCAAGCAATGTTCTTAACAATCTCAGTCCAGTCTTTTAAATCATCAAGATTCTGGCCTTCAAAATTATCAATTCCGATAGCTTTGGCTTTTTCTTTGACACATTCTAAGATCTCTTTAGCCCATTTATGCATAGTCTACCTCCAATCAAGCAACTCGATTCACTATAAGGTTTGCGTTAGCAACTTCAATAGCAACGCCACTTGTATTCTCAACTGCAATATTTACGCAGCAGCCACGTGGAACACTGATAAAAATGCCTGAGGACACATTACTGAATTGAGATACTGCAGCTGGTGTTGAAATCATTTTGGAAGCAAGCACTGGCTCACCACTGATAGCAATTGCTAATGATATAGGAGCCACAGTTCCCCCGGCTGGAAGAGCTATATTTGCAGAGAAGCCTACAAAAAACCGTGCCTGACACTGATTCGTAAGACCTCTAAGAGTAATGATTCCACTGCCTTCACGGTGCTGTATGCAGTTTGAACCCTTAACGGATGTGTTTGTAAAAGTTATATTTTCATTTGCCGCAACTTCCTGCGTTGCGACTGCAACATATTCTGCCATTTGATACCTCCTTAAAATAAGGGACAGGCTCTATTTCGAGTCTGCCCCTTTGCTGATAGTAATACTGCGTTAGTTAGCAGACATAACCGTTTTGGTTAAGATACCGATATTTAATTTTGTCAGCAGTTGCAACCACTATTGCATCCGTAATACACGTTTGGGTTAGGAACTTGATATGACGGAATCGGTGCTGGATTAACTGCGTTGATGATCTGCTGTGTCTGAGATGCCATTGCTGTGGTAAGCAGTGCACTCTGGCGATCCTGTGAAGCAGCTCTGCGAAGATCATTGTTCTCAGCCTGTAAGGCAGCAATCTTGTCCTGGCAAAGGTAGTCAAGCAGCGCACGGGTATTTGCATTGGCATTGTCAATGATATCACGTGTATTGGTTGCTGCATTATAGTTTAACTGGCAGAAGCCTTTATCAATGGACTGCTGAATTGCATTTGCTTGTGTAGCCATGTTATAATTGGTGTTAGAGAGTGCCTCTTTGTTGTCACAGCAGCATTGTGCGAGTTGTGCCTGCAGAGCATTTGTATTTTGCATATTGGCTACGGTATCAGCGTTGATAGCCTGCTGAATGCCATATCCAGTCTGCATGATGTTTGTGTTGATTCCGTTGAATCCAGTTAACATGCTATTGTTGACTGCGTAGAATCCGTCACAAAGACCATTGTTGATTCCGTCTAACTTTCCGACAATCGCTTGGTGATCAAAACCACGCTGAATTGCGCTATCTGTGTAGGCTGCCGCGGTAGAACCCATGCCACCACCGTTATTGCCCCAACCACCGAAGCCATTACCCCAGCCGAAAATGGCGAAGATCAAAACGATCCAAATAAGCCCCCAGCCGTTGTTGCCCCAGCCACCGCTGTTGTTGCCGTTACCATCAATGCTAGCCACTAATGGTACACTACAGTTTCCTGAGTTAAACATACTATTTACCTCCGTAATAATTTTTTATATACATAATCTTGCAAGAATTAGTATCATTTTTAATATTTTTGTGTTATAATATCTTTGTGCAGATAGGGAATCGCGACCCGAAAATCACAATGCCTAGTGACTTCTGCACGTTTATTGGTAGGCGATTAAAAACACGAAAGGCAAGGTGTTGTTTTTATGCTCAAGTATCACATTTCCGATTATAAAGGGAAAAAATATGGCCATCTTACTGTAATTTCACAATCAAAAAATTCAGATATCCCAAATGGGTTTGATTTCAAGTGTGATTGTGGAAGAATTATCTCCTTTGCTCCTGACAGAGTTATTAAGGGCCATCAGAAATCTTGTGGGTCCTGTTCTTACTCAAGGAAGCCTAAGATCAGCATAGATAATTATATAGGTCAAAGATCTAATATGCTTACAGCAATAGGTCTTTCAGAAAGAAGGCCATCTGATAAAAGGCAGTATATTGAGTGCTTATGTGATTGTGGAAATAAAGTTAGGGTATTGCCTTACCTGTTTAAAAATCACAAAGTGAAAAGTTGCGGTTGTTTGCTAAAAAATAGTCCGGCATATATTGATGGAAGAACTAAAAATCCACTATATGGGCTATGGAAAAACATGATCGGACGTTGTGAAAGCCCAAACCATCCAAAGTATTACCAATATGGCAAACGAGGAATAACCGTGTGCGAAGAATGGCATGACTTTTGGAAATTTGTAGAATGGTCCGAATCTATTGGTGGACGTCCTGAGAACTACACACTTGATCGAATTGACAATAATGGTAACTATGAGCCAAATAATTGTCGTTGGGCAACTTCTGGAGAACAAGCTATAAACAAATCAAATAATTTGAATATAGAGTATAACGGAGAAACCAAAACTCTAAAAGAATGGTCTGATTTGCTCGGAATAAGTTGGGATGTTCTTCATAATCGCCTCCGAAAAGGTTGGACTGTTGAAAGAGCTTTTACAGAAAAAGTGTATAAGTAGTTTTTCTAATGGGTGATAAAATTTCACCCATTATTTTATTCCAAATTGACTTTTTATCTGGCGAACAGCATCATCAACATTTATCCCTTTTTCTTTACAAAGGTTGCGTGCTAATTGTTCTACACCCTTTGTATCGCCTTTGTTTGCCATATCCATAGCATTTTTTAAAATAGGATTGCTCATGGCTTGGCTGTTTCCGGCCATTTGCTGCAAAAATTGTTGTGGATTCCTCATGGCTTGAAATAGCTGAAATGGATTATTCATTCTCATTTGCCTCCTTCTTTAAGCCTCCGGACCTTTTAGGCGCTATCTTAGGCATCAGTTCATCAAACTTCTTTTCAAGACTATCAAATCTTGCCATAAATGCCTCTGTAGCCTCGTCAGATAGCCCCATTTTCATTTTGGACATGTCGGCTGAACTATTCGCCACATCTGGCTGTGAAGCTGTGTACGGCTTATATACAATCGTTCTAATGGTTCCATCTGCATTCCACGATTTTGTATAGATCTCTGACATGTCTTGCTTTGGGAATACTGCAATTGAACCGTCCATAGGTACATCGTTCGCAGTAATTTGTTCGACAGCTTGCACGACCTTTCCGTTCAATCCAGCCTGCTGCTGTGGCTGAATGTTTTGCTGTTGATTAAAAAGCGGCTGGTTTTGCTGCAGATCATAACGCGGCTGCTGATATTGATACGGGTAATAACTATTATATTGGCCATACATTGTCTGCTGGTTGTACGGTTGATACATCTGATTTGGTATCGGCATCGTCGATTATCACTCCTTCCTCGTCAAGGACCTCTCCAATAGCCTGAATCATTGCTGATTGATACTGCATTGGAATCATACATACATCTGGTCTTTCAAATATTTTAGTTAAAAATGATTCAGGAAACATCATTCACACCTTCCTTCCTCTTATTCTGATTGTATTGTGCCATAAAATTAAGATGTAAAAACGACAGGGATACGACATATTAACGACAAAAAGAGCTGCCAGATAAACCGACAACTCTTTTAAAGAATATTTTACTGTAAATAAATGTCAAATATTGTTAAATAAAGTTAAATAATGTAAAAAAATGTAAAATACACTATTACAACATCTGCAATTCCTCTCCGGTGTCCTTTGATGTGAGTTTGATAGAAACGTCATATCCTAATGCTTCGGATATCTGACGTATATCACTTTCTCTAAAATTATTTAATCTAAGCTTTTTGGACACATTGGACTGAGAGCATCCTAATAGTTTTGCAAGCTGAGTGCCGTCCATCTCTTTCTTAAACATTATTGTTTTTACAATGTTCGAAAATGTGTTTTTGCTTTCCATTTACTCACCTTCCTCCTTCGGTTTAAGATCTGCCTTGTAAGAGCTTAAATGTTCTTCTATAGTTTCAAGACTATTGGATTCCTCTGGAATCAATCGGTTGAGATAATATAAAAAAGAATTATAAGCCTTTGCTGTGCAATAATACTTTTCCTTGCCATTCACCGTAACTATTCGACCTCTAAATGATGTCGGGGATGCATTATCAATTAAAGATTTGGAAAAGTCCAGTGCAGACTGTTTGACCATTCTTAGAAAATACTCAAATGCGGTGGCGCTTGATGAAAGAAATCTGGACCAAATCAAATCTAGGTTACTAGAAAACTCATATTTTTTAAGTTCAGTCGGATTCTGCTTGCCACTAGCCATCTGAATATTGTAGGATAATACACCAATTTCATTTGTAATATAGTGGCACAGTTCAATGCCAACAGATATGTAATCTGCAAAGTTAGGATCGAGATTTGCTGTAAATCTTTTTGAACATTCATCAACAAACCTCATTAACTTGGAATCATACACCATTCCACAGGTCTGAAAGCCTGCATTGCCAATTCCAATTAAGCGCAACCATGTAGCAGTATCTTGATTGTTGCAAAGTATCTTGTCGAGTAGTTGCCACAATGGAACATCGTTAAATAAGCGAAGTGGTTTAGCACTGTTACTATTTAAAATGTAAAGTGCCATGGTTTCAGCTGTAACACGTTCTTTATCAAAAAATTCCCCACCCAATGCATTAAATCCGGTTATAACCCCATTTTCACGCTTGAGAAATATCCTGCGCGATTGGTGCGTGAATAATTCCGCTGGGTTAGAAGGTGGATCAATCTTTTTGCGCTCATCGGATCGTGGCAAGCATTCCCATATTGGGCAAGGCTTAGGCCACAATTCTCCATTACCATTCTGTAAAGGAACTAGGTTCATCATAAGTGTTTCAAAAAGATTTCGCCCGATTGCGTAAACAATAGTATTTTGCCCCAACCATCCAATACTGATTGAAGGCAAGCCTGCTTTACTCGGCTTTACAGAAACATCATCATACCCGTTGATAAAAAGAAGCCATCTAGCCGCTTCTGCATATGTTAGTTGCATTTTTGCTTCTCCACTTCTTGTCGCAAAAATTCGTACCTTGTTGTTGCTTTCAGAAATTTCTCCGTTTAACTTTGCAGCACCAAAAGCAGTTCCTTTTTTAGCTTCGTTTGCCTGATAGAATGGAGCATCAGGCTGAAAAAGCCAAAAACGTTCTCTGTATTCCTCTAAATATTTTAAAAATGCTTCCGGAAAATGTCCGAGACTCCAATAGCTTTTCCAACGGCTGATTGCTTCATCCCTGTTCAAAAGCGGAATCTCATCACCGTTTGAGTCGAATCTTGCAAATCCAGAATGAGCAATTGCAAGAAGCAGCCGTATCATTGCGACATTTTGAGTATCTGTTTCACCCGCCAAATCCATGCATTCATGACTGTGGGTGAAAACATCCGTGAGTGAAACTTCTTTAATGGTATAATCTGGAAGCAATACACGCACCCAATTTTCATCAAGCAAATTAAATTCTTTCTTCATATATATCCTTCTTTCTACAGTTCTTTACTTTATTTAACAGTTCTTTACATTCAAATAATGTCAAATAAGGTTAAATACTGCTATTTACTAATATATATATTTCTTGCAATGCATAATCTATATTCATACGGCTCAAATATCCAATTTTTGCATTCCAATCTTGGACCTTTGCAATCATGGCGTAATACAGCTTGTGGCTCAAGTGGGCAGTTACAAAGAATACAAAGTCAGATTTTTTTAATGCAGCGTTGCGCACAGTGCTGACATCTCCTGCACTGATATATTGCCAATTCGGAAGATAAGTTTTGAGCTTCTTTATCAAGCTTGGATGCCCTCCAACAATTGTGCCACTAATGTTTTTTAATTGCTGAATTTGCTCCTTAGATAGCTCATTTGTATTTTCGGTTTCTGAATCGTTTTCCAGTGAAAATATATGCTCTCGCAAAGCATAAAGCTCCCTACGTTCACTCTCTACCTTTTGCAGTTCGGATTTTAGCGCATCATTCTTCTGCTTGAGTAGATTTATCTCATCAGATAAGCGCTGAACCTGCTCAGTACAAGCTTTTTGTTCAGACATCCTGCGTTCCTGAGATTCAGATAATGCAGATTTGGCTTGAAGCAATTCATTTTTAATGCTCTCTACTTCAATATACACGTCTTCGCGATTGTGTTGGAAGTAGTATTCTTTAGACTGCTTATATGCCTTACACATAGCTAATATATAGCTCGTATATTTTGCATAAGTCAGGAAATCCTCACGTATTCCTCCTCTTTTTCCGTGCGTATAAGCAATTGCTAGTGCTTCAAGATCTTCATGTGTGAACTGTAATTCAGAAAAAATAGAAACACCTGAAAGTGACTCAATGTCAAACACTGTAGTGTATCCAAATTCCTCATTTTTTGGTGCTAACTGGATCTGCTTAAATAAATCTTTTGGAAGTTGACTAATGTATGATTTTGCTCTTTCCTGAAAAGCGCAGTCATATTTCTTTAACCCTTTTTGTATTCTGTGTTCTGGATTGTATCCGTAGTTTGCAATAAAGGAAAGTAATTCATCACATTCTTTACGCTCTTGTACCAACTCTTGCGGCCACATATTTAAAAAGTAATAGCCTGCAAATAAATGACCATTAAAATTATCGTCCGAAACATGATCTGACTTTGCAAGTTTTGCATAAATGGCTTCTCCGATTACACTATTAAAATGAATCGGTTCGTCTTTTGGAAGCTTTTTAAAAATGTTGTATAGCTTTCTGTATCCCTTTTTGAAGAGAATATCCAAAGAAGTCTGTGCTTGTTCATCTTCTGTGTAGCTATATTCGACGATTCCGAGTGCTTTTTTATAAGCTTCTTCTGTTTGCAAAGACAGCTCTTCCGAAAATAAAGTATTGTAATATTCGCTCTGCTTTGCAGCATTATAATAAGCTACAGCATTCTTGCCATATTCGCTTTCTAAATCTAATCGTATATGGCGTGCAAACGCGATAGCGCAAGCGTAAAACGGTATCAAGTTTACTTGTTCCATAAAATACCTCCTTTCTTTAATTTTAGTAAAGAGTTATCTTGTGATAAAATTACCAAAATTTTATTTTTTGATTACGTAAATAGGATCTATTTTTTGATTTATTATAAATCTCATAATGCGTTAAATACATTGCAAAATCATCGCTCCATGCCTTTTCTAATTTGACCTTATATTCCACAATATGTCCAGATTTATATATTCGTATTGCATGATATCTGCCGCATATGTCGCTGCTTTCTGTATGCCATATAAATAAATCTACATGCCCATTGTAATAATCTTTTTTAACTTGTTTATACATGTTACAGCATAATTCAGTTGTTGGCAAATCAAATTTGTCAATGTAATTAAATGCCATTGTAAACTCACCACTCGCAAACACAGTTAATACTGATACAATATCAATTGTTTTCATATTATTAGCGGATAGTAAACGCCGTAACGATTCTGCAATATTACAATTCCGTTCATATATCACATCGTCAAGTTTTCCTTCTGCAATAGCATTTTTAACACTAACTATTCTTTCGTAAATCTCATTACTTACCATAATAAAATCCTCCTTTTAACAATTTTTAACAGTTCTTTAACTTATTAAACCTTTTTTAAATGTCAAATAATGTAAAGAATTATAGATCATGTGTCCGCATGTATTCCTCAATGGCGAAGCAAGCAAATCCTGCTAGGGTGCGGCCTGACTTACGAGCAGCTTCTGAAAAGGCTGCCTTTTGTGATTCTGTGCACGACACGCTGAACTGAATCTTACGCTCAGCTGTAGGGACTTCCCTGCGTCCTACATACCCACCATTTGGACCAATCTTCGGAGTTGGATTATATCCAGGCGTATATACTCTGTTCGGATCAACCGGAGCGGAGACAAAAACTGATTTTTTTCCCACCGGCTGGATGCTTGGAATTTCAGTTTCGCCAGTATCTGCAAAATCAATGCCGGCTGTCACATCAAAAGAAGTAGTAGTGGCGTTATCTTTCTTTCTCATCTCTAATCACTCCTTAATTAGTTCCTCTGCGAACTGCACATAGTCAATGGCAGCGTTACACTTCGGTTCAAAATTCATGAGGGTTGTTCTAGTTGCCTGTGCCTTTTGTACGGCAATGCTTTCACGAATAGTTGTGCAGAAAACCTTTGTGTTGAGCTGCTTGGCAATCTCTTCCAAAGAAGCTTTAACTTCCTGGGCGAGGAGCTGACGACTCTTATATTTCACCAGCAAGAGTCCTGCAACCTCTAGGTTAGGATTATTTCTTTTCTTTACACCTGTGATGGTTCTATTCAACTCTGACAGACCTTGAATGGCATAGCGGTCTGCAGTGACAGGAATGATGACCTTGTCAGAAGCAATCAAACAGTTTTTGAGCAATTTGTTGTCAGCCGGAGCTGTATCAATAATAACGTAGTCATAACCAGTTAATTCAGAAAGAGCGTCTTTTAGTCTAAAATACTCATTCCCATCACTTGGGAATCTTTGATCTGCTGTTTTTAACTCTGGATCAGACGCAACTATATCGCCTATTTCTGTTTTTTGAATAGCTTCCGCAATTGGAAGTGGATCTTCGATGTCTAAAATAACATCGTAGAGAGTTGCCATATCTTTGGACACTGCTCTATAAGTGTCCGTACTGTTACCCTGTGGGTCAGCGTCAACCAGTAAGACCTTCTTGCCTTGCGACATTAAAATCGACGCAAGTGTAGTGGCTGTTGTGGTTTTTGCAATGCCGCCTTTTTGATTTGCAATACATATTACTTTCATAGTGAAACCTCCTTTGTGATTACATTATTTTACAATTCTTAACCTAATTTGACATTTCTTTACAGTAAAATAATGTTTTTTCCTTTCTCAGTTATAGGATACATTGTTAGAACTAAAAAGTCAATAGTTAGAACTAAAAAGTTATAAAAAATATCTTTAAGGTTATACGCGTGACGTTTCTTTACAGTAAAATAATGTTAAAAAATGTTGTAAAAATCCCCTAGCATTATAAATACCAGGGGACTATTTATAGTTGGTTGATTTTTGATTTTATATCGGCAATCCTGCGATCAACCGTCCTAGTCGACACAGATAACCGGGTTGCTATTTCGCTGATAGATTTGCCTTTAGATAACATATCAAATGTTATCTCTTCATCGTCCGTGAAATTACTTCTAAGTTTGTAATCATCAAGCTTAGACTGGGTAAGTTTGTGTAATTTCACGGATCACATCATGACTCCTTGATTGTTAGCTCTTTAGAATCAGTTCTTTTAAGAATAATAAGCTGCCTATCCATATCCGGTATCTTCCAATTATCAACAGATTCAGAGTCATCTACGATGATAGGAAGGGTAGTAGCATACTTTTTTTGAAACGCTTTGCAGACATCCATTTCGATTAAGATTTTTGCACCGTGATTAAGGTTTCTAGCGTATGGTTCACCGTTTACACAGAAATCACACGTTTCTTCTAGGTCGCCATTCACAAGCTGTCTGAAAAATTTCACTTGACAGTACTCTAAATACTCGTTTACTTTGCTTTCTAAAAGCTCGTGTTTGCGAATGTTGAAGCGTTTGAGCAAGTCGAGTTGTGCCTGCGTATCTGCAATTAGCTGCTCATTCTTTCGGCACTCGATGTTAAGCTCTGTAACCCTTGCGTCAATCTTGACATTGATTTCGGTTTTTGCAAGCTCTGCTTTTAAGCCAGATAACTGATGCTGAAGGTTATTTTCTTCTGCCTTGAGCTGTGCAAACGTTGCATTTGCAGTATTTGCTTCTAACTGGCTTTCAAGCTTTGCGATTTCTGCAGATCTGGTTTTTACTGTCTCGTCTGGTTCTGTTGGTGTTAAAGTGGATATAACTTTTTTCTGAGCAACTAAATCATCGACAACTCTTGACTTTTTATTGGATTCTTCACGAAGGGCAGAAAGCTCTGCATCTGCAGCATTGAACTTTTCGCGTAAAGCATCAATGATTTCTTTGCATTTCATTCCATTGTCTGTGATTTCCTGCAGTTTTTCTTCCTTTGATTCTTCAAAATGCTTTCGCATTTCATCCTGCTGATCAGATGGATACTCATGCTTACAATACGGGCAAATCAGCGAATTTTCATCAAACTGCATATCTTTATTGCTTTTCCAGTCACTTGAAAGCTTCAAACGCTTAGTTTCGAGATCTCGAATTTCAGAGTCAATCTGGTACAATTCATGTTCCTTGGCGTTTAAATTGTTATTGGATAGGAAAAGTTCTTCCTTTGCTGCCATAATCTGAGCGTCTAAATCGGCAATTCTTTTCCTGTTTTCAGCATTAGCGTCATCAGCGGCCTTTAATTGCTCCTGCTTTAACTTATAAATTTGTGCCTGAATTGTACGTTGCTCATCAAATGCCTTCTGCACATCAGCTTGTTTACTCTGGTTATCTTTCAGTCTGCTTTCAATATCTGCAATCTGACTGTTTACCAAGGCTTCATCAATGACAATTTTCTGTTTTTCCACCTCATCAATACGGCTCGGAAACTCTTTACGAATATCAAGCAGTCCTTTAGTGCCATTCCTTCCGCGTCTGCCATTCAGCATAGTATTAAATTTTGATTTTAACTCATCAACATTGCCATCATCCAGCAGTGGGAGAAGAGGGGAGAACTCAGGAAAACGTTCACAAACCTCTGCATTGGAGCACGTTCCAAAGGTGGATTCCAAGATTGATCTGCAGTCAGCAGCACTCTTTGATAAGAGCGTTTTAGCATTGATTAAGTTCGAAAGTGCGCTCACAGGAACCAATTCTTCTGCAATAAAATCTTCATAGTCACACTTCTTTTTCGGAATATCATTGATATAATAGTCAATAACATTGCCTGTGAAGTCACCCTTTTTGTTGTAGTTCTGACGAGAAACCTTCTTAAACGTCTTGCTGGAACCGTTAAGTTCTACGGTCATCTCGACTGTAACCTCAATATCGTTAATCTCGTTACCTGATTTATCGTGTGGCCTGATTCCGGTAATTTCTTCGCCGTTCTCACCCCTGCAATTCAGTACCCAAAAAATGGCCCTCTTAACTGTGCTTTTTCCAGATTCGTTACATCCAGATACCTCTGTCTTATCGTATAGATCTGTGTCTACAGCTTTTCCATTGTAAAAGCTGCAAAAATTATCCAACTTTAAATGCTTAATTCTCATCGTTTTCCTTCTTTCCTTCGCCATCGGTTTCATTTGCGCTTGATGCAGCACACAAAGCAACTGCAAGCACACCAGTAACTCCGCCAAACAATAGTCCTGCTATTAAACCAATTAAAAAATCCATACTATTCATCCTTTCCACTTACAGAATCTATCTCAAATGAGAATCCAGTTCTATCTTCGAGTTCTTTCATAAAACGTTCAATGTCTCCATTGTACTCTTTTGAGAATTTGTCAACGTAGTCCATTGTTTTCTGTATTCGTTTGGCGATTGCTTCAGCCTTCCAATTAGGACAAGTATCTGCCAAAGCAAGTCCAAATGATGTTAATATGATGCTGTATATGTTGTCCACAGCGTCTTTATTTGCTTTTTGGTAGTATTTGTCATAAAGCTTGCGATCAACGTCTCGTGCAATATTTTCTTTTAACAAAGCAATTCTTATGCTTTCTTCCGCACCTGTGATTCGCTGTTCTACGGCTTTGTTTCCTTTTTTTGCTTCTCTTTCAGCCCGTCTCCTTTGTGCTCGTGTCATAAAGCCTCCTTCTAGGTAGTAGACTATTTTAATGTATTAAAGCTCATTATAATTTAAAATAGTCTATAAAACTGTGCTTTGCTTATATATTTAGTTCCGGCAAATACTCAGGTTGCTCGGATGCAATTGAAACCTTTCCCTGCAACTTCTGACATTCTTTTTGCTTCGCAATCTCTGCGGAGTATGTTCTTAAAAAATTGCTGTGAATAACTGTCTCAAACTGAGTTGCTTGTCCCTTCGCCCATTCTTCCAGATTCCTTGCGTTTCCAACTGTTGACTGGATAATTGGTGGAAGCTTGGCAAACTCATCATCAGCATGATATGTGCTGTTTCTGACAGCTATCCGAACCAAAGACCACGCTTCCAACGGCGTAGGCGTGTCTGCTTGACTCAAAGCGACTAACTTTTCGTTAATTTGACCGATTGACGGCGGAAAGCCTGTGTTTTCTGAAAGTATGTATGCTTTGAGTGCTGCACTAACCTGCTCGTAAGTATAGCCAGATAGCATATTTGCCCATGTAGTGGCAGTAAGCTCTATATCTGCAATTTTGTAGTTTGGATATGATACAGTCATTACCGCCATTAACTTTTTAGCCTCGTTTTTAGTCATCCGTAATACTTCCCAAAATTGCATCGAGTTGTGAACGCTGCGAATTTTGTTTGCCCTTGAAGCTATAGCCAGCATCATGCAGTGGGAAAAGTCCTACCCAGCAGTTATCAACAGACTGGTTTAAAATCTTGATCATAAGCTCGATGTCTCCACCAGATAGATTCTCCAACTTGACTATTGCTCTCTTCAAGGCATTTGCGGTTAGGGGCTTTTTAATCTTTACTCTCATAGAAACAAAATCGTTAAATGCCTCATTCAGGCATTCATCATCAAAGTATTTTTTTGAAGATACGTTCTTGTTTTTTGCGTCCATTAGCTCATTTAAATCATCATACAAAGAGATGATTAGCGTAACTGCATCGCCTTCACCATTAGACGTTAGCAAGCTCACAACGTTTTTTACTCTAGGCTCATAGCCCTTACTTTTGATTTGAGCTATCAACTCTTTTCTTGTCATTTTTACCACCTTCCTTTCTTTCTTCTGCCGTTTATTCATGGTTCTCCTCTGGTAAGTCAACAAAGCTGTTGACTTCCTGACCTTTTATGTAAAACATTTCCTCACCTCCTGCATCTAACCGTCAAATCGCGCTAGAAAGTCTATGAGCGCCCACACTTCTAAGCAGGTTGACAGCTTTTTCAAAATCTGGAGCGTATCCGCAATCTCTGAGAAGGACTGCGCAATCTGTAAACTGATTATTGAACATCATGCATGTTTCATGATATGCACTCTTCTTTACTTCACTCTCTGGGTCGTTCATGTATTCTCCAAACAGGTGTACACCCTTTGCTGCAAGCTCATCAAGCTTATCAAGCTCGGTTTTCAGCCTGTTTTCTGTCTCTTTGCTCATTTCCCCTCCATACACTAGAATTATTTAAAATGGTTCTTGTTTTTTATCGTTTACAATCTCTCGTTTTAGAGTCTCAATATACTTCAACTGGTTTTTATTGCGCTCATTGACAGCCTCATAGTTGCTTTCTAAGACTCTGATAAGGTGAATTAGTTCTTCTTTTCTCATACCTTTTAGAGTACTGTCTGACAGCGGCTTATGAGCGACTGTAAAGCCACCGCATTCTGAAATATTCAGCATAATTTTTTATATCCTCCTCACTGTCATGCCGTTAGGTCAGCAATTTTTTTAAAGTCCCAGTGTTTTCTTTAACTGGTCACGGTAATTTACAATCATGCTTTTTGCTGTGTAGGTGTCTATGTTGATTAAGTCAGCAATTAGTTTCGCAACTTCGCTATACTGCTTGTATTCCTCGTTGTAAGCTTCGCCCCATGCCTTATCTAAATCTGTGTTTTCAACATCTGCCTCAAGTGCTTTCTCGGCTTCTAGTGTCTTGGCTTCAAGCTCTTCAAGCTTCTTGAGCTTTTCTCGAATTTCCTGCACCTCTGTAACTTCTTCCGGCTGTTTAATTGTGAATGCTTTTTGCATGATTAAAGCCTCACTTTTTCTCTCTTTTCGCAACATCAAAAGGTTGCGATTTTGTTCTTACCATCCAGATAGCATCAAACATCAAATCAAGGATTTCTTCAACACGTTCTTTACTGCACTTTGATTCACTTGATAGTGTTGTAAACCCCAACTGGTTCACTAGGTACACGTTGCGCACACCAGATTTCACTTGCCTTTTTACAAGCTTCTTTTCATGGTCTGGAACTTTCTTCATCTTGTATGTTGTATGATCAGCTTTCCCTTCAAGCAACCTAACGAGATCGGTTGCAAAAAACCAAGGCTCTCCATTGATTGTCTCCAATCTGAGCGAATCGGTACCACACGAGTAGGTGATATAATTGTTGTACTTCATTTCGTTTCCTTCCTATTCTGTGCTTAGTTGATAGTTACTAGGTCTGCGCAAACCCAATTTCCCTCTGCAGGGGTTGAACCTGCAAGCCGTTAGGCTACCGTGAGGGATAGTGTTTTATCTTACTTTACAACTAGAAGTTGCAATCAATCTTAGGGCTTCAATGAGGTGCTTCTGTGTATCGAAATAAGTTGAATAAATTGTAATGTCGCAGTGGTGAAGCCCGTCCCTATAAAAGTAAAAAGCTGTCATTTTTTCGTCATAAATAATTGCAACCTTGATTGTTAAATCTCTGAATTTCGAATGAATTTCATAAGCGTCATAAGGGGGAAGACCTTTTTCTATTACTGTAGTTATTCCTACCTTTGAAAAAGATTTTTGAATCTTCCTAATAAATTTTTCAAGGTTTTTAATCTTCATATCACCTTTTCCTTTTCTTATTCATTATTTTGAGTCTCAAATGCATGTATCGTGGTTCATAATTCGTTTGCTATCAATTGCGTGTGCAGCGTTTCCACTGCACACCTTTTCAGCCACGGTGTTTAAATTTTCTGATACGCCACCACAGATCACTGCGCATCAACCCGGTTTACCGGGCATTCGTTATTCCTTTCTTCTTGTACTTGTGATTAGGGTATCGTTTGTGCCTGTTGGCTTAACAAATACCGCGCCATCCGCAACAACAACTTCACTTTTACACCAAGGGCATATTATACATCTGTTGTAATAAGTATTGTGTTTGTCTGAGAGATAATCTAGTTTACTAAAAAACACATCATCTTCCTCATAGCTCAAATTTCTATCGCATTCAGGGCAAGTTATTACGTTTTCTACTTCAATAATTTTGACCATCTGTCTCCTTTCTCAAGCGCTTTTTCTGGCGGTAAACCTTTGATTCTATTATTCTTTCAACAAAATCTCTGCCACCAAAAATCATGATGATTTGAGTTAACATTATAATGACATCAGCAGTTTCCTCAAGAATATCCGCTCTGGCTTTTGCCAGGTCTGTGTCAGGCGTTGGATTTACATTTCCACCCTCCAGCTGAATTGTCTTGCGGCGATGTTTAAGCAGTGCTTTTATCAGCTCGCTCATTTCTTCAATCGTCTGGTCGATTTGTTTATCCGCTCCGTAAGTATCAATACATTCCTGCAGTACTTCTGGATATGCCGTTGTTGGCAATCCTGTTGTTTCGTATATCTTTAAGCGTTCTCGGTTTTCTGCCATTCCAATAAGTGCCATGTAAAAAGTGGCAATAAAACTATCAATATCTTCCTCTAGCTTAAATTGCGAATCGTCATACATTTTGTCACTAAATGCTTCATCATTCATCGTTGATGCCTCAGAATCGCCGTATGCTTTGTTAAGATTCCGTGCAAGCTCCATAAGTGGAATTTCGCGTTCAAAATCCCTGTACCATACTTCACCATCTTTTATAAATACACAATTGTGTATCAATGCTAAGCTGCCTGACGGATTATCAAAAATTGTTTTAACCATATTTTTACACCTCTCTAGCCTTAATTAGTTTTCCTGCCCTGTCGTAATCATATCCCGAATTTTCTTCTTTTTTATTCATGTAGTCGCAGAACTCCTGACATTCTTCTTTGGTTGTAAAAAATATATGAATCGAGTTTTTTTCTTCTAATTCTTTGAAATCTTTGTTGTGATTTACTATTGTATCTGCACTATAAGTTTCTGCTTCAAAACACTCACCGTCTCTGGCACTTGTGTACCATGCTGTAAGCTTTCTACAATCATCTTCAAGTGCATATAGTAGCCTTTCACTCGTATGATATACTTTCTTGAATCTTCCACATTTGCAAACATCATCTACCACGTTTCCAGATGGTAATGTCACCTTGATTTTTCTATACTCATTGCATATGTCACATTTCTTTTTGAACTGGTATTTCCAATCTGCTGACCATAGAGTAACCTTAACGCACTCCATTAACTCTTTTAAGCTAGCTTGTTTTGCTTTGGCTTCGGCATTTCGCATTACACTTTCGCATTCTGCTTTCTTTCTTTCATAGTCTTTCTTTACTGATTCAAAATTCTCCTTGATGCCCTGCAATTTTTTGTTTTCCTCGCGCAGCTTTTCAAGTTCGTCCTTAACTTCCTTTTTTACAGATTCTCGAAGCTCGTTTTTAAGTTCTTCGATTTTCTCGTCAAACTCGCTCGGCTCGAAATAGTCTTCATCATCCATGTAATACATATTATTTGACCTCCTTTACAAGCTCTAATACTGCACAAATTACTGCTTCTTTTATGATACTGTGAATGGACTTTCTATTTTCACCTACCAGAATCAACTCATGCTTGATTGTATCATCATAATAACAACCGTCTCTGCATGTCCATTTCCCATTATGCAGTTCCACATCATATCCTTTGCTCTTCGATGCCTCCCCTCTTGCAGACCATCCAGCTCCCGTTTTTACAAAATAGCATGGATAACTTACAAAAGGGTTTTTATATACTTTCATTCTCTACCTCCACTCTTGGAAAAACATATTCTTTGCTATCCGCAAAAATAATATTTTCTGGCTGCTCCTTGTGTACCTCTCCGTTCTCGTACTCTACAATTAATTCCGTGTTCACGTCTATTTCTCCTTCCAGTAGAGTCTCTGTCCACACTGATCACAATATTTTGTTGCGTTTGGGATGCACGCAATGAGATAGCTGCAAGATTTGCATTTGTAAACTCCATTTGCTGTGATCTTGATTGGCTTCATTGGAATTTGTTTTTTGATTGCTTTAATCGCAATTTCGCATGTAGCCTCATGCTTAAAATACTCAATCGCTTGCGCTTTTAATCCGTCTTTCCAACACTGCTTTCCCAACTCGTTTTCTGCCTCTCCGATATCCTTCAAAATGTCAAATGTCTCATCGGAATCCAACTCAAATTTAATTTGTTCAGCCATTTTCTCATTCCTCCTTATACACTAAAGCAGATCACCGACATCTTTTTAATTACCTTGATAGCAGTTTTAAGTGCGCATTCATTTCTAAAATATTCCATTGCCTCGTCCTGTAGCGCACAATTTTGAAATTTGATTGCAATTTCCTCTTCTGCTTTGCTGAGTCCCTTCAATGCGCAAATCGCCTCATCTAAATCCACGGTAATTCTCATTTGTTCACTCATTTTCTTTCTATTATTTGACCTCCTCCCATTCAATCTTCTGTCCACAATCTGAGCAATATGGTGATTTCCTTGCAATACTTATGCCACTCCATACTGTGTTTCCACAGCACGGGCATTCCCACACCTCAAGCTCAATCGCTTTCCACGTATGCGGTTTATCACCTCTGTTTTCATGGACGACAGACTTGTGAATCGCTTTAACTGGTGGTTGTGGAAGCTGCTTCTTTAAGCATTCTACTGCTGTTTCATAAGCAGTTTTTTCCCTTCCAATCCTCAAACTTGTCTGCATATCACAGTTACAAACTCGGTGCTTCATGCATTCCAATTCATGGTTAAAATAATCAATAGACTCCTTGACGTGTTCATTTTTCTCTCTATTTGTCATACTGTCTCCTTATGCGAATTTGAGCTGTTTTGCAATTGCTTCTATTACATTCACAGTGACACCATTTCCTGCTTGCTTATATAACTGACTGTCAGAATTGACAAATGCTGCCTTTTCGAAATATTCATCTGTCCATCCTTGCAGCCTAAAACATTCTTTTGGTGTCAGTTTTCTAATTGCTATGTAGCACTGATATTTTTTGTACCAGACAGCATATATGGTTAATTCATCAGAAATTTTTACAAACATGCCTGGTCTGGTATCAGAAAAAGATTTGAAACACATTCCCTGCTTACTGCGTAGTTTTGGAACTTTACTACGTGGTGCGATTATTTTTAGTTTCATTTGCATGGCCATTAACTTTAAGGTCTTTATAACAGCATTGCCACGTTGATTTTTGCCAAAAAATTTTCTTGAGTCATTAGCGTTAAGACAGTGTGCAATGTTGATTTGGCTCTCTATAACATTGCGTGTCATGCTTACCGGAATGTTTTGAAGCTTTAGGGCAACGCCACTATCGTGCGTAGATGCTTTTAAGCACCTAAAGCAGCCTTCATATACTCCGCGATAGAACTCTGGTGAAACTCCAGTATAAACTCCACCAATAGGGCTTATACTCGTGGCAATTCCATGCCTATCTTGTGAAGTTAAAGTAAACATTGGTTCGCCATTCTCTTTGAAGCGTCTTCCGTTCTGGCGCTTTTCTGCGCGATCTGGAGTGAGAACTGGAATTACAACACCACTTGTCTCGGCTTTGTGGTTTGAAACACCTTTATTGTATCTGGCTTGCAAACATCTTGCTTTTTCTGTTAATTCTACCCCCTGATAACTCAAATCTACAAAGCACGGCAAAGCAACATGGTGTCCTCTTCCACCTTCCTGTCCTGTATCTAATGCCTCGGTAATTCCTTTTTGATCAAACACTTGTGTGTTTCTTCTGAATCCGTCTCGATGGCCAATTATTGAAATACTATTTTCTCTGTCTGTTCCCTTGATAGGAAATATTTCTGCGGCACTTCGTTCTCTAAGATGTCCGATAATGAAGCACCTTTCTCTGTTTTGTGGAACTCCGAAGTCCTTAGAGTTGAGCACTTGCCATTCTGCATCATACCCCCCCTGCTCCATTTCAATGAGCAATCTGGCGAAATCCCATCCTCCATTAACGCTAAGCAAATTCTTAACGTTCTCAATGAAAAGGTAAGTGGGTCTATTTTCTTCTTCGAGTTGTCCGATAAGGTACATAACTCTGAAAAACAAGCTTGAACGGTTTCCTTGAAATCCAAGCTGTTTTCCTGCAACGGAGATGTCTTGACAATTGTGGACAATTGCTCCGTTTGCAATATAAGATTCATCTTCTTCAACGCTAAGGTTATATACTGTTTCGTATTGATCAGATTCTGTTGGCTGATACAATTTTCTGCAAACATATCTTCCACGATAATATCCTTTAACCGATTTGTTAGAGATTCTAAAAGTGTAGGTGTCTCTTTGTTTACATTCCCTTCCTTCAATAGTGCGCTTTGAATCTCTTTTAGTATAATAGACAGCTGGCACAGGTTTTCCCAATCGCTGTGCAATAATGCACATACCAAGAATGACTGCTGCACTGGTTGATGTTGCTTCTTCTTTGTCGTTTCTGCCATCTCCTGACATGTATCCGTTATAAAAGTATTCGGCCTTTTCTCGTGGCAAACACAGTGCTTCTCTTGGTATTCGTTTTCCATATGCATATTCCCCGAATATACCAAGGTATTCGTATAGTTGGTTATTGCACACATGATACTTCCCACAAGTCCTTTCTTCAGTGTAAGTTCCATGTAAGTTTGCTTCTGACAGTCGGTGTTCAAATTCTTCTCGTTTTTTATCACTGATCGCAAACACAATCCTTCCCCCTCGTGGTCTATCTTGTCTGCGAACTCTCCACCCATCAGCAATATAACGTCCGATAATCCACCAGATCTCTTTGCTGTATTCGTTTGGTTCTTCATTAGGCAACACCATTGTGGAGTAATAGCTATCATTGAGTTCTTTGACTGGTTTGAACTCAATTGGTTCGGATACGCGAGTGACATAATACGGGTGTTCTGCTGTTGTGCCAGTTGGCAAGATGCCAAATCCGTTGACATTCCAGATTCTTGCGTTGTCTCTCTGCATAACTGAGGTAACTGTTTTCCATCTTCCTTTGTGAGTAAGCACTCTATCTCCGACAGATACGTTTTCAATTGGTATATATCCTTTTTCTGTAAGAATATAAGTTCCTCGAACGAAGCAAGGGAATCCGAAGCACCAGCAGTCCGCTTTTGGAATGTCTCCGGCATACACTCTTCTAATGTCATTTGCATACCATTCTCCATTTCTGTATTCCTCCTTCAATATTTCTTTTTGCCGTTGTTTCAGTGGCATTTTGTCCAGGAACTCTCTCTGCTCTTTGGTGAGTAAATGCATGGATGTGTAACTTGCAGTCGCAAACTTGTCGAACTCACAGAATCCAACGCATTCATGTCCTGCCAATTCCATTCCTCTACGGAATCCTCCGATTCCTGCGAAAAAATCAATAAATTTCATTTTTACCTCATAACGTTATAAAAGAATCAAACCCCACAAAAGTATCAGCGAGATAATCCACAGTGCTCCAAATGATGCTCTAGTCCTTTTGGGTCCTATGTAGTGCAGAAGCATAGCTAAAAGCATAACCACACATAAAACACTCTTAATTATCTGCATAATATTCAACTCCTCTCATTCTTTACGTTTTACAAAGGATTCGCATTCTGTATTCAGCAAGCATACGTAAGCACGATCTATGGTATAGCTCGGTATCTCGTATCCATTCTCACAAGCGCGACAATATTCTCCGCATTTATACTTGCTATTTACAGCTTTTTCTGCTTTAAGCTGATCCAGTTTATCTTCAAGATTTGCATTTGCATTTTTAAGCTCTGCATTCTCCCTGATTAGGCTATCGTATTTGTTTCTACTCATTATTCTGAACATTCGTGCCACCTCACCCCATAATATTTAAAACTATGATTGCTATGCTACACAGCAGTATAACGATAAGTGCTAAAATATTCACGATTTTGGCAGTTTTTCCGTACCTTAACGGAGATTTGTATGCAGCTCTAACCATTATGATTTGAACTGCAAGAAATACAAATTCGATGCATAAGATAATATGCTTAATGCTCATTTATTTTGTTCCTTTCTGATATTTTCCAAAGTCTGGTTCACTTTCGAAGATTGCTCTTGCATTACACCAACGTTGCAACTTTCTGGTTATATGCCCTCTTGGAAGCTTTTCTTTCTCAAATATTCTTACGTCTGGCCAATAGCCAAGCTCTCTCAAAGTGTAGATTCTTTCAAGGTCTTGCTCATGTGTTGTGTTGTAGTTTGTGAGTACATATACAACCATCTTCCTTTTGTCCCATCCAGTAATTCTTTTGAACATTTGAAATTTGGGAATGATCTTGTTTTTGTCTCCATAACGATCCCAAGCAAAATGTATCCGCTTAACTTTCATTTGCTTAATATATGATGCTTTTTCTTCGTTCATTAGCCGGATATCACAGCCTTGTGAAAAATCTATCCAGGCATTACTATCTATCAGCTGTTGGCTCAAATCTCTCCAATCCTTACACGCAAACATGTTAGGATCAAGAAGCACGATATTCTTTTGTCCATGCCAAAATTCTGACAAATCTGCAACTTTACGCGAATAATTGCCTTCTTTGCTTTCTACTATGCAAAACTCGCAGCATCTTGGACAGCCCCTAGTTAAAAAACCATATGCAGTATTCTTACAAAGTTCAGGGTAAAGGCTATAATCTGGATAACAATGTTCCACATCTTCATTTAGTGGATTTCCGCCATTCGGATAAAAATAACCAGTTCCTCCCTTAATGATTTTTCTTGCATTTATTGGATGTGGATAATCTGGTGTAAATGTAAACACTTTGCTCATATACACAATATCTGGTGGCTCGTACCATGCTGTGAGTGGTTCATACCAGTCTACATTGTCTCCATGTTTCTTATGCCATGTTGAGAGCTTCATAAGCGGAAGGTTTGGGAAATTGTGACCATCAACATCAATTAAAGCAATTTTCATTTCTCTTCCTTGTCAGCCTTCTGTGCATCCTCGAAGAATGATTTGATATCAAACCACTTATCATTGATTATATTTCCAATAATTTTTAATCTTCTATCTCCAGTTACTGCGGTTCGTATATATCTTCCCTCTAAATCACTCAACTTTGTAACTCCGACTGTATCCATTATTCTAGCAATGGATTCCATTCCCGGACCATAGCCACTAAATTCTTTCGCCCCCAGATAGCCGTGTCCGAGACTATATCCGCCAAAAACGCATCCCCAACCTGCACCTTCAACAACGACATCAAACGATATGCAACCGTGATTTTCCATTGTCAGCTCCGCACCTTTGATTTGTGCGTTTCGGATATCGTAGCCTTCTTCAATAAGCTTTTTTTCTGTCCAGATCTTCATACATCCTCTCCTTCCAATTTTTGTCCGCACCAAGGGCAGTACGGATATATTTTTGCTGATGCCGTAAATATCTCTGCCCTCTGGCAGTTCGGGCATACCATTTTTTTATTTCCACAATCATCTACTTTTGACAATAGTTTCATTGGAATTTCTTTCTTATCTTCAATTCTGAAGCATTTCAGCTTTCTACTAACAATATTGTGATTAAATTCAACTGCCGATTCTTCGTATTTACATACTCCGTACAAAAACGGGATTCCAGCCCATTTTCCATATTTATCGCACGTTATTATTCCATATGCATTTTCCTTTGGACACCAGACTGGCTGACCGACCATTTGCCGCAGTTCATTTAACGTAAGCGCCTTCATTTACTCACCTCCTACATCACATGAATACTTATTTCAAGGAAGTTAGCTGCCGCAGCAACTAACCCCACAGCACTTCTTATAATTAAATCATGTTTTCATCCTAAGCCATTCAGCTTCTTGATTTTGTCGATACAATAATAATATCCAGCAACATAACCACGGCTGAAATCATCTTTACTTTCATCATGGTTGCAGCCCCCTTCTGGCAGCTTGATTGAATCTACCCAATTCATAGAATAAATCAGGCGTTTGACTTTGTTTCGCGCCTCCAGCATGTCTCTTAACTGTTCATTGATTTTCCTCAACCGTTGGAATTGTGTATCCCACTTTCACTTTTTCTGGATTGAATACACAAGCAGGGGCAACTCCATACGTGCTGTCCGCAATGTCGTAGTCCAGACTACCACCCGTGTACACATGGCGAACGTCGCGACTGCTCCCGGTGTCTGTGATATACCGAGGTGTGCAAGTCCACATCCACTCAGGCAGTAATGGAACATTCTTGCGGTACTTTCTGTATTCGTCACAACTCAGGATGAATACTTTGTCCTTGACTGTGCCGTAACGATCGTCACCGTTGTCAGCTACCAAGTCAACCTCATGAGGAATGAAATTATCCTCACCCAACACGGGAAGCAGTTCACTAAGCAACTTTCTACGCAAACTCGATTCTGCATAGTTGTTGCAACAGTCCTCATCAAAACAATACTCATCTCCATTCCAACTGGATGCCATGATTGCCAGAACTCCACCCTCTACATTATTGTCCAACACAATCCACTCAAATCTTTTAAAGTAAAAATGACTTCCATCTGGAATTGTTCTAATATCATCTTCTCTCATTTGCCATTTCCTTTCCTGGTTTAGAATCAAACACATTCCCCACTACTTCGCACTTATTTGACTAGTTTCCTCGTAGTTCCCGACACTGATAAGCTCCATAAACTTATCTCTCTGGCGCTCTGAAACCTTGTTACCCTGTTTTTCGGGCTTGACAGCGATTGTAAGGTGTTTCTCTGCGATAGATGATAATTCCTTAGCTAGCGATTTCTTACCTTGCTGTATGCCCTCTAAGTAGCTTCTAGGTTGCTTTCTGTCTCCTATAGTTCCGCTTGAACGGTTTTCACCTTGTCCACCCAGGCTAACATTCCGAAGCTGATAGCCATTTTCTGCATAAAATCTGATGTAATACTTTTCCTGTTCGTCAAGCTGATCAATAGGAACATTCATGTATTCAACCTTCCACCCGTAAGGATTGTCCACTGAATACAGTTTGTGCTTTCTAAGGCTCAGGTCTATGTGCTGTTTATAGCCAGCCATATGACTCGCCAATCTGCTAAGTATGTGCACGGCTTGCCCGATATACGCAAACCGGAAGCCGTTCTCATCCTTTCTGGTCAAAATGTAGATTCCGCTTTCATCGTTCAGCTGGGGATTGATTTTCAGCAGTCGCTTTTTATTCTCCTGCTCTATGGCTTTTGCCTTTGCAATGTTGCTGTATTTATTCATCAATAACCTCTATTTTCTTGATATGGCTCTTACGAAACCTCCAGTTATCGACTCTGTATTTCCCATCAAAATCGCGTTCAAGCTTTCCAACTGACTGTGTACCTTCAAAAAATGTCACCCTTACATTTTTTCCCATTAAGCTATTTAGTTTTGCATCGTCATGGCTATTTTTCATTGATCTTCTCCTATAAACTTAATCTTTCTGCCACAGCATGGACAGTACTTGATTTTGCTCAACAAATCAGTCCCGATAGATATAGCATCGCTACTGCAATTGGTTTTGATATGAAATACATCTTTCTCTTGTTCCCACTTGCAATATGTTCTTTTCTTTTTCCTTTCAAATCTTTCAATTTCTTTCTTAATTTCTCCAAAGTGAAATTCCCCACTCGCAATGTCTTCATAGCGTAAATTTTCGAAAAGAGTGTAAAAACTCCCATCCCATATAGGCTTATCTTTCAATTCTTTTTCTAAATCCTCTACGGTATCACCCTGTATAATGTAATCTACTTCTGTTAGGATATCATCAAAGAGGTTTTTTAGATATTTTCGAAAAGATTCCTCATCACGCGGAATGCGGTATACTGCAATTGTATACAGCGGATTTTCAAACTGTTTTTTCTCGTTATTCAACTCATATTCTGTAGGCATGTGAACTGCAACTGATCCTTCACTACGGGCAATTTCATATCCCCAACCAATTCGAAAACGAATGGTGCGAAATGCTTTGTTTGCCATTTCTTCCGAACTGTATTCTTCAACCACATTGCAAATGTGCACTTTATTTCCAATTAGATATAGACAATCGACTTCACTATAGCAATGAATTTCTCTTTTATCTTTTTCAAATACAAAAATCATTTTTCCTCTCTCCTCCTTTCACACTTTTTACATAGCCAAACCGACCATGTGAATAAAAATAGCTTATGCTAGCTTCCTGATCTGCTTTCCTATTATCAATATGGCTTTGGCAGCATTGCTCTGCTCGCTTTCTGGCGCCCTCTTCTCCAAATGCCTGTACATCCCAACCTTCTCCGCAAATATTGCAATGTATGTATTTTTTTTACTTTTACTTGATGTCCTTCACGGAAATGTTTTTCTATTTCTGCTTTATTTGTGGAGTTCAGCATACAAATCGGGCAATAATAGTAGGTCATGCTTTTAGTTCGTTCAAACTTCATTTTTATCTTCGTTTTTTCAGCTCCTTTTCAATTTGCTCTACCCAAAAATAGAACGATTCGCAGCTCAATTTTCCCAAAGCAGAAACTGATTTTTGCAGTCCATCTTTAATTCTTTCAAAGCAACTCCCCAAATCTGCAAATGCAGCTGTTTCTGAATCCATAAATTTTTCCAATGGTTCTTCAAGCGATACCAGTTGCATAGCCTGCTGATACTGCTTTGGATTCATGCCATAAAGTTTCTTAAACTGCTTCTTTCTCTGTCTTTTATTCATTTGGCTGCACCTTCCTTACTTTCTGAACCCAGGTCATATCCAGAACTTTCTCTATACGCATTGAGTACGGCACTAATGATAGCCTGTTCAATAATTTCCTCGCTCTTTGCAATCAGAACCATATCGTGCTTGATCGTATCATCGTAATAACGGCCTGCTCCACATGTCCATTTGCCATCTTGCTGTTCTACAATAAATCCAATACTTGCACTCGGCTCACTTTTGCATGGCTTGGGTCTACGCCCGAGTTTTACAAAAAAGCAATGGTGATCTATAAATAGATTTTTATATATTTCTATCATTTTCGCCTCCTGATTGTGATATGCAACTGTTCTTCTAGCCAATCAAGCCCCTCGTTTGTGAAGAAGTATGTGGTGCTTTCCTTTGTTATTCCACATCTTCTGCTTTCCATGTAACCTGCATCAACAAGCTTTTCAAGTTCCTCATCTTTGCCATTGAAGTAATTTCTGGTGGGCTTGAAATGCATCTTTCCATTGCGTTTATAAAGCGTTCTCCGTGTGGCATAATCAAGTCCGATTGTGTGGCGCACCTTCTGGCGAAGCGTGCAACAGGAATATGTGATTCCATTCTTTTCAACATTGAGATAATCATTCTGCGGTAAATTTATCATATTTCCCTTTCACCTCAATTTCTAACCAACGCGCTTTAAATTCTTCTTCTGCTATTTTAAAGTTGATATGACGCTTTTCACTAAAAATGGTAATAACTTTACCTCCTTCCTCACGTTTAAACTGCCATTTTTGCTGCGGCAAACAACTTATCCAACATTGATCGCCGCCAAATACATACTGGCGCCATACTTTAGGTCTGCACCATCCTTCTTTATCCATTGGATTCTTCCTCGAAGGCTTCTTCCATGGCTACTGTAAGCTCGTTTGCATCGTGGAGTGCCACTTCTGCTTCGCTGAATTTTCTTTTTTCCAACCTGCTGCTAGCCACCCTGATAAGGAAGTCACGAAGAACTACAGCTGCGTCAGTGCTATAAATATTTACCGAAATGCACTTCTTATCCTTTAATCCGTAGCTTGATACCATTGACATTTTTATACCTCCGCTAATCCACTAAAAATTTTTAATAAATCACTCTTGTTCACCCTTAGCCTCCTTCGGTTCAAATTTTGGAAACGGCATCCAGTAAGCAACATGCATTCTGCCTTTAAGTAGCATTGGTACTGTCGTCCACTCACCGTTAATGGTTTTACCTGTTCCAACTACAAAATTATCTTCATCAAGGTTATTGACTAGTACCACTAAAACGGTATTTGAATTTTTTTCCCAAAACGAATTGCTCCACTTGTCAGTCCCTTTGAACTTTGCGAATATACTGTCGTGTTCTTCTGGCATTGCTTCTTCGACTGAAATCCAATCATTTTTCTTGATTTCATCAGCAAGTGCCGATAAAGTCTGTTCGCAGCTAGAAGCAATCTTCAAGGCAAGTTTTTCACACTCACTTTTAGGTGCAAATATATTGCACTCATCTATGTACTTTTGACAAAGTGCAGCTTCTTCTTTAATTTCTTTCAAATATTTCTTCAATTGCTATTTCCGTCCTCCTGGTGAATGCTTTTCTCAATTTCTTCATCGGTTCGCACAGTAACAAGTGGAATCTCTTTTGAAATGTTCTCTACAAGTCTCTTGAATGCAGCCTTGGCATTTTCTTCGTTCTTATATTTGCCAATTGGGTAATCAGTCGACTCGTTTGAGCCTTTAACGTGTTTTAATAATATTTCTGTTCTTGAAAGTCCGTTAATGTAAATGTCAATTACATTGTCCCAGTTGTAAAAGGCGTTTCTATCCTGTCTTACAATAATCATCTCAAACCTCTCCCTTCTTTTTTAGTTAAACGGTAGTCCTTCGTCTTCCACATTATCCGGAATATTCATAAAACCTTCATATCCGCCTGCAGGTGCCGGTTCTGGAGCTGGCTGCGTATTCTTCTTGCTTTCCACGAACTCCTGCTCATCCACAACTACATCCGTTGTGTACACCTTCTGTCCATCCTTATTTGTGTAGCTACCTGTCTGGATGCGTCCAGTAACAGCAATCTTTGTTCCTTTGTGCAAAAATTTCTCGGCAAACTCTGCATTTTTTTTAAAGCTAATGCAGTTGATGAAGTCTGCATTCTGACCGTTATCCTGCTTACGGTTTCTGTCTACAGCCAGTGTATATCTGGCTACCGCCATTGTCTCCTGACCCTGTGTATAACGCACTTCTGGGTCTTTGGTTAATCTTCCGATTAAAATTACTTTGTTCATACTAAGCCTCTTTTCTTTAAAGTTTTATTCTTTTCTTTCTTCTGCCTAGTTCCCTCTGCCTTGTAAGAGTATACATAAGTTCTTCCTCTGGTCTTATTTCCTGCTTAATCTTCAATTTGAACATTGCTCGCATGGCTTTGAGAAAATCTTTTCTTTCTTTTTCTGTCATGTTATGTTCAAAAGCAAGCGTAGGCACAATTAACTTTTCATCCAGTAAGACTTGCCGATTTTTCTTCACTTTGAAATCCTTCTTTCTTTTAATACTGGAACACTCCTGCGTCCATCCTTTCATTGTATCTTTTCTCTGCATAGTATCTGAATGTGTAATATTCAAGACCACATTTCTTTGCGGCTTCGCTGCATCCAATGTCTCCTTGTTCCCATTCCAGATACACGTCTGTAAAGTTTGGCGGAAGAATCACTCCTCTCTGGATTCCCTTCCTCTGCTCTCCAATCTCTTTCAGACGGATATTTGCATACTTGCGGAATGTTGTATGTGATATCCCACATTGTCTAGCTGCTTTTTCATCTGAGAGTAAACCAAGTTTCCATTGTTCAAAACAATCATCAAACATTGGTGGCAAAGGCTTTGGAGGCACTTTATTACCAGTCTTGATGGTATGCCTATCACCTCTCTTCGCAAGTTCTTCTCTTGCATATCTTTCAAAAGTCGTGACACAAACACCTATCTTCTTTGCACCTTCTGGTCCGGTTAACTTTCCGTCCCTCCAGGCAATGTAAAGCTCCTCTGGAAGTGTAGTTTTTTTCGCGACAAAGTTTGATCTATGACCTGTTTGTTTTTTAGGTGCCTTTGCCTTAGCTGTATCTTGCCAGTGTAGCCAATTCTTATACATTGGGCGCTGGCTAAATTTTGAGCAGTGATATCCTAACTGGATATTGTGCGCACGGTTATCAGCTTCTTCCGCAGCTTCTTCTTTGCTTAGAAATACTGCCCTTCCAAGCGCTAATCTCTCCCAATGATGTATATTATTCGTATTGCTTCCGATGTCACGTTTTTCAGTTATCGCATCAAAATGTGTGTCTGTCACGGCTATAACAACCGATTCAACAACTTCAAGTCCGTAGTTGTCGAACCCTTCGAATCCCTTTTGTTTTAACTCATAGTTGGTTAATCGGTATTCATCTACGTGATAGACAGAAGTTCCGACCTCAATCTCGTTCATCTTGTGCCTCCTTTATCAGTTTTAGATCATATCCACCTTCTACAAACTCTTTAGTGAGCTTGTGCCTGATGCCGTTGCCTAAGTACTGGTATATATCAAGCATGTCATCGTCAGAAAAATTTGTCTGTAAATACTGGTTTATACTCTTTCGGGTTATATTCCAAAATCTTACATTCCTTACGTGCTGCTGATAAACCATTGTTTTGCAAGCGTCTCTTGACACAGATTCAAGCAACTTACATTTAAGGTCTTCTTCACTCTCAATGTCAGCTATAGAAAAGCCAGAACGTTGCTTGTTTAACAGCAAGTATCCATCGCTGTTGATACTGCTACCAGGAAAGCATTTCATAAGCTTTAAAATTTCATTCAAAATCATAATTACTCCAATCTATCTTCTGTCCGCAGTATGGACAGTGTACGCAAACCCCTGCTTCTGATTCGTACCGTGTGCCACATGTCGGGCAATACCATTCGTATACATTTTCGCTTGATGCACAGATGACTGGTTCTTCTGCAATTGTTTTATGCATGTCTCTGTTTTCGAGAATGTTGTTGACTATTTCACATGCCGTTTGTAGGGGTACTACACGGCAATAGGTATGTGGATATGCTGTCGTAACCATCAATTCACTATTGCTAACCAAAAGGTTTTTGATTTCATCACTTTTTGCAATAGACATTTAACAATCCTCCCAGTCAATCTTCTGTCCACATTTTGAACAATAGGAAGCAAGGCAATCATTTATGATGTTTCCACATACAGAACAGCTACATGCGTTCTTGTCTGCTAGAATAACCGGTTTTTGCGGAATCTGCTTTTTAAGAGCGCTATGTGCCTTCATGAATACAAACGCGGTTCTCATTGATTTTTCAGCTGCCTTGTAGTCCTTTTTCTTCAAGGCTTGCTCAGTTGCTCTGGTGCAAGTATCAAGTTTCTTCTTTAATATCTTCAAGACTTCTTTATTGCTCATTTGCTTTCCTTTCTTACAGGAACGGACAAGTTTCACAATTAAACAATTGCCAGGTCTTACCTGCTTCTGCAACGTCCACATTTGCCATTCCTGCGACTTTTTTTATTCTTGTGACCATTTCCTCCGGTGCTGCATTATTTGCGCTTAAATGGCAAATAATGACGTTCTGGAGTGCGTCTGTTGTGTTAGCTTCTATGAAGCCTGCACACGTTTCTAGCTCCATATGCCCCTTAATGACATGCAATCGTTTACCAGTGACGTCCTCTGAAATGTACTTCTTTTGGTAATTGCAAGACACTAATATATGGTCGATATCCTTAAATCGCCACCTTACAAACTCTGTATCAGTAATGTAGAGCATTCGCCCCATCTCTTGGTGCTCGATGATGAATCCATAGCACGGACACTCTGTACCGTCTGCATCGGTATGCTTGAAGTGTCCATGCGCATCATTCATCGGAACTGATACAATTCTAAATTCGCCATAGCCACCGATATAGGAGTTATCTTCGTAAGGTTTGTAGACTGGGATTCCCATTTCTTCCAGATCACTGACTGCTTCCGAGTGATCTCTGTGTTTATGTGTGACAACGCATCCAACAATATCAGATACCTTCCAACTGCATCCCTTTTTGATCTTCATGATCGGGATTCCTGCATCAAGAAGAAGTATCTTGCCTTTACTATCCTTTAAAGCATAACAATTGCCAGAACTGCCGCTGGCTAAGCATGTTAGAATCATCTAAAAAACTCCTCTCTTACGTTCATCCCTCCACGCTTTCAATGTGGTAACGACCGTAACCGCTAGTTCTTCCACTTCCAATTCCGTTTCCGAAACCTGCAAGACGAATAATGTTTAAGATCTGTTCCAAGGAATACGCGTTTTCTGTATACTGGATGGTGAATGTTGCGCTCCATCCGCTGAATCTATTCAGTCGTACAAGTACCGGAGCACCCTTCTTTGGTGACATAAGCTTTTCATCAATAAAATGCTCTGCAAACTTGATTGGAACTAGATTGCCCTTCGCAATGACATTTACAGCAGCATTAAATTTTGTTGCGTAAGTGTCAATCTTATTCTGTACAACAGCCTGTCCAAATGACTTTTTCAAGCCAAATGCCGTAATGCACGGTGCATTGTTGGCCAGTGCTTCTCTCAAACCTTCCTCTGTGAAGTCTGTAGGCTTTCCACCATACCAGTGCATGGCGGTGATCACTTCTTCCCATACATTTGTAGCCGCTGTGTCCTTAGCCTTATTCTTTCTCTCATCAGTCAGTTTTCTGGCACTGCAATCATTCATTTTATTGAGTACCAAATCTCCATCACCTGCAATAGTAATTCTTGCCTGCTTGATACTTAACGGCTTTAATTCGATGACCTGTGTTTCTTCCTTCTTTGTCATAATTTGTGTTCTCCTTTTTTGTTTTGGTCTAAGCTTTCGCTCGAGGCGCGTCATGAACGTTGTGATGCAATGTTATGTGCTATTTTGTGCTGCTGTGTGATATGCTGTACTGTCATATGTTATTTTCTGCGGCTCATGCCGCGTCTCAAACGGAAGCTTCAAGTGTTCTGGTAACACTTGCAGACAACATGAAATGCGATGTCGTGTGATGTTGTGTTATGTCATGTCGTGTTCTGTTATGTGCTGTCTTGTTTTGTGATGATTGGCAACTCATGCTGCCTGCAAATGCTACCAGTTTGTTTTGTTGGTATCCACTCGGTACGTGACATAAACTGTGTATAGTTATGTGTGCTGTTGTGTTCTGCGTTATTTTGAACTATCCTGTGCTTTGTGTTGTGGCATCTTGCTTATGCCACATACAGAATGGATACCTTTTGTTTTTTTGCGTTATGTTCTGCTTTTTTCTATATTATTCTGACGTTTAGTGTTCTGATTTATGAGCTAGCATGAAGCGGTAAATAATCTGTTTTGCTTTGTCCTGTAGTGTTTTGTTCTACGATGTATTGTGCTGTTTTGTTGTTTGATATAATGTTTTTATCTTATTGAGGTTTACTTACCACCTCGTGCTAGCCCATAAAATTTGCTTAACTCGAATGCTCTATGAATGATGTAATGTTGTGTGCTATTATGCTGTGTCGTGTTATGTTCTATCCCGTGCTGTTATGTTTTTGGCATATGAGCCATTTCTTTTCTCGGATGGTGCATACCGTTACACCATCCATAGAACACTCGAATTAAGCATTGAAACTGTTTAGACGGCTATCTTGTCAATTTCTTCAAAGACACTCTCTAACTCAGAAAGCGACTTATACCGATTTTGAAAGCTTCTCAGCTCTGCGTAAGCTCTCTGTAGCAACTTCCGATACTCGTCAGGTTGTGTTGCAAAATGCGTTGTCGGCATATACACATTTCTCTGACTTGTGATCTGGAAGTGCCTGATAGGCGGTTTGTTGTCCTGCTTTGGGACAACTACAAAGAACTGGATAAGCTGTCTTGCCTGCTGCAAGCGATATTTCTCTGCCGCTATGCTATCGTTCCATTCAAAGCACTTATGAAGCTCTGACTGTTCGTCTCTTGCTTTCTCAAGCACTTGTTCTGGCGTTATCTCTGTATCTCTTCCAATTTCATCCAGGCACTTTGCGGCATTGGCTTTGAAAATCCCTTCTATTCTCCATTTAATTTCGTCCATAGGCTATCTCCCTACTGCATAAACGCCGGAAGTTCCTGCTGACCGTCTGCATCAGCTTTTAACTCTCGATTTCCAGTTACAGGCTCAACAAATGTTTCTGAATTTGCTTCATTTTTAATTTCATATGCAACATTTTCCTGCTCAATTTCAATTGGAGAAATGTCCTCAAACTGATCAAGTCTGTCGGATATCTCAGAAATATTACCATCTGTACTCGTATTTGCGATCATTTTGCACAAACGGTTGATTACAGTTTTCTTTGACATCTGATCTTTAAATTTTGTGTGTGTACTGGCAGCATCCTCTTTTAATCCGCCCATTCGCTGATTCCATGCTTTCTTCAACTGGTTAATATTCATGATCTCTACTATCTGGCTTCCATCTATCATTGTTCCGACAGCATAAGCACCTTTTATCTTGTCATTATCAATGTTCATGAAGTCCTGTGTGTGTTCATCAATAACTTTCTCGCCATTAACAATGTGATATTTAAATGTATCGCCCTCATAGATGATCTCTGCGCTGATCTTCTTTAAGCCGTTACGTTTTGCCAACGTAATATTTCCGAAGTAAGATTTCTGGAATTGGCACTTTCCACCGTAGGCGATAAAATATCCCTGCTTTTTGTTGACATTGAGTGCCAATGTGGCCATTTCCATAAGTGAATTTACAATACTAGCCTGTGAGCAGCTTTCAAGAACCGGACGTTTATCTTTATCAACGGTCTCTTTTAATATCAGATACGCTCCAGTTAATGCATTTGCTACGTTGTAGTCTTTTGGAAATGCCAAGCCAAAGTTCTCTTTCTCTTTTAATTGGCGTACAAGCCCATCAATAAGGCCATTATTTACAATTAAACTGGCCTGCTGATTTCCTGTACTTAACGCTTCTGCTTTAGCCGCTGCCATTATTCCTCGCCCTCCTTAATCTCAATGTGCATCTTGTCAAAAAACTTGCTCAAATCATCAAATGATTTGAATGTGTTATTGCAAAATATAAGGTATGCAGAAATGTCGTTCATTAAATTGCCTGTAATATATTCTATTTTGCCTTGCGTCACTTTAAACTTTAACCCTGTTGGGAAAAGCACGTTATCACCTTTTGCAACCTCAACAGCTCCACTGTAGTATATCGGCTGCTCTTCCTTTTTCTCTTCTGGTTCCTTTCCCTGCTCGTGCACAGTTTCCAGATCTTCATCTTGTTTTCTTTTTTCCAATTTTTTCAGTAGCTCATCTGACGCTTTACTTAATGCTGACAAAAAACTGATATCGTCAACACTATTTTTATAAACTCCCACGCCCATCTCACCTGTCTTTTCGTCCTCGACAAGAACGGCATTAAAAGCTAATCCGGCCTTAATTGTAAATCTAGTGCTCATATTATCCTCCTTATTTTGTTTTTGCCTTATTGTTGCAGCACTCTGCTTCGCTAATCTCTGGTGCTCTTTTGATTACCTTAATATTGCTTCTTCCATAAGCTTCTACCCATGAAAGGTCTACTGGCTCGTCTACTACTGTGACTTTTGTGCCGTTTGGAGTTACTGCTTCGTCTCCTGGCTTTAAATCTTCCTCTGCTGCAAAGCAATAGCTTCTTTTACTGCCCTCGTATCGGGCTTTTACATAATTCATTGGCTCACTCCTTTCAACAATTCTTCTACGTAAAGGTCCATAGAATGGCATAATTTCTTGCAATTCCCGTGAAGTGCATGATTTTTCCATGCGTTATATTTTGTATAAAACTCTGTTAACGTCATCTTCCCTGCCTTCACAGCTTTTGCCCAATTACTCAATTTCTTCTTGATTTTACGCTTATTTTCGCCTTTTATTTTCCTGATGTACTTTCCGTCTTCTGTTACATAATGATGGAATCCCAAAAACGAAATTCCCTTACGAAATGGAACTATTTGTGTCTTCCCATTTAGCGATAGATCGAGGGTGCTAACAAAAACTTCTATGGCTTCTTTGCACCACTTTGCGTAACTTCTGCTTGAACATATCAAATAAAAGTCATCTGAATAGCGCCCATATTTATCTATTCCAAGCTCACCAGTTACAAAATGGTCAAGTCCATCAAGCATAAGAAGCGCATACATTAGTGCAACAGGATTTCCGAGTGGAAGACCTGGGCTTTCAACGCTATCAATGAACAAATGATTTAACCATACTGTATATTCATCGTAGAAATAATAATCTACTATATCCTTCACTGGATTATGCTCTATGGTGTAAAAGAATTTTCGTATATCGCACTTTAAAATCCATCCATTTGTTCCATGTTCTTCGTAAAAGCTTAACATCTGCTCTTTCAGACAATCCATTCCAAAATGAGTGCCTTTATCTATTTGACCTGCATAATTGGTACGAATAAATTGAGACTGCAACCTTGGTCTAAGAACGGTATAACACAGACAATTCTGAACCACTTTGTCCTTAAAAGCACAGGACTTGATTTCTCGCTCCTTTGGCTCATATATTTTGAATTTGTTATACGGGTTCATACTGTACGTCTGATTCTCAAGCTGTTCTTTCAATATGTGAAGTCCTTCAAGACTCATTGTTTGAAATCTCGCACAACTTCCATTAAATTTCTTACCAGATTTCGTTTTTCGGTATGCTTTGTATAAATTTTGAAAATCGCATATAAGATCTTTATCCATAGTAAAAATTCCTTTGTATTTATCCTCTTCGGAAAGGTCATTTGCTTTTTTGTATCTTTTGCTGATTTCGGCTTAATGCCTACTCTGACGGCCTGTTTGACACAGAATGGGCGAACACCGTTGCTGTTGTTGCAATTGTTGTTGTTGATGTTGCCGGACGGAAGAACAACGGTCTTAACAGCAAATAACCTAATATTATTATCTTTCTTTGTCTTTAGTCCTCCAGGCAATTGCCATATGCTTTATATCTGAAACCATCTTTGACCAATATTCTGTACTTTTATTGTTGATGATGTTCAATTCCATTGACAATTCAATATAGAACAATAACTCATCACATTTTGTTATTGCTTTTGTCTGGAGTTCTGATCGCTCTTTAGGATAAAGTCTCAAGTCTGTTCGGTTTGCTTCATATAAATGCTCATAAATCTCAAGTGCTTTATTTTGCATTTTATCTACGAGTGAGAACCTATATTTTTTCGGATAACGGTTACAATTAGAAGTTATTATTAAAGTATGCTTTGCTAGCTCTTTTGCTTTAAGAATAACTCTGAGTTCTTCTGCCACTTAATTACTTCTCCTTAGATTCAAAGATTAAAGGGGAAAAGATACAAACTGGGCGAACACCGTAGCTGCCGTAGCAACCGTTGTAGCGGATGATGCCGGACGGAAGAACAACGGTAGTCCATTTATAATATTCGTTGCACGGCGTACTCCATGGAGTAAGTAACCACCAGTAATACTCTTCGTTTGGGATCAGACTTCTGTATTTTCTGTACTCGTCAAGAGTAAGCAGCGAAACCTTGTCTTTACATGCTCTGTATTGATTCTGTCCATCAACAGACAGTAAATCCCTCTCAAATTTAATAACATTCTCCTCTCCAATTTCATTTTCTATTTTTTCAAGGAGATCACTATTCAGATGCCGACGCAGTTCACTGATTCTCCAGTCATTTGTGTCTGGATCAAATCTCGTCAACTCTGATCTTTCTGCAAGGCACATACAGCCCAAATCAAGAACATCAATGATTTTCCATTTTAGCCCTGCAAGCTTGAACTGATTACCTGCTTTAGGCTCAACATGAATTTTTCTTTTTGAATTACCTTCTAAGATGCTTACTCTTTTCTTTAGATCATTGAACTGTTGTTGCAGTTCTTCTAATGTCAATTCAGCCATTTACTCTCCTTTCGATACAAAGATGTTAGATTTTAAGATACAAACTGGGCGAACACCGAGGCTGCCGCCGCAAACGTTGTAGATGAAGCCGGACGGAAGAACAACGGTCTTTAAACGATTGTATTCACGGTTTGGACTAGTCCATGCTGTACAAGTCCACCACCAATCATCCAAATCGTTATTAACAATCAAGTTGTTATACTTTCTGGCCTCGTCAAAGGTAATCGGGCGGACCTTGCATGTTAACTCTCCGTAGTCGTTCTGACCATCTACTGTCTCAAGGCTAACTCTGTGTTCCACAAGATTCTCTGCTCCGACTTCATTTTCAATAGTTGGCTGGATTTCAGCTTCGATGTATTTTCTAAGTCCAGATGTTTTGTAATCCGCTGTATCATTTGCAAATTCTCTGTCTTCTGCTATAAAATTCTTCGAGATAACCTTGGTTTTTCCTTCGTGCTGTTCGAGGACAATATAATCATTCTCTCCAATGCAAAATGTTTCTCCAGCTTTTAAACTTTCTAGTTTAACCTTGTTGTTCTGCTCTCTTTCTTCAAGCATTTTTACCAATGCTCTTGCAGCTTCAAGTTCTTTGCTCATGTCTGTCTCCTTTCTTATAGTCGTGGTGACTTGACTAAATCACGTACAACTCTATATTTTGAAATGTTTTCTCCGTCTTTCTCAACAAAGTAGAACGCTCCATCATTCGGCTCTCTGAAACCGCTATAGTATTTTGCATTTACTACTGCTGCATCCTGCTCTTTTGAGTGGCTGCACCATTCGCGGATTTCTGCGCCGAGGTAACTTTCTCCGCTGTTCACTACAACCATTCGCTCTCTCCTTTCTTTTCTTCTCTGGTGGATTGTAGCAATCTATGAACTCGTGCAAGTCATACAAGCTGCATCCTTTAAATTTCAATGTTTCATTTTGTTTCCATAAGTGCTCTGCCCTTACGCCAAATTCATCTGAAAAGCTTTGGATCAACCCTTTCATGGCTTTCTGCCTAGCTCTTTTAATTTCTGTTGCCGTCCTTCCAGTCCTTGGCGCTATTGCATCCACTCTTCTATAGATATGCCCAATCAGTTCTAACCGCTGCTCCTCTGTTAACTTCATAGGCTTACTGTAACTGGCGATAAATCGCCTGAATGATCTTGGCATCATACAACGCATTGTGCTTTACTCCTTTGGGAAGTGGCTTTCCAAGCTTTGTTAAGAGTTGTTCGCGTGATAAATCAAACGCTTCCTTTTCAGAAATTCTTAGCACCCTTGCAATATCCTGATTGATGTCGTGGCAACTTGCTGATATGTAATTAGGAAGCTCCAATGCGGAACTTGCCAGAAGATCAACCAGTAAAACAAAATGGTAATGAGATACATCTGACACAAATTGAATATCACTCTCAAAATGCTTAAGCCATTCAAGAAGTGATTCTCGTACCTCATATTTGCTGCCAACCACAAATACGGTATTTTCCTTGTCTAGCAGCTCTGCAAGCTCCTTGTTCTCGCCCTTTACCACTGTATTTGACAATACGTTTTCCTCAATCCAAGGTGAGATCTGATAATCTGCAAAATCATTAAGTTCTGCGTAAAAGGATTCACCGCTTGCAGATACAATTCCAATACTTATTAGGGTTGTGTCTTTATGCAACCCTGTAAACTCCGCATCAAAGTACAGATTTATCATTTTCTTTCGCTCCTTCCTTTTCTTTATATTCCTCTGCCTGCTCCATTCCAATAATGTAGGCAAGCTGTTCTTCTGTTAAACATGGAAGCAGCCGTGTTGCTGTTTCAAGCAATTGTTTTTTGCTTTCCCCATGGTAAATAAAAATTGTTGATCACTCTCCTTCTTCGTTGTCTTCAATGTTGTTTGGATTGAGCATTATCATTAACAGCTTCTTCCAAGCAAACGATGTGTTTACGGTATATCCCTTTGCGGTTTGATACTGCATATGTACCACGTGTGGGTACTTTGCTTTAATCGCCGCGCTTACTGTTGTTGGTGTTCCATCTGGCATTTTTACATTCAGCACAACAATGTCGCCCTGCTTTGCTGTTTCTTTCAGCAGCTCCGTGTCTTTGCTCATTTCTCCGCTCAAACGCGGCAATATTATTTCTCTTAGATTCATACATTTCCTTTCTGTATGGCTCAGGCATTCTAGCCCAAGCCACGATTTCATAGCCTGAATCTTCAAATCCACCGTCCGGCAAATTTGCCTGGCAAGCTTCTTTCGAAACCCACCATCTAAATCTGTTCTTTGGGTCTGGTCCCCAATAATACTCATGGGTAAGTCTAGTCTCACCCCATCTAATTGTACACAGCAGATAGCCTGCGGTCTTATCTGGCATCTTTTTAGTCATCCAGAACATCTTTTATCACCTCTCTTAATTTGTATTTGCAGCTTTTCTTTTTTGCTTACGATGTTGTGACCGTGTTTTCGATCCAGCCAAGCAAATAGTTATTCTGGATACTGGAGCAGCTATTTGTCACTTCGCTCAACTTCTTCAAAGTGCGCTTTTTCTGCTCTGTCAAAAAACGGTATGTCTTAGGCTTTTCCTTTTTATCTGTCATCACGCCTGCACCTCCTTTCTACATGTTTCCGTTCTTTCAACGTAGCTAATCATGTCAGCAAAGCTTTCTGCTCTGTACAAGATTGCTCTGTTTGTGTCAGCAAGTAGTGTGTATGCACTATCAAACTGGAATATGTAATACTTATGCATTCCCTCGTAGTACATGCAATCTTTAAGTACTACAAACTTGTTAATGTCAAACATTGTTTGTTCCTCTCTTATGTAATTTCTGCTATCATTTCTGCCTTCATCCTGGCGAACTTGTTGATAAAATGGATTTGTCCTTTTCCAGTTACAAGCGTTGTTCTTGTGATTCTGACACTTCCGTCCGGATTCACAACGGTACGTTCCTTAACTTCAAAGAGTTTCTGTTCCATCGCCTTCTGTGTCGGCATATTTTTACTGCCGCCACTTTTAATAAGATAGTCATTTTGGCGCATCCACTCAAAGAGTCTGTTCTGCCCGATCTCGTGACCATTCTGGCAAATCAGTTTTGCCATATCTCCGATCAGAATTGAGGTCCTGCTAGACTCCACTGCATCCGCAAAGATTTCTTTAGGCTTCATGCGTTCTGTGTCTGCAATCAGTACCTTGTTCTCTGCCTTGAGCTTATCAATCTCGTTGTTGGCAATCTTTAAGGCTCTTGCCATCACCTGTTCTGGTGTATTCCATGCCTTTTCGAGATCAATGAAGTACTGGCGGTACTGCTTGCCCTTGTCAGTGCGCTGAATCATACAGATCTGCTTTGCCATGTCGATGGAGATTTGATAGTCAGTTGCATTTTGACCTCCATTGGAACCGCTACCCAAATTTGGGTAGCACTTTTTGAAATCTCTTTCTGGCTCAAAACCATATTCACACATACGTGGAAACCATGTAGAAAACTTTGTATTGATACCCAATCCCTCATGTAGTTCTCTTGCCGATACAGTCGGCTGCTCTGACTCGTAGTTAATTCTCAAGAGTTCCATGTTTCGACTCCTTTCTGTTTAGTTTTCAATGTGCTTTTTGTTGTTTCTGAGAACAGTATACGTCTTTAACATTACATTGTCAAGACTTTTTTTGTTGTTTTTGTTATATTTTTTGTTGTTTTACAGACTTTTTTATTTGACTTCTTTATTGTTATGTGGTACAATGCAAAGTGAAAGGAGGCGAAAAATGCAATGAAAACAAGATTTAAATTATTAAGGCAGGAGCTTGGAATGACGCAAGAGGAATTTGGCTCTAAAATTGGTGTTGCGCGTAATACGATAGCTCAATATGAAAGTGGAAGAATTGTTCCTTCAAATCCTGTTATCACAAACATTTGCAAGGAATATGCTGTCAATGAAACTTGGCTCCTTACTGGAGAAGGCAATATGTTTAATGACATTACACCATCAGAAGAGATTGAGTCATTTCTTAGCACGCTTGCAATAACAGGCGATGAAAATTTCAAAAAACGTCTAATCCTTTATCTTGCGCAAATGAAGGATTCAGACTGGGAGAAATTGGAACAAGTGCTTGATACTCTTCTTGCAGGAAAAGATATCATCTTTCCACCAGGCACCAAAAGTGAAAAGCAATCCTGAGTAAGCCAAATGGTGGGCATCCAGAAATGGATGCCCATTGCTTGTTTTATTGCAAAATATGTATCTTCTTGTTGATATTTTTTCTGCTGTTGTCTATACTGTTTATATAATCTTAATCCAAATCGTTAAAGGAGATTGAAATATGAAGAAACAGATTATATTTACAACTTTATGTGGGTGTATCGCTTTGCAAACATTTATGCTGTCAGCGTGTTCTGGTGACTCAACTGCAAAGGCTAATTCACAGGACTGTACTATCTCAGCAGAAAGTGAAATCACGTCAGGCACAAGCGACGATTCTCAAAGTTGGGAGATATCATTCGATAACATTCCTTGGGGAGCTGATTTTGCTTCTGTAAAGCAGATGCTTCCTGATTTAGAGCTAAGCGGAATAACATATGAAGAAATGAGTCCAGATAGTATTATCAAGGGATTCAACAAAGTTACTAGTGACTCTTCTAGTAAAGTTACTTTACGTGCTTCATCAAATAAACTTTTGTTACGTGATTCGAACTACAGTTTTGAGTTTGAAGGCCACGATCTAATTGATCTTGTTATGTATTTTGTCTTCGAAACCACAGACGATGGATATATTGATTACGACAGTGAAAAAGCGCTTCTTTATGGAGTTAATTATAGAGTTGAAGGTTCGTTAGGAACACTTGCAGAATTTGCAGAAAAGTTCAGAAAAGTATGTGGGGAGCCTTCACAAAATTATACAATCGAAAAGAGTTCAAATAACACGGATATGCAATATTTGATTTGGGAAAATGATAATTATATTATTTCCGTTCATGATGAAATAGCTGATACGTTTGATTCTTCATTTAGCGGTTGGGACGAGTCTATCGAGATATCTTATGCATGGAAAAATGGTTCTAAACTTTTAGAGCAATCTAAAGATGCGCTGCATAATGTAAAAATTAAAAACGCAGAAAAATAAGAAGAACGGGAACCTAATCACGGGTTCCCGTTCCTTTATTCTCTAACTAAGATGTAATAAACGATCTTCAGCTTTGAAAGCCTGTCTTCTGTTTTTAACTTTTCTTTTATCTTCTTCATATAATACCGTTTCATTGCTTCTTCAACATCTGCATCAATCTCCTTTTCAGTTCTGCTTTCTACCATTCATTGTCCTCTCTTTCTTCTATTCTCTCGTCATTGTCTGCGCGATCAGCTCACAGCGATATTCCTTTACATCGTCTCTGCTTGTTAACTGATATAAGAAATCAAGCAATTCCATTTCGTTACGTTTTCCTTCCGGAATAAACGTGGATATATATGCAATCGCTCTTTTTACATATTCGTTGCCTTTTAGCTCTGCAATACTATCTAAAAAACGTCTAACCACATCACACATATAATCACCTTTCCTTTGCAAATGCATCCACAGAAATTTCGTATGCAACTTTAACCATTTCTGTTTCATGTTCTCTTTTGATATAAGTTCTGCTCTGGATTCTTCCAGACAGTCTAATTTTGTCCCCAACCTTTAAATTTGATGCCTTTCGAGCGAGTTGGTTCCAAGCAATACAATGTAAATAATCGCTCTTGCCATATGGACGATTTACAGCAACTATAAGCTCACATAACTCCTTTTTTAATGGTGTTGTGCGATATATCGGTTTGCTGCATAAATACCCAGTCAATGTAATTTGGTTTCGATGTTCCCCACTTTCTACTTTGATTTCACGGACCAGAAAGTACTGCTGTACATGCCTTTTGCCGTCACTGGTGTAATAATTCTTGCTTCGCCACTCTCCAATCACTGTCACTTCATCCTGACGCTTCAAAGCCCCTATTCTATCCTTTGCAACAGCGATTGGTATTTCATCCTTTACTCCACTCAGGCGGCTTGTCTCGATGGTGTTTGAACAAAAATCACTCTCCAAGCAGTCTAATGTTGTAAAATTGTCTAGTAATTTACCATGAATAATGGCAAAATTAACCATTGACTCTGTTACTTTGCAGTTGTAAACTGTCATCATTAGTAGCCTCCTTTCTCTTTTCTGCTATGGTATAGATAATAGCACTGGTGACTACAATTGTATTGACTTTGTTCACATTTTTTTCAGTCAAAGTTTTTTGGCTATTTTCCAAACTTTCAAGTGCCAGAAAACTTTGACTTTACCTTTTGTTTGATGTAGCCAATAAATTATACTTTTTGTTTTTGCTAAAGTACAATTTATTGTAAAAATGACATTTTGAACGAATATGAAGGGTGGTTTTTGACATGAGAAATCGAGTAGCTGATACTGAACGGCTTGTAAAAGTCATTATTTATTCGCGCAAAAGCGCAGGATTGTCGCAAATGGATTTGGCAAAAGCACTCGGAAAGAGTGTAGGGACGATTAAAAATTGGGAGAATGGTCTTGGTGCACCAGACTTCCCAGCGCTGCTAGAGTGGTTTGACAGATGTGGTGTCGATGTAGAAAAATGTCTTATGGCTATCTATGATCCTAACAAATACGAGCGTATTTATCGCCCTAAAAAAGATAGTGAGACACTGTCCGCTCTGCAGGAATACTTAAAGCATGAAGATGCTGCGTATCTGAAACGTCTGTATTACAATGTCTTTTGCGATACTGGCTCTGATTGGCACGCACAGCTTGATATGCTTACAGCATTGAACAAATTGCCGCTTGCTGACCGTATAACGTCAGCTCAAGCATATCTCGACAATTTTCTAATTCGGCAGGCACGCGGCGAGGTTAAAGACGCTTTTATAGAGCCTGACTTAAAACATTTAGAAGAATCAATACAGCAAGCAAAGCAATCTGTTTGTGAGAGAAAAGATTCTTATCTTAATAATTTGAAATGATAGGGTGTTCCCTATCATTTCAGTTGGAATAATAATAAATTGCAATAGCTTTTTTCCATCCATTTCCACTATCAGATGTCTGAACATAGATATCGCCTTTTCTTCCATTGCTAATCGGCTCTGCTGTTCCAAACGATATAGATGTCTCGTCTAATATGCGATATTCTTTTTCACTGCTGTCGTACAACATCAGTGATCCATCTTTCCTGTTTAAGCCAATCCATCCTAGCGTTGTTCCATTTCCACTAAATTTTATATATGATGCATTCCCAACTCCATTAAGGTCTAGCGCAGTAGTTATCCCTGCGGTTATTCTTAACGATTTTTCAAAAACTTCCAGCCTAGCGCTAAAATCAGTATTATCTGCGTTCCACTCGTGAAAATCCAAATATTTTCCAATCTCCATCACACCAGTCTGGTCAATCCACGGAATTGCGTTCGAAATATTCTTTGAGGAATCAACTATTTCCATTCCGCTCAATTTTTTTGAGTTTCTGGAATTTTCAACTGTTGTTATTAAATTTTCAAAGTTTCCAACATGCAATATTGCGTTGTTGGTCGAGCCATCGTTAATGTATACATTTTTATCATCATTTGACACACCAGGAAATAACACTATATCATTCGCTGATGTAAGGCTTAAGTGTCGTGAACCGGTTAAACGTAAATAGCCTTTTGTTGTTATAGCCAAATCTTCATCGCCAATGCTTATCATTGCTTTGTGCAGATATAATTCACCAGATTTCATTCTTGTACCAATCATAACGCTTTCTGATGTTGCACTAATTATAAATTCTTCTGTATCAGACGTTGGGCTAATCACCTTAAAGGTTTTATTAAAAAATGCATCTAGTCCAGTAATAGTGCCTGTGGTGATACTGGTAGCATCTAAATTGATGATAGAGACCTCTGAGGCATCTATAACGCCTGCTGTTATTTTATCAGCAGACATATCCTGAATTTTTGCATTGGTAATTTGCGCATCACCAATCATTACACTTGTTATCCAACCCTGCTGAATATTTGCTTTATCAAGTCTGGCAAATAATATATTTGCATCATTTACCGTGATTGAGCTTGCCTGCAAGTTGGTGATCTTTGCATCTACAGCGTTTAGCTGATTGAATGTGGCTTTTTTTGCCGTAATTTCTTGAAGGCTAAGAACGTCATCTTTAACTCGTTGCAACGCTATTTCAGATGGACTTTTCACCTCTTTTTCTTCAAATCCATAAGATGCCGCTTCCGACAGTAAGCCACCATCAAATGTAATAGTGTGCTGCATCACTGGAACATCTATAAGATTATTTTTAGCATCAACTATTGTAACGACATCACCTACGTCAAGTCTCGGATCTCCCATAAATGAAAATGACACTGGATAATACCTCGTATCCTTTATTTTTTCAAGGATTTTATCGAGCCATTCCTGTGTCATTACTGGATTGCTTAAATTTGTATTTATATTTGTTCCTGATTCATAATGATTGTTCTCTGTATCACAGCTGATGCCTGAAATTTGGCACATCGTTTCTGATTGTAGCAGATCATCAAAATATCTATTGGTCTTAATCAGATACGTGTGTGATTCTTTTAAAAATTCGATTGTATTATAAATGAACGATAGGTTCTGGTCTTTTAAATAGCTACCTGCTGTATCGCCTATTTTCCCTGGATAGTCAGTCGTTAACGCTTCATACCATCTAAACGTTACTTTTCCGTTTCTATCGCATATAGCAAATGTACCATGGAGTTGTGCGATGTATCCAACCACCTGTTGCATCGTAAAACCGTCAAACGGCTCTTTGTATGTTTTTTCTCCCGACTGGTCGTTAACCGTCAATATTTTATCTATCATCAGGCTATCAGATAATTTGCTTGTGTCAAACTCGACACCTGTCTGTTCACTTATATCAGCCAAAAATTCTTTGCTTTCTACTGGATACTTCACGATCTTACTTTTATATACTTTAGCTAACTTTGACTCTAGCCTGTCATATGCTGTAAAAGTAAGCAGATTTCGGTCTTTTTTTTGCTCTTTTATTGTAAAATACCCCATTGGTATCCATTCTATAGTGCCATCAGCTGTTGCTCCGATTTCAAGTCTTACTTCCGTACCTTTTACAAAATCTTGCGACTTTGTAAACATAGATACTTCTATTTTGGAAGCTGTAGCTCCACCCACATAAAAATAGCTATCAGGAGTTGAAAAATTTGTTTGCACTATCTCTTGGATTCCATCTGATATTCCGTTTAGCCTTGCGTAGAACGTTCTTCCGCTGCCTGATATAACTTTATCTAATGCTTCTGACACCTGATACATAGTATTTCCCTCCTCCAAGGATTTTTTGTATACAAAAAATACCGCAGGCATTTTGCCCACGGTACTCCTTATTTTAATTAAATTACACAGAATGAGTCAAAAGATAAGCAAATGAGGGTATTGAAACACCTAATTTCTTATAGTATTTCCCCATGCAATGACTTCCATGTTGTCTGCTCTTTCCTCAGTTATCACTCTTTCAAGTTTTGGTTGTGCTCCTAGTGAGCATCCACAGACAAACATTTGAGAAATTTCTTCCGATGTACCGTAATTGGCACATAATGTAGTTCCATCTATGTAAGCCCCCCGGATTACAACTTTTGATTTTGCTGTGCTTGAACCCGTAAGAGTAGTATTGTGATAAGATATATTGTCGGCACATCCAACAGATTTATAGTAGCCATCTTCGATTAAGATGTCTCCAAATTGTCCAAGTCCACCACCTATCACTTGATGAGCACCCCAAGAACAGTTAGATGAATCGTGAATCATAGTACAACGTAAATATTTATTGCAATAGCTATCTGCGCTATGCCCTCTTTCATCATGTACAGAATATCTACAATTTTTTGACTCTATCGTTACATTTTCTAAAATAAATCCATTTTCTCCTGCATTAAAAGGTGCGAATTTATTATGTATATTTGTATTAGTCCCATTGTAGTCGAATACAATTTTAGATCCGCTAGAACCAATAATATGTACGCCATTAGACAAAAATATTCCTATCATCTCATTGTCTTTATAATTATTCAAGTAATCAATTCCAAATTCCTGTACTAAATCAAACGTTTCTGTATCTAAATATATGATGCTATTTTTGCTTTTAATGGCTTCTGAAACTGCATCTTTTATTTTTGTGAACTCTCTATTTTTACCAACGTAATAAATTTTAGAAATATTCTCAACTAATTTTAAGTCTAACTCACGCTCATTAAATTTCCCATAATGATATTCTTTAATTTCACATGTGGAAATATACGCTTTGTTTGCATCGGTTGAATTATATGAAGTAGCATATACTACGCAATCAGAATCTAAAGCAATAAATCCATCATCTGCGTTACCTGAAAAGCCCGAATATTCTGTTAATGGTTTTGTATATTCACTGTTTTTTATAAAAGTAAAATTAGGAGATATTTTATGCACAAAATATGTTCCCTTAGGAATTGAAACTGGTAAATAGGAACTATATTCAGATCCAACATCATGAGTATCCAAATCGCTCCAATATGCACTACTTGATGTCTTTTCATCATAATTTAAAAATTGATAATCAAAAACGATTGTATTATCTTTTAGGTTTTTTATATCATTTTCCATATCATCTATAGAAAAATCAAATATTTTTTTTTCACCAAAATACCCATAAGACGGTAATTTTTGACTATCGCTTCCGATAGATTCTGTTGCTATAATAATCGGAGACGTTTTATATCTGGTAAGATATACTACTATTTCTTTTTCGACATTTAATTCAAAAAAATGATCAGTTTTTTGCAGATATCCTTTATAAGATGGAATTTTTCGTCTTTCTGCATTTCCATCATTAAAAAAGCAGAAATTATCTACATCTCCATAACAATAATATTTTCCTATGCGTAGTTTTAATGGAGGATATGCAGAATAATCATCATTTGATACTAAATCCGATTCTGTATAATAATAACCATTTGAAAAATTATCAGGATTAATAAATTGAAAAGCAGCAGAAACAAAATCAGTATTATAAGAACGGATTCCTTGATTCTCAAAGTTACCTAAATCCTGCTTTACCTGACTTATTTCCTCGCCCTGCGATTTTGTTGTTTGTTTCAACGTTTCGACATCTTCGAAACTTGCCAAATTCAATATTTTTGTCTCAGCCATGCAATTAATCTCCTTACTCAGTTGTGACTTTTACGGCTAAACAGCCTTTAGCTGCATTGTAAAAAAACTCAATTCCACTTCCGCCAGCCTTTGTTTTTAACGTTGTGTCTTGTTCACTGTTTTTTAATTCAATCTTTGTTAGTCTATCTCCAACTGCTTTGGATTCAGCTGGTACATCTGGCTTTTCTAGTGTGATATCAGGAAAATCACGGAATGACATCCTAACATTGTCCCCCGTGATTTGTCGTACACCATCCTGCATATCGTAGACAAGGAAGGTGTCTGATGACTCTACTTTTGTTTTCTTTTTATATTCAGTCCAAAGTCCCATATCATCACCTTACCCCTCTACCTTTACAGCTAAACATTGCTTTTCTTCGTTGTAAAACAGCTCAATTCCTATACCAGATACTTTTCCAGCAAGTTCATCTCCGACCGCCTTTGCATCCGCAACTCCACCAGAAACGCTTAATGTCTTGTCAGTCTCTAATGGATGCCGATTATAATATTTCTCTACTGCGTTACTGATCTGTTCATCAGTAACGCCACCATCTCTTAACTTTTGGATTACAATTCCAAGCACATCCTCTGGTTTCATTGTCGCCTCCTATTTATATTTTGTTCCAAAGCTGCGTTGACTCTTCAAATTTATAATAATCGCCAGTATCACTTGCCAGAAAAGAACTGCCTGTCGCAACATACATAGGAAGCTTGCCTACATCTTTTGCAAGTCCCTCATAACTGCGTACATTGCCTTGCGCAGACGTACATACCAATGTACCCATATCTGGCACTTCTTGACCAGGCTTATAAAACTGTCCATCTTGTTTCACTGTGTAATCATATGTCATGCTTTTTCCACCTCGCTCTTCTCTAGCATCATGTTAATCGCTTCAAATTCAAGCTCTGATGCTTCTATATTCTCAACCACACTAATTGGAATCTTGTAAATGTCTATGTCAACTTCAATTCCATCCAGTAATTCACCCAACTCTGATTCTAGGTTTTGCTCCATTCCTTTTTTTGGCACAATGTCACCATTTTTCTTTTTATCGCAGTACTTTTCAATCAATTCATTTCTTGATTCTTGGAAAGGAATCGCAGCTTTGTCAAGTGCTTCAATATTGCGGTTGATTGCGTAAATCGCCTTAATTGGCTTCCTTACACCATTGTTTTTAAACGATAAAAGTCCATTGATTGTCTTTACCAGTGTTCTATTTGACATCTTCATTTTGATACCTCATTTTTCAATAAAATTTGCAGCAACACCAACATATCTAGGCAGTCCATCAGCATACGAATAGACTGGATATGTCGGTGTTCCAACATTAAATTTGAGTGTTTCTGTTTTCCCAGACTTCGGATTTCGGAAAGTGATCGGAAAAAATGGTGGTTCTATTGCAGCAGCAAAAGCTACTGCTTCTTTATCATCCAAAGGCGCTAGCGTAATATTTAACTTAATTTTCTTTGCTATGATGTCACCCTCCATATCACCAGACGCGACTCGCCCCGTATTGCGGCTCCAGATGAGGTTATCTGTTACCGTCAGATCTTTAACTTTCAGCTTCAATCCACTTATGATTACGGTTTTTACTGGGCCATCCATTGCATTGCTTCCCTCCTTTACGTTAAAAGTTGCGCCTTACCTGTCTGTATGACTCTGCTGTTGTTTTCCTTTTTGACAACCTCAAAGATCTTCTTTGCATCGCCCTGGAGAACAACATTAACTGTCACATTTCCATTTCCTCCACCATTTCCACCGTAACGTGCCATAACTGCTTCCATTCCACTCGCTACGGCACTCTGCATTACACTTGCAAGTTGTGACTGGTTTAAGACCTCTGTCCTGCCACCTACATGTCCCACAAGTTCTGGTCCAGCCTCTCCTGCAATAAACATCGAACCTGCATTTACAGTACCACCTGCATATCGCGGAATGGCGCTAAAGCTTGACATGAAGTCTTTTGTAATAACTCCTCCACTGCTAAACTGTGGTATATCATGCCATCTTCCACCATAAAAGGCTCCGCCTGTGGATTTTTTAGTACCTGAAACTATGCTTGAAATAAATGCTGTTATCCCTGAAAGAATTAGCGATACTCCAGATTGTTTCTGAACCTGATTAACATATCCTAAAATTCCACTGAACCATTTTCCAGATGTAGGGATTGAATCTCCTAATGCTGTTACATATCCCAGGATTCCACTGAACCATTTTCCGGATATTGGAATTGAGTCTCCCAATGACGTTACCCAACCTGTCAGTCCGCTAAACCAACGGTTGTTCTCCGGAACTCTGTTTTGGAAGTCTGTCATCCAACCTGTTAAACCGCTAAACCAACGGTTGTTCTCCGGAACTCTGTTCTGGAAATCTGTCATCCAACCCGTTAATCCGCTAAACCAACGATTGTTCTCTGGAACTCTGTTTTGGAAGTCTGTCATCCAACCTGTTAAACCGCT
>UMBM01053440.1_pt1 | contig 105715 bp, 126 predicted proteins | sample 1963971 | NCBI WGS metagenome assembly UMBM01 (sample SAMEA4835942, study PRJEB28245) | human gut metagenome | biome: gut microbiome; material: fecal sample | place: Denmark | collected 2008 | reverse complement strand
CTTTTGGGTTTATTTTTCTTCTTTTGGGCTGGAAGCGGATGAAGATTGAATAAACGGGAGGCACTGGTTTTTGACAAGGGATGTTACGAAAAAAAATGTCAAAAGGCAGTGCGAAAAAATATTTTATTCGAATTCAATAACAACGTTTTAGCGGCTGCTGTTTTTGTATGTTTCATACACGTTTTTATTATTTATATTATTTATGGTTTTTCTGGCTCTCAAAATTTCCGGTACAATTTTGGTACACATCATTCTGTTTGCCCTCTTCCCAGCTTTTCAAGATACAAGGCGGCTGCCTCCTCGTAAAAATCAGAGCGGCTGTATGCTTTTCCCTCTTGCTGGCGCCTTTCTTCCACGTACTCGTCAATAGCGTCAAGCCGATCAAGTGGTGTGTGGACTGTAATGGGTACCCGGCGCGAGGTTCCCTTTAATTTCCTACCGTATGCCATCTTTATGCCTCCATGTGGTTTTTCACTGCGTCGCCTGTCAAGCTGATCAGCGTGCTCTTTGTGCCGCTGTCCAGTACCATACGCCACCGGAGCGGAATCTTTTCATATCCATACAGGGCACCGGCCAGCCCGCCGGTAATAGCTGCGATTGTGTCTGCGTCTCCTCCCAGGTTTGCAGCTTTAACAACGGCCGCCTCAAAGTTCTTTGTACTTCTCAGGCAGTGCAGGGCGCAATGCAAAGAGTCAACCACAAAACCGCTAGGATTCAGGTTTGCCGGCTCTGCCTTTCGGCTGTATCGTGTGCCCCTTGTAATGTCGTTCAGGCCGTTGCATAGTTTTTGCACCGTATCTGTATGGTGCATGATTAAATAGTATATCATTTTTGTATAAAGCTGGCAAGCCTCTGCGCTCAGGTCGTCCCAGTGCGTCAGGCGTCCGATTCTGTCCGCAACCTCTATGGCTCTGCTCTCGTCTGTATAGTACAAACCTGGGTATACGGTACGCATCAGAGCGCCATTGCCTGCGCTTCTGTTTCCGTTCTGCTGCGCTGTCAGCTGTGCTGCCTGCTCCCATAGTTCATATGGTGCCAGGCCCTTGCAATTTTTCAGTTCCGGCCGTCTCAGCATCATCTGCAGTGCATTTGTGATCGCGCTGCGGCAGGTGCCGCCGATATCTTTCGGGCCACCCATGGCCCACTCTGCAAAGTGCTTGCCCGCCCACGGCTCCGGATTATCCGGGTGCATTGCTACGCCCAGGGCTGCTGCGATTGTCATTTGCGTGTCGTCGGTAACTTCTCCCGGCTTTACGTTCAGCCATCCGCCGCCGATCATTTCTTTCACGGTTCCGTACTTGTGCTGGATTTCCTTTGCGTTCATAAATTCCAGCGGGGCGCCCAGTGCGTCCCCTACTGCTACACCAAATAATGCGCCGCCGATTTTGTTTGCTAAATTCGTCATAACTTTGTCCTCCTATGCGATTCTTTCAAATTCAAATATGCCAATGCTTGCAATAAAAGCCTTTGTTGTCCGGAGTCCGGTATTTACTTGCTGCCCGTCAACATACTGGCGTAAATAGTAGCCGCCTACCATCTTTACGACCTCCCATGTTTTCTTACTGTTGTACCGGTCCCGGTACCATTCTCTTTTTACCATACCGCCCTCCTCAATCAATAATACCGTTGCAGTTCTCCGTTAATCAGTTCCCACTGCCATCCCATGCAATCAAACCGGATATAATTATAATCACTTGAACAGTATACTGGTTTGCGTTCCCACGTTCCGCTCTCGCGCAATCGTCTGTACTTGTTTACCTCGTAACTACTTGCCTTGTCCAGTATGAGTATATTTTCCGGTGCAAATCCACACTCTGTATACAAAAACTTTTCTGCTTCCTGAACTGTAAGGCATGTACCTATTTTAGCAAGTTCTTCATAGTCCTCCTGGCTCATTCCTGTGCCAGCGTTTTCTGCGGGTTTCCATTCAAGCTCACGATCCAACTGTTCGCGCATTTTTTCAACCATAATCTGTGCGCCTTTCATTTGCTCTTGCCAAACTCTGCGCTCTTCCAGAATCTGTTTTTCCAGATCTGCAATTTTTTCTGCCCGCTGGCGTGTCAATCGCTGGATTCCTCCGTCCTTAACCCATGCCTTGCAAAATTCATCCTTTGAGCCATCAAAACTGTAATATTTTTCTTCAATGGCTGCGTATTCCGTGGCCGTCGGCTCAAATCCCGTGCGGTCAACAAATTCTCTAATCATCATAATAGCATACCCCTTTCCGGATCCGGCAGCTTACGCTGCCAGCTCCTGCACATACTCCATACCCTCAAAGCTACAAAAGCCGCCAGCATCCAAAATGCTCTGCAGTGCTCTCTTGCCACCGCATGGGATATACGGTATTAAAATACCAAACTCGTCACGGTCTGCACTAAAGGCAACCCAACCTTTGCCCGGTTCGTACAGCGCCCAACCTGTTACCACGCGGCTGATTTTCTTGGTTCCAAAATGTGTATTTCTTAATCTTTTAATCTGCATATCTCATGCCCTCCACTTTCTTATAATCTGGTATACATCCATGTTATCCGTGTAAACAGTTCCTGCAGCATATCGCAATATACATTGTCAAACTCTGCAACCTCAACAACTTTATCAGGTACCCATTCAAAAGTTTTCTTGTTCAGGTGGCCTGGTGTGTACTTATAAAAGTGCATCCGGTATGTGTCTGTTGCCTCGTCAAGGGTAACTGTCAGGCGGTTTGCCTTGCTGTGGTTCTTTGCAAGTGTCATTCTCAGGCTGTTGCCGTCTGCCAGGTAATTCTTTGAACCTGTCATTGCTGTAAATCTCTGGCCGCCTAACTGCTGTAAAATCGTTTCTGCTACACTCATTTTTTGTTTACCTCCGTATCTCTTTCAACTGTCTATATTATAAACCAATGGTGGTTTATAATCCATAGACCGAATAGACAAACTTTAGTGTAGTGAAGTGTACGAAAAGGATACAGAATAGACAACGGTTTTCGGGCACAAAAAAAGAGGGTGGTTTTCTCAGTTTCAGGCGTTGGCCTGTCCCCTTGAAAACCCCCTCTTCGGCGCATTTTACACTATATTTTTATTTCTGTAAATCCCGGAATAACAGACAAAAAGTCATGCCAAAAAGATACAGAATAGACAACGGGCTTATTATACCCGTTTTACATAGTCCAGACTGATCCAGCCGGCTCCGGATTTCAGGCGGCCCCACTTGGTTGCTCCCTTTCCGTTTGCTTCCTCAACAATGGTATAGGTTCCTACTGGAATATACTGTGTTTTGGCGTAGCCGGTTCCTGGGCCTGTCCGGATGTTCAGGTCCGTAATTTCAACGCGCACCTGGTACGGCTGGAATGCTGCCGCTGGATAAACCTGCTTGCCGTTCCAGTCGAACACCTTATAGCCTTTGTTCTGATCAGCGCACGCTTTGGCGTTGTCATAGTTTTCAAAGGCTCCTTTCTGGCTTGCTGCATCCGCCCAGGTCTTGCGGACTCTGTAATATTTCTTTGCAGTAGTTGGCTGTGCCGGTGTTGCTGGTGTGGCTACTGCACCGCTGCCGATTCTCTTTTTAAAGTCGTTCCATGCGCTTTCAGATCCGCTTGCGGAGTTCCATCCGTACACGCCAGGGCATAACTTGCCGTTTACATCAAAATGGCGGATGACTCTGGAAGCCGGTACCCCGTACAGCTTCATGAGGTACTTGGTCAGTTCCACTGCACTGTCAATGGTTGCCTGCTCAAAATACCAGTCTTTGCTGTTGGCGTTCTTGTTTCCTTTGTTTCTTACGCACATTTCAATGGACACGCTGTTGGCGTTTCTGGCCACGCCGTACAGGCTGCCGCCATAGCTGGACTGTTTTCCGCCGCCTACGGCCCAGCAGTAACGGGCTTTCGGGTTCGGGTTATACTGCCACTTTTCGCCCTCGAAGCCGACATAAAAATCAGCGCTTGCCTGTGTCGTGCTGCGCTGATTGTAATAGTCAATATTGTTCTTTGCGGTACCTGTTGCACCTACATAGTGGATAACAATGTACTCAATTTCTCCGCTACGTGGGCTTGTGTTGTGTGTTCCGAAGTTCGGGTTCTGGTTAATTTTCAAATTGCTCACTCCTCCCTTTGCTGCCTGGTCGTATTTCGTCAAATTGTATTTGTTGATAATACTCAGGACTTTGCTTACATACTTTGTATCTGTTGCATATCCGCCTGCCTTAATGATTCCGATAGCTTTCGCCGGATCCGTTTCTCCTTTCAGGCCTGCGTAACGCTTTTTGTTTCCGTTCATGGCGCCCAGTAAATATGCGCTGTGATCTGCCACGCTATCTGCAGCACTTGCATATTTCCGGAAATCTGCTGTAATTGTGTAGGCGTTTCCGTTCGCGTCCTCTTCTCCGGTCTGCTTCCGGTACTTGCTTACGCCGTCCCAGGTGCTGCCTGGCCAGGTGTTCCCGGACAAGCTGCATTTCATCCCAAAAAAGTTGTTTGCATTTCTGGCCAGCTCCGTGCTACCGTAACCGGATTCCAGGATTGCCTGCGCCGTTGTTACTGAAGCCAGTACGCCGCTTTTCGCCATGTCTGCCTGCGCCAGTGGCCCCATAAAGCTGATAAATTCCTGCTCTGTCATGTACGTCCCTCCCATAGGAAAAGGCGACCTTACCGGCCGCCCTGCGTGTTATTATCTGTTTTTTTCAACTGTGCAATAGCCTGGATCACTTTATCGTACCCAACCATAGAAGCAAGCCAGGACAGCAGCACAAGTGCAATTAAATATACCGCCATCTTGTCGTTGATCTGCGTCTCCGTCAGAATCAGGTACCCGGCGCCTACTAGGGCGGACAGCACTACGGCCACGCCACCGGCCAGAAAATTAGAGTGGTACTTCACTGTCATTTCGTCCAGCAGCTTCTTAATGCCCTCGGTAAACAGTCCCGTGAAAATAGATACGATCATCAGTCCCAGTAAAAAAATTTCTAAAGTCATGCTTTTCTCCTTATCCGATACCCTCTCCGGTATCTGTGTTATTTTCCGGCTCAAAGTCGGCCGGATCGTCAGTTTCTGCCTGTCTTATGTTCATGTCGTACACAATGCCGCCCTTGGTGTTCTCTTTTGCGGATTTCTGTGCATACGCCCAAAACACCCCAAACATGGCCGCCGGTACGCCGATCAGTGCGTACAGTGCCGACAAGTCGAAGCGCATCCACATAACAATTTCTGCATAGATCACTATCTCAATGCAAAGACCGTATATAACCGCCATCATAGCCTTGCCCCAGGCCGGTTTCTTCCTGGTGCGTCTCAGTCCCAGCTCGCGCTCTCGGTCGCGTACCTGCTGCCTCAGCTGCTGCTCCTCTGCTATCTGATCCAGCTCTTTCATGCGCTTCTCATATTTAATTTTGTTCATTGGTACCGCCTCACTTTCTGCTACCCATCAGCTCTGCGATTTTCGCATCTTCGTGCATTGGAATTACTTCCAGTGCCCTCATTTCAGGTTGTACAGTCGTGTGCATGTGCCCGTCGCCGTTGGCGTTCTCATACTCTTTAAACATGGACCAAAATGCGTCTGCCTCCATTTCGCTCCATGCCTGCATGGGGTTCTTGTCCGGGTTCGTAAAATACCGGTGCGATTGTAATAGTCTGTCACGGAGCTTGCTGCGTTCTCGACTGGTGTTCTCTTTTTCGATTTTGTCCAGCTTTTCCTGCTGCTTTTCCATGCCCTCTTTCAACTCTGCAATACTGGTATTAAATTGCTGCTGGATTTCAAGGCTTTGCTGGTGCCATGTTGGATACATGTTTACCTGATCCATTACTTTCTTAAACTGCTCATTTTTTTCCTTTTCATGGATCGCCTTATCAGAAAAATACTTTTCCACTTTCCGGTAACACAACCCCAGGAATACAAGCGCCGCAATTACGGTTATGGCCCAGCCTATGCTATAATCTCCTAGCAATTTGATTAAATAGTCCATTTTTTCGTATTCCTTTCTGCTCCATTTTCTGCAAAATAAAAGAACCGGCCAGGGCCAGCTCTGCGGTCAATTCTTTTCACGGGTTTCATTCTTCTATGCCTCTCTGCAGGTCTGCCGCCTGCTGCATCATTGCCAGTTCTTCCTCTTCAATCATACTGTGCTGCAATAATGCGGCCGCCAGGCGGTCAATAACATTCCTTTGCAGCTGTATAATTTCCGACTGGGTTTCCAGTACCTCAGCAATACATTGTTTCATAGTCAAGTGCTCCTATTCCTCCCGTTTCAATCACGTTTATGATCTGCTCCTCTCCATTATCATCCGCATGGGTCAATACAAATTCGTCCAGCAATTTCTCCTTAAATTTCTTACAATCCACATGGCTCAGCATGGCCAGGTAGCTCTGCATGGTTGCGTTTGCCTCCTTGAATGTGATCAGGTTGTCGTGGTAGTCCTGGCGCGTTTTCCGGAGAGTTCTCTTCATCCGAAGCGTTGTGCTTTTTCTCAGGATTACATGGTCGTTATAAATAACAAAACCAACAAACTCGCAACCAACCCGCACCGGCCGGAGTGCTGTCTTGCTGTTGAAATTTAAGTGCAGCCGCTCCTCTAAAAACTGTGTCATTCTTCTACCGTATTCTTTCAGGCGTTCCTTGTCATTGTCCAGGATTATAATGTCGTCCATGTACCGGATATACCGTTTTATTCCCAGTACCCTCTTGCAAAACTGGTCAAGCGGATCCAGATACATATTACCCAGCATATGGGACAGGCCGCCGCCGATAGGTATTCCTAAATCATACAGCATTTGCTCCTCAGTAATTGTCAGCTGGTTTGCATCCAATGGCATACCGAACGGAACCGCATCATTGTTTATGTAATACCCTAGCAAGTCAACGGTTCGCGGATCATCTATCTTTTTCCTGCAAATATCCATAAGTATTTCATGGTCAATGCGGTAAAAGAATTTCGCAACATCAAACTTGTAATAATACCATTCAGTTCCGGACGTCCTGGTTTCTCGCATCCAGGTATAAAGCTGTTCCATGGCTGCCAGCTGCCCGCGTCCCTTTACGCACGCATAGGTATGTTCTATGAACGTCCGGCATATTTTAGGATTCAGCACGTCGTATATTGCCCGCTGCACCACTTTGGACCAGTAGTCAATAAATATAACTTTCCGCACCTTTGGCACGTATACATAAAAGCTGTGATATTCGACTTTTGGTACCTTTCCAGCCCTCAACAGAGTGCTTATTTCTTCCAGATTTCCCTCTCTGTTATCGTAAAATCTCAGCCTCTCTGTGTTCTCCCTTTTGCCCTTGGATACGTGGGTATCTGCGATCATTAGTGTGTGAAATGAGGTTATCTCATAATATACGTTTCTAATTGTCATATTTTTTTACAGTGGTGCAGGTTTCGCTGTATTCTACTTCCGGATGGGCCAGTGGTTCTGCTGTCGCAAAACATAACCCACGCACAAGGGACTCCCCTTGGTGCCATCACTGCTGTTTTCCTTTTTCGCTCATTATAAAGCGCGGGAACGAGATCCTTTATCCCCCTGCACTGCCAGGGCGTCCGTGGGCGCTCCTGTATCTGGCGTATGGGGGTAGAGCGGAGCGCCAGCCGACGTTGCTGTTCACGTTGCCACGGTTCGTCCAGTTGCCGTTACTGTAACCGACACCCGCGTTCGTGCCGTTGCCATAGTTGCCACCGGAGTTGAACAAGCGCTATATCCCATTCCCTACGTTATTTATTTTTTAACGCTCGCCATCCATCCGCCGAGCATTCTTCCTATCTCATTTACCTTTTCGCTCCATTGCTTATATTTCTTGAAATCTATATATTTCAACCTGTATGAAAGACGAACGTATTTTCTCAGCTTGTCAATTTCCACATCCAGCTCCTGCAAAGTAGTTTTCTTGTAATACTTTTTATTTGCTTCAATGGTTCTTTCCATCGCCTGGTCCATACATCGCTTTATGTCTGCCGCTAAAACAAATCTTTCATACTTTGGATACGCATTTAGTACCGGATAGGCGTATAACATCATATCTTCAATTTTTCCTAAAATCAGGAGGGGATCTCTGTCCCCATCCTGATTTTCAATCTGTACCTCTTCCATGTTCCTCCTGCATCTAGTTGGCCTTATCGGTCCGCTATCGCGTCCCTATCAGATTACAGGCCAACAGATTCCAGATCCACATAAGCGGAGCGCCAGCCGACGCCGCTGCCCACGCCGCCACGGTACGCCCAGTAGCCGTTACTGTAACCGACACCCGCGTACGTGCCGCTGCCATAGTAGCCACCGGAGTGGAACAAGCGCTCGTCTGCAACGTTATTGAACCACAATCTGTCGTCGTCATAATCAGACGCTTTTGCTCCGTCTACCGGCAGTAAGCCGTATGCTCTCAGCACTGCCTTTGCAGCGTCGGAAATGTCTGCGGAACAAGTTAAAGCTCCCAGCGCGCAACTAAAGTTCTCAGAGGTCTTTGTAATGGTTTTACACCACTGGGCGCCGCCAGTTCCTGTTGCGTCAATCTTAATACTGTTCGCGGTTGTTCCGTTTCCATCCGGAGTAATAAATGCACCGGTGGTTGCGTCAATGGCTTTCCATGCGGTACTTGCCGCTGTCTGCGGGTTGTCGCTGTTGGCGCCGTTATTGTTTTCAAGTAACTGCAGCTCTCCTTTTACGGTGCGGAGCGCTCCGGTCCACTCAGAAACATTTCCGTTCAGGTCCCAAATTCCATCAGGCTGTTTATTGTGTGACCAGGTCAGCGGGCCGGTACCGGTTAAAACATGGTAAATTTTTCCTGCATCTGTTCCGCTTCCATAGGTCGCCGGAATAGCCTGCTGCAGCGTCTCTCTGCTGTCCTTACCATAGTTATTGTTTCCCCATGGCTGGAAGCCGTTCTTTTTACACCAGAGCATAATTGCGGCCCACTCTGCCTTAGTCATCATGTGCCAGCCTTTTCCCTTAGATTCACAATATCCTCTGGCAGTGTCCCAGGTAATATTTACAGTCGGATCCTGGCCAGGCAGGGAGTACGCACGGCCATTATTTACAATGTTCTGGTATTTACTGATCCAGATTCCCGGTACCTCTTTACCATTCACGATAAAGGCTGGGTGTGTGCTGTCTCCGGCGCCGTCGATCACGTCGCTCATTTTGAACTTAGGCACGTAAACCATAACGGACGGGATTCCCTTGTCGTCATAAATCAGCTTGTTATTAGGTGCTACCATTTTCAGGGCAAATTCTGCTAAATCGTATTGCATACCTTATTCCTCCTCTTCATCATCAGCGGCAACCGGATTTTCCAGTCCCCACAATGTCACTGTAACCTGGCTCATGTCCAGCGGTTTTGCCACCGGGGCTGTGCCGCCCTCTTCCTGGCCCTCTGCTGCCGGTTGCTGTTCCTCGTATTCCTTTGCCGGGATATCAACCTCAGCGACATAAAAAAGGCCGTCGCCGGTTCCCATGGTCAGGTCTCCGTCTGCGTCCATACAGATATCTTTGTGCACTGGCCAGTCTTTCTGGTACTTGTTGCACTTAATTGTCAGCATGTCGTCAAAGCACAAATTGTAGCCTTTTTCTGTGTACGGGATTTTCTCCCCCGCGTTCTTTTCAATAACCTTTACGCTCATGCGTACATACCTCCTCTAACTTTGTATTTAACCTTTACAGTCTTAGCACTTCCCTCAAATTTCAGTTTGAAACCGTTCAGCTGCTTGTCATATACGATCACATCCCCAACCTGGCCGCCTGCTACTTCCACGACCTCAATATCAAGGTCATAGTTCATAGTTTTGCGGACCGTCTTTAATGCAATCGTGCTGCCGCTGTTATTAAAGCCGAAAAATACCTTGTTGGTATTGTTCAGGGTAACGGTTCCGGTCTCTGCCGAAAACTCAGCGTCGTGGTGATCCAGCCGCTCGTCAACCTCCTTTTCTCGTGCCTCAACATAGTGCATTTGATACTGCATAAAAATTGCAGCGGCCACATGGGCGTCATGGATTCCGTTTTCCATGTGGTTGAAATTGGTTGCGCTCTGCGGGGTTCCCTGCTGCATCACGGTACCTGGGGACGGCTCATGTTCTACTGTGCCGTCAGAGTTCTGCGTCTCTTTGTACCGGTATGGGTACTGGACAACCTCGTCTTTCCATGGTGTCATACCATACATAGGTCTTTGCCTCCTCTCTTATACCTCTGTAATTTCAATAGTAAAGCGGTAAAACACACCCTCTTGCGTGCTCTTTCGGGTAATGTTCTCCGTTTTTGTCAGCCACAACTTGCCGCTGCGGTTGTACAGCTGCACCTCTGCGATTTTTACGGTGCCGCTCATGGTGGTATCTATTGTAAAATCAATAGCCACCTTGCCCGTGCTGTCCACGTAAATGTCTGTAATTTCCGCCCTGTAATAGCTGCTGTTAATCTTATACATGGCGTGGGAAACTGTCTTTTTTACATGGTCCTTAAAGCCGTTCATGGCGTCTGCTGTCAGCATGTGCTCCTCCTTTCTTAGAGCCGTGTAGCTCCGCAAATTTTATACACAATACCGGCGGATTCTCCGGTAATGCGAGCATTTACTCCTGGGGCGGTCATTTCTCCGATTGTGCTTACATCCGGATAAGTTCCTGCCCGTTTCTCTTCTCCTGGCGTCGGGTATGTGAACGCCTGGCCTGTTGCTTGTGGTGCAACGTCAACCTCTAAAGGCTGCAGTGCTCCTGGCCGGTTCACATCTGGCCGGGTTCCGGCTATAATATGCCGGAAAGAAAAATTCATACCCGCGGGCCGCACTTGCAGGCGAACAGGTGTTTCAAAGACAATCCTCACGTGCTTCTGGGACTGCTTAACCTTGTAAATTTCTTCTGCAACAGCGGCCAGGTCAACGTTGCTGCTGCCTGGCCGGATAATGACTTCGTATGTGTGCGGTGCTACGTTTTCATAGATTTCGACCTCCCGCCCGGAAATTTCTGCAACCAGGCTTGCAATACGATACGGGTTCATAGGGCGTTTTGTGTTGCGCTTCTGCACAATCGGACGCCGCCTTTCTTCCAGGCTCTTGCCCTCGTTTCCTGTGATTCCGTAACGTTCTTCCCACCAGGGGAGTGACCAGGTTGCTGTTTCCGGAAATGCCTGGTTTTTCATATCTTCCACTGTCTCGCGTGCAAGTTCCATGGATGCCGCCATGACCTGGAAAATCCATTTGCCAACATAGGAGCGGTCATAGATCGGGCTTATCATGCTCAGCATGTCTTTTGCAGTTTCCCTTGTAGGGAAGTTTTCCAGATCCATCACTCAGCCCCCTTTGCTTCAACATTTTCTGTATACGGATATTCGTCATTTTCAATGCGAATATTGTCCGTGCTGCCATTGATCAGCAGGTCTGTAAAGTCCTCGACGCCTGGCGTTTCGGTCAGCAGTGCGTGCACTTTTATGTACTTCACTGCTCCATCATCCGCCACGGTTTTATAATAGCTTTCCAGCTGATTTTTAAATCCGGATATAACGGTGCTCAGTTCAAACCCATCTGCCACCGTAACTGTAAAGGAATACGATATGTTTACCAGGTCCGGCGCTGCTACCGTCAGGATTGTGTTTGGTGGCGCCAGTCGGTCTGCGGGGTTGTCTGGAGCCATAATATAATTGTAAACTGCATCCAGCAGGGTCTTGTTCGCACCCTCGCCGTTCTGGTCAAGGCATACAATTTTTACTGTTTCCGGTCCGTTCCATTCCGGGATAACAATCGCGTCCCCGATTCCGTCTACTGCCTTAGCCCACCGTTTATAATCGGCATTGTTGCCTATATAACTGGTTTCCTCCGAGGCGTCCGCTTCCAGGATTCTTTCTCTTAAATCGTCGTCGCTTTCTTCCTCAGTTCCTCCGGTGGCTTTTTCTTTGTTCGTAACCGTCTGGATTCCCTCAACTGGTTCCGACATTAAAACAATAGCGCCGGCATTTACGTTTGACTGCTTTCCGTCAAGTAACGCACGCACCAGCACGGTACCTTTTCCCTCTTCGTTCAATATGCAGCTTTCAACTGCCGCAAATTCAATGGACGGCTGATCGTTCTTGGCTTCTGTCGCAAAAACAGTGCCGGCCGGTACTATGGTGCCCGGTTCGCCTGTCAGTGTCAGCACCGCTTCTGCATAAGTGGACGCTTTTCTCTTTGTCTGTGATCCAGCTGCCAGGTAGTCCAAAAAGCTGCCACTGCTCCACTGTGGGAACATCAGTTTTATTGCTTCCGGAATATAAAACTGCAATAGCTCTGCTGCGATCAGTGCTGTGGGCCTTGTAAAATCCCACGGGAAGCCGCCCTCAGTCTTGTCAATGTCATTCGGAAGCTCGTCCATCATTCTTGCGTGGATCGTGTCCGCGTCACAATCCTCCAAAAATTCAGGTACAATAAAATCACTTGCCAACTCTCTCACCTCCTTACAGCTGTATGCTCAGTGTTTCATCTTCCTCCCACGGGTACCCTTTTACTGTAAAACTGCAGTATGTTTCGTCTCCCTCATGGGTAAACTCAAAGTCTCGGACGTACTCGGTTGCTGGATGCACCAGCAGCGCCTCTGTGATCGTCCTTTCAATTTCGCTTTCACGGGATTCCCTGTCCGGTATCTCGGCCAGTTCATCAAACTCCGTGCCTATGTCGTCACTATATGCCAGGCAGCTCAGCCGCTCCGTGCTGGCAACTTTCAGGCACCACTGCATATATGCCTCCCTGCCTGCGCTGGTGATCATCCTGCCTGCTCCATCCCGTAAAAAATCGCCCGTTTCAAAATCAAAATAAACGGACGGGTAATATCTTTCATCATATTCCGGGTTGTCTGGTATCTCAGGCAAGTCAAACACCGGAAAAAGCTGATTTTCTGCCATATTTGCCTCCTAACTTACCACATCAATAACAACCGCCTCATTTTGCACCCAGGCAACCAGAACGCGGTCCCCTGGCTTGATCTGTGGTGGCTTGGCCGTATGCGTATGGCTTCCGTTGCCTCCCTCATGTCCTCCATGGGAGCCTCCGGAAATCGTGTACGCCAGGCCTCCCACAAGCCTGCACACATGATAATCACTGCGCGGTATCGGTATGGGGAAAGTATTTGTTAAAAGGCTCATGTCTCCTTTAATGCTGCCGAAATCCAGCACTAGATCACGCTCTGCCTTTCCGGCCACGTTCTCTGCCCGCTGGGATATCACGCGGGCCAGTTTGCTCAGACCTGGGCTGCCTTTGTTTTCTGCCATATCTGCCTCCTATCAATCAAAGCTGCCATCATCCACCCAGCCATAAACATGTGTTTCAGACCAGTTCTCATAAACCAGGTGCCACGGGTGCGCTTTTCCGCTGCCGTTTGCGATTGTAATCTTCGCACGGCCGGCTGATACGTTGTAACCTTTTGCGCCTGGATAAGAGCTAATATAATGCTTGCCGCCGTGGAAGTTCACAACGTCGCCCACCTTATAGGTCTTTTTCTTCACCTTTGTTGTTTTCTTCTTGGCTGTTGTATCTGCTTTTTCTACCTGCATAGTCATTTTCCCACTGTCAGCGTCGTGCTGCACGCTCTTAACAATATAAAAGCCGTTCAGCGCACCGACGGCCAGATGTACCATGTCGCCCTTGCGTACCGGCGGGGTATCAGGTGCCTGTACGGTTGCTGTTTCTTTCGGTTTCCCGTTTTCGTCCAGCATGTCCTGTGCTGTTTCCTGGGCTTCCGACAGGTTGTCACTGCTGGCATGGTTTACAATCTTCTGGAAGATTCCGTACTCCGTTTTTCCATTCTTGACTGCCTCAACCTTTGGCAATCCGTCCGTTTTTTCAGAGGATACAATCTTCACACGGGTAACAAGGTTTGCAATGCTTACTTTGTGCTTGCTGGACACACTGTTGTTGCTCTCAAAGTGATAGATATCTTTGTTGCCACCTACGGCCACAATAGAAACTTTGTTCTCTGTGCTCCGCACAATCGCCTTGCCTCCGCCTTTTTTCTTGGCTTCGTCCAGGATTCCGCGCACCACGTCGCCCAGGTATGAGTTTTTGTACAAAATCTTTGCGTGGCTCACATCTGGACCACTGTAGCTGCTCAGGGTAATGCCCCAGTTTTTGAAAACTTCCGTCAGGGCGCTCTTAGTGCCCTTTCCTGCTGCAAAATAAATATTGTCCTGCGATCGCTGCATACTGTACAAATTGTCATAAGCAACCACATTGAAAACCTCGTCAGCTTTCGTTGTGCTGCGCTCGCACTCTGTTACATTTCCCATGGCCACAATGCCCTTGCCGCTGCCCCAGTACGCTTTTATTGCCACCACACACCCGATCTTTATCAAGGAGGACAATCTGGAGCCGTTATACTTGGCGTTGTATAACTCAAAGGTTATTTTCATGGCCAATTCGTCCTCTTCCTCCTCCCATCCCAGGCCCTCAACTGCCTGGGTAATGTTCAGCTGCACTTTCTTTTCCGTGATCGCGATCACGTCATAGTGCACTTTACTTACTTCGATCACTCAGCTGCACCTCCCTTACTTGGCCGGTATGGTCAGCTTTTGGCCTGGGTATATCAAGTTCGGATTCTTTATCTTGTCCCTGTTCAGGTTGTAAATTTCCGTGTATCTGGAGCCTTTACCCAGCAGGCGCTGTGCAATCCTCCATAAACAATCCCCTGATTTTACCGTGTAGGTGGTCGTCTTTTTGCCTGTTTTGGGCTGTTTCTTTTTAGGCGACGGTCTGGTTGGTGCCTTTATTTTCAGCTCATTGGTGGTGTAAATCTTTATATCTCTGGCAATAATAAATTTTATGTCATAGAAATAATCTCCGGATCCACCTTTGTACTTACCTTTAAAACTGGAAACATAAACAGAATAGTTTATGCAGGTATCAGTGCATAGCAAAGTACATTTTGTGCCATTGTCCCGGTACTTTTCCAGGTTCTTGATCAGTGTGTCCGGCTTAGTATACTTTCTTACCAGCCTGTTTTTCTTCCGCACTGCCCCCGGAAACATCCCGGACCATGAAATCTCTTTTGTTCCTTGTCCACGGGGGAGCTTTACGTCCCCCAGTGAAATAATGCTGTACGTCATAAATTTTGCGTCAGCACCCATTGTTATAGCTTCCGGCAGCATAGGGAACTGTATTCTGCTGCCGCCGGATGGTGTCAGGTAAATATCCATGTCCCTATGCCTCCTGTATAAGCGGCATGTTTGCAAAAATTTTGCTCATGCGCTCTGCGATCTCGTCTCCCAGGTCGTCTGCCATTTCGCGGATCCGGTTCTTCATAACTTCAAAGACCTTTTCCTCGTCCATGTTTCCGCCCTCGATCTTAATAACCGGACTCATGTCCACGTTAATCTCAAAGTTGTTGTTGCCCTGCTGTCCCTGCACTGCTGCATTGACAGAAACGGCTTTCTTGCCCTCGGATTCCTCTTCGCTACTATCCCCCGACATTTCCTGGCCGGTTACACTCCACACGCTCTTGCTTTCGTCCTGTGGCTGTGCCTGCAATGGCAAAATGGTATTGCTGGCCAGTTCTTCGCCGCCAGGCCCTACGATTCCGCCGTTTGCGTGGGCCGCAATTTCTCCATTGCTGTCCAGCACACCCAGGTCCTCGCCTGCCTGCTGCCACAACGCAATGCCGCGGCCACGTCTGCCCGGTACCGTCGGGATAACATACTCTTTGCCCTCTTCTCCTAACCAGGATAATTCTGCGCCATGCAGGCCCACCTCTCCGCCGTTTGCATGTCCGGCAATGGATACGGAAACTGTTGATCCACTGCTGCTTGTGCTCAGGGAAGCTGTTGGGTTTGTGATATGGTATGAAACGGTTACATTTACAGAAGCCCTTGCAGAATAAGGGGAGTTAAAAGCTGCTTGCAGCTCACTACCTACTTGGCTGTAAACTGCTGCTATATTGTCGCTGGCTTTCTCGATTGTCACATCCGTGCTGCCATTGGTCTGCATAGTGTTGGAAAATGTATTATCAAGTTCCGCCTGTGCAGATGTGGCTGCCGGTGTTGCATCCGTGCTGCCTGCTTCTACGGTTAAATTGGTGGTCATTGTGGTGTCTGTGGTGTTTGTTTCACTGCTCAGGGCTGCCTGCGCCGCCTCTTCCACCGGTGTTGTGTCTGTGGATCCTGCTGTCGTGGTCACGTTTACCTGCTTCTCAACAGTCGTGTCCTCACTTCCGCTTGCTGTGCTCTGTTCCACTGCTGCCTCAATGCCGCTTGTGTCTACCTGTACCAGATCGGACGGTATAGTTACCGTTGCCCCGGACTGTACCTGTATGCCGGCCCCGCTCAGGGTTCCGGTTTCCATTCCCAGGGCCGCCTCTATCTGTGCCATGGCCGTCTCAGAATCAACCTCAACATTTGCCAGGTCCACCTTTACGCCGTCAGCGGTAACAGAAAACTCTGCGCCCTCTGCAGTCAGTGCGGACATAGCCTGGTCAATAGCTGTTTTGGCTGCGTCTCCGTCAACCTCAGCTGTCAGGTTGTCCATGGAAATTTTCAGCTCGTCGCCTGCATGGATAATATACGGGCTTTCAATGCCGTTTTCCTCGGCTATTGTCTGCCAGTCAATTCCCAGGGCGTTGCCGATTTCCCATAAGCAATCCCCTGCCTTTACCTTGATGGTTGCGCCCTCTGCGGTCACGTCCTCGGTTTCGGCCAGATCGCCCAGCTTTTCGTTTAAGCTGGAAACCCATGCGTCTTTGTCAATGTCTACGCCGTCAACTTCTGCTTTCAGGTCGCCCAGCTCAACCGGTTCGTCTGTAACCGAAGCTGTTGCACGCTTCCAGGCTGCGGAAAATTCCTCGCCCAGCTGCCCGTTTGCATCCATTTTGCTTACTGCATCAATCAGGGCTTTGTCCCCGGAATCTGCAATGTTTTTGGCGTATACGTCCCAGGCTGCGCTTGTATCGCCGGAAGCAGCACCGATGGCCATAGTCTCGTTGAACTTGTCCATGATCTGCTTTGGTATTTCCTGGCCAACATTCACGTACTCGTCAACTAAACTACGCATTGCGTCTGCGTCCGGCTTCATAACCTTCCATCTGTCATTAAGTGCAGACTGGTCTGCGTCAGACGTCCATTTTGCAAAGCCAACTCCGCTCATGCCATCCCCGCCGCTTAGTGACTTAACTTCGTCCTCCATTGTCAGCGCCCAGCGTCCCATCATGTTATTGGCCAGTTCTTGCTGTGCCATGACCAGGGCCTCGCCTGCTGCCTTTTGCACTTTTTGGTTGCTTTCCTGGATCTTACTTCCATACGTGTCGCTTAGCGTATTGGTTTCAAAGTCCAAACTGGTCATAAGATCATTGGCTTTCTGGTTTCTAATAGCCTGCCCGGACAAATTCTTGTAATATTCGTTTTGGGTTGCTGTTATTCTTCCAGAAGATTCAGCAGCATTTAAGTAGGAGTAAAACTCTGTTGCCAGTGCCTGGGTTTCCTGCGCTGCAGTATCTCTCTGCCCTGCTAGGGCCTCAACTACGGCTCCAAAAGATTCACTTGTCAAGTCTTTGCCGCTTAATTTGCCGTATTCCTGGTTGATCCAGTCAAGCTGTGCCTGCGCTTCCGCCTGCTTCCATTTGCTGGTTATGCTGTTCATTTTATCCTGTAAAGCTGCCACTGCCTGCGCTTCGTCAACGTCAATAATGCCGTCCTGCAGCGCTTCCTCCACGGCCGTTTTCAGGTCATTGGATAGGTTGGTCAGTTCCAGGTGGTCTGCTCGCGCCCATTCCTCAATACTGCTTGCCAGGCTTTCGCCCTCCTCAGTACCTCCCAGGAATGTCTGCACGCTTATGTGGGCCGCAAATGTCCGGCTTTCAAGCTCGGAAATTTTGCTTTCCACAAAGGTTGTTACATTGTCCTTATAGGACTGCTGCTCGTCAGCGGTCAGCTCAATGCCGACGCTGCTTTTCCATGTCAGTGCCTGGTTTGCTTGCAGTGCTTCCTCTGCTTTCTTTCTCAGTTCGTCGGCGTTCTTAAATTCATTGATCGCCATCTCAACATTTACCAGGTACTTTGCATTTAAGATTCCGGAAGCTGCTTCCTCTGCCTGCTTCGCGCTCAGCTCAATACTGCCAAAATGGTTCGCCAGGCTGTTGCTGATCTGCTTCTCGTTATAGTTATCTATGGCCACGCCGATAGCAACCACGGCCGCTGTAATTGCTGCCGCTGCAATGCCAACCTTTCCGGCCATAGGAATCATGGATCCCAGGTCGCTCACAAAAGCGCCAACCGTCGGAGCCGTCTGTGCTGCCAAACCTATGTTTTTAATGGCTCCGCCAATAGGGGACAAGGCTTTCACTATACTGCCCGCTCCGCCGATCAGGGACGTTGCTCCTTTAGCAATCAGTCCAGCACTCAGCCATGAAGTCAGGCCGGCCTGTTCGCCGCCCGGCATAATCTTTGCAGCTTCTCCAAACAGGCTACTCAGCCCCTTTGACAACAGGTGCTTGCCCTTACTGCCGGCCCATTTTGTAAATGGCTCTGCGATCAGTGTGTCCCATGCAATATCAACCTTTCCAAACAGGTCTGCGTTCTGCCACTCCTGGGAGTTGGTCATACCGCTCACGGTTCTCTTGATTCCCTCAGCCTTGCCGTCAACAAAGTCCATCAAATTTGTAAGTGCCGCTGTCGCTGCCGGTGTTGCGTCTGTAATCGCATCAACCACGCTGCGGACATACGGTGCCAGTCTCTGCCCGAAACTGTTCTGTACGCCCTCCACGGCGCTCTGCATAAGGGTCATAGAACCCTCTAGGTTATCCAGCATAGTGTCCGACATGTCCTGTGCTGCGCCATCCGCATTGTAAATAGCGTCGCTCAGTTTGTTGTAATCTTCCTCGCTGGCGTTGATGATTGCCAACATTCCGGCCATGGCTTCTTTTCCGAAAATCGTACTAGCTGCCGCCGTCTGTTCAGTCTCAGAAAGTCCTCCCAGGCTGCCGCGCAAGTTATCCATAACACCTTTCAGTGTTTTCATGTTTCCTGTGCTGTCAGTCAGGCTGATTCCGTACTTCTCCATAGCTGTTGCCATGCTGTCAGTAGGTGCAGCCATGTTTGCCAGTGAAGTCTTTAAGGCTGTACCGGCCATGCTTCCCTTGATAGAACTATTTGCCATAAGTCCCAGTGCCAGGGATGTGTCCTCAACGCTATAATTCATAGCGCCTGCTACCGGGGCAACATACTTGAAAGATTCTCCCAGCATACCGACATTGGTATTTGCGTTCGCACTGGCCTGCGCCAACACGTCTGCAAAGTGTCCGGAATCCTCAGCTTTCAGGCCGAACGCTGTCAAGGCATCCGTCACAATGTCACTGGTGCTTGCCAGGCTTTCGCCGCTGGCTGCTGCCAGGTTCATAATGCCGGATATACCGGAGATCATCTGATCAGGTTTCCATCCGGCCATTGCCATGTAGTTCATAGCCTCAGCAGATTCCGTGGCTGTGAACTTGGTTGTTGCGCCCATTTCCTGGGCTTTTGCCGTCAGGTCCTCAAACGCCTGCCCGGTTGCTCCGGAAATCGCCTGGACCTGGCTCATCATGCTTTCAAATGACTTGTAGGTGTTTACCGTATCGCCCAGGCCTACACTGATACCCAGCGCCGCGCCTGCCTGCGTCAGCGGGTTCTTTGCAGCGTTTATAATTGCACTTATTGGTGCCGTGGCTGCATCCACAACGCTTACCGTGGCCGTCCAGACACTGCCGTCCCAGGCTGCTGCCTTATCCCGCACGCTATCAATAACCGGGCTTGCGTTGTCGTCTGCTTCCAGCTGCGCAGATCCGGAACTTCCGGAAAAGTTCTCAACAGCATCCTGCGCTGATCTAACATTCTGCGTGGCGTTATCATCCACGCTTATTTCCGCCGTGGCGCTCGTACCGTCATACATTTCTGCTGCGTCTGCTGCCTCCCGTATTGCCTGGGTGGCGTTGTCGTCTGCTGTTAGCTCTACGGTTGCCACATCCCCGTCCAGGGACGCCAGTGCGTCGCCCGCGTCCCTTATCTCCATGGTGGCGCTATCATCCGCGCTTAACCCCACAACCGCCTCATTGCCATTCAGGGCGGTCAGTGAGTCGCCCACGTCGTCAATAATTCCGGTTGCGTTATTGTCTGCTCCCACTTCAACGTCCGAGGCGGTGCCGTCCAGAGTTGCTGCCTGGTCTGCTACGTCGCTCAATGTCTCTGTGGCTGCATTATTCACTCCTACGTCAACGCTTGGGCTTACGCCGTCCAGGGATTCTGCCTGGTCAGATACCCGGCTCAGTCCCTGGCTTGCGTTGTCGTCTAGCTCAATGTCAATATTGTGTGCTCTTTCCAACCGATCAAGGCGGCGCTGTGTGCGGTCCCACGCACGTTCAAACGCCGTCAGGTTTCTTGTGGCCGACTGCACACCAGCACCGGTGCGGTCAACCGCTTCTATCGGAATTTCAATAGTTAATGTTTCGGCCACTTTTACTCACCGCCCTCCTCAGTGCCGTCTCTTGCTTTCTGCTCAGCTATCAGCTGTATTTTCATACTTTCCAGCATGAGCACCTGCGCCCAGTCTGGTTTACTCAAAAACTCGTCAAATGGGATATGATGCCGTTGGAAAATAATGTGCATAAGCGTTGTTTTGCCGCCGGCTTCGATTAGTTTTTTGCTACATCCTCCATAGTCGGCTGATATCCGGAAATCTCGTCAAGTTTGGCCAGGATCTCGTCTTTCTCGCCGGATTTCAGAACCACCTCAACCAGGTCAGTACCGTTCAGCACGTTCAGGTTCTTCCATGCGTCACGGTTATCCCAAATCTTGTCACGATCTTCCTCAACGGTTGCCTCATAGATCAGCTGTGCGCGGTATCTGGCAGCGTCAACACTCTCTGCCACTCTTGTACCCAGCTGCTTGTTGCGCTTGTAGTTTGTGTTATCTTTCTTGCACTTTAAATATTCATCTTCACCCATAGGGCGGATACGGAAAGACAGCACAACAGCGCCGTTTCTCTTAATTTCAATCGGTACTGCTTCCTCTGCGTCTGTCTTGTATGCGGCGGCTGCCATAAGTCCGCCCAGGATGTCATTTTCGTACTTTCTCACTGTTGCTTTCTTCTCGTCCTCAGTCATTTCAACAGCTGCCTCATTTTCTAAATTCACATTTTTAGTTGCCATGTTCTCAAATCCTCCTGGTTTATTTTAAAAATGCCGCGAGGCTATTCCCCGCGGCTCTGTCTGTGTAGTTATATGGTTTTAGGCTCTCAACTTGCCCTGCTGGTTTACTGCACCGTTTACGAACAGGCTCCACTGTCTCTTAATCAGGTCGCCCACTGTTACGTTCTGCAGGTCAATGTTTCCGGACGGTACACAATCGTTGTATACCAGTCTTTCCTCAGAACCGTTGCGGCCCTTAATAACACCCTGGAAGTTCCAGGACGGCATTTCTCCGGACTTCATTCCGGCCAGCAGATCAGTAATAAACTCGCCATCCTCTACCACGATTTCGGTAAAAGTAAGCGTCTGGCCATAGCTGGTAAAAATCTCATGTTCCTGTGGGTCGCCCAGCGGCTGGAATTTGGTATTTGTTACATTTACCTGTGCCTGGTATGTTTCCATAGTGGCCAGCAATTTGCCCTTGGCATTGTACAGTGCGCCGTTTTTTCCGGTCAGCACTTTCTTGGCGTTAGCAACCGCCTGTGTGTTAATAATACTCATTGTCCTTTATCTCCTTTCTTTACTCGGAATCTTCCTCAGCTGCAAAACGGAAGCGGAATGTCAGGTAAATAGTTTCAATGCTGTCAAGGTCGTCAACAGCAATAATGAACCATGCAGAGTCTCCCTGCGCCGGATTTCCCTCGTCCTCAATTACAGTACCGGACAGAAGCTTCTTTTCTCCTACCATAGCGTCAACAACTCGCTGGGCGGCTGCAATAACAGCTGCGCGGCCGTCGGTGTCGTTGTCCACCTGGCCGATCAGGACCTCTGTAGTCTGCTCAACACGGTCCATAAGCTCAAAACGCTCTTTCACGCGGCGGATTTTCTTCCAACCTGCATCCTGGTCTTTGCTCAGGGTTACAAGAGTGTTGATCGCCTTTTCAATCCATACCTGCTTGCTCTTGCTGGTGGACAGCACAAGGCAACCGGATTTCAGGGCTTTCTTAATGGTTCCGCTGTTCAGGGTTTCTTTCAGGCCTGCTGCTCCGCTGATCACGGTATGAGTCAGGGAAGCGTTTGCAGCACCGGCGCAAATCAGACCGCCGATTCTTGCCGCCAGCATATAACCCTCATACTCAACGCCGTCTGTGCCAATGTACGGATTCAGTACATAGTGGATTTTTTCATCATTGAATGCCGCCGCGTGCTGCATACGGGTTTCAATGGCCACGGAGCTAGGCTCTGCCACGGTCGCCATGGTATATGCCCCCTCCTGGAACACTCTGGCAACGTGAGTTGCAATCAGTGTGTGGACTGCTGCGTCGTTGGTGTCAACGATGATCATGTCTCTCACTTCTGCCTCGCTTGCGTTTGCAGCTTCTCCGTATGCTGCAGCGGTTGCTGTCGGGTTTGTACCGGTAGTAAAGGCTTTCTGTGTAATATCTGCCAGAGTTCCGTTTCCTGGAGCTTTCTTCGTGGCTTTCACGTACTTGCTGTTTGCAAATGCGGCCACAATTCCGTCAACCTCTGTTTTTCCGGCTGCAAAGGTTACTTTTTCAAGGGCTTTTGTTCCCTCGTAGATGGTTGCCTCTTTTGCTGTTTCATCATCCAGGGAAGCCTTTACGGTAATGGTAAATGCTCTGTTTCCCGGATAGAGTGCTGTAAGCACAACAGCATCAACAGCAGTGCTGGCTGTGGTATCTTTCAGGGTAATTGTTGCCGGTGTTCCGCCCGTTCCAACACGTACCACAACGCACTCCTCCATGCCTCCGGCCATAAATGCTGTGATAGCATCGTGTCCGGAACCTGCGCCGATAACGCTGGAAATATCAGTGCTCTGGTCAATCGTAACCGGTGTGTTTAATGCTCCCCAGTTACCTGTTACAAGTGCGCAACCGACGCCAGATCTAGCTCCGGCCGCTTCTGCTCCGCCCGCGTTCTCATAGCGCTTGTATACGCCAGGGCGTTCTTTCTTTTCTCCTACAACAAAAAATCCGCTCATTAGTTTTCGACCTCCTTGTTGGCAAATTTCTTTACAAGCTCCTCAGCTTCCGCTTTGGTCGCTTCTTTCTTTCCTGCTACTGTAAAGGCAGCGCGCACGATGTCCGGGCTGTATTTGCCCTCAAACACTTTTGCAGCTGCTCTGGCGTATTCCTCGGCAGTGTAGACCGGTGCTGTGGGCTTCTCAGTCGCCTCATTTTCGGCTTTTACGGCCTCGCCCCTGGAATTGTCCGCCTGCACCTGTTCAGCCGTTTCTGTGGCTTCTGTGGGCTTCTTGGTTGTTGCCATTTCTTCGTCCTCCTTATTTGTTGAAATAGGTTTCTTTCAGCGGGTGGGAATACTCACTGAAATTCTCAGTTGCATACTGCCCTTTGATGGTTATCTGCCCCCTGGTCAGGTAGTCGGCGGCATTATCAACCGCCAATTCATCAAAAAGCAGCGGTGCACCGTCCAGGAGGATAATTTCTCCCAGTCTGGCCAGGGTGTCGTATAGATACCGTGTCCAGCTGTTCCTTGCCTCCGGCGTTGGTGCGATCACATGTATGGCCATGCTGCACTCCATCCATGTGAGTGCGCATGTCTGGCGTTTCTTTTTCGTCCCGGAAATGCGCACATAAATAGCCGGGTGGAAGTCACTCGGCTCATAAAAACTTTCAATATGATCTTTGTTGATCACAAGGGCGTCTGTTTCCCAGCGTTTCAAAAATTCCTGCATTGCAAGTGCTGGATCCGGTGCCTGTGTGATCTGCTGCGGGAATGCAATCAGTAAAAATGTAAGCGAACACCCGTTTACTAGGGTGTTAGGGTTCTGGCTGTCGTTCATTTCAAACAGCTCCGTTCTGGCCCAGGTAATACAATAGGCTCCATCATCTGCCTGCATTACCACGTCGCAAAGCGCTATGCGCACCAGCGGCGCCAACTCCTCCGGTGGCTTGCCTGTGTCGTCGCTGTATACGTTCACGCTTACCATGCCGCTGCTGTGCCGTTCCGGGTCTGCTGTCATGTCTACCAGGTAATCAGCGCGGGGGTACTGGCTCACTCCCCACCCCTGGGCTTTGTCGTCCGGTGCTTTCTGTAAAAACACCGCTGGAACGCCCTCATACTTTGCCAGGCTCTCTGCCAGTTCTTTCTCCTGGACAAGCCTGGTGTAGATCAGTTCTTCCAGGGTCATGCTGTCACGCCGTCGCTTTCATTCGCTGCGGGTACAATGTCCTGTACAGCTTGCATGTCCTCCGTCCAGGTTCCCTGCCATTCCCCGCCAGCCACTTCACTTGCCAGCATTACAAAGTGGTTTGAAACATTCCCTATGCCAGTGTGGTAAAGCACAACGAGCTCATTGCTGGTTATCCCAACAACAAGCCCGTTTCTGTACTCGTCCCATGTTTTATGCTTTGCCCTTATCAGGTCGCCTTTGTGCACCTGCTCACTGTCAAAAACAGGTGCCGCTCTGTCTTTTATCAATGCCATGCTGGCACCTCCTTACACGTTGTACGGTGCTCCGAAAATGCTTTTGATTTCGGGTTCCGCTTTCTGCTTAATCTTTTCCACGTATGGCCTTGCCGCCATTTTGCTTGTGCCATGTTCCAGGTACCCTGCATAATGAGTGTCTGTCTCAATGGCCACTTTTACGGATAAAGCCCCGCCGGAGGATCCTGCCACCGGTCTGAAGCTGCTCCGCAATTTTCCACTGCGCACTGCTGGCGGTTCGCCCGGTGCAGACGCCGTGTAACTGCTATTTTTAAATGATTTCTTGTAGCTCCTGCCGCCTCGTTGCCCTCTCAGCACTTGCAGCTCCGCATTTTTCAGCGCCCTGCTGCCTCTTGTGGCTCTGGATTTCATTTCCTGGCCGATAGCGGTCACTTTCTTTGCTACTTCAACGCTTATATCAGGCACGCTCATACGTCTGCCCTCTCTTCCACGTAATAGATGGTATACAGTCCCAGCTGCCCCGGTTCGTCAACGCCCTGCACATAAAACTTGCGGTTTCCGCATGTCAGCTGGTCCGTTTCCACCGCTTTCGGGTGTCCCCGGTCCACAATCGTGTGTGTGATCGGGTGCTGTATCTGTTCCCATCTGGCTTTTTCCTGCGGTGTTGCCTGGGCCAGAACGGCATGTATCACGGCACTGTCGTTGCTTTCGTATTTTTTTACAGGGCGGCCTTTCCCATCTATGCCGCTTGTGCATTTTGCAACAAGAAAGTCCTTGTACAAATTACCTGGTCTTAAATAAAAGATCGCGCTCGCCCCCTCCTGTTTTTGCATACGCATTGTCGTGCATACCACCATAAAAATAATGGCCTCCGTCTGTTCCTGATTCCGGAGAAGCCTTTCCGGCCGTTGGTACCGTGTCAGCTCCGCACTCTTTTTTCAGCTGTTCGTACTGCTTCCGCCAAAATTCCGCGCGACTCTGCATTTCCAACTTTAACGGTCCGACCGTCGTGTTCACTTCCATGCCGAACCGGCGCATTATACTTTCCAGCACGGCCAGCTTGGCACGCTTCCACGTCTTTCTTGCCGCAATGATGGCCTCGTATTCTTCGTTGCACAAAGCGCTGGTTTCCTGTTCGCCCTCGACCATGGTGTCGCCTATCTCGAAGCGCATACGGTCAACGCCAGGCTCTCCTATCTTCTCCGGATTATAGGTATACGTCTTTTTCTTCATGCGGCTTTACCTTACCTTTCTGCAGGTTCCAGGGCCTCTGCCTGGCTCTTGGCAGCTTTCTTTACAGTGTTGCGGGAATCAGCAGCGTGTAACACAATCAAAACGTTTTCGTTTTTCACGTCCTTAACTGCTTTTGCCGCTTCTTCCGCGTTCATCTGCATAATAGAAAAAATATGCTGCACGTCTCCCTCTGTCAGTGGCACACCCATAACCTGGGCTGTGTCCCCGTCAGACTCCTGCACTACCGGGATGGAAAATGTAACCTCTTCCCCCGTTTTTACCTGCACCAGCTCAGCAACAGGAAGCTCAGTGCCTCCTGTTACCTCAGCAATGCAGCCAGTGCGTACCAGCGCACGCTCTCTGGACGGGAGGATGTGTCCATCCTGGATCAGTTCTCCCGGCTTGTAATTGTTGCCGAGTAGTGTGATCGGCTTTACGCATACATAGCTCATAACATCCTCCTTTCAGGCATTACACACAATCGGTAAAGTATGTTGCCAGATCGTCGGCCGTCTTTTTCATGTCGGTGCTCATAAGTCCCTCAATGAACTCGCTGTGTGTTCCGTTCTCTCCCTCGTACTGATCCATAGCAGTATAGGAACCATTTCCCAGCATATCCCATGTGAAGATATAGCCAGCAGATGGCTCGTCTACCTGCGGGGTGTTAGTTGCATAGCACATCAGGGCTGCGTTGCTGTCGCAAATAAACTGCATGTCAGCCTCTTCTCCTGGTTTCGCCACATTGTATGTGGATTCCAGTACCTTAACCTGCTCAAATCCCAGTACCTGGGCCAGAACCTGCTGTGTTACGATAGCCGGGTTTGCGGTGGATCCGGTGTACTTCACACGCTCAACAATGTCCGGATGCTCTTTCAGTGCCAGGTATGCGTCATAGCCCAGGGCTAAACGGTTAGGCTGGCGGCGGCCTCTGCGCTTAATATCACGGCGGCGCTCGTCAAAGAAGTGTACCGGATCGAAGTTGGCATCATTGAATTTCAGGAATTTCTTACCAGTTGGGTTGCTGTCTGTTCCCTGCCATTCGTCTCCCCATACTCCACTGTGGAAAAATCCCTTTGCGAAAAGGATATCAAGGTGCAGGCTCATCTGCTCGTTAGCAAAACGAACCTTGGCGCGGCGTGGATCCTGTACGCCCGGCGCATGGCTGCGCTGGTAGTTCAATGCTGCGATCTGGTCAATGCCGACAATAACCTGGTCAACTTTGCAGCCATACTGGTTTTCTCCTGTTCCCATGATGGCCGGATTAACTTTTCCGAATGCCGGTTTGCGGGCTACGTTGTCCCTCGCAAGATCTCCCTTGTCGAATGTGTAGTAAAATCCGGAGCTAGTAGCTACCGGGCAAATCGGGAAAATGGACGGTGCCACCCAGTCGCCAGGCTGTGCGAAATATGCCTGGGACATATTAGTCAGGTACTGGTTTGGCTTCCATCCTTTTGCAATTTCTGCCGCAATCCCTGCGTTAGTGCTCATTACATTTCTGCTCATAGTCTTTTATTCCTCCTGTTTATTATTCTGCTGGCTTGTAGCCTGCTTTTACGATCTGTACAGCAATGCGCTGGCCTGCTTTGGTTGCTTCTTCCAGTGCAATGCCAACGATAAAGGACTTTGCTGTTGCCTTTACTGCCTTGCCGCCTGCTCCGACTGCCAGCTCGTCGCCGTATGCTACGGCCGCGCCAGCTGTCCATGCGCCAATATCCTTGATCTGCACGTCCAGGTCGTCGCCCACTGTTACCTTGTCGTCGCATCCAGGCATTACAATACCGATTGCGTTCTTGCCTGCAGTTGCTACTTTTCCATCAGCGCCAACTGCTAAAAAAGCCGGTGCCGGAATCTCTTCCCCTGCTTTTACCACAATTACCGCGCTGTCATTGATAGTTGTTCCGTAATAGCTCATGTTCTCTGCCTCCTTATCGTCTTGTTGCCTCATACTCATGTACAAGGTCAGGGTTCTGTACACATGCAGCGTCAATGGATTCCGCATAGCTCAGGGTGGCGTTGCTCTTGCGGATTTCTTCCGCTTTCTTTTCGATCTGGCTCCATGCGTCAGTGCCTCCTGTGGCTCCTACGCCTCTTTTGCCAACTTCTCCGAAAAGTCCAGATTTTTCTACCGCTGCCACTGCTCCGTCAAGTACGCCGATCATGTCGTCGTATGCAGTGCCGCCTGCTGCCTGCAGTGCCTTTAATGTCGGGACCAGTTCTTCCGGTTTCTTGCCGATGATCTCGTACTTCTTCGCAACGTTGTAAAGTTTTTCCTCCTGCGCTGCGTCTGCCTGCTTTCTCAGTGCGATCAGTTCAGCTGCCACTAACGGGTGCAGGCCCTTGTAAATATCTTCGCCAGCTGCCTGCTGTCCTGTTGCTCCCTGTGCGCCCTCAGCGGCCGCTCCTGGGGTTTCTACTACTCCGGTGCCCGCTGCCTTGCCTACGCCCTCCGGTGCTGCTCCTGCGCCCGCTCCTGCGCCCTCAGCTCCATCCTCAACACCATAGCGCTTTTTAAGTTCTTCAAACGCCATGCGGTCTGTTGCTGTCATGTTTGCCTCGTTGAATTTCATGTCAGTTTCTCCTCCTATAAATTTCTTTGTTTTGGTTTTTCCGTTATCTTCCGGCGGTGTCTCCCCGCCCTCCTGTTCAGGATCCTCTGTTTCCGGCGGCTGCGGTTTGCCTGTCGCCTTTTCAATCATCCCTCCCAGGCGGTCAACGGTTTCCTGCATGTGCTCTACGCTCACGGCACCAGCTGTTTTTACAATCTGTGCCGTTTTACCTGCGCCCCAGGAAGTAACCAGACCCTTGATGGCCACGTCAAACTCGTCAATGCTCTGGTTCATCAGTGCGGCCTTGTCCGTTACTTCTTCGTCCCGGATAATGCTGCACAAGCTGTTTTCCAGTGCAAAACACACATCCCAAATTTCATCAGTAATGCGGCGGAGCTTGCGTTCTTCCATCTTGTCATTGAATGTATCTGCTTTTTCAATGTCGGCCACTGCGCTGTCAACGTCTGCCTGGTCCAGCTTCAACGCCTTGCCAATGGCAGAAAAGAACTTGTGCAGGCCGCTTTTTGCTGGTGCCTGTTCCGGATTCTGGCCCGTCGGCTGTTCTTCCGGTTTCCCGCCGTTTCTCTTATATAGGGCAACGTGCGCGTGCTGGTTTGCGCCAGCATCCACCAGGCTAACCTCTGTTACTTCCAGGTCTTTCAGCTTTGTCTTTGCCACTTGACCGTGTCCTCCTCTCTAAATTTTTATAAACAAAAAACACCAGTTTCCCGGTGTTCCTGCTTATCACTCTGCTGCGGCTCCGTCGTCGTCCTCAACTTCTTCCCGGATCGCGGTTCCGCCAATGGAGAACATGCTGTATTCTCCACTTTTTACTTTCTCCCATACGTCATCATCAGTGACGCGGAAGCCAATCCACCAACCAACCGGCAAGGTGCCGGCGGCCAGTCCCATTGCTGCCTGCTTTTCCTCAGTCAGCACAACGCTTTCCACCATGACTGCGGTTCCTGTTCTTTCGTGCATTTCCCCGCCGTCTCGGTATAGCTCTGCGAATTTATAGGCTGCGGCTTCCAGGGTTTCCGGGTCGATCATGTCCTCCTGCAGGTCAACAACCTCATTGCCGCCCACATCTACGGACACATTGGCCCACCCAAATACAAGCCGCTTGTCCTCGTCTACTTTTTGAACCTTAAAGCGCCCCTTTTTCTCAACCGGCTGCGCCCGGCTCTTAATAATGTCACTGAAAGTCTGCATTTTCTCCTCCTTTTAGGCATGAAAAAAGCGCCTGGGTTCTTCCAGACGCTCTGCGTTAAATGGCATTTCTGCACATTATTGTTGATTTTCTGCACGTTTTCCGCGTTTTTGTCACGCTTTACGCTCAAAAATGTACGTTTTTGATTTTAAGTGTCCGTGCGGTGTCCTTTTCGCCTGTTCTCTTCCATCTCCCAGGCTCCAATTTCTGCCACGCGGCTGTTTGGCCAGTTCTTCCGGTACCAGAAATGCAGATCTGCTGTATTCTGGCAGCACTCAGCAATGTCCTTGCCCTGCGCGATCCACTTCCAGGTTTCTTTCCGGAATGTCTTAATATCCAGTGCAGAAAATTTATAGGTGCCGCCTCTGGCACCCATTACACTGTCATTACATTCAAACTCAAAATAGTCCCCGGTGTCCTTGATCACTTTTCCGGTCAAGGCCCATATACCGGAATCAGGTACCGCAAAATGCAGGCTCCCGTCCCGTGGATCCACAATAGGCTGTACGGCCACATTAAACATGCCAGGCATGTGCGGCTGTTCAAACCAGTATGCTTTTCTATAATCCATTACAGTTCACTCCCTACGGTTATAAATTTTTCAATATCAATGCCGTTAATATCCATTATACCCCGTGCTCGAAGTTCACTCAACAGGTGCTGCCTTTCATATCTGCTATTGCACATGATTTCTGTAAAATATCGGCTGTCTATTCCGTTTCGGAACATAATTTCATTACTTCCAGCAAAACTGCTTTCCATGTTCTTGACAAACTGTTCAGGGCTTGCCCCGTATTTACTTATATCTGCAACTTTTCCAAACTTATCCCCACCAAAAGAGTAATAGTCTGTACGTTCCAGGACTGCGGTACTCATTTTTATCTGGTAGTCTCCCGCTACACTGGCGTTGGAAAACTTTCGCTTTGCTTTCTGTGCGCTTCCGGTCACAAGTCTGGTAAACGCGTTATCAGCTCCGCCGGTTCCCATATCAGAGTACATGCTGGCACCAGCTGGCTGCTGTATGCCCTGCTTGATTCTGCTCATGGTGGACGAAATTCCGCCGCTTTGCAAAATTTTTATAACGTCGCCCTCTCTGGAAACGCTATGGTAAACATACTTTGCACCGGCCTTTTCCAGGTCCTTTGCAAGTCCAGGCACCACATAGGTTATATAGCCGTTGTATTCGCTCTGGAGCTTCATACCGGCCAGCTGCACCACATTGATATTTTCCTGGGCGATTATCTCGTCCAGTTTGCTTACCAGTCTGCTGCCTGCCAGGTCTTTCAGTTCGTCCACACGGCCAGGGGCTTGCGACCACACAAGCCTTGCCTTTTTCAGGGTTTCCTCTGCTGCTGCCGTTGGCGTCCTGGCTACTTCGTCCAGGCCTACCTTTTTCAGCAGCTCCGTGGCTTTTTTGGCGTCCGCTATGCCGTCCCCGCTGCTTCGAACACGGATTCTAAAATACCCGTCCCAGGAATGCAGGCTTTGGCCGCTGTACAATTCAAAGGACGCATACTTTGGATCATAGGAATCCAGGTAGGTAACAACCCCGTGTATGTTTGCTTGGGTTTCAACCAGTGTGTTGCTGGTCCATGCTCTTGCCGTCGGGGCCGTGGTTTCAAAGCTCATGTTGATACGCTGCGCTGGGACCGTCGGGTTTGCCCCGTCCATCCTCTGCAGCACATCATCCCAGGCGCTAGACCTCAGCTTTCCGGTAATCTCATAGTGCACGTCTCCGTCTATGATCATGCGGCGGGCGCTCAGGTTCATGCCCTCAACCTTGTCCGCGTCGCTCCATACCGCCTGCCCCTGCTTCGGTCCTGGGTGTATCTTGTCAAAATCTGTAAATACATCCTCGGCCGTTTTAGTTCCTGGAGGCAAGTGCCCTGTATTGGTTGCTGCCGGTGCTTTCGGTGTCGTCTTGGCATTTCTGGCCGCCTGGTTGGCCGCCAGTCTGTCCCGTACATCCTTGCTGCACTGTTTGGCCTTTACCGGGTCGGACAAGCTATCAATGAGCTGCTGTTTGTTCATGTTGTTGCAATAGGCAATGTTTTGTGCCTTGGCCATCTGCAGCAGATCTGCTTTTCCCATCTTTTTCAGTGCTGCCGCGTCATGCGTGACCGCCTGGATGGTCTTGGCCGTGTTCTGCGCTTCGTCCGCCCACACAAAAGCTGCCTGTTTTTTACCGGTCCGCTGGGTCAACAGGTCCGTGTAAAATGTCCGGTATGTTTCCCGGAGGTTCTGCTTTCGCTCCACAATGGCATCCAGCAGCTGCTCTGCGTCCTTTCCCTTACCTTTCAGGCTTTCGGCATAGCCCCGGAATATTTCTCTGTATTCCTTGTCAGGTATTGCCTCGACCCGTTTTATATATGCCAGGGTGTCCTGCGGGTTTAGATCCAGCTCATTGTTGGCATACTTCCGGAAAACAGTGTTGTACAGCGGTTCTGTTTCGCCATACTTGCTGTTGGGATGGTATGCGTATGTCATTTTTTCGCTGGCCTTGTCGGTAATGTACCGGAAAGACTGTTCTTTGTCTACACCGATCAGCCGCCCGCTGGTATCTGTTACAAAATTGCCGCCGTGGCTATCATAGTTCCCCAGCAGCCAGTCTGTAACATGTTCCCGCTGTATCTGCTGTACCTGGTCAGCTGTCAGGCCTTTGGTACCGTACTGCTGCCACGCCTTAAAGTCGAACCCGTTCGGGTCCACGTCAATTTTCTGCTGGTATGCACCAAACTGGCCGCCTATGTTTCCGGTGCCGACCTTGACGGCCGTGTCCGGATCCACAATGCCTTGTACCTTGTAACCAGCTTCCTGCACATAGGCCCGGAACTCTTCCGGTGTGCCGCTTTTGGACTGCGCCGGTTTGAAAAGCCATTCCGTGCCGCTGCCGTCCTCGCACAAGTGCATTTCTCCGGTACCTCCCAGGTGCGCCAGACCTTTGTCTTTCATTCCCTGCGGCATTTGCAAGCTGCCAGGGACGGACGGTGTTGCCGGATCCGGTATACTTGGTCCCGGTGTCTGGCTCTGTGCCGGCTGTATTACCGGCGGGGAAATCTCCCTATACTCAACCGCACACCTGCACTGCGGATGTGCCGGTGGTGTCAGCCTTTGCCCTCCAAAAAGTAATTTATTCAGCTTAAAATTAAAATTGTCGTCTATGCCTATCGTCTGCCCCTCTAGCCCGTTGCAGATATCGCAAACGCCGTCGTCATAAGCTGTTGACCATACCTTTTCCACAACGCCCATAAGGCCCTGCGCCTGGGCCATCTTTACTGCTTCATACTCGCCGTGCTGATATGCAAACGCCATTTCTGTCTCCGCTATCATGTTAGCACGGTACCGGTGCTGTTGCGCTGCATACTTGGCCGCTGCTTCCTGGGCTTTCTTGGCCGCTGTGGCCTCTTTCATGCCTGGATTATTCTTTAGCAAGGAATCTTTCACATGATCGTAATAGTTCGCGTTTGCAATAGCCTGGCGCTGTGTCAGGCCTATGCACGGACGTATTGCCCTGGATAATTCCTCCGCACTCTCTCCCTTGCTGTATGCTCTGGCGATCAGAGCGCTCACTGCGTTCTTTTGCTCAGCGCTTATGTTCGTCACAAACTCCGCGCCGTGCTCTTGAACCCACTTCGTTACCCCTGGCCATGTGTGATCAAAGAAAAAACTGTCATGCTGTTCCTGCACGCCCAGGCTTGCCGTTTCCATAGCTTTAACCCATACAGGGGACAGCTTATCGCTTACCATCTTGCTATAATCCTGTTGCCACTGTTGGAAAGTGCTTTCGCTCATGTGGCCGTTCATTATAGCCTCGCGGATTTCCTTGTAGGTAATCGCATTTTGCTGGTTGGTCCATGTGCTATGCAAAATATATGCCGGTTCAGCGGACGCCGCGTTCAGGAAGCTGTTCAGCTTGTTCAGCGCATTTTGTCCGCCCTGGTTTTTCTTCTTGCCAGCCGCTTTGCGGATCCGTATCTTTTTAAATTGCATTATGGGTCCCTCCCCAGTCTCTTCCTTGCCTCCTCAACGGCCTGCATATCTTCCTCGGTCACTCCGTCAGGATCTTCCTCTCCTCCTGGGTCAACCGTGCTGCTACGCTGCTGTTGTGGCTTTGCCTGCTGCCTCTGCCGCGCATTTACTGGCTTTTCTCCTCCTGGATCCGGTACTGCCGGTGTATCATCTTCCAGGCGTTCAGGCAGGTGCGCTGCTTCTCTTACATAGTCCTCTAACTGGCTGTCTGGTGTTAAAATGCCGACGCCGGTCATTTCCTTTATGTAGTTGGCCAGCTTCTCAATGTCCTCGTCCTCAATGTCTCCGTGCTCCATTCGCGGATAATCTGTAATGCCGTTGAAGTGGTCGCCGTTCAGGTTGATCAGACGGGGGATTGCCTGGTTATTAAAAACCTCACAAATAATATCAAGGTACGCACCTATTGCCATGGAAAACAGTTCTGTCTTGTCGCTGCTTAGTGCAAAGCTGCCGACGCTCTGGTGCCCCAGGAAAATAAAATCTGCCAGCACTGTCATTGCCATGCGGGTGTCATATCTCTCAATGATCGCGTTGGTATCAAACTGGCGGCGGCCTCCTGTGCTCAACAGCTGGAACTGCCAGCCGTTCGGAAGCGCCAGCCCCTCGGTACTGTCTCGACGCACATTTTTAACAATGGCCTCCATACCTGCACGGATGGCTACCATGTCCGGATCATCCGTGTCCCATATGTTCATGCCCTCCGGTGCCGTCAACACCGGGAAGCCTGCCAGATCCCTCTCTATACCGATTCCCTCAATCTCCTGTATGCGGCGCTTGAAGTACCAGGACCGGTATGCGTTCCTTAGTACGCTGCGCCCCTCCGGGTTGTTCTTCCGGCTCTTTGTCCGGAACAACAGGGCTTTATCTATTGGTATCGTGTACAGGCCGAAGTTTGGCGGCGGCATCTGTGTCATGCCGGTCAGGTTGTCGTTGTCGTCATACTCCCACTGATAAAGGGTTTCTTGTGCTCTAATAGGCAGCTTAGCCCATCCGATCAGCCCGTCGTCATACTTGCTATTTAGGCGGCTGTCCCGGTTTTTACCGCAACGCCGCTTGTACACGATTTCGTGGTAGCTCCACCCGTATGTTAAAAAGGACAAGATTTCTGAAATGGTATCTGTCCAGGTGTCCTGCATGTCGTCCATGCAGCTCTCAATAAACTCTGCTGCCTCTTCGTCTGCGCTCTCTGGTCCTCCTGGCTGTATGGTCCAGCTTGTCTGCCGGATCAGCATTTCAATGGCAAACAGTATGGCGCCGATCACGTCGTCATTGTCTGCCATTTCTCTGTATGTCTCCACGCCTTTACGACCCTGGAGCTCTTTCAAAAATTCCTCGTAAAAAAAGCCGCCATAGCGCTTTTGCCCTATGCGGCCGATTTCTCCTGCTGTGGTTGCCACTATGACAGCCCTCCTTTCCGTCCACAAATCTTATACAGCAGCTTCTGTGCTGTCTGTTGTACCTTAACCTGCACGGAGGCGTTTCTGTTTCCCATTCCCATAGCCTTGCACCTCACTTTCCTCTCCAATAACTGCTCATGCCGCCCGCTACTGCCTCGGCCGGCGGTCCTGTCTGCGATGGCTTGTCCATCAAATACAACACGGCCTGCACAAGGGCGTCAACCGTGTCTTTGTATACCCCTTTCGGGAACATCAATAAATCTTTTTGCAGGTCTGCGACCCATGACGCCGTGTTTGGATCCGGGAAAAATACGTTCCCAGCCTCGAAGTACGGCGTAACCGATATTGCTCTCTCTTCCTTACTGCCGCGCGGGTTATATGGCACCATTCCAGGGATTTCCTTGTCCAGCACGTCCATGACCGCCGGTCCGTTCGCCTTATCCTCCACAACCTTTGCCCTGGCCTTTGGCCATTTCGCTGTCATGTCCCGGATAGCTTTTACCGACTGGGTAAAGCTCATTTTGTCATTTACCAGGTCAAAAACGTATATGTTCGGGCCACTTCTGCCGACCACATAACCGGCAACCTTGGCGCTGCCGTCGCTGTTCTTAAATGCAAGGTCCCAGCTCTGTATGATCATGTTACAGTGTGGGGCTGTTGTGTAATAGTGCTGCAACCAGGCCTTTTTGAAGACGTTACCGTCTGCCGGTGCCGGCCGCTGCTGCATCTGTCCGGAATACTGTAAAGAGCCCATGCTCTTTTTCAGTCCGGCCAGAGATTCCTTGTCGTATCGCTGGGGGTTCAGGATGTCCCCCTCTTCCCTTATGAGCTGCTTGCCGCTTTTCGGGAATGTTATTATTGTCTTTTTCTCTGCCTCAGCCGGTAAACACAAATGTTCATAGCCCAGGTTTTCTGCCAGCACATAGCCGGTCAGGTCCATTTCATGTAATCGCTGCATAACGATAATGATCGCGCCGTTCTTTGGGTCGTTCAGTCGTGTCTGCAGTGTATTCTTAAAAAAATCTATAGTGTTTTGCCGCTCAGTCTCACTGTTGGCCTGCGCTGGGTTCTGCGGGTCGTCAACTATAATTATGTCGCCGCCCTCGCCAGTCAGTGCACCACCGACAGAGGTCGAAAACATCATACCTTGGTGGGTGTTCTTAAATTCGTTCTGCCGGTTTACGTCGTCTTTCAATTTTACAATGTCGCCCCAGTTCTCAGCGTACCAGGGAGACTGTATAATATCACGGCTCAGTACGTTGTGCTTACGGCTCAGGGAATCACTGTACGAAACCTTAATAAATCTTTTCTCAGGTGCCTGGGTCCAGGCCCAGCAGGGGAAGCACACCGTTACATTTATGCTTTTCATGTGTCGGGGCGGGATATTTATCACAAGCCGCTTTATTTCCCCGTCCCTAACAGCGTGCAGGTACTCACATATCAGATCAATGTGCCAGTTCGGTATATACGTGGTACCCGGCTCAATAATCGGCCAGGACTGCTGTATAAACTCCGATAGGGACCGCTCTGCCCGTTCCCTGCGAATCCCTTTTAACAGGGTTCCTGGGTCAAACTGGCTGCTATTTATGTAGCTTTCCCAGTATTTGCTCAAGGTTTTCCAGCTCCTCGTCTGATAGGTCGGACATGTCCGGAATGCTGCCGCTCAGTTCCAGGCCGCCGCTGTGCTCAACGGTTGCCTTTGCGCTCACGGCTATGCTCTCCGCACTGTCGCCGCGGCTCATTCTTTCTATCTTCACGCCGACGTCTGCCAGTCGGGCAATGTCCTGTGCAGACAATTCATTATCCGGGAGGGCTATCAGGCCACGGGTGGCTTTATTCAAAAGCTGTACGCCCAGTTTTGCGTGTAGATCGTGCATTTTCTTGATTTCCTGCTCATTCTTGAAGCGTTCCAGCTCGGTCATGTAAACATCATAGGCCGCTGCACGTTCTACCCAGTTCCACTGCGTACTCAGCTTTTCAATGCTGCTTTTGCTTTTCATTCCCATAGCATCTGCCAGGCGTCGAATGCTTCTTTTCTCCGGTTCCCGTCCCTGGGTTCCGTATGGCATATCTCTGTACTGGCAAAACTTTTGGTAATGCTGCGACTTCTCGCCCTCCTGCTGCTCCCATAGTTCAGGCGCGTCTCTCTTTGCTGCCATGTGCTGCTCCCTCCTTTCTCCAAAACATAAAAAGAACGGCCATGGTGGCCGCCCTCTCAGGTGTTACTCTTTGCCAGGGACATTGATGTCCTCAGCAGCTTCCGGCGTTTCTTCCGGATCCGGCATATTTGCCTTTATATTTTCATCATTCAGCTGCACGTATGCGTATTCTTTGCCGTCCCTGGTGCATGTAACACCAGCATTGCCGGTATAGCTTACATACCGCCGAATAATTCCATCACAATAGGTTGGGCTTAACTCTACCAGCCTGGCCTGTCTCTCGGTCATTTCTGCGCCGATCAGCGTGAAGCCAGAACCGCCGAACAGGTCCAGGATAATGTCTCCCGGATCCGAGCTGTTCAGTATCGCCCTTGTGGCCAGCTCCACCGGTTTCTGTGTCGGGTGGAACGTCGCCGTATCTCTTGCCACTTCCCAAACGGCTCCCTGCTTATCTTCCGGGTATAAGAAAACGCTTTTATCTTCCTGCAGTCTCAGGTACCGGATTTTCTTTCCCTTTGGTACCTTGTCAGAAATAAAAGCCTTGCCTCCTGCTCCGTCAGTTACAACAATGCCACCGCTCAGGGTGGTTGCCATGCCTGCATCATCCCGGAGGGTTATCTTCCAGCAAGTGTTGTTGCTGCGATCTCCGCACCACTTGGCCGTATGCCCTGCTTTCTCTGCATAAAACATAGGCTCAAAGTCTCTCAGGTAATCGGTACCGCTTAGGTTGTGGTTGTTCTTTAGGTGGATGGGTGTTTGGGTTTCCAGGGTTCGGAACCACTTTGCCAATAGGCACCAGCTCGTCAAAAGCACAAAAGACCTTTACACCCTCCGGCGTAACGGCCCTTGCTTCCGCTTCGGTCTGGTAGTTGGCCACGTTGTTGAAATAGTTCTCAACCTCGTCTTTTTTCTTCTTTCTTGCCATTTCTCCAATTCCTCCACTCTATCATTTTAACATCTATGTAGTGCATTGAAAATGTCTACTTTTTGCACCGTGCAGGCACTATGCAAGTCTTATGCCATCAATGCCGAAAATCAGGGCAGACAGCGGCTTTACAGCCTTTCCCAGGTCACTGTAATAGGTGCGCTTTTCTACACAATTTTCGCGTGCAATTTCTTCTGCACTCTTCTTTTCCGGCGCGATATATGCAGCGTGCAAAATCCGGTACCGGCGCATTTCCTCTGCCTTGCCGCTCTGCTCGCATGATATCCGGTACAAGTTCAGCATTTCGTCAATGTGTGTCAGTATGATCAATGTGCGCTGCTGGCTCTGCTTAATGCTGCCAATATAATAATTGTCCTCGTACTCGAAGCTGTCCAGGCCGTCCAGAATGTCCAGGGCGCTCTCTTTTGCCTTGCGGCCATTAAATACTGCACCGCTCACATGTTCTTTCAGATTCCGGTAATTTGCCAGCAACAGGCGTGTGTTGTGCAGTCTCCGGGTATATCTTCCCTTTGTCTGCTCCTTTTTGCCCTCTTCCAGGCGTCTCTCCGCCGCTGCCGTGCCTGCTTCTACGCCTATGTGGATAGCTTCATCAATAGCCCGCTGGCTCAGCACCTCGTACACCCCTGCCAGTGCGCCAGGCTCTCTGCTGGTTCCTTTTACCTCTTCTTTCTCTTCCACGCTCTGCTCCATTACTCTCTCCATTCTGGATCAGCCTCCTCTCCTAGCCATTCATCAATACGTTTTTCCTGCGCCTCCCTCAATAAAGGGCTTAAATACATTGTCGTTTTCCAGCACATCCGTTTCAGTGCTTTCCTCAGCTGCTCGCTGTCCGCCAGTTTCAACATATCCTCATTTGTCTTGACCTTTTTCAGTTTTTCCTCATACATGGTATTTGCTGCACACAACGCCCATGTGATCAGGCTCCCGGCTCCCAGCAATGCGCCGGCCACAAATGCTGCTATAATTTCCATGTCGGCCTCCTCTCCGATATGTTCCCGACATAAATGTCGGAATCAATCTATGTCCCAGTTTCTGTTGTCCCATATCTTTATGCCGTGTACTATTCTCCGGACGGTATAGCACACGCCCCAGCATTTCAATTTCTTAAAATACGCCTTTTCTCTCCATGTCAGCGGCCAGATTCTGCCTTTCAGCAGCGTAACATCAACGGTACCGCGATTGTTATCAACCATAACCCGCACCCGTTTAAATCCCAGCGCCTCAAAGAAATCCGTCATATACATGGCTTCCATAGCGCAATCCATTTTTCCCATAATTCTCATGCTCTCCTGCCTGTCCGGGCGGCGTGTTTCCACGCTCGCCCATAATATTTATTGACTTATCCACACTATCCCAAATTCTTAGGGGGATAACTAAATGGGAAATCCTGCACCAGTTCCCCGGTAAAATAAGGGGCCAGGTTATTTTTCAAAAATACCTTGCTACCGTGTGCCTGGGAAAATTCAAGGATATGCTGCACCCATTCTGCCTGTGGTATCGTTTTATTTTTCTGCTGGCCAGTCTCAGCTCCGACAATGATCCAGGGCGGCGCATAAGTTCCTTTTGTTTCACTGCGTATAACCCACGATGCATCAAAAGTAAAATCCTCCTGTATAGGCTCAATGCTTAAAAACCAGTTATACGTGCCAGGCTCAAACCAGGCATACTGCTGATCTGGTCTTGTTACTGTCGTTCCATACCAGAAATTTCCCTGCTGCGGCAGCTTTCCTGCTTCTGCCAGCTGTATGTATCTCTGTGGGTTCTTTGTCAGAAACAAATACGTGTGCCACGGCGCGGCTTGCGCCGCCCCGAAAACTCTCCGGATCCATTCATCCGGTACCCACTCCCCGAATAGGTCGCCCATGCTTACCACAAATATAACCGCCGGTTTCTTTTTCTGTGCCGGCATAGGCAGGCAATACTCCCGAAACATAGGTTCGAACTTTACCGGGAACGGCGTCACTTTCCCGATCTCGTTTTTAAAAGGCTTTTCCAGCACCCAGCGGGTTCCTCTTTCGTCCCACTCTTTTCTCAGCTGCTCAGATGTTTTGTTGATCAGCACATTACCAGAAAATCTGTTCGCCTGCTTAGCTGCGTAACAATACAGGCAGCCATGCTGACATCCTGTCACGGGATTCCATGTGAAATCACACCATTCAATCAGGCTTTTGTTCATCACGCGTGTTTCCCTCCTCTCTATCTGCAAACATAAATGTTATTTCCGCTCTTTTGCTTTCATAAAGTGGACGGATTGTAATGTTGTACGCGCACCGCGAATTGTCTCTTGTAAACTCAAATGTTTCCGCCAGCGTATTCCCGAAATAAATGCCATACTCCGTGCACTCGTCCAATTTTAAAATAAAAGGCAGATACTGGACCACTTCTTCTGCATGTTTAAATACGTTTTTATTTATGCGAATGTTTCCACGGTAATCTTTATAGATGTACCGGTACAGCTGTGGGAATCCATTTTGCAAACCCTCTTGCACAAAATTCTCAAAGTTTTCCATTGTATTGCAAATTGTTCCCCTTGCTATATATTCAATAGTCTTTTTCAGGTCAATCCAGCCGCTTTCATAAATTTTCATTGTCTTGCCCTCCTCACTTGCATTTTACCTTTTCCAGGATCCGCTGCCTCAGTGATTCATTGCTTTCAAACAGTCGTGGCTTTACCCCAAAAATGTACGCATGTTTTTTTAAGATTCTTCTCTGCAGGCGCCAGGCTGTCCACTTGCTGGGTTTCTTAAAGATTATTATCTCTTTTTCATCCATTGTCTTGTCCTCCATATCCCAGGTTTCCGGCTATCTTGTCCACGTCGTCGCGGGCTTTCTGGCTTTTCTCATAGTCCTCAAATCTTTCCAGGTCCATTTCCTGCCGCTCCGGATTGAAAGTTATATGTAAAAATGTTTTGCAGCCCAGGCAGGCACCGTGGCCGGTATTGATTCCCATCTCCATTGCAATGCTCTTGCAGATCCAGTTTTCTTTCCCACACACCGGGCACACGCCTTTGTATCTCTTGCGGGCGTCCTCATATTCCTTGCTCTGCGTGTCCTGCGCTATATGATCAATAATTTCTCCCATACTCAACTGCTGCTCCTTTCCCAGGCAGCTTGCGCTGCCTGTGTCTTATTGTGTGATATATTTTGGATTTTAGAATAGCACCCTACTTGTATTCTTTGCCGGTTCCTTTGTCTCTCAATGTGATCCGGCCTACAACCTCAAAACCAGCAAGCTCAGCTGTCTGCTTCATTACCGGGATGAGATTGCTTATCATTGCCAGGCGTTCCGCTTCTTTCTGTTTTTCCTCCCGGCGTATATTTCCCCAGGCCCCTCCGAATGTTGGATCCGGATAACCTTCCCCGTTTTTATTTACTCTATCTGTACCCACGTTTCTCCGCCTCCTCTGCTATCGGACAACCTGTGCAGGTTCCCCTTTCCGCTACAAAAATACAATTTTCATCTGTCAGCGCACAAATTGGCTGCTTTTCCTCGGTTTCTTCCTTCTCTTTCTTTTTCTCCCGGTGTGCGTCCATGGTAATGATCACAATTACCCACGCAATGCTCAACACGGTCAGCGCTCCGATTCCGGCCAAAATATTGATAATTATCTGCATTACTCTTTTACCTCCGCCAGGTTTATCTTTGTTTCTTCCACCAGCTTGTCCCGGAGGCTCTTAATCGTGTGCTTGCCGTCCTCAAATTCTTTCAACAGGTCCATGCAGCCATCATAATAATTTTCCAGTCGCTGCTTTCCCCAGCCTTTCTGCTCATGCAGGTATGTCATGCCGAACAGGAGAAGCATGTCCAGATCAGTCTCCGCTCGCTGCTTTTCCTTGCCTTTCTCAATCTCCTGCACTCTCCGGACGGCTTCGTTGGCCGTTTTCTGTTTCAGTTCATAAATACGATCCGGCGTCATGCGGATACTTTCTTTTCTCTCTTGCCGTTCCTTGGCTCTGCGTTCTTTTCTTCCCATAGCCGCCTCCTACTCTACCAGGTGGCTTACATCCTCAATATTCAGGATGTTTGCGTCGTGTAATACCAGGCTGTTGCCAATTCTCTCCGGAGTGCCGTAATACTCAACAATTTCTTTGCGGCTCCGATCATAGACCAGCACGTTTTTTGGTAATCTGCTCAGCTCCTCTACCTGCTTTTGCAGGCTCAGGCACATCAGGCCTGCGCTGATCAGTGCAACGCTGATCACAATCGTCCAGACTGCTTTTAATATTCCCGCTGCCTTTTTTCTCATGCTCGCTGCTCCTTTCTGTTAGAGCCAGGCTTCCACAATTTGCAGGCTGTCCTGTTCTATCCGATTTACGATCCGCATCCGCTCCGGCTTTGCCTCTCTTATGTCCTCTAATGTGTCCGCCAGGGCTATCAGGTGCGTACTTTTCCGGCCATCAAACAGGCGTGCCACAAAAAGACCCGGATAGTCTTTCGGATCCTCATACACGACTATCATAGGCGCCCCCTGTGGCATCACTGCCCGGATTAATCTCATGTTAAATTGTGTTATTACCTGGTCCTCTGTTCTCATTTTTCGTTTCTCCTCCTGCTATTTTGTCAATTATTTGCAGGTACTGGAGGCCATAAAAACCGCCTGTATCAACTTCCCAGTCTGGAAGCAAATCTTCTGCCTTTGCGCTGGCTGTTCCCGGTGTCTCCCAGGTCCACCCATACTGCTGCACAATGGCAATTTCTTTTTGCTTTGTTTTCTTGTGTCTCTCCCAACAATCGCGAGCTGCTTTCCAGAAGCTCCACGGTACCATAAAAAACCGATTCATGCCAAAACTTACGGCCACAAAAGCAAGTTGCCTGCCCTCTCCCTCCATCCATGCGTCTAAATACTCCGCCTGGTGGTCCTGGACGGCCGAGAAATCAATTCTAGCTCCCTGGGTGTGCTTTGCCTCGACCGCCACTGGGATGTCCCGGAAACGGCCCAAATAATCCACACAACTCTTGCGTTCTACCTTGCAGTTTGCAACTTGGCCATACGCCCCGCGGAGCGGTATAAACTCCGTGGGGACCTTGTGCATGACTGCTATGCCTTTGGCCTGGTATTTCTCGTTTGCAAAATTGATAAAATCCTCAAATGGTTTGCCGCGGTTCGCCTTGCTGGCGTCCCTCCTGTATGTACCAGAATCCCATGCCATGGATCACGCCTCCTTTTCTGCGAAATCGTCCGGCATTGTGTCCAGGATTCTCTTTAATTTAAAAATTGTACCGTTGCCGATTCCATTGCCGGATCCGGTCTTTTTTTTCAGCTCCTGGAGGAATCGCTCAACCGCTGCTTTTCCTCCGGTGCTTTTGCCCTTAATGGCCTTTACTGCATTTTCTGCATTTTTTCTGGCCTCTGCTTCCGCTTTGTTGGCTTTTGCTTTGTACTTAGCGACCTCCGCCTCCAACTCTTCGATTTCTGCCTTATGTACGGCCTCCTGGTCTTTAGCTGGCCCCGCCTGTTCTTTCTGGCTATTCACATAATCAACCAGCTGCTGGTCTGTCATTTTACGGAGCTTAGTGGCTTCCCTGTGCGTTTCTCGCTCCTGCTGTGTCATTCTACAACTCTGTTTTTTCATGTTCTTTCTCCCTCTGGCTTTTTTCATAACATTTATCACACGCGAACCGGTTTCCTTTTCCGGATACGCTGATCACAATCGGTATTCTGTTCATGGCCAAATGCCGGCCACAAATAAAACAGGTCTTAAATCCCTGTGTTGGGACTCCCAGGCGTTCCCGCTGCTGTATAAATTCGCCCACCGTGCAGTCAAATACGCCTGGGTAAAATTCTACGTTGTACGTTCTTTTGACCGTTACTGTCTTTGTATACTCCATAGCTCAGTCCTCCCTCTTTCCTTTCGGGTGCTTCCGGCCAGTCTGCCCTTTTGGTCGCCTCTTGCTTCTGCCTGGGTGCTTTGTTATCCGCTGCGGCTGCTGCGGCTCTGGTTTATGTTCTGGCTGTTTTTTCTTGCTTCCCGCATCCAGGAGCAGCAACGCCCCGCATATGATCAGGACAGCCAGGGCGACCAGCTCTAAAACAAAAATTATTGTTGTCAATGGTTCTTCCTCCTCAATGTCCGCTCCGCAACATGCAAAATAACAATTCTGTCATGGAGCGTTTTCTCGGTCCATAGCGGCACGGTAATATGACCGCCAGTTTCCACTGTCTTACCTCTGCGTCTAACGGTGTGGGCTTCTCAAATTCGTCTGTCGCCTCCGCCCAGTCCGGTATTGCAACCATTACGCCGAAGTAGTTGGAGGATTCTGGAAACTGTTCACGCATGTGTTTGGAAAATTTCCCACTGCGTAAATCCGGTAAAATATCCTTGTAGCACTCCATTGTGGTTACAATATAGTTTTTCTCTCCCAGGAAGTTCAGGCCGTTCCCACTGTAAACATCTTCTTTGCAGCTCTTTATCTCGTAACAGGTAAATATGCCCTTTTCTATCCCAGATATGGAGCACTGATCAGCTGGGGAAAATTGCATGTAATCAACTCTTTTTGCTTCTCGTCCCCATGGGTCAATGCTTACCTCACTGGCCCAGTGCTTCCCAGCTCCTCCAAAACGTGTGTTTATAAGTAACTGGCCGAGGAACTTTGTTGTTTCCTTTCTGTCCATCTTCACACCACCCTCATAAATCTCTCGCGGATCCGGTCAGCCCAGGTACTGTTGCGAATTGTAGTTCCTGCCACGCCGCTGTCAATGTCGGCAAGTTTACGGCCATCCTTGGTATATAAAGCTCCGCTTTTAAAGTTCATGCTCGCTTTTCTCACGCTTCCGCCTCCCGTCTCACGCCTCGGATACCCAGGCTTCCGTTGTACCCTGCTGTTTTCAGGTCTTTTTTCATGGCCTTGTATTCTCTATCCAGTGCCGCGCCGGTTGCTCTGCTTCTCAACATTACGACGCCATCTTCCAGCGTCGCGTCTTTACCCTGTTCGATCAGGTGTTTCACTGCCTCATACTTGTCCATTTTCCTGCGCCTCCAATATCTTCCGGGATTCTGCCACCGCCTGGCGATCCACATCATTGTTGTGCTGGTTCTTATCGTGTCCCTTTACCCATATAAACCGGATACTGGTAAATTTCTGCCGTTCCCTCATAAGTTTCCGCCAGAGGTCCCGGTTCTTTTTCATAGCAAAATGGCCGTTCATGGTTTCCACCACATAGTTGCTGTCTGAATACACTTCAACCGGTATCGTTTTATCAGTTATACTTTTCATAGCTTCCAAAACCGCCTGCATTTCCATACGGTTGTTAGTTTCTCCTATCGCTCCGCCGGACTTCATGCGAGCCTGGCCTTTATACATCAGCTTGCAGGCCCAACCGCACCCGGAACCAGGGCGACCGTTGCTCAGGGCGGAACCGTCGGTGTAAACGGTTATTTTATCCATTGTCCTGTCCCTCTCCAGCTCCGTTTGCGTACTGTTCGAGCTTGTCTCTCATTCCCAGGCGCTGCACTGCGGCCACCAGGCCGTATGCCAGGCGTACCAGGTCAAACGGTTTCACGTTCAGCATTTCAACCGATAAATCGTCGCTGCCCTTTTCCAGGTCCACACAACACCCGCTTTGAATTTCCTTTGTGCTGCCGTCACTGTATCTCACTGTAATGCCGGCAATATCACGGCTCTTTTCTTCTCCCATGACTCTCATTCCTCCGTTTCTTTTAACTGTCTAATTTTCGCTTCCAGCGGTATTGCAGCATATTTATTTTTGGGGTATCTCTGATACTCAGCTCTAACCGCTTCGCGATTGTAAAGGTTGTCGTATTTCATTGCTAATCGAAGCGAAATGTCAGAACCTTTTCCCGTTAATGTAATTTTGGACTTGTCCATATATTCAAAAAATATTTTCCACATGCTGCTCAATCCTTTCTTTTGCAATCTGGTAATATTCCGGATCCAGCTCTATCCCTACAAATTCCCGTCCGGTATTCAGGCAGGCAACGCCGGTGCTCCCAGCTCCCATGCAGTTGTCCAGGACTGTCTCTCCTGGGTTCGTGTAGGTCTTGACCAGGTATTCCAGCAGGTCCACGGGCTTCTGCGTCGGGTGTAGGCGCTTGGACTTGTCCCCGGTGCTGTATTGCAGCACATCCACCGGATACCGGTCCGTGGAGTCATATGTATAGTTTCTTTCCTCCCGGCCATAGCAGCTGCTGCCGTCCGATTCCCTGGTTCCGTATGCCGTCGCTGTCTTTCTCTGGTGCCCGTGCGTCATTTGCGGGTTATAGGTCGGCGGCTTCCGGTAAAATATTTCTATGTTTTTGTGGGTCCTCAGTGGCATTTTCTTGGCGTTCATAAATCCGCTGGGCTGTGTTTTTCTCCATATCCATTCATAGCGGTACATGGCTTTGTTGCTGCTGATCAGCTCTGTGGTAAAAGGTTGTGCGCTAAAAAGTGCAATGGCGCCGTTTTCCTTTACCACTCGCCGGTACTGTTCCCACAACTCCTGCAAGTTGATCGGAGCGTCCCACCGGCAGCGTGTTGTGCCATATGGCAGGTCACTCAGTACCATGTCAATGCTGCTGTCCGGGATCCGGTTCATAAGTTCCAGGCAGTCGCCTTGTAATAGTGTTGCTTTGCTCATTAACAAGGCCCTCCCTCTGCTCCATGGAATGCTCCGGCCGGATACATCCACGGGCCATCAACAAAAATGTCTGCTGTTTCAAATTCTCCGCTTACCAGGCTATGCAGTGCCTTGGCGTCTCCGTGGTATACGCAAGACTCCGCGTCTCCCACAAAGCTATCCAGGTCCTTTTTATTGTCCAGGGTAAAGCCGAGGATTTCTTCATCTTTCTTTAAAAGCTCGTATTCCTCCGGCATTATTTCCCGAATTCCTGCAAACAATGGCGGCGTTGAGAATATGCACATTGCACAACTGCACCGGTTCCAACCGGCTCTATAACACGGGTGTGGGTTTACCTTGTGGCGTTTCAATACTTCCCACACGTCTTTTTCCGAGTAATCAATAACCGGGCGCCACTGGTGTACCAACCTGTGGGCTTTGGTTGTGGCATTGGTTCTGTGTATTTCCATTTCATTGTACTTGGAGCGCCCTGCTGATTCTCCGCGGCGTTCTCCGGAAACAACCAGTATTTTTACATTCTTGCTGGTCTTATCCAGGTTTGCTGTAACACTGTCCTGCACGGCGGCTTTCAAGTTTCCACTGCACCAGCGGCCTTGATGGGTTCCGCCCTTGGCCGGGAACTTCTGGCGTTTCCCGCCTATTTCTTCAAGCTCTCCCAACTGGCTCAGGTTGCTCATAACAGAATCTGCAACCATAATTTTCAGATATGCACTGCACCAGCGGCGGCTTAAATCTCCCGTTTTCGCTGGGAACTTCATTCTGTAACCGTATTCTTTGAGCTTCTCCTCCATTTCCTCGGTGGCGCTCTCTTTCAGTTCCCGGCACTGTATGTATTTCCTGGATAACTTGCACCGGCATATCTCCCCGGTGTCCGGGTCCATCCACTCGACCGGTTCGCTTGCGCCGATCCTGTAAAGCTCTCCAAAAAATCCATTTACCCGCCACGATAACCTCAGCGGTACCTGCTCAGCTTCTGCAAATGCTTTTACATAATTTTGTGTACAGCGCCAGTCCATTCTCCGGAATGGGTGCCCGCCGTCTATGTCGTGGTGCCATAGCTCAATTTTTTCTTTCGGCACGCCCAACTCAATGAGTTTGTAATAACATGCTATGCTGTCTTTTCCACCGGATAATAAAACCGCGATCATGTCGTACTCTTCCAGGGGGAGAAGTTCTTCCAGGTATATTTTTTTCATGTGTTCGGAGTCCTGTCGGCCTGGCACTCTCGGCTTTATCCGTATGCCCTGCCCGTATATCGGCGCATCTTCATGGCCGTATATAACAGGAGTGTCCTTTGTACAATCCAGGTCTTTTATATATCCTGTGTTCTCCATCAGCGTGCCCTCCAACTCTCCCACGTCATATCAATCCCGACGCATGTTTCTTTCAGGCGATCCAGGGTTTTTTCTGCGTTCCTGCTGTCTCCGCTCTCCGGTGTCATGCGCTGCACGAGCTCCGGGCCACTGTAATTTGTTGTGATTATCGTTGGCATATATCCCTCATACCTGGCGTTTATAATGGCAAATATCTTGCTCACGCCCCACTCAGTCGGCTGTTCACTGCCTATATCGTCAATAATCAGGAGTGGTACTTCCTCGTACTGGCTCAGGATGTATGCTTCGTCTACGTCACTGCCAGCTGCCTTGTATGTTTCCCGGATCCTGTCCAGCAGGTCAATCATGGTCATGCAGATGCAGGCCGTTCCCTCACTGATCAGCTGGTTTGCAATGGCCGCTGCCAGGTGGGTCTTTCCGGTACCATACCCGCCTGCCATAAACAGGCCGTTGCGCTCAATCTCCGGCGGTGTTATGTGGTTGCGATCATTCTTAACCGGGCGCATACGCTGGAAGTTGTCGGCATACTTCTTTGCCTGGGTGTATGCCTGGCGGCGTCCCTGGGTGTCCTGGACAAAATTCTCAAAACGTCTGTTCTGGAATCTTGCTTTCATGCCGCTGCGCTCCATCATGCTGCGGAACCGCTGCATTTCTTCCTCCCTGGCTTTCTGTTCTGCCTCAGCTGCCTTGCGGGCCTCTTCCTTTGCGTCCCAGTCTTTCCAGAAGTCCTGCGCCTTGCTGCATGTACAACGCTCCGGGCGACTCTTCCACACGATCACATGCCGCGGCGCTACCGGGCTAACCAGGCCGTAATATTCCAGCTTTCTGCCACAATACTTGCAGCTTACTGTTTCCGGTACCGGCTCCGGCACGCTGTAACCCTCTCTCAGGGCTTCCGCGGTGCTTATGCTGTACTTGTCCGGCTTAGTAGTCTCCGGCTGTGTGGAACCCTGCTGTATGGCTTCCTGCGGTTTTGCTGCCATTGTTGCTGTGCTCATTTACGTTTACCTCCTCGCTTACGTCCTCCCAGCGTCCTTGATTCAACCAGGTCAGCGGCATAGGCACATACCCGCGTTTCCAGTCGCTGCTCTGCTTGCTTACCTCAATGGCGTGGAGTATATGCTCAGTCATTTCCTCGTCTGGCTTGATCAGCTTCCACTTCTTCCAGCACGCCGGTTTTGCTCTCTTCCGCACTGCCGGAAAGGCGTCCCAAAATCTGCAAAAGCTCTTTTCCAGCGGTGTCTTGGCTGTTTTCCAGTCAGGACTCTGCTGTCTTTTACCTGGCTTTGCCTCTTCCTCGTCGTCAAGTTTCTCCGGTTCCGGGGCGGTCTGTTGCTCGGCAACGACCGTATGTTTTTTAGCATCAGGTATCAGAGAATCCGGTATCAGAGAATCAGCAGGGCTTTTCTTGTGCTGTTCTTGTGTTTGCACTGTACTTGCACCGTGCATGTATTGTGTTTTTGTGTTTTCCTGCTCTTTTTCGGTCTGATAAGTCCGGAGGTCTTGGCTGTTTTCAGCTGTTCCCGTGCGCCCTTTTACGTGGATTCCTGCCACAACGCCTAGGCCCATATCCTCGCCGGGTGCAGGTATTACACTGGCCTGCTCTTTACAGTGCGGATTCTGGTGTTTCAAGAAGTTTATTACCTGTATGTATTTCTCTCCTGCGATCTCGTATCGCTGTATAAATCCGTTGTCATTCAGCTGCTGCAGCATGGTGTCAACATCATCTGCAGTCACATCATCATAGCCCAGCAGCTCCTTTTTTATCCGCTTGGGGCGGTCCTGTAAACGCCCCTCACGGTCCGCCAGGCACCACAACCCTATAAATAACAACCGGGTTAATGCTGGCAGTTCTCCCAGGATTTCATTGTCGAAAAATCCGGGTTTTATGTTCCTTGCTCTTGCCATTTGTTCAGACCTCCTTTAGCACAAGTACACTTCTTTGCCTGTCAGGGCCTGCACGCGCCGCTTGAAATCTGCGGCCTGGCTGTTGTCATTGCTCAGGTGTAACAGGTAAACCTGCTGCAGCCTGCTTAAATCAAACGATTCCAGCGTTTTTATAACTGTTTCAATGCTCATGTGCGAGCCTATGGTTCTTTTGGCTCTGGCAGCATGTATGCGGCCCTCTTTTACGTTCTGCTCCATTGTCTCAGGGTCGTAATTGGCTTCCATCATTATGTGAGTCAAGCCTATAAAGGTATATTTGATGTAAACCGTATCAGTAAAGTAAAGTACCTTTTCCCCGGTCACTGTGCTCCGGATCAGGAAGCCCAGCGGCTCCGGTACGTCGTGCTCAACATCAAAGGGAAGTACCTCAAATGTGCCTGCATGGAAGCTTTCCAGTGCTCGCACCGTGCAAATTCGGTGCCCGGTTAGGTTTGCCATGTCTGCTGTTCCCTGGCTGGTGTAAATATTCACGCCCATGCGAGCCAGGGCCTTTGCAGCTTTCACATGATCCCCGTGGCCATGTGTCACAAGACAGCCACTCAACTGTGACACCTTATAACCACATCCGGCTTGTATCTGTGCCAGTGGGATCCCCGCATCCAACAACAAACTGCTTTGCCCGTCGCTTATGTAATAGGCGTTGCCGCTGCTGCCGGATGCAATAGGGTTAATCAGCATTAAAACGTCGGTCCTGCTGCGCGGGTTGCTGTGCTACGCGCTGCCGTGGTGTTACGTGCAGGCTGTGGCTGCGCCTGCGGCTTTGCTGGGCTTCCCAGGTCAAGAGCCTGCTGCCCTCCGTCGTCGGTCAAAAAGGCCGGCTGTGCGGGCTTCTGCGGTGTCTCCTGGGCTTCCGTGTCAATTACAACCTGGTTTGCTTCTGCGTCGATCACTTCCTGGGTTTCCATCTGTGCCAGTCTGATCTCCTGCATACGCATGTACTCATAGGCGTCGTCAATCTTTTTCGGGTCCCTTGGCATGTTCTTGGCACTGTAAACCTCACGCTTTACGGTCTTGAGACACATTTCTTCAAACCAGCCCTCTGTTTCAACTTCCACTTTCTGGCCTTTCTCCCAGGCTGTTTTCTTACCTCCCCAAAATTCTCCGGAAGCCTTGTCCGGCTTACGTTTTAAAATATCTTTTATGGTCATGATGATCAGCTTGTTCTTGGTCGGCTCCGTATACTCAATATAGCCAAATCCTCCAACGATCTCCCCGCGGTCAAATGCGTTGTTAATCTCAAAATCATAGCTTTCAACGCGGTTTTCTCTGTTCTTTTTCAGTGGCTTAAAGGTGTCTGTGCTGTAAACCAGCTCTACGGTAACGGATACCGGCTTTTCCAGCGCGTACTTTTCAGCAATATACTGGATTCCGTTATATCCAGGCATCAGGTTGACCACGTACATCTTTGTGCCGGTTCTGGATAAGCGATTGTTATCTTTAAACGGGATAGCGCTCAGGTGATTGTCCTGCATCATGTCCAGGCCCATACGAGCATAGTGTACAACATCCAATGCCAGGGCGTTCAGGTCTACCGTGTTCCAGTTGATCGGATCCGGATTGTCCCACTTATGATCCTTGTTGTTTTCATTCTTGCTTACGCGCTTCTCCTCGGCCATCTTTAATGCTCTGTCAGTTGCGATAAAATATCCCTGGATCAGCTGTCTCTGGTAATCAGTTACCTGGATATTTCCGGCCACATTGCTGCCGAACTCCTTTAAAACCTTGTTTGTAAATGCTTCGCTGTTGCTCAGGCTCTCCGTTTTCTGTACTGTCATTTCGTTTGCCATGTTCTACTCCTCCATATTCTTAAACAAATCGTCAAAAGTCATTTGCCCGGGTATCGGTTTCTTTTCATCTTCCTCAGCTTGTGCCTTTGCAGCGCACTGGCAACCATACCCTTTTTCTACTGCTTCCGCGCTGGTCAGGAGTCTGCCGCACCGCTTACACCTGCGGGCACGGATTGTAAAAATTTCGCCGTCCATTAGTTGCCTTTCGGTACTTTCGTCATAAACACAATGCTTTTCGTGTTCTTGTGGAAAGTATCTGCAATATTTCCTGCGCCAGGTACCGTTTTCTTGTAGATACTCGCCAGTTCTTCCAGTGTGGCAATGATCAGCGGCGCCTCGTCCGGGTCCAGTGCTCCAACCTCTGTATTAAACAGGTTTGTCCAGTAATTCATGCCGTTAGTTAATTCCTTGTTAAACTCTCCAAAATCCTGCTTTTCTACGGCTTTCTTAAAACCATTCATTAAAAACTGCGGGTGTACTCTTGTCATGCTCACTTGTCTCCTCTCTCAAATCTCAGGGCCTTGTCTGGTTCGGATACCACCAGGCGGATAACCTGTGTCTGTGTCTGTGTCAGCTTTGTAACAGACTCTGCATTGTCCACAAAGACCGGAAGCTCTACGCCGTAATACTCGGCCAACGTGTCAATCAGTTCCAGGCCTGCATTGATACGTGCTGCGTTGTTCGCGCTCTTAAATGGCACCAGGCCAGTTTTACAAGGTACCAGGGCCTCGCAATCATCTGCAATGCCGCCGTTCTGCTGTTCGATAAACAACCGGAAACGCAATGTTTTAAAGCGGCTGTTGATCTTCTCGTCCAGGAGCTTTGTTTTCGCTTTTACAAACTGCTCGCAAAGGTAAATACCTTTCTGAAGCTGCTCATATTTCGCTGCCAGTTCCCCCTCTTTCTTTTCCAGCTGGGCGATTCTCTCGTCCTGTTTTTTAACCATGGCCAGCTGTGCCTTTTTGCTCTGTTCAGCTTCCAGGCTCTCGTCCAGTTCTTTCAGCTGTCCGCTCAGCACATTGTCTGCCTCAGCAGCTGCCGCCCTGGCATCTTTCAGTTTTTCCTGCAGGCTCTCAATCTGCTCTGTAAACTGTCTGTACTCGGCTGTGTCCTTATAGTCCGTTGTTGCAAGTACCGCTTTTTCAGCTGTTGCCAGGTTCTTCGCTGTTTCTGCTTTCTTCTCTTTCAGTTCCACCAGGCGAGCGTCCAGGGCTTCAATTTCGTCCTGCTCTTTCTTAATCATTCCGCTGCTGCACTCTGTCATGCCGCGCTTGTTGATTGTTTCCAGGTTCTGTGCCTTGGCTGTATTGAAGTTTTCCTTTGCTTCCTCAATTTGCTCTGCCGGAAGCTGCTGGCCGCATGTCGGGCAAATCTCCGATCCGGTCCATTCCTTTTCATTTTCCTCATTCCACTCCGCCAGGAGCTGCTCTCTTCTGCGGTTCAGGCGCTGGATTTCGTTTTCATGCTCGCGCTTGTCCTGCTCGGTGTGCATGATATCCGTTTCAATGGTACTTGCCATATAGCGGAGGTTGCTGATCCGCTCGTAGGCTCCTTTGTTTGCCTCGGCTTCTGTTCTCGCATGTTTGGCCTCTCCGGCAGCTCTCTGGCTTTCCAGTTCTGCGATCTGCTGTCGGATGGTTGTTGTCGCTCCGGATTCTCTGGCAGCTCTCTGGCTTTCCAGTTCCCGGCGTTTCTCTTTAATTTCCGCCATGGTGTTGTCAATGATCTGTGCGTCCAGTCCCGTAACGTCCGGCTTTGCTTTCTCTGCCTCGTCAATACGCTGCGGGATGTCGTCCAGTTCTTTGTCTGTCAGGTTCTTTTCCTTTGCGGCAATGGCTCTGTATTCGTCCACGGTATAATAATTTTCTGCCTTTCCAGGCTTGCGGAGCATTTCCGGAAGTTCTCTCAACAGGTCGCCCTGGCTCTCAATAACCTCATTAAAATCCGCATCCCCGCACACCTGTAACAGGATTTTGCGGCGGTCTGCTACTTTCATGTTTTCCAAAAAGTAGTTGTAAGAGGTCAGCATCTTTGCCAGTTCTTCATCATGGTAAATTTCCAGCAGATTCTTTTTAAACTGGGTTTCGCTTACCGGTACCCCGTCCATGCTGTAATCTGTTGTGTGTCCGGATAACACTGGCTGCGGGTTTCCTTTAATGGTCTTGTAAACTTCGTGGTAATCTTTTTTCAGTACCATTTCTGAACCGTCTGCCAGTTCCACGGTCATTTCCACGCTATGGTGCAGGTTATGGCTGCCGGTGGTTTTTGGTGTGTAGTTCTTTTCTGTGGTGCTCGGCTTGCCGTACATCAGCCAGGTAAAGGCATTGTATACGGTGCTCTTGCCGGTTCCGTTATCGCCATAGATCGCGCTGCTTTCGCCCTGCGGGTCAATTTCCAGTTCTTTCACGCCCTGGAAGTTTTCCAGTCTCATTTTCAATATCTTCATGCCTTAGCTCCTTTCATGCTCTGCACGGTCGCTTTCATGGCCACCGCCATATTTTTCAGTTGTTCATGCAGCTTTTCAAATGTCTCCGGCTCAATGCCTGTGAAGCTGATCCCGTCGCCCTCGTACACATCCGTAACAAAAAGCACGTTCCCAACAATCCGCTGGCCATGCTGGTCAACTCCGTACAAATAGCTGCCGATCAGGTTTGTCTCATTGTCCTTGAGCAGTCCCTCCTCGTCGATCAACATGCTCACGCACTTGCTATTGCTTCTTTTTACGTGGTTGCTGTGTCCCAGCTCGTTGTACAGTCTTACCGGCATAACGTGCTCGATCATGTCGCACCCGTTCCCGATCAGCTCGTACAATGCTCGATTTTGTTCTCTCATGTTTCCCTGCGGAAAATCATGTACAGTAACTTCTAAATCTGTGCTAACCTTAATAATTTTGCTCATTTACGATTCCTTTCTCTCATGCTATAATAAGCACAAGCGGTTATTTGATAACTGCGGGTTTCATGCCTCGGACGCTTTGGTCGGTGTCACCGGGGCATTTTCTTTGCACAATTCCATAAAAGCAAGGCTAAAAATTTCCCAGCTCAACGCTGCCTTTGCCTCCTGGATCAGCTGCTCTCTGTAATATGGTTTGCGGCGTTCTCCGTTCGCATCCCCGTATCTGCCTATTATGTACTGCAGCTTTCTGTCTGCGCGTTCCTGCGCTTTCTGCTCAATACTCTCCTCCATTGTCCTCAATAGCTTCTGCCTCCTGTCTTGCTTCTCTCAGGCCAATTTCACGGCCCCATAAAAACATCATTGCCAGTGCTGGAAATACTAAAACCTCGCCGCCCAGGCCTCCGGTTCTGCTGTCCATCACTGCAAACACCATAAGCCCGATCTTTACCAGCGCGCCACCGGTCAGGATCATTGCTCCCAGGTTAATGCCTGCCGCAATACATCTTTCCAGCTTTACGCGGCGCTTGATGGCTTCCTTTCTCGGTGCCAGCTTTTCCTCAACTACAAAGACCTCTGTTTCTCTGTGCATTACTGTCTTTCTTGTCATGTTGCTCCTCCTTATACGTCCAGCAGCGTTTTCTGCTCCGGTTCCTCAGCTTCTGTTCTCTGTGCTGCCTTTCCGATGATCGTCTTGGCTCTGTCCTTAAATGCCTCAATCTCTTCCAGTGGTACGTTTACCGCTGTGACCATTCCCTGGCTTGTGTTGTCCGGGCTTACCACTGCAATATCCACAATGTCGCCAACCTCAACCGGTGCCGGTGTGTAAAATGTGTACTCTCTTCCGGATGGCTGTCCGGCTCTTAAATATTTGAGCTTAATTACGTTTGTTTTCTCCATCTTCCTTGCCTCCTGCTTTTCTGTATTTCATAAATGCCTGCCAGTCGTCGCTTAATACCAGCGCCGCGGCCTCGCATATAATGACATGTTTTACAAGTTCCAGGCTGTCCAGCTGTGCGTTTTCAGCTCCTGCAAATCCCTTTTTCTTTGTGTACCCGATCAGGGTATCAACTGCCTGCTTCAATGCTTCCGGGTTGCTTTCCTGGTGCTCTAAAAACTTCCATGTGTTATCTGCCATCAATACATCCTTTCTTCCAGGTACCTCCTGGATACTCGGCCGGCTGTTACAATCTTGCCTTTTGCTTCCAGCTCTTTATTTAGCTGTCGCATAATCTTGTATGCGTGGCTTTCTGATATATCCAGCATGGCTGCCACGTCTGCCACTCTCAAAAACTTAGGTGGTTCTTTTGTAGCTGCTGCCGTTCTTCCCATGCTCCTGCACCTCTTTTCTCAATCCGGATACCCTTTGCGGGCTTCAATCTTTTCTATGGCGGCCAGCATTTCATCAACCTTTTGCCGGGCTTCTGTAAACCGTCTTTTTATTTCCGGTACCATTTCAAGCTCCTCCGGTGTTATTACCCCGTCCTCAACAATCTCTGCAAATTCTGTGAGGGCGTCTTGCATGTCGTCCATGTGTCTCCTCATTCGGAGCACGCATCTTTCTGGCGGCATGTCGCTGATCTCTGCGATTCTGTCTTTTCCTAACGGACACTCATTAGCACAATACCAGGCTCTCAATTCCGGCTCTGCGTATGCGTCAGCCATAAGTGCCACAACCGTGTTTGGGGTTTTCGTTATGTCCAGCTCGTACTTTTTCAGGCTGTCCTCTGTAACCCCTGGCAAGTAGTCAACAGCTCCGGCTCTCGTCAAGAGCTTTTCGTTGTACTTTGCCGCTTTCAGTCGTGCCTGGCAGTACCTGTTGCCCGCCGCTTTTGTTACTCGGCTCTGCATTTATTTTTTTCCTCCATGTGGCAAAATATAATTGTAAAATAACCTATCTTTCCATTTTGGAAGATTTCTCTTTAAAAAAAAGCACTTCGACAGGCAGTTTAAAAAATTCTGCCAGCGCCTTTGCTTCCTCTAAGGAAAATTTAAGGTCGCCGAGTTCCTTTTTACAGTAGCAAGCCTCCTGAACGCCTATAACGTCGGCACATTCCTTTAAACGGATACCGCGTTCTGTTCGTATCTTGCGTAAATCTTCGTACATCTGCTTCACTCCTTTCTTCCATTTTGGAAACTTTATGGTTATAATATATCTTCTATTTTGGAAAATGTCAATAGTTAATTTTCTATTTCAGAAAATAATGTTAATGTGGTTACTTTCCACCGTGGAAAGTGATATAATCCAACCAGAAAGGAGGGGTCTACTATCAATAACATCAAAGTTTTACGACAAGAGCGCGGTTGGACTCAGGCTGAATTAGGTCAGCGCCTTAAAGTAAAAGATTCAGCAATTTCCAAATATGAAAACGGCTCCTTGCAGCTATCCGGCGATCTACTTGTTCAGCTGGCGGATATCTTTGGGGTTTCTACTGACTACATCTTAGGTCGTACAAAATACCGCACTTACGAGGGCACTTCCTTTGAAGTTCCAAAAATAATTGATCTGCTCAGCCGCGGGGACATGGAAATGATATCCAACTGGGCGGAACTCTCTCCGGAAAATCAGGCTCGTATTGCGGACTATGCCAAAATTCTGCAAAAGGCAGAAGCGGCAGATAAAAACAAAAAATAGGAGGTTTTTTATGAAAAACAAACATCTGTTTACCCCCCCCCCATAAAATAACAGCACTTTTTCTGTCGGGTGTCCTTGTTCTCTCCTGTTCCAGCTGTTCTGGTGCGCAATCTAACTCAGCATCAGAAACACAACAGCAAACAGAAGTTTCTCATTCCTCTGTTGGTTCGCAAGAGGATCTATCTGCAGCAGAACAAAATCTAACATCTGTTTCCTCCGGCTCTGTTTATAGCTCTGTCACATCGCTGGATCAGAACCTTACCTTGCAGGAATCTGATAGCTGCCTATATATCACAATGGATATACCATCCGGGGAATTCAATGCAAATACCCGCCGTTTCTTTTGGGATTTAGTGCGTGTTATACAAATACCGGATATATGGAATTCTTATACAAGTATGTCTTTCACGTTCATGTCTGGCGACGATATGGCCAATGTTGGAATTTCTGGTTATAACAATGTTTATTCATTCAATGCAACGCATATAAACGTTATGCAGGACCAGGATAAAAATAGTATTTTCGATCAGTTTTATATGGCAGTGCTGGGCGCTCGCGATCTTTCTGTCGCTCAGGATAAAAGTCTGTATGAAATGGCTGAAAAATATGGCACAAGTGGTTATTCACTTCCAGAAGATTACCGCTCTGGTTACTTTTGGGTTATGTCCAGTTTTCCGTACAATGCTGGCTATTCAGTAAACGACACCGCTATTTCAGTACAAGTATCTGCTGAAAACACCAAACAATGCGGTGCTCAATCTGCACAAGAACTTACTGCTGCCGTTGACGTTTTCAACCAGCTTTGTAACAACGATCCGCTATCTATGCCATACACAAAAATTTCTGTACAGTACCTGGATTCTAATAATTCCAAATTATGGGATTGGTGTTCAGAAAAAAGTGGGGATGCTTGGTCTGTCACACAAAATAGCAGCAACAGTGTAACCTTTGCGGATGGTATACATTCGACAGCAAAATAATAAATGGCGTAAAGTGCATTTGCGGGCACCGGTCGGCTGCTCAGCAACGACCATATGGTTTTTAGAATCAGGAATAGGGAATCAGGATTCAGGATTTAGCACGGCTTTTCTAGTGTCTGCACTGTACTTGCACCGTGCTTTAATTTTTAACATGGAGGTTCGTATGGAAAATTTAGAAATGCTTACGGGCACCTTTCCGGTTGCTCCGGATCAGCTGGCGCATGATCTGGCCGTCGCAAAGCTCATTAAAAGCGGCGCGGTACCGGCCTCAGCATCAGGCTATGCTTATTATGGTGCCTATATTAAATATTTACGGGAATTTGAAACGGTCATAGCCAACCGCATCCCGGAGGAGTCCGAAAATGTCAGTGGCTAAAGATCCCAAAACCGGCAAGTGGTACAGCAAATTCAGGTACACCGACTGGACCGGCAAAAGGGTACAAAAGAAAAAAACGGGCTTCATAACCAAACGGGAAGCTCAGGAGTGGGAACGCGAATTTCTTACAAAAGCGGCTGCATCTTGTGACATGTCGTTTGCTTCCCTGGTAGAGTTGTATATGGCAGATTGTAAAACCAGGCTGCGCGCCACCACCTGGGAAAATAAACAACACCTTATTACAAAAAAACTGCTGCCCTATTTCGGCAGCACGCCAATAAACCAAATCACGCCGCTCATGATCCGCAACTGGCAAAACACGCTTATGGAGCTGCGGCAGCCAAATGGTAAACCGTACTCAAAAACGTACCTCAAAACTATCAACAACCAGGTTGCCGCTATTCTTAACTATGCCGTCAAATACTACGGCCTCCCAGGCAGTCCGGCGGCGGTTGCTGGCAGCATGGGAAAATCAAAAGCGGATACAATGCTGTTCTGGACCGAGGACGAGTTCAAAACTTTCATTCAGGCCATAGACAAGCCAACGCCATACTGCGCTTTTAATGTCCTGTTTTATACCGGCATCCGTGAGGGGGAATTGCTGGCGCTCAGTTTGTCCGACTTCGACTTCACTAATCAGGTGCTGCATATCACAAAAAACTTTGCAGTGGCCAATGGCCGGGAAGTCATATACGAGCCAAAAACTCCAAAAAGCAAGCGCGATATTACTTTGCCGGATTTCCTCTGCGCCATTGTTCAGGACTATGCCGGCCGGCTTCTGGAATACGATCCGGACGACCGCCTGTTCCCATTTACAAAAAGCTGGGTAAACTCCCAACTCCGTGCCGGCTGTAAAAAATCCGGCGTCAAGAAAATTCGTGTGCATGATTTCCGTCATTCTCACGCCAGCCTACTCATTCACATGGGCTTTCCTATCCTGGCCGTGTCGGAGCGCCTGGGGCACGAAAAGGTACAAACCACCCTGGAGCTATATGGCCATTTGTACCCGGACGTGCATGGCAATGTGGCCCAGCAGCTTCAGGACAGTGCCGCCGCTGATCTGTCTCCGGCAGCATGGCAAAATGCACAAAAAAGCCTATAATTTTGGAATGTGGTACACTTCTGGTACACTTAGGCAAAATAAAAGCCCGGAAACCCTTATTTTTCAATGGTTTCCAGGATTTTTGCAATTATTCGAATTCAATCGTTCCAGGCGGCTTACTAGTAAGATCATAGAATACGCGGTTTACGCCCTTAACTTCATTAATAATACGGTTCATCACCTTATTAAGTACTGCATAAGGAATCTCAGCAGACTCAGCAGTCATGAAGTCAATGGTCTTAACGGCGCGGAGCGCCACTGCATAATCGTATGTTCTGAAGTCTCCCATTACACCTACGCTTCGCATATTTGTAAGGGCTGCAAAGTACTGGTTCGGCATCCAGGACGGATCTTCTCCGTGTTCTTTTTTGTAGTCGGCGGCTGCATTGTCGACTTCTTCACGGTAGATGTAGTCTGCATCCTGTACGATGCGTACTTTTTCCTCGGTGACTTCACCGATGATACGGATTCCAAGTCCCGGGCCCGGGAATGGCTGACGGAATACCAGTCTTTCCGGAATTCCAAGCTCAAGGCCGGCTTTACGGACCTCATCTTTGAACAGGTCACGAAGCGGTTCAATGATTTCTTTGAAATCAACGAAATCCGGAAGGCCTCCTACGTTGTGATGGGATTTGATCACTGCGGATTCTCCGCCGAGACCGCTCTCTACAACGTCCGGATAAATGGTTCCCTGTGCAAGGAAATCTACAGCACCGATCTTCTTGGCTTCTTCTTCGAAAATACGGATAAATTCCTCACCGATGATCTTACGCTTCGCTTCAGGCTCTGTAACACCGGCAAGCTTGTCGTAATATCTCTGCTGTGCGTTCACGCGGATAAAGTTCAGGTCAAACTGACCATTCGGTCCGAATACACCTTCAACCTCATCACCTTCATCCTTACGAAGAAGGCCATGATCTACAAATACGCAGGTAAGCTGCTTGCCGATCGCTCTGGAAAGAAGTCCTGCTGCCACGGAGGAATCTACACCACCTGACAGGGCAAGGAGAACTTTTCCATCACCGACTTTCTCGCGGATCTCTTTGATCGTATGTTCAACAAAGGCATCCATCTTCCAGTCTCCGGCACATTCGCAGACACCAAGTACGAAGTTGGACAGCATTGTCTTTCCTTCTACTGTGTGCAGTACTTCCGGATGGAACTGGATCGCATACAGTTTCTTCTCTTCATTCTGTGCAGTTGCTACCGGACAGTCTGCAGTATGTGCAGCGATCTCAAATCCCGGTGCAGTCTGGGAAATATAGTCTGTATGGCTCATCCAGCAGATTGTTTTGTCGGATACATTTTTGAAGATCCTGGAATCTTTCTTATCGATGAGAAGCTCTGTCTTACCGTATTCGCTGACATCTGCCTTCTCAACTTTTCCTCCAAGGACATGCATCATAAGCTGTGCTCCATAGCAAAGTCCAAGTACCGGAATACCAAGCTCAAATAATTCCTTCTGGTAAGTCGGTGAATCTGCCTCATAGCAGCTGTTTGGTCCGCCGGTAAGGATGATTCCCTTCGGATTCATCGCTTTAATCTTCTCAAGATCTGTCTTGTAAGAATAGATTTCGCAATATACATTGCATTCTCTGACACGTCTTGCAACCAGCTGATTGTACTGACCGCCAAAATCAATGACAATAACTAATTCTCTTTTCAAGGCTTTCCTCCTGTTTTTTATAACATCTTTAGAATCTGTTACTCATTATAAATGAGTACATGCACTTTTACAATGCTAATTTTATCTCCCGCCGGAATTTTTATTTTCCGGAAAAATTTTTCACTACTTTTTTGCCTGCTCATCCCAGTAAGCGCAGTCATTTCTTCCAATTACCTCCGATGTAAACGGAGTACCGTCATTCTTCTTATAATGTCTGGTCGCCCGGAAAACATATTTCGCACCGACATAAACGATCGGTACGTTGAAAAATACGATCAGAATATTTCCAAGATCAGAAAATGCCCAGAGATTTCCAAGCTCCAGTCCTGCGATATTACAGAGGATACCAAATGCGGCAACAAAAAGACCGATACAGCGTACAAAATTAATACAGATCTTATCCTTGCGGATACGGTTGGCTGCGATTTCCGAAAAGCTGATCATTCCAAGCAGACAGGTAAATGCAAACAGGCAGAAACATAAGGTTACAAGAAATGTAACGATCCCGTTCATTGCAGTTCCCGGAGTCAGCACAGCAATGGACTCCGTATATTTGGGAAGTTTATCAAGAGCCTGCCAGCTTTCCGCATCTGCTCCCGTCCAGCAATGTGCCATAACTACCACAAATCCGGTAAGTGTGCAGATCACAATGGTATCAAGAAAAACTCCCAGAGAAGCGATCACACCCTGCTCACATGGATGCTTTGCGTCAGCTGCTGCCGCTGACATGGTGATCGTTCCCTGACCAGCCTCATTGGACATCAGGCCTCGTTTTACGCCCTGTGCAAGAACTGTTCCAAAAACACCTCCAAAAAATGCATCCGGCTTAAAGGCTCCTGCAAACACACTTCCGAAGAAATACGGAATACGGGTAAAATTCAATATGATAAGAAGTAACACTACTACCATATAGAGCACCGCCATCACCGGCACCATCATATCTGTCCATTTGGATACTTTTTTGATTCCGCCAAATGCGATAGCTGCTGTGAGGATTACGATCAGCGTACCTACTATATAATAGAAGGCTGATCCGCTTGGAATGGTTTTTCCGGTTACGATCTCTGCCATGCGTCCTACTGATGAAACAACGTTAAAGCCCTGTGCCGGCAGACAGCAAAGCGCATACAGAATATACAATACCGAAAGAAAAACACCGATCCATACCTTATTTCCAAGAAGCTTTCTCCCATAAAAAGGAAGACCTCCTACGAACTCATCGTCCTTCTTCTCCTTGAAAATCTGAGCAAGGACACCCTCCATGTATGCAACTGCCATCCCGAAAAACGCAGATATCCACATCCAGAACAGGGCCCCCGGTCCACCCACTGCAATAGCACCTGTTACGCCCAGGATATTTCCCGGTCCTACACGCATAGCTGAACTCAGGAAAAACGATGCAAGCGGCGAAATTCCTGTTTCCACAACACGTTTCTCCGTCATGGTCCGGATTCCTTTTTTAAAGTAAGTCACCTGCATAAAACCGATCCTGAAACTGAAAAAAATCCCGGACCCAAGAAGTAATATGATCGCAAAGGATATATTTCCCAGAATCGGGATACTGCTGTACCAGTCAAAATTCGTGGGGAACTCCCACAGAAAATCAGACAGTGGACCGATAAAGCTGAACACTCCATTGATCGCCTCAAACACTTTCTCCATAGCCATCTCCTCCCTTTTCATCTGAATACCTCAGAATTGAACCATCTTTCCGGATATCACATTTTCCGCTGGACATAAAATATAGATATATTCATTTATACCCCTCAGAAAAATTTCCGCACCTGTTCATATAACATGTGTACCACATCCATACTTGTTCATTTCCCCTCCGGATTTTTATGCTATGGTTTATTATACCGTATCGGCTTAAAAAAGTCTTATTTATTTTCACTATTTTTGTACAAATTTCAGAATTTTCTATTCTTACAAGCCCCACCGACTGCTATTGCTTTTCGCACCCCCGCAAGGGACTTACTTGATTCGAGTCAAGCGGATATTCGCAATCCGCTTCGCTACGCGGCTCTACACCGAATAACTGCTTCGCAGTGTATCAGACTTTATAAGATATTTAGACTTTCCTCACAAATTTTTAAAACGCTTCTCACAGTTCCATCACATTTTGACGGTATATTATTAATCAAATAAAGCACAAAGCTTTTTCATCTTATAGATCATTACTTATTTTTCTTTTCATACTCTGCCGGGTCCCTTCCAAGACCCGGCCCTCCTTTTTATCTTCTTACAAACTCCCATAGTATACCATCCTTTCTTTATTCAAAAGGATCTATACCTATAATCATGGTGTCTATATTAGACATTCTGATTCTATCTGATGATCGACATTTTCATCTCGGTCCATTTACTCCGCATTACTTCACGCCCAGATATCCTTATCCCCTCTTAAAACCCACATAAACACAACAAAAAAACACCGTCCCCGCAGCTCTATATCTGCAAAAACAGTGCCTTTAGTGCGTCTTCAGGGGTTCGAACCCTGGACACCCTGATTAAGAGTCAGGTGCTCTACCAACTGAGCTAAAGACGCTTATTTAATTATTTGTCTTTCGTTTTTTGTTTCGTTCGTTCCTCAAGACATGTTGTATTATACGTTATGATTTGAAGAAAGTCAACACCTTTTTTTAATTTTTTTTATTTTTTTCTTTTTTATTTTTTATATCTTCATTTGATGCAATTTTGTTCAGTGATTTTTCTATTTCTGACAGCGAATTTCTGATCTGAAATGCCTGTCTTTTGACGCCGCGTTTTACACTGTTGAGATTTCGACGGAATGAGTTAGATTTTCTTTTTTTCAAACCTTATCTTCCCCTCTTTCTTTATACAGATCAGGCAGCTTCTCCTGCAGATTCATTCATATATTCCTGCCTGACGCTCCCTCTTATTTATTATATGAAAACAGGCCGATCTGTTTACAGATCAGCCCGATAAAACAACCTTCTATATTAATGCAGAATATCTATGCGCCAGATAAGCTTTGATATCAGATACCTTCTGAAAACCACTTAACCTTACCTCTTCTATTTTTGTCTGATCACCATCTTACAGATCGGATTGCCCATGGAAGAAAACTTCTCCTCATACTCCGTCATCACATTTCCCTTCACCAGCTCCTCATCATGATGAAGATCAAACGTACAAACCTCCAGGTTCCAGTCAGACTCCTTCACCTCTTCCAGGGAAAATTCAAACAATCCACGGTTATCTGTCTTAAATTCCACAGTACCCTCTTTTTTCAGGACCTGCTCATACCTCTTCAAAAACTCCCTGGAAGTCAGTCTTCTCTTGGCATGACGGGCCTTCGGCCACGGATCGGAAAAATTCAGATAAATCCCATCAACCTCATCCTTCTCAAAAATCTCCGGCAAAAGCCTTGCATCCACACGGATGAACACCAGATTTGAAAACTTCTCCCCGGCCTCCTCAAGCTCCTCCCTCTTCTGAAGTGCCCGAAGCAGCACACTGTCATACATCTCGATCCCAACATAATTCCTCTCAGGATGCAGCCGCGCCATATCCATCAGGAAACGCCCTTTTCCCATACCAACCTCAAGAAAAAGCGGTCTCTTCTCCCCAAAAACACTCGCCCATTCCCCTTTAAACTTCTCCGGTTCATCAATCACCCAGTCACACTCCAAAATTGCATCCTTCGCCCCGGGAATATTACGTAATCTCATAAATAACCTCCAAATTAATCTTCCTATAATATACAAATCAAATAACTATCTTGCACAGCCAGCAAAAGCAGTCTATAACAATTCCCCAAACCAATGAAACCACTATAATACATCCGCCACCAGCCACACAAACCAGAATACCTGCACAAATCCAAAAAAATCATCATTCCTCTTCCAGAATATCCGATAAAACACCCTGTACAATGCATCCCAATATTCAACTATACATGTAACCCCCACCCCGCCGCAAGCAAAAAATAAAAAAAATCCTCAACCAAGCAACAGCAACGCGCCTCGCCGTCCACCCCCAACACCATCCGCATCCATATACACATCCCCTCAAACAGGCGACAGCAACGCGCCTCGCCGTCCACATCCAGCACCATCCGCATCCACACACATCGGCTCAACCTCACACATCCAACACAGCAGCATACATACACAAGTCAACAACCTCACACCACCACAACCAAGAACTCCTAAAAAAAAGCCCGAGGGGTGTGCAGAGGGGCCATGGCTTTATGGCCCCTTTGCGGTTTTCCTCTTTTCCCACAAAAACCCCAAAAAATATCTTTTTACCCACATTTCCCTCAAAAGTTTGCAGAAAAATTAACAAAATTTTAGTTGTTTTTACCATAAAAAAGGTGTATCATATAAAAATCAATTATAAACAATAAACAAACAAGGAGGGCGCTATGGAACAAATCCTAAATAAGCTTTCGGAAATCGAAGCTACAGCCAATGCCATCATGCAGGACGCTGCGCGACAGAAACAGGCTCTCTCGGAAGAAGCAGAAAAACAGACGAAGGAATTCGACGCTTCACTTGAAAAAGAAACCAGCGACGAGATCCGGAAGATCCGTGAAGATCTGGCCCGCGAGAAAGACGCCCGGATCAATGAGCTTCGTGCAGAAACCGAAGACCAGCTATCCAGGCTGGATGCCTATTACGAAGCCCATCACGAAAGTCTTTGCAGTGAGCTGTTTCAGAAAATAACAGGCATCACCGAAACCTGAAGGGAAAGGAAGTGATTCAATGGGCTCTGTCCTCTCATACAGCGGACTCTCCACCAAGATCCGCGCCATGCAGAGCAGGCTTGTGACAGATGAGCAGCTGGAAGAAATCGTTCAGCTTCCCAATGTCCCCCAGGTAACAGCCTACCTGAAACGGACTCCCGAATATCAGAATATCTGGTCCGGTCTCGATGAAAATGATCTTCACCGCGGACAGATAGAAAAACTCCTGAAGAAATCCATCTTCCTGAATTTTTCAAGGCTTTACCACTTTGCAAATCAGGAACAGCGAACGTTCCTGTCGCTTTACTCGAAGCGTTATGAGATCCGCGTCCTGAAAGAGATCATGACGAATCTCTTTGACCACCGGGACACCAATCCCGTAGATATTTCTCCCTACCGCGATTTTTTCAGACATCATTCCAAGCTGGACATTGACAGGCTTACCGCCTGCACCAATATGGATGAATTCATTGCGGCACTGAAGGGAAATGATTTTTTTATTCCGCTGTCTCAGGTCAACGAACGTGGAAATGCCACGCTTTTTGACTTCGGCATGGCACTTGACCTTTCGTATTTTTCACAGATCTGGAATGTGCGGAAGAAGCTTTTCAAAGGTAACGATCTGAAACAGATCACCAAGGCTTACGGTGAAAAATTCGATATGCTGAACCTGCAGTTCATCCAGCGCTCCAAACGCTGCTTTCAGATGGAACCGGCTGCTATTTACGCATTGCTGGTCCCCATGAACTACAAGCTCCGCAAAGAGGAGATCACCACCCTTGTGGAGGCCCCTACACCAGAAGAGTTCCGTCGTATCTTCAATGGAACTTATTATGGTAAGAAATACGAACAGCTGACCGTCGCCAGTCTGGAAGAATTTTATAACTATATTCTTCGCAGCATACTGGAACAGGAAGCACGCAAGGATCCCTATTCCGTAGCAGTCATCTATTCCTATTTATATCACAAAGAACATGAAGTCAACCGTCTGACCATTGCCCTTGAATGCGTGCGCTATGGCGTGGACCCAGAACAATCCCTGCGTTATATACGCAACGGTTAATAACCAGGAGGTAGCAACGTGATTGAAAAAATGAATTTTCTGAGCATCACCGGTCCCAAGGCAGATATCGACCGGGTTGTAAACACCTACCTGTGCAAGTACGAGATCCATCTGGAAAACGCTCTCTCAGAGCTGACCACAGTAGAAAGTCTGACGCCTTTCCTGGATGTCAACCCCTACAGAGATGCCTTAAATTCCATCAATACCATTTATGAGGAGCTGAAAACTCCTCCGTCCACTTCCAATAGAAGCCCGGGTATTGAAACAGCACTTTCCACAGTAAAGGAGATCCGCTCCCAGGCGGATCAGCTCCAGAAGGAACAGTCCGAACTGGAAGAAAAATGTTCCTCTCTGGAAGAATCACTGCGGATCATACGTCCCTTCCGAAATATTGATTATGATATTTCATCCATACTTCATCTGAAGTATATCCATTTTCATTTCGGACGTATCGAGAAACAGTATTATGAGAAATTCAAGAAATATATTTACGACAATCTGAACACGATCTTCCTTAAATGCGATGAAGATGACCAATACGTCTGGGGCGTTTACTTCGTACCGAAGCATGAAGCGCACAAAATTGATGCCGCCTACTCTTCTATGCACTTTGAGAAGATCTTTGTGCCGGATAATTATACCGGAACTGCCCAGCAGGCATTTTCAAGCGTAAGCAAACAATACGAGGATGCTCTGAAGCATCTGGAAGCACAGAAACAGAAATACCAGAGATTTCTTGCGGATCAGGCAGAAACCATCGTTACCGCCAGAAACACACTTCTTCAGTTTTCCAGAAATTTCGATGTCCGGAAAGCGGCAGCCTGCACCGGAAAGCATGAAAATTTCTATATTCTCTGCGGATGGATGACAGAAGCCGACACCAGAGCTTTTCAAGCCGAAATCTCATCCGACGAAAAAATCTTCTGCCTGGTAGACGGAGAAGATACCAATACGCCGGAGCACGACCAGAACCATCAGCCGCCGACCAAGCTGAAAAACCCGAAGCTTTTCAAGCCTTTTGAAATGTATGTAAAAATGTACGGACTTCCCGCCTATGGCGAGATGGACCCTACCTGGTTTGTTGCCATCACCTACTCCTTTATTTTCGGAGCCATGTTCGGTGATGCAGGACAGGGACTCCTGCTCTTTATCGGAGGATTGCTCCTGTACAAGCTGAAGCATATCGATCTTGCCGGAATCATCAGCTGCGCCGGAGTCTTTTCCACATTTTTCGGTCTGATGTTCGGAAGTATCTTTGGATTTGAGGATGTCATACCTGCTCTGTGGCTACGGCCTGTGGACAGTATGACGACCATACCTTTTATCGGAAAACTGAATACCGTATTTATCGTTGCCATCGGCTTCGGCATGGGAATCATCCTCCTGTGTATGGTTTTCAACATCATCAATTCCTTTAAAACGCATGATGTTGAAAAAACCTGGTTTGACACCAACGCTGTAGCAGGACTTGTATTTTATGGCTCCGCAGTTCTCTGCATCGGACTCTTTGTATCCGGGCATGCAGTTCCGGGTGGTGCAGTCCTTGCCATTATGTTTGGTTTACCGCTGCTTCTTATTTTCTTCAAGGAGCCTCTTACAAACCTGGTAGAAAAAAAGGCCGAGGTTATGCCAAAAGAAAAAGGCATGTTTATCGTACAGGGTATCTTTGAACTGTTCGAGGTTATCCTGAGCTACTTTTCCAATACACTCTCCTTCGTGCGTATCGGTGCTTTTGCAGTCAGCCACGCAGCTATGATGGAGGTTGTACTTATGCTTGCAGGCGCGGAGAACGGCAGTCCGAACTGGATCGTCATCATTCTCGGAAACCTGTTCGTATGCGCTATGGAGGGCCTGATCGTAGGTATCCAGGTACTCCGTCTGGAATATTACGAAATGTTCAGCCGTTTTTACAAGGGTAGCGGACGGAAATTCGAGCCGTTCTGTTCAAAAAACAAATAAAATGCCAGAGTCGGAACGCATTCTGATCCGGGCATTCAATTAAACGAATATTAAGGAGGTCATCATCATGACAGTCATTACACAGATCACAATCGCAGTTGCACTTGTACTCAGCATCATTCTTCCATTTGGTTATTATCTTCTCGGCGAAAAAAGCCGCGGCCGCTACAAAACAGCTCTTGGTGTCAACGCCTTTTTCTTCTTCGGGATCATGCTTGTTGCCATTGCAGTAACATTTGCAGGCGGAGCTTCCGTACAAGCTGCTACAGGCGCTGACGCAGGCCTTGCAACAGGTATGGGTTACATCGCAGCAGCACTTGTTACCGGACTTTCCTGTATCGGTGGTGGTATTGCCGTTGCCAGTGCGGCAAGCGCAGCACTCGGAGCGATCAGTGAGGATCAGAGCATCCTTGGTAAATCTCTTATCTTCGTAGGTCTTGCCGAAGGTGTTGCTCTTTATGGACTGATCATCTCCTTCATGATCCTGGGTAAACTTTGATATGAAAATGTATCTGATCAGTGACAATATTGATACTCTGACAGGAATGAGACTGGCCGGTGTAGAGGGTGTGATCGTTCATGAGCACGACGAGCTGAAGGAAGCTCTGGAGCGCACCATCGCAGACAAAGAGATCGGAATCATACTCCTGACCGAAAAATTCGGTCGGGAGTTTCCTGAGATCATTGATGATGTCAAGCTTCATCACAAAACACCTCTCATCATTGAAATTCCTGACAGACATGGTACCGGCCGCAGACCTGATTTCATTACATCTTATGTAAATGAGGCCATCGGATTAAAATTATAGGCAGGTGATATTATGACAATTGAAGAGAAGCTTAAACACTTCTATGACACCTCCGTGGACGAAGCACGCCGTCAGGCGGAAAAAGATGTCCGGGAACACAAGGAATCCCTGGATGCCGCACTGGAGGAACATAAAAAAATGTCTCTGGGAAATGCTGCCAGTTCCCGCAAAGCCGAGATCGCAAACGCAAAGCGTGAGATCAACAAGGCACTTTCCGCAGAGCAGCTTCACATCCGGCGAAACTGGACTGCCAGACAGAGCCGCTTAAAAGAAAAACTTTTTGCAGATGTCCGGGTACAGATCCTGAAATTCATGGAATCTCCCCGCTATGAAGAATATCTTTGTACAAAGATCGAGGAAGCTGTCTGCTTCGCGGAACACGATGAGATCCAGATCTATCTTTCAAAAGAAGATGAACCCCGTCTGAAGTCTCTCACTGTAAAGACCGGTTTCCCGCTGAAGGTTTCCGATGAATCCTTTATCGGCGGGATCAAGGCGATAATCCCTGAAAAAAATATCCTCATCGACAATTCCTTTGAGGAAGGCTATCAGGCAGCTTACAGAGAATTCAAATTTGACGGAGGTCCAGCACATGAGTAAAACAGGTATTATCTACGGTGTTAACGGTCCTGTTATCTACCTCAAGGGCGACACCGGCTTCAAGATCTCCGAGATGGTCTATGTAGGCCCCGAAAAACTGGTTGGAGAAGTCATCGGTCTCAAGAAACATATGACGACCATACAGGTTTTTGAGGAAACTACAGGGCTGAAACCCGGAGAAACTGTTATCGGAACAGGAGACGCTATTTCCGTTCTCCTTGGTCCGGGAATCATCCACAATATTTTTGATGGTATCCAGAGACCTCTGGCAGAGATTGCCCAGGCCTCTGGAAAATATATTTCCCGTGGTGTCAGCGTTGACTCTCTTGACACAGAAAAAAAATGGGAAACCCACATTACCGTAAAGGAAGGTGACGTCATCGGTGCAGGCACGGTTATTGCCGAGACACAGGAAACCGCCTCCATCCTTCACAAATCCATGGTTCCGCCCACGATCACACACGGAACCGTTATCCATGCAGTTCCTGACGGTGCCTATACCGTTCTGGAGCCCATTGTTACCATCCGCCTTGATGACGGAACTGAAAAAGAACTGGCACTTGCCCAGAAATGGCCGATCCGTGTTCCACGACCGACCTACAAGCGTTTCCCGGCCAGCGTTCCGCTCCTTACCGGCCAGCGAATCCTGGATACCCTTTTCCCTATTGCCAAGGGAGGCACTGCCGCAGTTCCCGGCGGATTCGGAACAGGAAAAACCATGACACAGCACCAGATCGCCAAGTGGTCTGACGCAGATATCATCATCTACATCGGCTGTGGCGAGCGTGGAAACGAGATGACACAGGTTCTTGAGGACTTCAGCAAGCTGATCGACCCGAAATCCGGAAACCTGATGATGGACCGTACCACACTGATCGCCAACACCTCCAACATGCCGGTTGCAGCCCGTGAGGCTTCCATCTACACAGGTGTTACACTTGCGGAATATTACCGTGATATGGGTTATGATGTAGCGATCATGGCAGACTCCACATCCCGATGGGCCGAGGCTCTCCGTGAGCTTTCCGGACGTCTGGAGGAGATGCCTGCAGAGGAAGGCTTCCCTGCATATCTGGCAAGTAAGCTTTCCGCCTTCTATGAGCGTGCGGGAATGATGCAGAACCTGAACGGAACAGAGGGTTCCGTATCCATTATCGGTGCAGTTTCCCCTCAGGGTGGTGATTTCTCCGAGCCGGTCACACAGAATACCAAACGTTTTGTCCGCTGTTTCTGGGGACTGGACAAGGCTCTTGCCTATGCCCGTCACTTCCCTGCCATCCAGTGGCTGACCAGCTACAGCGAATATCTGGAGGACCTGACTCCCTGGTACAGAGAGCATGTCTCCCCGAAATTCGTTTATGACAGAAACCAGATCATGGCTATCCTCAACCAGGAAAGCTCTCTTATGGAGATCGTCAAGCTGATCGGAAGCGATGTTCTTCCGGATGATCAGAAGCTGACGCTGGAGATCGCCAGGGTTATCCGTCTGGGCTTCCTGCAGCAGAACGCTTTTCACCAGGAGGACACCAGTGTTCCTATGGAAAAGCAGTTCCTGATGATGGAAACCATCCTCTATCTCTACGAAAAGTGCCGTGCCCTTATAAACCGTGGCATGCCGGTTTCCGTGCTGAAGGAGGATAAGATCTTTGAACGTATCATCGCCATCAAATACGAGGTTCCAAATAAAGAGCCGGAGCGTTTTGATGAATATCATAAAGATATCGACCGCTTCTACGACAATGTACTGGAAAGAAACGGTTAAAGGAGGGATCAGTTTATGGCAATCGAATATCTTGGCCTGAGTGAAATAAACGGCCCTCTTGTTGTCCTTGAGGGTGTAAAAAACGCATCTTACGAGGAGATCGTGGAATTCCACATGGAGGACGGCACTCAAAAGATCGGCCGTATCGTGGAAATCTATGAGGACAAGGCCGTTATCCAGGTTTTTGAGGGAACTGACAATATGTCCCTCGGCAATACACACACACGTCTTACCGGACATCCTATGGAGATCGGGCTTTCTCCTGAGATCCTGGGACGTACCTTTAACGGTATCGGCCAGCCCATTGACGGGCTTGGCGAGATCACACCGGAGGTCAACCTGAACATTAACGGGCTTCCGCTGAATCCGGTAACCCGTGAATATCCACGAAACTATATCAACACCGGTATCTCCGCTATTGACGGACTGACCACACTGATCCGCGGCCAGAAGCTGCCGATCTTTTCCGGTAACGGTCTTCCACATGATAAGCTGGCTGCACAGATCGTTCAGCAGGCTTCCCTGGGAGCAGACTCCGATGAAAAATTCGCCATTGTTTTTGCGGCAATGGGTGTGAAATACGACGTAGCGGAATTCTTCCGCAGGACCTTCGAAGAAAGCGGTGCGTCCGACCATGTTGTGATGTTTTTGAACCTTGCAAACGATCCGGTTGTAGAGCGTCTTCTGACACCGAAGATCGCCCTCACTGCCGCTGAGTATCTTGCTTTTGAAAAAGGCATGCATATCCTGGTAATCCTGACTGATATCACCTCCTTCTGTGAGGCCATGCGAGAGGTTTCCTCCTCCAAGGGTGAGATCCCTTCCCGAAAGGGTTATCCCGGATATCTGTACAGTGAGCTTGCAACCCTTTACGAGCGTGCGGGAATCGTCCGTGGCGGCACCGGTTCTGTAACCCAGATCCCAATCCTGACCATGCCAAACGACGACATCACACACCCGATCCCCGACCTTACCGGATATATCACAGAAGGCCAGATCGTACTGGACCGCCAGCTTCACGGTCAGGCGATCTATCCGCCGATCAATGTTCTGCCATCCCTGTCCCGTCTGATGAAGGACGGTATCGGTGAAGGCTTCACACGTGCTGATCATCAGGATGTTGCCAACCAGCTCTTCTCCTGCTACGCAAAGGTAGGCGATGCAAGAGCTCTGGCATCCGTTATCGGTGAGGATGAGCTTTCTCCGCTGGATAAGCAGTACCTTGTATTCGGAAAAGCCTTCGAGGCAGAGTTTGTAGGACAGTCAGAAACAGAGAATCGAAGCATCATCGAAACTCTGGATAAGGGCTGGGAGCTTCTTGGCCTTCTTCCAAGAGAAGAGCTCGACCGTATCGATACCAAAGTTCTGGATCAGTATTACAGAGAAACCGTCCGTTAGTGAGGTGATTTTATGGATCCGAATACCTTTCCCACCAAGGGAAATCTCATACTTGCAAAAAACTCTCTGGCTCTTTCCAAACAGGGCTATGAGCTTATGGACAAAAAGCGTAATATCCTGATCCGTGAAATGATGGAGCTGATCGATCAGGCAAAGGATATCCAGTCACAGATCGATGAGACCTTCCGTACCGCTTATGCGGCTCTTCAGAAGGCAAATATGGAAATTGGAATCGCTTTCGTAGACCAGATCTCTCATACCGTTCCTGTGGAAGATTCCATCCGGATCAAAACCAGGAGTGTCATGGGAACCGAGATCCCTCTTGTGGAATATGACAAAAAAGCAGGCAACACGCCGACCTACGCCTACTACAGCACCAAGCTGTCCCTGGACGAGGCCAAGGCAGCCTTCGAGCGTGTAAAGGAGCTGTCCATCCAACTCTCCATGATCGAAAACGCCGCCATCCGTCTTGCCACCAACATCAAAAAAACCCAGAAGCGTGCCAATGCGCTGAAAAACATCACCATCCCCAGATACGAAACTCTCACCCGAGATATCACCAATGCTCTGGAAGAAAAAGAGCGTGAAGAGTTTACACGTCTGAAGGTGATCAAACGTATGAAACAAAATAGTTAAAAAAATCCTCCGCAGATCTTTCCGGTTCTGCGGAGGATTTTTTGGTTATCCACATTTATCCACACCTGAAAATGACTTTTCAACACCTTGCAGTGATCGTTTTAACTGGGCACTGTTCTTTTTTATCCTCATTTCCATACATCCGATAGTCCCCTTTTTAAATAGATTGGTTTTTCAAGAATTCATTTACTATTATCTGATTATTTGTTTTTATTCTTTTATATTATGTCTTTTTTACAATAAATTTTATGATATTTAGAATTTAAAAATGTCAATAGTTTTAAAAACTTTTTTCCCATTTTTTACAATTTTATCATTTTACACAAAACATATGTTTAAATTTATTTATGTAAATCAGGTCATCCACATGGTTATCCTTGTGGATAATGTGGATAAATTTGTGCATAACTTGATTATTGGCGGATTTGCGGATTTTTGTCATGTGGAAAACTTTTTGGAAAGTTTTTCACTTATCCACCATGGTTCGACAAGTTTTGTGCATATTGCCAGAACGACCTTTTCAGGGCTGATATTGCCCGTATCCGCACGCACCTGTCTAATGTTGCCAATCCTCTCCGATTTTATATCAAACCTTTCTTTTTGCAGCTTTTTATGGTATTTCTCATGCGTGCGGTCTTGACATCAGCACTGTTTTTTGTTAATGTGAAAACACTAAAACAACGTGTGGATTTTTCAGTTTTGAACTTTTTTCGCCACACAATCTGTCCGATTCGAGAAGACAGATTGTGTGGCTTTTATTGTGTAAAAAACACGCTCTGTTTTCCGCACCTGATATTCTTACGATTCTGATATAAAGGGGGATTTTTCATGAACAGCACATTTATGAAGGAAAAGCCTGTCGGCCCACTGCTGGCATCCATGGCGCTGCCTATGGTCTTTTCCATGCTTGTAAACTCACTATACAACATTGTGGACAGCTTCTTCGTGGCACAGATCAGCGAGCAGGCCATGACCGCCCTGTCCCTTGTCTATCCGGTCCAGAACATGATCAACGCCGTTGCCATTGGCTTCGGGATCGGAATCAACGCCAGAGTTTCCTATCACCTTGGCGCAGGGAATAAAAAAATGGCAGACACCGCCGCAACCCACGGATTTTTTCTGTCTGTGATCCACGGGATCCTGATGACTGTGATCAGCATCGCTGTTATGCCCGTATTCCTTCAGATGTACACCCAGGATGAAACCGTGATCCGAATGGGGCTGGAGTATTCTACCATCGTTTTCCTGTTTTCCACAGTAATTGCCATCAGCCTTTTCTTCGAAAAACTTTTCCAGGCTGTAGGACGGATGAAAGTATCCATGCTCGCCCTGCTTGTGGGATGTATCAGCAACATCATCCTGGACCCGTTCCTGATCTGGGGAATCGGCTTTTTCCCGAAGCTGGGTATCCGGGGCGCAGCTCTGGCTACTGGCATCGGCCAGGTGCTCACCATTGCGGTCTATATGATCTTTTATATCCTGAAGCCTATTCCTGTACGTGTAATGCCCAAAGCCCTGAAAGCAAGCAAAGAAACGGATCTGAGCCTGTATGCCATCGGTGTTCCCGCAATCCTGAACCTGGCACTGCCATCGTTTCTGATCTCTTTTCTGAACTCCGTGCTGGCCGCTTACTCGGACAGCTATGTGGTGATCCTTGGCATTTATTACAAACTGCAGACCTTCCTGTATCTCCCGGCCAACGGAATCATCCAGGGAATGCGCCCGCTGATCGGCTACAACTTCGGTGCCCGTGAGATGAAGCGTGTGAAAAAAATCTTCCGGCTCACCCTGGAGTCCAGCTGTGTGATCATGCTCTTTGGAACCGTTATCTGCCTCCTGGCTTCCGGACAGCTTATGGGACTTTTCACAACTACCCCGGAAACCATTGCCGCTGGCTCCAGAGCACTGAAGATCATTAGCGCCGGCTTTCTTGTTTCTGCTGTATCCGTTACCACTTCCGGTGCCATGGAAGGCCTTGGAAAAGGCACGCAGTCCCTTGTAATTTCCCTTTTCCGCTATGTGGTCGTTATCATGCCCACCGCATATCTTCTGTCCCATTTTATGGGTCCTGATGGCGTGTGGAACGCATTCTGGATCACAGAGGTGTTTACAGCCATCGTTTCTGTCATGATTTATCACAAAACGTTGAAAAAAGCCTGAGAATGCAAATGTCCGGCCCACCGGCCTGTTTGCAGCCACCTGCAGGTTTACGTCCCGAAAGCACAAAAAGCTTCGATCCACTCTCTGAGCACATCGCTCATCGATGAGAGTTGAATCAAAGCTTTCTTTTTTAACCAAATCAGGAAAATCCCATGAGTGATCGCTGATATCCGCCTGGCTCAAACGGATATCCATGATCTGCGTTCATTTAATTCGCGGAAATTTCCTCTGTATCTCTTACAGCAGTCCCTTCTCACGGATCAGCTTTAAAGCGCCTTCATCGGCCACTACCGTCACATCCGGGTGAAGCTGCAGGATAGATGCCGGCACGTTGGGCGTGATCGGTCCGTAGAGAGATTTGTAAAGGGCATCTGCCTTTGCCTCTCCGGTAGCGACCAGAAGGATTTTCTTTGCAGTCATGATGTTTTTGATACCCATGGTATATGCCTGCTTCGGCACATCATCCATGCTTTCAAAAAATCTTGCGTTTGCCTTGATGGTGCTCTCTGTAAGATCCACACAGTGAGTTTCCTTTTCAAAAGCCGCTCCCGGCTCATTGAAGCCGATATGCCCGTTTCCGCCGATTCCCAGCAGCTGCATGTCGATACCGCCTACGCTGCGGATGATTTCATTATAATCCGCGCAGGCTTTTTCACTGTCTTCTTCCAGGCCGTTTGGTACGTAGGTTTTTGTTTTATCGATGTTTACGTGATCAAACAGATTGGTGTTCATGAAATAGCGATAGCTCTGATCATTTTCTCCGGAAAGTCCTTTATACTCATCAAGGTTTACGGATGTGATCTGAGAAAAATCCAGATCTCCTTTTTTGTACCACTCGATCAGCTGTTTGTACATTCCAACCGGTGTGGAACCTGTAGCCAGACCAAGAACCGCTCTTGGCTTCATGATGATCTGGGCAGACATGATATTTGCTGCTTTTCTGCTTACGTCGTAATAATCTTTTCCTGTATAAATAACCATAATCTTTCCCCTTCTCCTTACGGTAAAAAAGAACAACCGGATAACTGGGATTCACATATCTCCTGCTTTTCCTGTTGTTCTTTTTTTATTGTTGATTCGTTTTTTACTCAGCCATCTCTACTTCGAGAACATAGTCTACCGGATCCGGAAGTACAGGGTCCGGTCCCAGGTCAACGAATGCGATATCCGGATAATCGCTGTGCATCCATGCATTGGAGATCGGCACCTCATGTCCGTCATCCAGTGCGCGCACCTTCACGATCTTATCCTTATCAAATCCCAGAAGCGGAAGTGGTCCCAGTGTATTCTCATAAATATGCACATAGTATTTGTTTCCGTTTCTGGTGATACGTCCGTAATCCGGCTTCGGAATGTTTTCAGCCGGTACACAGCCGTAGATACTGTCATGATTCTTATCCATCCAGCGACCGATCTCAGCCAGGATCGCAGAAGATTCCTTCGGGAATTTACCTTTGGCATCCGGTCCTACGTTCAGGATCATATTTCCACCCTTGGAAACGCACTCTACCAGCTTCTTGATCAGCATGGAAGCCGGTTTGTAATAATGGTCGTTTGCACAGTATCCCCAGTTGTTGTTCATGGTGAAGCATGCTTCCCAGACCATCGGGTTGCCTTCCTTATCGCAGATTCCTTCCGGCGGGATGATCTGCTCAGGGCTTACGAAATCGCCATGGTACGGTGTCGGATCACACTCATACAGGGATCCTCTTCCCTCTCCGCTGGCTTCCAGACGGTTATCGATGATAACCTGCGGCTGTAAGCTGCGCACCATGTTGATCAGCTTGGTTGCGCCCCATTTTTCCCCTCTCATATCGTCGTAGGAGAAATCAAACCAGATGATATCGATCTGTCCGTAGTTTGTACAGATCTCTTCTACCTGATTATACAGATATTCTGTATAACGTGAGAAATCACGATTCTCATTTCCGCACTCTTTGTGGTTTCTCATCGGATGGATACGATCTCCGTAATGCGGATAATCCGGATGATGCCAGTCAAGCAGTGTGAAATAGATTCCAACCTTAAGGCCTTCCTCACGAAGTGCCTCTACATACTCCTTGATCAGGTCTCTTCCTGCCGGTGTATTTGTTACCTTGTAATCTGTGTATTTACTGTCAAATAAGCAGAAGCCGTCGTGATGCTTCGCTGTCAGGACTACATATTTCATACCTGCAGCCTTGGCCTCTTTTGCCCACTGCTTCGGGTTGTAGTCTCTTGCATCAAACTCTTTCATAAATGGAAGATATTCTTCCTCAGGTATTTCCTCTACGCTTCGTACCCACTCGCCTCTTGCAGGGATAGAATATAATCCCCAGTGGATAAACATTCCAAAACGGGCATCCTGGTACCACTCCATACGTTTTTCATATTCTTTTCTGTCAAACTGATACATAATTTTTTCCTCCTGTTTAGATTAAAAGCATCAGCCTTTGATAGCTCCGGAAAGCATACCTTTTTCAATCTGTTTATGGAACACGATGTAAATGATAAGCATCGGAATTACGGACATTACTACATATGCAAACTGACTTCCGATCTCCTGTGTATGTGCAGAAGAGAAGTTCAGCATCGCACGTGAAACTGTGAAATATTTGGTATCTGTCATCAGGATCATGGAGAATACAAGTTCACTGTATCCATAGATGAATACGAAGATCGCCTCTGTTGCGATGATCGGCTTGCAGACAGGGAAAAGGATCTTCCACAGCAGCTGCCAGTTGTTACATCCATCAATGATCGCCGCCTCATCCAGGTTCCTGGAGATTCCATCCATGAATCCTGTATAAAGGAATATCGCCTGGGACATACCAAACGCAACATAGATCAGGATCAGGAAGAACAGGTTGTTCTTTGCATTTAATGCTGTTGCAATGTTGTTGATCGGGATCAGTGTACAGTGAACCGGAACCATTACTCCGATCATGAAGAATACATATACCCATTTCAGGAATTTGTAATCTTTTCTTGATAAGATGTATGCTGCCATCATTCCGACCACAGTATTAAATACAGTTGCCAGAGTCGCTACAACCAGGGAGTTCTTGATGGTATTCAATGCATCCGCTGTTTTGTTTGCGCTGATATAGTTCTGGAACATAATCTTCTTAGGGAAGCTTAACAGGTTCAGGTAAATCTCTGAGTTTGTTTTGAAGGAAGCCATTACGGTCACTACTACCGGAAACAGTGTAACAACTGTCCACAGGATCGCGATAACGTACAGCGCTATCTTTCCTCCGTGCATTTTCTGTTTATTAGCTGTTTTTTCCATATCGTCTCTTCTCCTTCCGCCTACATTGCAAGATCTTTATCTTCACGGAACAAATGATTGGTTATAAGACTCAGTGCAACACCCAGCACTAACAGAATAACACCGTATGCACTGCTTCGTCCGAACAGCTTATAGGAGAATCCCTGTGTATAAAGCATGATTGAAGGTGTGGAGCTGATATCGTTCGGGCCTCCTCTTGTCATCGCCCAGATAATATCGAATACTTTCAGACATCCTGTGATACACAAAATAGAGAATACCTTGAAGGAGTTTTTCATCAGAGGCAGGGTAATGTAACGAACTCTCTGCCATCCGGTAGCTCCATCCAGTGCTGCTGCCTCATTTAACTCATCAGGGATCGCCACCAGACCAGCTGCAAAGATCAGCATGTTATATCCGGCATACATCCATTCATTTACCAGAACAACGATCCAGACGTTTACAGTCTTTATCGTCAGCACATCAGGGATCGCACCATGAAGGCCGAAAATATTTTCAATGGTATTAAAGATACCAAAGTTCGGATTTAACATAAATGTCCACATCAGGGCTACTGCTGTTGTTCCTAACATATTCGGAAGGAAGTAGCAGGTTCTGAAGAATCCGGTTCCCTTGATCTTTGTAGTTACCAGCATTGCGAGACCAAATGAAAGCGGCATCAGGATAACGAAACCACCGATCATAAAGTACACACTGTTGAGCATTGCATTCCAGAACAGATTATCTGAAAAAATCTTCTGATAGTTCTCAAGTCCTACCCATTGCTTTGCCGCACCAAACATACCGTTCCATTTACGGAATGATAAGCCTACGGTATCAAAAACAGGGTAGATGACAAAAATAACAGTTATTAAAATTGCCGGAAGAAGGAACGCTAAAGAAAGCGCAAGATCTTTTTTGTCCAGCTTCTGTTTTACCTTTGGTACAGATTTACCTGCCATATGTATACCTCCGTAATAAACAAGGGGAAGCAGATGATGCTCCCCCCTGTTTCTCTTATCCACACATCATGCGTTCAGTCAAAATTCTCTTTATTCGTAAGCAGACATTTTGTCAACGATATCGTCTCCAACTTCCTGTGCACTTGCGCCTGTCGCTAATGCCTGAAGAGAATTACGGATTGTATCCATAGCTGCTGTGTTGCTGTCATATGTAGGAATCTCAAGTTTAGACTCTGTATTCTCAGCCATGATCGCATTTACATCGTCAAGCAGATAGTTACCTGTATCGATTGTAACCTTCTCAGCATATGTTGTCGGGCTGGATTTGCACATTTCGTTGATGGAATCTACACTTGTAAGATACTTGATGAATTTAACAGTTGCTGCGATTTCCTCATCGCTCTTGTTTAATGTGGTGATGTAGTATGTATCAGAACCGCCGCCCATCTCTACAGTCTTGTTTGCTTCGTCGATATAAGGAATTCTTGTAACACCGATCTTCTGAGCATCGAAGAGAGTTGTATCGGAGTCATTCTGGAAGTTACCGCAGTTCCATGTTCCGTCAACTGTGAATGCAGCTTTTCCTGCCTCGAACATATTTCTCTCTGTGTTGAAGTCTGTGCTGAGGATTCCGTCTCCCCAGTATCCTGCATCGATCATATCTTTCATCTTCTGATAGATTGCAACCATCTTCTCGCCGTTGTAAGCTTCTTTATCGCTTGCAAGATCATCTGCGATGCTTGTTCCGTAAGCTTTCAGAGCAAGAGCACTCATCAGATGCTCGAAGTGATAGTTATCTTTGTCAGAGTAGTTGAATGGCTGGATTCCTGCATCTTTTAATTTCGCGCAGGCATCAACAAGATCATCCCAGGACTCCGGAACATCTACACCAACCTGATCAAGGTAATCTTTGTTGTAGTAGAGGCAGAGCTGATAAGCGGACCACGGAATACCATAGGTTCCTTCAATACCGTCAAACTGTGTTGTCTCCCATGCAAAATCCTGAACTCCCTCTTTCCATTCCGGATACTGCTCGAAGTATGGTGTCAGATCCAGTATATATCCTGCATCTACATACTCTCTTGTACGGCTTCCGCCATACTGAAGGAATGCGTTCGGTACATTACCGGAAGCGAAATCTGTTGTAAGCTTCTCTTCGTAATCAGACTCTGTAGAAATACTCTCATCTGTTACATGGATCTTTCCTTCGTTCTCTTTATTGAACTCATCAAGTGCTTTGTAATACCATTTAGCCTGTCCGTCTGTATCAGATCCGTTGTTAAATCTGAATGCTACACGAAGCTCAACGTTTTCAAAATCCATATTGTCTACATCGTAGTTTGTGTCACCCTTTGCAAATACGGCGCTTCCTGTTACGCCTACTGTTGACATTGCTGTTACACCGGCGAGACACAGTGTTGCAACTTTTTTCATTCGTTTCTTCATGAATAAATCCTCCCTTAATATGATTTTTTATTATATAGTTTTCCCATTGATGTTCATAAATTGATCAATCGATGATCGCCTCAAAGATCGGCTCTTCTTCCTCAAGCTCCAGGCATACACAGTAGTTCTTTGCCCCCTGAAGCTTCTCCGGAAGCTCTATCTCTATCATCGAGTTTCCTTCGCAGCACTTTAATGCGCGGCACGGAAGCTTTTCTCCTGTGCTTACCACATATGCACCCTTTAACTGATTACCGATGTTCAGCAGTTCAACTCGATATCTCGGTGCAAGGACGTGTACGTAAAGCTTATGTGGTCTCTTTGTAAATTCAATGCTCGGGATCTCATACGGATAGATACCAACATTCTTGGTTCCGTAAATTGCTTCCGCATTCTCAGTCACGTATTTACCAACCTCATTCATAACCCCGACACAAGCTTCCGGAACAGTTCCGTCTGCCATTGGTCCTACGTTCAGCAGGTAATTTCCGCCTCTGCCGACGATCTTGAGAAGAAGGTTCAGGATATCATCCGGATTCTTCCAGTTTGTATCGTATTTATTATAACCCCATGTATCATTTACAGTTGCCGGTACTTCCCAGTCACCGTCGTATGGAAGACGTGGGATAAAGTTATCACCGGTGGTCATGTAATCGCCCTTCTGGTGTCCGATACGTCCGCTGATGATGCAGTCAGGCTTAATACCCTTAACCCAGTCTCTTAATTCCTGAGCTTCGTCTGCGGTCATTCCCATCGGAGTATCAAACCAGATCAGGGAAATGTTATCGTAATTCTCAAGAAGCTCTTTTAACTGCGGCTTGCATTTCTCATCGAAGTATGTACGGAATTCCGGCTTCCATTCGTTCTTGTCTTCGTAATCCTTCTTATAGGCATTGTCATCATCCCAGTCCTGAGCCTGTGAATAATAGATACCCATTGTCATGTCATATTTCTTACAAGCATCGGAAAGCTCTCTTAAGATATCTCTTCCTGCAGCCTTCACTACATTAAAATCACTGACCTTGGAATCGTACATTGCGAATCCCTCGTGATGCTTGGAAGTAAGAACGATATATTTAACACCCCACTGTTCTTTCGCTCTTTTCACAAACATGTCCGCGTCAAATTTGTCCGGATGGAACTCATCTTTCAGCTTTCTGTAATCTTCCTTGTCAATGTTGAGATTGTTCTCGATCCACTCTGCGATACGGTCTGTCTTGGTGACCTCACCGGTCTTCGGATCTTTCCACTCTCCTGCAAGGATGGAATAAAGTCCCCAATGGATGAATAATCCGTATTTGGCATCTTTATACCACTGCTGCTTTGTGTCTGCCATAACCTTCTCCTTGTTTCGTATAGCTGATTTTCTTGTTACGTAAAACGTTTCGTTTTTTGTTAAGACTATCTTACCGCATCCGAAGCAGCTTTTCAAGTAAAATCATAGGGCAAAAATCATTTTTCCTATTTTTTACAATTATTCTGTCTTGTTTTTGTGTACTTTTTCGTATCAGGTTTTGTTAAACGTTTCATTTTTATCAATTTTATGTACAATACGCTCGTTTTTTCTGATACTTTATGTGTAAAAAATGCCTTGTGTGTTGAGGCATTTTCTTTTTCATGATATAATATGAAAATACTATATTATCTGTAAATGCATCAGAACCGGAGGCTTTACATGAACGTTACGATCAATGATATCGCCCGTGCGACAGGCCTGTCCACCGCAACGATCTCCAAATATATAAACCACAAAAAAATACGGGAAGAAAATCGTATCCTTATAGAAAAGGCAATTCAGGAGCTTGGATATACCCCAAACCGGAATGCCCAGCTTCTTCGTGCCAAAAACACACATACCATCGGTATCCTGATCTCAGATCTTGGTAATTATTTCTGGGGCGAGCTTGTCAATTCCATTATCAAGCATTTCACAGATCATGGCTATACAGTTATTGTCTGTTCTTTCTTTTTTGAACATCAGAAGGAGATCGATACGATACAGGATATTATCTCCCAGCACTTTGACGGAGTTATCATGCTCCCATCCTGCTGGCATGATGACCTGTACCAGCTTTTACAGAATGCTGGCATACCGGTTGTATTGCTCGATCAGATTCCTGCTTCCATGAGACATTTTCCTGTAGACTGTGTTATTTCTGATAATTACAAAGGCGGTGCACTGCTGGCAGAGCACCTTTTGGAAAAAGGCCACACAAAGGTCTGGATCATGGAACAGTATCTGGACGCCTACACCATCGAGCAGCGGATCCAGGGCTTTGTGGATGTATATCAGAAAAATGGCATTGACCTTCTGAAACAGCAGGATTCTTTTCCCCCTGTTTCTTTTGCTTCCACTGCAGAAACGATCATCCAGAGCAGCCTGCATTTCCAGAAGCTTATTGATTCTTCCGATCCCCCTACTGCTGTTTTTTTTGACTGCTATCTCTCCGCAATGGGTGGTTTAAGCGTTGCCAGCCAGGCACGGATTTCCGTTCCTCAGGATATTTCCTTTGTGTGCTTTGATGATGATCCGCTTTTCAAGACCATGAGCGCGGCTATGACCTGCGTCTCACAGGATCTGACAAGCATGGGGAAACATGCTGTGGAATTACTTTTAAAAAGGATCCATGGAGACTATACAGATTTTCCCAAAATAGACATGCTGGATGTTGTATTCCACCCGCGGCGCTCCGTAAAAGACCTGTCCGAACACAACAGTACAGCATCCGGAAAGGATTGATTTATGAGTGCAACCATCAAGGACATTGCCAGAGAAACCGGTCTGGCATTGGCCACCATTTCAAAATATATCAACGGCGGAACTGTACGGCCGCAAAACAAAAAGCAGATCGACGAAGCGATCCGGAAACTAAATTACGTTCCACGAAATACGGCCCGGGGACTTCGTTCCTCCAAGACTTACCGTATCGGTCTGGTATCCGGTCCTCCCAATACTCCGCATAATGCTTTTCTTCTGAGCAAAATAGAAAACACCATGCGCGCTCACGGTTATTCTCTCACATTTATGAGCGGCGACAAATATAAGGATCATGTCAATAAATTCGTCCCTCACATGCTCCGCTCTGGGATCGACGGCCTTATCATTACCTCTTTCAGTCTGAATCAGGACATCTGTTCTGCTGTGGAACACGCCAAAATCCCTGTTGTGGAGCTGGAAGAACACAGCCATTTCCACCGTACAGACTGTGTACAGACCAGCTGTACCTCCGGAGCCTACGAGATCGTGGAGCATCTGATAAAAATGGGGCATCAGAAGATCGCCCTTGTCACCGGTTCTCCTGCATCCTATACCGCATGCGAACGAAAAAAAGGCTATCTCCGGGCACTGGAAGACTACGATATTCCTGTTAACCCCGATTATATCATCGCTGAAAATTACGCAAACGACTTTGGATATCAGGCAATGCAGAAATTATGGAATCTTCCGGAACGTCCGACTGCCGTATTTTCTGCGAACTATACACTATGCCTCGGTATTTATGAAGCGATCTACAGCCTTGGCATCCGTATCCCGGAAGACCTATCTGTTGTCTCCTTTGATGATTTTGAACTGTCCATACTACTTTCTCCTCAGCTGACCGCTGTCCGTCAGCCGCTGGCCGATCTGGCAGAGCAAGCCTGTGATCTGCTGCTTCGCAGAATGAACGGAGACTACTGCGATTTTCCAAGGACAATCCGCCTGAAGCCGGAATGCATTTACCGGGATTCTGTGCGTAACCTCTTTTCTGATGGTAAGTAATGCAAAACAACTTTTATTACGGCAGTTTCGGGAAGTACAACAGGTATTCTCATTCCAATCTGCCTTCATATTCTGAACATCTGAACCACTGCAATAATTTCACAGCTTTTACAGAGGCACAGACCGTCACCGACACAGTCGATGATACGGCCTGTGTTCCTTCTGTATATATCCGATATATCTGTTACATCAGTCTCAGCAGCATATCTCCGGTTCCCACATTGTATCCGCTGGTTGCATAAATCCCATTCAGGCTTTTGTTTGTCACAATGATCAGCGGGAGCTTATCCGGATCTACGTACATTCTTCTTCCCAGTATATTGATGATCTCTGAAAAATCATCATATAAGATCTGAACATTTCCAAGCTTGCCCAGTGCTCTTGAAAGGGTAGGTGTCTCCAGCGCTTTTTTGCTTTTTACTACAAAAATGATTCTCTTCGCATATCGGGAAAAAGCTTCTTCCTGCTCCATCATCTCATTTAAGATATGCTCCGTCGGTTCTTTCTCCTCTTCCAGAAACGCCAGGATATGCTTCCCAGCTGCCGTCAGTTCTGACGCCTTCACGGTGCTCCCATCCTCTTTTCTGAGAGTAAATTCCGGTATGGAAATATTCTCCAGCATGTCTTCCAGGTTTGCATTCCGAAATGCCAGCTCCACCCTCTTCATTTCTCCGATCTGAACCTCAAAATAATACTCCGCGGCAAATATATTTCCATTTGGCAGTCTGTTTGAGGTAAGGATCCTGTAATTTCCCGCTTCCAGTGGCAGCTTCATCATCTGATCTCTGAAATTTTCGGTTTCCAGCTTCAGTGTGCTGTATTTTCCGGCTTCCAGTTTTGCGATGCTCCAGTTCTGGAAATATTTCCACTGTGTATCCTCACTTGCCTTCAGAAAGATCGATGCGTTTTTCTCTGTTTCCGCAGATACCGGGATGAATTTTCCGTTTTTCATATACTCCATGGAACGGTCATGAGGGTTCAGGCGTGCTGGAATTCCCAGTGTTCTCGCCATTGCCACAAAAAGGATCTTTTTTGACAGAAGGCTTCCTGTTCCCGTTTTCAGACATCCGGACGGCGTGGTGATCACACTGCTGCGTTCTTTCTCCGGGCTGGAAATAATCTTATCCTCAATCCATTTCCAGATCTTTGCCGGCTCCTTTTGCAGCATATTTTTTTCTTCTTCCGACAGCTGCTCAAGGATCGCTTTTCTGTATTTCTGCAAAACTTCATCGTCAACTCTCGGGTTCAGTACATATGGTACAAAAATATCTGCATCCATGCTTTTTTCATACGGTAATGCAAATTTCAGATGCTCCTCCAGAACCTGGCTGATGCAGTCTGTTCTGTCTTTCTCTGTGAGGACTTCAAGGAGTTTTTTTCTTATTGGAGAATCTCCGGCTTCTTTTTCCAGGAATTTCCGGCACTCCGGATTGCTCAGGTTTCTTACCTTCTGTTCCCTGTAAGCGTTTGCCTCTGCCAGACGTCTGCTGCCTCTTTCCTTCTGCTCCGGTGTTGGCATATCTTTATTTACAGGTGCATCATGAGGTGCGATCATATCGATCTCCGTCCACTCCTCATAAAAAATACCCTTTTCCTTTCCTACGGGCATCAGGCAGATCTCACAACAATCCTCTGTTTTTGTATCCATGCTGTTTTCTGCATGCAGCCATTCTCCCTCTGCATACATCCTTGCAGAAATATGGATACTTCCAAGCCCTGTTGTCAGGCTGACTTTTCCCAGACTGTCGGTTTTCAATTCTGCGATCGGGGCATATTCCGAATAATTCAGCACCTCAAAAGAAACTTCTGCACCTTCTGCCGGTTTTCCATGTGAATCCTTTACGGACACAGTGATCTCTTTTGTCAGTGCATATCGTTTCAGCTCGTTGAGCATAGTCACCATACCATCTTTGCCGATCACTTCTCCCTCCGGGATCATGGTATCAAAAACTCTTGAATGGACCATCATGGCCCTTGAGGAAGCGTTGGTAAACCATCCCTTATTCAGGATCTCCTCCGGCTCACAGGCTCCCAGAAAATACCAGCTTCCATCACACCAGATTTCCACCCAGGCATGATTGTCATCACAATGAGACCACTTTGGTGCATATACCTGACGGGCAGGTACACCAACACTTCTCAGTGCATTAACGGTAAATACAGATTCCTCTCCGCATCTTCCGTTTCCTCTGCGGTATACGGCAAGTGCAGACAGGGTACGATCATCTGTACAATGATAGGTAGCCTCCTGTGCACACCAGTAGTTCACCTCCAGGGCAGCTTCTCTGAAGCTCATTCCTTCAGTTCTCTCTCCGATCTCCCTGCGGAAAAATGTACGGCAGGGTGCGATCTCCTCCTCATTTACTCTGTGAAACAGCACATAATTCAAAAAGATTTCCTCCGGTAGCTCTGCCACCCCGGAGTTTTCCTTCCATAAATGTACGCCATTCTCCGCATAATCCAGAAATACTTCAAACGCGTAATTTCCGATATCACTGTACGGCATGAACGCATATAAATATTTGCACGCCAGAGCCACTTCGTCTGTGCATTCCGCAAGCTTTTTATCAATCTCAGCAAAAGCCTGCGGTAACCCCATCACCTGCTCCCGATATTTTTTTTCAATCCGATCACGGTTTTCTTTCAGAAAAATCTTCCCCTCAGCCATTATAATTCCTCCAGAACTTTCTTTGCAGCACGGACATTTTCAATATCTGTACGCCATATCTCATATTCACTGAATGTCGGAAGTCCCATATTGACACCTTCCTTGCGAAACTGCATCGCACTATCCGTTACAACCTTGCCGCTCATATGATAAGCCTTGATCCCAGTAAGGGGATAAAGCTGGCGGATCACTTCCGCACCGACACCACTTCCCGCCTGGATGGTGATACGCCCCCGGCTCCTGGTTTCCAGCTCCTTCAGAAGCTCCGCACCCTGAAGGCAGGTATTCTTTTGTCCGGAGGTAAGGATGGTATCGATTCCCAGCGAAATTGCCTGTTCCATAGCCTCGATCGGGTCTGCGCACACATCAAAAGCCCTGTGCAGCGTAACAGACATATCTCCCGCCGCATCCATCAGTTCTTGCATCTGTTCCATATTCAAGGTACCATCCGGTTTCAGGATACCTATTACGATACCCTCCGCTCCCATTTTGCGGAAATCCTTTACTGCATTCCTTATCATGGAAAATTCTGCCTCTGTATAACAGAAATCTCCAAAACGCGGACGGATCAGCGCATGGATCCGGATATCCGAACGCTTCCTTATTTCCTCAAAAAGCCACGGGCTGGGAGTTGTTCCCCCGATGATCAGATTGCTGCAAAGCTCCAGTCTGTCCGCGCCACCCTCGGATGCTGCCATGGCAGATTCCACAGAATCCACGCAGGTTTCCAGAATATAGTCTTTCATGTAAAAATCCCCCTTTGTTACCGTCTGCTCAGAGTAATTTCACTCCGGCATTCCTCAGTATGTTCACAATGGTATCATCCGGAAATTCATCGGTAATGATCCCACTGATATCATCAAAATGTGTATATTTATAAGATTCGTTAAAATAAAACTTCTCTCTCTCCATAACCACATATTTATGTCTGCTGCTCTGCACTGCCGCCTTCTTGGTCAATCCATCCTCCACTCCGGATGTGGTAACTGCAAGATCTGTCATATCCACGCCACAGCTTCCCAAAAAGGCCCGGTCAAAGCTGTACTGCTTGATCACCTCAATGGCCGCAGCTCCCATAAATCCATTCACCGAACGGTACATAGTTCCCCCTGTGCCTATGGCCGTGATGGACGGATTCGCAGCAAGGATCTGCAGGATATCGATCATATTGCTGACAACCACAACATGCATGCCCGACGAAGCGATAAGTCTTGCCAGCTCTATATTTGTAGTGGAAACATCCAGAAAGATCGTTTCGTTATTTTTGATCAGCTTGAAGGCTTTCGCAGCAATCACTTTCTTCTTATCAAGATTGTACATACGCCTGTCTACTACGTTTCTCTCCAGAGGATACTCCTGTGACAGGATTGCTCCGCCGTAAGTCCTCTTTAATCTGCCTGCATTTTCAAGGATCTTGAGATCCTTGCGGATACAGTCCTCCGTAACCTGAAACATCTCGCTTAATTCTTTGACTCTGACTTTTCCTTTTTCGCGGAGACATTTCTCTATTGCATTCTGTCGTTCTTCTGTAAACATGTTCCTATCTCCTCTTCCCTGATTTTTCTATAAATAATCATCTATAAAAGTTCCAGAAATCAATGCTCCGCAAAACAATATCCGGCGCATTGATCTCTGGAAAGTCTGTAATTTCAGTATAACAGTTCGGTATCTTACTGTCAATTATTTAGTATTATTTTTTATTGTTTTATCGTATTTTGACCAAATCAAGTAAGTTCCATGATTCAATTGCGAACATCCACTTGCCCCTGTTCCGGAAATCCCTTACAAAGCTGCAAATATCCCCCTGACTCAAAGCCACATGTTCTCTTGCGAAATTATAAAGGTCAATAAACATTGAAAATATTGAATAACTTATGGGGACTTGCCTGTACTCTTCCGAAACAGACAAGTCCCCACAGTTCCATAACAAATATCCAGTTATGAGCAGATAAAATCAGATTTTTACTATCTGCACATATATTCATCCAGCTCTCTGATAAATTTCCCCGGCATCTTTCTCTCAAATGGGAAAACCTCCGCATTCCCCAGTTCATCTGCAATACATCCCAGAAGGATCGCACTTCTCTCCAGCGACCAGGCAGACAGCAGATCAATGGTATCGTAACGGGTATGCATGCCAAAACCATCCCGGTTCAGAGTCATGGCCGGAATTCCCTTCCATGCAAAAGAATTGGAATCACTTCCCCAGATCTGATTCTTCACAGACGCTCCGATCCCTGCTCCGTCAGCGATCTCAAGAAGCTTATCACAAACAGAAGCCTCTCCCGTCACTCCCAGAACATTTCCTCCGATCAGCTGCCCGGCCAGATCTACATTCATATTAAAACGATGCGCTCCAAGCTCACTCTCATGAACTCTGATATAATCCCGGCTGCCCAGCAAGCCCTTCTCCTCAGCACCAAACCACACAAACTCCATAGTCCTGCGCGGTCTGTACTGCTGAAAATATCTGCAAAGCTCCATGATGATCGCCGCTCCGGCCATATTATCATAGGCCCCCGGTCCCTCCGGTACCGAATCATAATGCGCCGTAAGCGTTAAAATCTCATCTTTCTTATCCGTACCTTCAATCCTCGCCACTACATTTCGGGATGTACAGGCCGTCACTTCCTGTTCTACAGCCAGACAAACCACAGCTGCACCCTCCGTCACCAGCTCCACTGCATCCTTATAATGAAGATTCGCCCCCGGAATCCTGCCACTATATTTTTCCTGCATCTCGTGAATATCCTCTGCAGACTCCGACAATCCTTCTATCACTTCTGCTGCATCCCCCGGAAAGATCATCGGCAGGCTACGCTGACAGGGAACCCTGTCCACTCCTTCATCCAGCGGAGAACCCTCCACACTGACAAAACCAACAGCCCCGGCGCTCACCAGTCTCTGATACACATCACCACTCACCCGGCCATTCACCATAACGATCTTACCCTTCGCCCGGGAAAGACTGACAGCATCTCCATTCTCCACATACAAAAAATCCGCTTTCAGACCTTCTGCCCCAGTATTTCCACATCTTCCATACCCGGTCACCACATACTCCTTCTGATAAGGCTCCACAACCTTAAGCACCGCCCTGTTGATCCGAAAACCCCAAAAAGAAAACTCCTCCATCCAATTCTTCACTCCGAAGCTGTCCAAAGTATCCCTGATCATCTTCGCCGCCTTCACTTCCCCCGCAGTACCCGCTTCTCTGACAAAATCAAATCCGGCCAGAAACTCCATCTGCCGCTTACCACTGATTTCCTTCGTATTCATAACCCCACAACCTTTCTGAATTTTATCTAAGTCCCCACCCACTGCTTATTGCTTTTCGCAACCCCGCAGGAGACTTACTTGATTCGGTTAAATTATACACTATTTTTCTTCAAAAAAACTGCCCGCAGCTATTTTTCAGCCAACCCAACCAAAAAATCTCCGCAGACAGTTTATATTTCATATCAGTAAATCATTTATATCTATATCCTAAGCCACAAACGAACCAACCGCAGCCGGAGCCCGGTAATCATAGTCGGAAACCTTAATCCCTGTAGCTGCTGTACTGGCGTGAACGATCTTGCCATCACCAATATAAAGAGCCACATGATCAATACCACCATCACCATAAAAAACCAGATCACCAGCCTCAATATCCGCAACACTCTTCTTCTCAGAAGCCGAACACTGAGCTGCAGCAACACGAGGAAGCTCATACCCAAACTCCGCAAACACAGACATCACAAACCCCGAACAATCCGCCCCGTTAGTCAGACTCGTACCACCATAAACATAAGGATTCCCCACAAACTGCAGCGCAAAATCCACAATCCCCTGTCGCATCTCCAGACGCGCCTCCTCAGCAGCCTTCCGCTCCTCTTCCGCCTTACGCGCAGCCTCAGCAGCCGCTTCAGCCTCAAGCCTCTCCTGCGCGATCACCTCAGCCTCAGCCTTCGCCTCCTGATACCCCTGGACCTCAGAAACCGTCTTATCCGCCAGAGCACTGGCAAAAGCAGAAATAGAATCCGTTCCATCCGAAAAACCATCCTCAATGGAAAGCACCTCCACATCTCCATCAGACACAGCACTGACACCATCCACATCCGCAAAAACAACAGAAGGAACCACACCCACAAGAACAGCACTCAGAACAACAGCAGCAAATTTCTTATAAAACATAAACAATAAAACTCCTCTCAGAAAACCACGCAGCAGCACCCACCCATTCAGGCAGACATTCACAATCCACTTCGCCACGCTCCTCATTCGCCATTTTGTTACATTTTTATTAAATTTGTTACGCAAGTGTGTATCCTACCATAAAAACCCCCACCTGTCAAACCCCTTTCACAAAACCTTCACACACCAATCAGCCATCCAACACAGCGACGATGCCCCAGCCATCACCTTCACCACAGGAAACTCAACCTTTCTCCCAGCCATCCAGCACAGCGACGATGGCTTCCACAAGAAACTCAGCCTTTCCTCCCAGCCATCCAGCGCAGCGCTGATGGCTCATCCAACTCCCGGGAATCCACTCAATCCTCCAGCCCTCATCAATCCCCACTTCCGCCAGTCGCCCCACACCCCCACCACTACCTCCCGCCCGGAACCGAACAGCCGGGGAGACGGGTGCCATCCGCCATCCACCATCCGCCACAAAAAAGAGCGCCCCGCAGCCCATCCAGCCCGCAAAGAACGCTCTCCTAATTTCCATCAGCTTACAATCATACACAATCACCTACGATCAGCATACAATCAGCATACAACCCCATACGATCGCATCAAATATAACTCATAAACCCCTTCCCAACAACCTCACTACTCTTAGTAACCATCAAAAACGCCTGCGGATCCACCTCATCAATAAACCTCTGCAGAAGCACCGCCTGTCTCACATCAACAACCGTCAGAATAATCTTCTTATCCTTATGTGAATAAACCCCCTCCCCATGATAAACCGTAGCACTCCGATCCAGCCCATTCATAATAAACTCACAGATCTCATCCGGCTTACTGGAAATAATCGTAAAATACTTATTCAGCTTCATCCTCTCAATAGACTTATCGATCAGCAACGTCTTAGCCATAAGCCCCAGTACAGAACAAAGCCCCGTAGTAAGATCAAACACCATAAACGAAACAACAACGATCACACAATCCACCGCAAACAATGCACCTGAAATATTCATCGTAGAATACTTCTTAATGATCATCGCCACAATATCCGTGCCACCACCCGAAGCATTCTCAAAAAACAGCAGCGCCGCAGCCAGCGCCGGCAAAATGATCGCAAAGCAAAGCTCCAGCATAATATTCCCCGTCAGCGCCCTGTCCATAGGAAAAACCTTCTCAAACACATTCAGAAGCAAAGAAGAAACAACCGTAACATAAGCCGTCTTCACTCCAAAATCCCGGCCAAGAACAATAAACCCGATCACCAGCAAAATCAGATTGATCACCAGGTTGATCTGCGCAGACGTCATCGGAATAAAATGCGAAAACACAACCGCCATACCCGAAACACCACCAAAGGAAAAATTATTCGGAAACTTAAATACATAAATCCCCACATCCATCAGAACAACAGCAAATGTGATAATGATATACTCCATCACACGCTTTGGTATCAGATTTTTCATTAAAAAATATCCTCCTGATCTCCTCAAATAATTTTCACCGGTAACTACCAGTCAAAACCAGCAATCCCCGTATCCTCTTCGTTTATCATACCTTATATCACCAAAAATGCAAATAAAAAAAGACAGAGAAAAATACATTTCCCTGTCCCTTATATCAACGATCACGATCAACCACAGCTTACAGCCCGAAAAACCTCTCCAGAAATTCCGCCACACCATCATGATCGTTATCTCCGGTCACCTCATTCGCTGCATCCTTTACATACTGTTTGGAATTGCCCATAGCAACACCGATACCTGCACCCTCCAGCATTTCCAGATCATTCTCATTATCTCCGAAAGCGATCACATGCATCCGGTCAATACCAAGCTTTGTGCGAAGCATGGCAAGACCCACACCCTTATCCACGCCTGCTGCATTAAACTCCGCATTACCGCTGATAGAAGTAGTCACTGCCACATCATCCAGATCCTTCCATTTCTCACGAAGTGCCCTGCTGGTCTCCATATCATCAAAATAAATATTGATCTTCTCTGCCTGATCCAGAATATCTTCCTGATGATAAAAATCCTTAACATATTCATGTCTGCTGAGAAAATAATCTACAAAAGTTTTTTCCAGCAGAGCTTTATCCGCTACAGATGCCACATAATCTCTGGCATCCGCATCAGAATAGGCGATTCCGTTTGCATAAGCCTCTGCGATCCAGCCTTTTGCGCCACTGTTTTCCACATCCTTCAGGATTTTACTTACCATTTCTTTTGGCATGGTTTTTCGCCAGATCATCTCATTTTTATCGTAATCCCAGACAACACAGCCGTTTTCCACGATTCCCCATTTCACACCCCGAAGCACAGAAAACTCCCGGGGGATCAGCTCTCTGGTCCTTCCGGTTGCCGGTACCACATAATGTCCGTCATCGATCAGACGCTGCAGAACATTTCTGTTCCTTTCAGAAATCTTATTCTCACTGTTCAGAAGAGTTCCGTCCATATCCACTGCAATGATATATTTTTCCATAAATTCCTCCTGTTTGTCTTTTCCCCACAGGCAAAAAGCGCATCTGCACTGCACCCGGATATCCTTTGGCAGTACAGATACGCACAAATACTCATACCTGCTCTCTGTAAAGCAGAGACTTTCCACTTTACTACTACATATACAACAGCTCAGGAATTACCGGATCCTCATCATAAACGCCTCGTACGGTCTTAAGTCCGCTTTGATTCCTGTTCTGTCCTTATAGTTTGCAATCTTAATATCCTCTTTATCGGACACATATTTCGCAAGACCTTCTGTACTTACCGTATCCTCAGAAAGGTTTGCCACCACGATCCACTGCTCTTTGTCGGAAGTTCTTAAATATGCAAAGATCTTCTCGTCTTCTGGAAGAAGGAGCTGATAGTCACCTTCTGTGAGAAGCTCTTCCTCATGACGAAGACAGATCAGATCCTTATAATAATAAAACACGGAATCATTTTTTTCCAGAGCTTTTTTTACATTGATCTCCTGGTAACGATCAGAAAGGCGGAACCATGGCTTACCGGTCGTAAATCCTGCATTTTCGCTGTCATCCCACTGCATCGGAACCCTGGCATTGTCACGACTCTTGTTCCATACTGCCTTGCGGAAATCATCCTCAGAAATGGTTTTGTTCTTAACGACAAGATCCTGATATGCATTACGAACCTCGATATCCTCGTACTCCTCCAGCGGGAACTGCACGTTTGTCATACCGATCTCCTCTCCCTGATATACATAAGGAGTTCCCTGCATACCATGGAGAACGGTAGCATAAGCCTTTGCACATTCCTCGCGGTAAGTAGTGTCATTTCCCCATCTGGAGATCACACGTGGCTGGTCATGATTTTCAAAATACAGAGCATTCCAGCCCTTGTTATAAAGCTTGTTCTGCCACTCACTCATAACACGTTTCAGATCACGGAGATCAAAAGGCTTCAATTCCCACTTTCGGTTTACAGAGCCCGGAATACGGTCGATGTTCATATGCTCAAATGTGAAGATCATATTCAGTTCCTCACGCTCCGGATCTGTAAACAGTCTTGCAACCTCCGGTGTGGAGCCCGGCGCCTCACCTACCGTCATACAGTCATATTTTGAAAGCACCTCCCGGTTCATCTCATGGATAAACTCATGAAGTCTTGGTCCGTTGCTGTGATATTTTCCTGTATAATACTTGCGTCCATCCGTTTTCGGGTAATCCGGGAAGGACTGATCCTTGGAAATAGATGCGATCACATCCATGCGCCATCCGTCAGCACCTTTGTCCATCCAGAATTTCATCAGATCATAGATTTCCTTACGGACGGTTTCATTTTCCCAATTGAGATCCGGCTGTTTTCTGCTGTAAAAATGAAGGTAATACTGGCCGCGCTCTTCATCATATTCCCAGGCACTTCCACAGAAGCTGGAGCCCCAGTTGTTTGGCTCACTGCCGTCTGCTTTCGGATCCTTCCAGATATAATAATCACTGTATTTGCTGTCTTTTGATTTCCGGCTTTCCACAAACCATGCATGCTCATCGGAAGTATGGTTGACAACAAGATCCAGAATGATCTTGATACCATGCTCATGAGCTTTTCCGATCAGCTCATCCATGTCCTCGTTACTTCCAAAGCCCGCGTAGATCTTCCGGTAATCACTGATATCGTAACCGTTGTCGTCCTGTGGGGAGTCAAAAACAGGGCTGAGCCAGATCACATCGATTCCAAGATTCTGAAGGTAAGGGAGCTTTTCAATAATACCCTTGAGATCGCCGAAGCCGTCTCCGTTGGAGTCCTTAAAGCTTCTTGGATAAATCTGATATACAACGGAATTCTTCCACCAATCTTTCATTTCTTATGTCTCCTTTATTTTGCATTGAGCAGATATTTATAATCCGTATTTGCTGCTTATTTATATCCGGTCAGGTGTTCTTCAACTGCCCTTTTTGCGGTCAGTTATTTCGATATAACTTTTTTTAGGCTTTTTTATAGGCGGACCCTATACGGCCCGCCTTTTCATAATTCTGATCTTTATTCCTTATCCTTAAGGCTTATGCAATTCCAAGAAGAGAGAGAAGGATGCTCAGGATGATAACACCGATGATCAGAACTGTGATGCTGACATTTTTCTTTTTCAGCAGATAGTAACACAGAAGAGTCAGTCCAAGGGGAACAATGCCGATAAAAATCTGGTCCAACATGTTCTGTAGATTCAGAACAGATTCACCCTTCATGGTGAGTTCATAAGTGGAGTTAAAGGTTACCATGCTGGCAGTCATACCGCCGACCATGATCAGACCTACAATGCTGGCAGCCTTTGTCAGGATGTTCATAAGACCGCTTGCATAAACCTTCTGAATATATTCAGAACCAAGCTTGTAGCCCAGGAATGTTCCGTAATATTTCACAAGAATAGACGGAATGTTGAAAAGAAGCAGGAACACGATCGGTGCCAGAACGTTTCCGGATGCACCAAGTCCTACTGCGATTCCGGCTGCGATTACACGGAGAACGCCCCAGAAAATGGAATCACCGATACCGGCCAGAGGTCCCATCAGGGAAGATTTCACCGCATTGATGGAGCTTGCATCAAAATCCTTCTGCTCGCTGTTTTTCTTCTCCATGGATGCCACAAGACCCATGATGAATGTAGATAAGGTGATGGTTGTATTGAAGTAAGACATACTTCTTGTGAGGGCAGCTTTTTTGCCTTCCTCATCGTTTTTGTAAAATTTATTGATAAAAGGCATCAGGGAATAGCAGAAACCGGAAGCTCCCTGTTTTGCCGGGCTTACTGCCGCATACAGAGTGAAGGAACGCCAGAACGCTTTTCTCAGCATTTTTCTTTCATCTGCTGGAATGGATTTCGTTAAATTACTCATGAGAAAAATTCCTCCTCTTCTTCATCAAGATATTCGTCAGAACCACCGACCGGTGAAGCTGCCACTCTCTGCGCCGCAAGCTGGTTCAGCTTGTAATCATTCATACCAATGGAAATGGCAATGATCACACCGATCACGGCAAGAGCGATCAGCGGAAGCTTTAAGTATGCTGCAAGGACAAAGCCCAGGAAATAAAACATACAGATCTTGTTATCCCAGAGCATCTTCATCAACATTGCCATACCTACTGCCGGAAGAAGTCCGCCGCAAACTGTCAGACCATTCATAACAACATCCGGGATGGCATCCAGAAGTGCACTGACTGCATCAGATCCGAACAGGATCCCGAAAAATGCGAACAGGGAATATAAAAACCAGTTTACAGCCCAGAGCCCATAGTGAAGAGCAACGATCTGTTTTTCTTTTCCTTCTGCCGCCAGACGGTCGAAGGTTTTTGCAAACATACCTACAATAAAAATATAGAGAACGGTCTTAATCTGAAGACCAAGGATACCGATTGGAAGTGCAAGTGTCAGGGCTACCTCAGAACCTTTGCCCAGCATGATGGCAAAAGCAGTTCCTACGGCTGTGGCGATTCCGGGTTCTGCCGCGGAAGCACCTCCGATGTTTACAACTCCCATAAATACGGCTTCCAGTGAAGCTCCGATGATCACTCCTGTATGAAGATCTCCAAGAAACAGACCTACCAGCGGTCCGATGACGATCGGACGGTTCAGCATGGTAAATCCGATCAGCTCTGCACCGCCGACACAAATAAATACGGCAAGTGCTACAAGAAATGCGTTTAACATTTTTTTCTTTCCTCCCTTTTTGTGCTACGTTTTATTTATTCAGTGGATGTCAGTCAAGCTTGTCCAGTACATCCTTCACAAGCTTCTGCTCATCATTGGGTACCTGCTGCATACAGGCCTTCGGATCAAGAGCCACCAGCTCTTTCAGTGCCTGCTGTTCTGCTTTTGTCAGCATGATAGTCGGGGTCAGGACAAGCTTCTCGGAAACATCGATTCCATCAAAACGTCCCGTATTTCCTACATTGAGGAATCCGATCTCACCAACACTTTGTCTTATCTTCAGAGCATCCTTTACCGTTCTTGTCAGAACCAGAATACGCATCCTGGATGCCTTCGGATTGTTTAAGATACGAATGGCTTCATCCACCGGTTTGATCAGCGATTTGATTCCGCCCGGTACGGCCATTTTCAATGCCATCTTCTGGGTGTTATCGTTAGCTGCCTCGTCGTTAGCTACCACGATTCCCTGTACAGCCAGCTGTTTGGTCCAGGTCATGGCAACCTGTCCGTGGATCAGACGGTCATCTACACGAAGTGCGGTGATCTTTGCTGTGGAATTGTCATAGGACTGGGGAGCCAGAGCTTTTTTCGGTGCGGATTTTTTTGCATACGATGCAGCACCTTCTGAAATCTGCGCAGTATTTTCGATACCCTGTGCATTATCTTCTTCAGCATTTTTTTCAGATGTGGATTTCTTTCCACCGCCAAGGTCTACCATCTGAAGCTCTTCTCTGGCATCATCGATAAACTCCTGGATCTCCTCCTCTGTCACATCGTCATCCGCCATCATGACCTGCATCAGGACCGGAAGGTTGGTTCCTGTGATCAGCGTAACATTTTCTTTCTGGCTGTATCCCAGAAGCTTCTGATTTACGCTTCCTCCCATCAGATCTGTGAAAACGAAAATCCTGTCGTTTTCATGCTGTGCGAAATATTCTTCAAACTTTTTCTCCACATTGTCTTCCGGTGTCACATAAGCGTCGATGGTTGTGATCTCATCCATTTTTCCAACGATCAGCTCTGCTGTATAACGAATGCCGGAGGCCATTTTTCCATGTGTGGCGATCAGAATCTGTTTCATCTGGTATTCACTCCTTCTGTACTCTTTCCCTTTGGTTATGTACCTAACCTTTGTGCTCACACTATAGCATCAAAGTTAGGCTGTGTAAATAGGTTATGTACATAACCTATTATTGTAACAAGTTCAAAATCATAGTTTTGTGCAGGTTTCACATAGAACAGCAAATGCTTATTATCCACATCTTCAGCACGAACCTACACAGGATAACTCTTTTACGATTTCAGGTAAATTTACAAAAAGCCGAAAATACTCTGACTGTCAGACACTGACAGTTCCCGTATATTTCGGCTTTTGATATCTTTATATCTTAGATTCTCTATACTCTTACTATATTGAAAGTCCCGATTTTCTATTTTTCACAGTTCTGCAGTGACTTCTCGTATCTACCCCCTTGATCAGATCAGGTACATTCTCTGCAGACTTACTTTTCCTCATGCTGCGGCTGTACAGATCTCCTGGGGATCAGCGTGACCGGAAGCATGATCTCATTTTCACGCTCTTTTTCCACTCCATTGATCCGTTCCATCAGAATTTCCACTGCAAGAGACGCCTTCTGCTCCACATTCTGACTGATAGTAGTCAGACGAGGCACGGAAAATTCCGCATAACTGATGTTATCGTATCCTGCAATTCCGATCTCCTCCGGAATCTTTACTCCACGACTGCTGAAAAAGCTGATAGCCTCCAATGCATAGAGATCCGACAGGAAAAACAGTGCGGCCTTTGGTTTTTTCCGCTGGAGCAACCACGCATAGCTTTCTTTTCGTTTGGCGTAGTTCATTCCAAGAGCGGTAAACTGCACCTTTTGCTTTTTCTTTGCAAAATCCTTCGCCGCCCGCTGAGCGCCCATGTAACGAAGATGATCCACACCATTATCACGGCCTGCACAAACCTGGATATGCTCATAGCCGCATTCCAGAAGATATTTTGTCATAAGATAGCCGCCACTTTCGTCGTCCAGTCCGATATTCAGGACATGGTTTTCCTGGCCTGCATCAAGCTCACCATATGCATCAATAGAAACGATCGGTTTGTTGATCAGCTGATAGATTTTTTCGCAGTTGCTTTTGCTGAAGGAAATGGCAATAACACCATCTACATCCCAGCCCATGACCATCTGGAATATCTTATCTGTATCCTTTGCGGAATACAGCATCAGATAATATCCCAGTTCCTGCACGTATTTCTCGATAAAACCGATGATCTTTCCATAAAAAGGATCTCCGATGATAGAACCCTTGAAGTCTTTATGATAATTGATCACAACTGCGATCAGCTGGGATTTTTCTTTATTCAGAACTCTCAGTCCCATTTTCTGGACATACCCCATCTCCCGGATAAGATTCTCGATCTTCTGAATATTGGCAGGAGATACTTTTTTTGTTTTTCCATGTATGACGTTGGAAACAGTTGTTGTACTCACGCCTGCTCTTTGCGCGATTTCCTTAATCGTTGCCATTATCTTTCCTCCAGAGATATTTCTGTACGGAAGCCACTGCATTGGCTCCGTCTGAAACAGCAGTTACTATCTGGCGAAGTGCCTTGGTACGAATATCCCCCGCTGCAAAAACCCCAGGTGCGCTGGTAACACCCTCTTCTCCGGCACAGATATATCCATTTTCATCCAGCTTGAGCTGGTCCTTTACAAGTGTCGTATTAGGAACGATCCCCACAGCAATGAAAACACCTTCTGCGGTCAATTCCCTCTCTTCATTTGTTTTTATATTACGGATTTTAAGACCGGTCACTTCATCCTGTCCCAGGATCTCAAGGGGAACACTGTCCCACACCATTTCTATATTCTCACAGGCAAAGACTTTCTCCTGAAGTGCCTGATCTGCTCGAAGCGCATCACGGCGATGAACAAGATATACCCTTTCACAGAGGCCGGAAAGAAAAACTGCATCCTCTGCTGCCACGTTTCCTCCCCCCACTACCACTGCGGTCCGATCCTTATAAAAAGCTCCGTCACAGGTAGCGCAGTAGGAAACACCAAGGCCGCTCAGATCATCCTCTCCCGGGATATCCAGCTTCCGGTGCTCTGCCCCAAATGCAAGGATCAGGGCTTTCGCCTGATATTCATGCTTTTTTGTACGAATCGTCTTGATCTCTCCGGAAATATTTTCCAGGAAAAGAATCTTCTCTCGCTGCGGTTCCAATCCCAGCTTCCGGGCATGCGCCCCAAAGGCTTCTCCGAGATCCATGCCCGATATCCCCGGCATTCCCGGATAATTATCCACCGCATAGGTAGCTGTGACCTGGCCGCCCGGTGCAAAGTTTTTATCGATCCATATGGTATTTAACCTGGCCCTGGACGCATAGATCGCTGCCGTGATCCCTGCCGGACCTCCGCCTAAAATTGCAAGATCATAAATATCACTCATGTTATTTCTCCATTTTTGTATATTTCCGCTCACATAATATCATAGATTCCGTAATTTTCCAATATGATAGAACAAAGCGCCACTCTGAAAGGACGTTACTGTTTGCTTCGAGACCATCAGCACTCTCCACATGGTATATGTCTGTAAACAGTAATGAAAGACTGTCTTATGTCTCTTAAAATCAGGAAAAATAAATTTTCTATTTTCATCACTCTGCTTCTTATCCTGGCACTTCTCACCGGCCTTACTGCCGGTTATTTTTCCACTCACGGGATCACAGAAAACGGAAAATTCGAAGCCTTTTCCGGAAAAGTTTTTCAAAATGAAGTTTCCGGCAGCACCCTTACCCTCCATTATACCCTGGCACATCCGGAAAAACAGGGTATCCGGCGAAAAAAAGCTTCTCTTGGCACTGTCCCCACAGATATGAAAAGTACATACCAGATCTGCAGCCAGTACGAAAAAAAGCTGAAATCCTTCCGCTACAGCCGCCTTTCCACGGAAAATCAGCTGACGCTGGACTCCATGCTCCTCTATTACCACACGGAAAAATCACTGGGCGACAATTATCTGCTTCAGGAGCCTCTTGGCCCAAGTCTTGGTATTCAGGCTCAGCTTCCGGTTCTTCTGGCGGAATATGCCTTTTATGAAGATCGTGATATCACCGACTATCTCACTCTTCTCACCACCATCCGCCCATACTTTCGGAGCATCCTGGAATTTGAAAAAAAGAAATCCGAAGCTGGTTTCTTTATGAGCGATACTACCCTGGACCGGGTCCTTGCACAATGCAGTGCTTTTATCCAGAATCCCGATAACAATTATATGCTGGAAATTTTCCAGAAAAAGCTATCCGAATATGGAAAACTTCCTTCCTCAGAGCAGAACGCTCTGGTCCTGACCCACCAAAATCTTATGAAAACAGAAGTCATCCCAGCCTATCAGGAACTTATGACCGGTCTGGAAGCTTTGCGTGGCACAGGAAAAAACACTCGTGGCCTGACTTATTTCAAGGGAGGAAAAGCCTACTATCTCTATCTTCTTCAGAGTCAGACCGGCTCTTACGTTCCTGTAAAGCAAATGGAAAAACGACTCTCCGGACAGCTTTCCGACGAGATCGGCATCGCAGGAACCATACTTCGACAAAACCCGGAGCTTCTGACTACTCTCAGCCGGGGAATCACTTTCAGAGAAATAAAGCCTGCCCAGATGCTGAATGCCTTGCAGCAGAAGATCCAAACAGACTTCCCACCTCTCACAGATGTCACCTTTGAGCTCCGCACAGTCCACGATTCCATGAAAGAATATCTAAGCCCCGCCTTTTATCTCACCCCACCTATGGATACCGGAACCCCCAATGTGATCTACATAAATCCGGCTGCCAGCTACCAGGGCCTGGAGCTTTTTACCACACTGGCACATGAAGGATTCCCGGGGCATCTTTACCAGACTGTCACCTTCCAACGCCAAAAATCCTCCAACATCCGAAATCTTCTCTGCACCTCCGGCTTTGCAGAAGGATGGGCCACCTACATCGAACCCTATGCCTACCAGTACGCCGCCGATTATATTCAGGATCCTTCTGCCACAGAGCTTGCCAGGATCTCCTGGCTGAACCGAAGCATCAATTTATGCATGTACTCCCTTCTGGACATTGAGATCCATTACAACGGCTGGACTCAGGCCGAAGTCGCCAGCTTTCTAAAAGCCTTTGGTATCGAAGACAGCGCCGTTGTCTCCGAGATCTACCAGTATATCCTGGAAACCCCGGGAAATTATCTGAAATACTACTGGGGCTACTTAAGCCTTCTGGACTTACGCACTTCCGAACAGAACCGCCTTGGCCAGGACTTTGATCTGAAAGCTTTCCACAGCCAGATACTGAAGATTGGTGGTGTACAGTTCCCGGTGCTGGAGAAGTATATTGATGCGGAATTTTGAAACTATTTTTTCACTCCAACCCAGCAAAAAACAGTTCATAAAAATCATCCTCACCCTCAAGCATCGGAGAATTCTCTCCGCCGCCATTGGTACTCCTCTTCATCGCTGCATAAAATTCCTCACCAGCTGCGATCAGATCCATCTCATAAACCGGAACCCCAAGCTCCCGGCACTTCTTACAGAAAGCAGCCAGCGGCGCTTTCTCCCTGCGGGTAGCAAGCAACATCTCCCGAAGCGCCGGGTCCCTGCGGGCCTTTTCCTTCAGATTATCAAGCATCTCCACAACTTCCATCAGACTCAATCCCCCTTCACACAGCTTCTGAACAGCACATCCAGTTCCGGAATCTCTTTTTTCAGAGAAACCAGCTCCCCATTCCTGGTAAAACAATGCTTCGAGGAAGCCTCTGTACAAACCTCACTTCTGGTCACATTAAAAAACTCATAAGCCAGCTCCAGAACCACACCACTGTACTTCTTCACCGAAACCGAAATCCCAACTACATCATCAAAAAGCACCGGCTTCTTATAAGAAACTGAAACCCCTGCAACCGGAGAAACAATCCCCCTCTTCTCCACCTCACCATAACCAAAGCCCAACTCCTTCATGAAATCGATCCGGGCCTCTTCCATCCATTTCACATAATTGGAATGATGGATGATCCCCATCTGATCCGTCTCATGATACTGTGCCTTACGCCTGTAAACACCCATGTTTATATCCTCTCTTCTGTAAAAATCTGACATTTGTCACCAGTAACAAAATATCCTCTTTATTTCTCACAAACCATACTCTTTATACAACTCCCTGCAAGCCTCCGCACTGTCTATGATTTTCCCAATCTCATCCATTCGACCATCCGCGATCAAACGATTGATCAACATCCTCATCCTCGTTTCTCCAATAGCCTCGCCCTCTGCTTTTCCCTCTGCTTTTCCTTCTGCTTTTCCTTCTGCTTTTCCAATAATTTTCCCACGTGCTTCTCCCAGCTCAAACAAGCGTTCCGATTCCAACTGTAAAACCTTTCCACCTATAATTTCATCTACTCCTTTCTACTTGATTTTTTCTTCTTTTCGGAAAATGTAATCTGATATCCTTACAATTAATCTAGTGGATCTCACACGACTAAAGTCACATGCTCCTCAGTCGCTTTAAGCGACAAGGCTAAATATCGGCGGATACGCCTGTAACTTAGGATATGCGCAGTCATGCGCTTTTTCCATGCCAGATATGGCAGGTTCCCACACCACAGGTAGTCCGCTGTATATCTGCCTGTGTTTATGCTGCTCTTAAGAGTTCCATTTCTAAAAATAGTTCTCTTAAGTCCGCATATACACATGAGATCCTACGCTTTACTGAAGGGACTTTTGCCTCCAGCAAAGACCTTTCCGTTGCCGGAAGGGGTTTTAAGAGTTCCCGGATAAAATATCTTGCTCCAATATTATAGGACGCCGAAAGATCACAGTTATATCTTTTTCCATTCTGGAATGTACATA